>Ga0137391_10000307_pt1 | contig 33724 bp, 22 predicted proteins | sample 15con2h24BmetaG_FD_101399 | JGI IMG/M metagenome (GOLD analysis project Ga0137391, IMG submission 101399) | Vadose zone soil microbial communities from Angelo Coast Range Reserve, California, USA - 15con2h2.4B metaG | ecosystem: Environmental > Terrestrial > Soil > Vadose zone > Saprolite...
CGATTCGCTACTTGTGGCACGGGCAAGGGTGGGCCGGTTTGTTGTCGACCGAGCCGTTCTATAACCCCAAGACATTCAATTCGCATAAGATCCTGACCGCGACGTCGTTTGCGGCACTTACCTATATCGGCTTTGACGGCGTGACAACTCTTGCTGAAGATGTTGAGAATCCAAAACGCAACGTGCTGTTAGCCGTGGTGCTGACCTGTATTTTTGCGGGTGTGTGCAGCGGGTTTGAAGCATACCTCGGGGCGCGAGTGTGGCCTGACTGGCACTCTTTCCCGAACCTTGAAACCGCGTACATGGACATCTGCAAACGCGTCGGCGGCCTGCTGCTGTTCAACGCGATGGGCTTCATCCTCATCGTGGCGGCCTTTGGCAGCGGATTGACGGGCACTCTCGGCGCCGCGCGGCTGCTCTTTGGCATGGGACGCGACGGGGTCTTACCGCGCAAGTTTTTCGGATACTTGAAACCAGGCAGCAGCACGCCGACCTACAACATTCTTCTGATCGGCGGGCTGGCCTTTGCCGGGGCTGTCCTGCTCAACTACATTGGCAGCGCGTATGAACATGCTGGCGAACTGCTGAATTTCGGCGCGTTCCTCGCATTCATGGGAGTTAATTTCGCCTGTTTCTGGCAGTTCTCGATGTTGGCCAAGCCAGGCTACAAAAGGAACCTGTTGCGCGACGCCGTGCTGCCGCTGATTGGCTTCGCGTTCTGTGGCCTGATCTGGTGGAACCTGAACAGCCTGGCAAAGACCGTCGGTGGCATATGGTTTGCTGTTGGGCTACTCTACGTTGGGTACAAGACGAACTGGTTCCGCGCCGCCCCGGTAATGATCGATTTCAGCGATTCATAGGAAGATGTTACCGTGCTGGGAGCAATCAACATTGTCGCGTTCGTTCCCACCAAAGACTCTGAGAAGGCGAGGGCCTTTTACGAGGGCGTGTTGGGACTTCGCTTTGTGAAAGATGATGGATTTGCGCTCGTGCTGGATGCGAATGGAATCACGATACGGGTAGCGAAGGTCCCGGACTTCAAGCCGGCGCAGTTCACCATTCTCGGATGGCAGGTTTCGGATATCGAAAGCGTAGTACGGGGTCTCCAGAAGAAGGGAGTCCATTTCGAGATCTTCGGATTCTTCAAGCAGGATGATCTTGGAATTTGGACTGCTCCCACGGGAGACAAGGTCGCGTGGTTCAAGGATTCCGACGAGAATGTCCTGTCGGTGTCGCAGCATGCCTGAGGGGGCATGCGCATCGTAGACGCGCCTAAACAAATCAAACGCAACAAGTTATGCTATGGAAGAGAGAGGCGTCCCCGAACTGCTCTTTGACAAGCGGGGCGTTCCCACGATCAAGTATGCAGCGCGTGTTGAAGATTTCCCAAACCGTACTTTCCGCATTTCTTTCCCTGACTATTCCGCTGCTTTCCCTCGACCTCGCGGCGCAAAATCCGTCCGCTGCGACCCCTTCCGTGACCTTGCCTGGTTCTCAGAGCCCCTTCCTCGGCAGCGAACCCGAGGGCAAAGCCAGCTCGGTAGTGCTTCAACTCAGCTTTAAGGAAGCAATCGCCCGGGGCCTGCGCAACAATCTCGGCCTCTTGCTCTCCGACGACCAGACCATCACGGCCCGCGGGGAAAGATGGAAGGAGCTGAGCAATCTTCTGCCCAACGTGCAGGCCCGCCTGCAAGAGGACGTACAGACTCAGAGTCTTACTGCTTTAGGATTGAAACCCAGCGTTTTTCACCTTCCCGTTCCCCGTGTGATTGGTCCGTTCAACTACTTCGATGCACGTGCTTCCCTCAGCCAGTCCCTCTTTGATTTCAAAAGTATCGAGAAGACGCGTGCTGCCTCGGAGAGCTTAAAATCTGCGCGATACAGCTACAAGGATGCCCGCGAGTTGGTTGTGCTGGCCGTGGGGAACGCCTACCTGCAAGCCATAGCGACTAATGCCCGCATTGAAACTACCGAATCCCAAATCAAGAGCGCTCAGGCTCTGTACGACAGAGCCGTCGACCAGCAGAAAGCAGGAGTTAGTCCTGCGATCGATACCCTCCGTGCTCAAGTCGAATTGCAAACGCGGCAACAGCAGCTTATCGTCGCTCGCAATGACTTTGCCAAGCAAAAGCTTTCAATCGCGCGCATCATTGGCCTTGCGCTGGGTCAGGAATTCACTCTCACAGAAAAAGCTCCCTATCAGGAACTGACGCCACTGCCTCTCGATACGTATCTGCAACGTGCCTATGCCTCGCGCTTCGACTATCAGGCAGCAATGGCGCAGGTGCGAGCTGCGGAATTATCGCGCAAGGGGGCCGCCGCGGGACGCTATCCTTCGCTTGATCTGAACGCGAACTTCGGGGACATCGGCGTGACTCCTGCACAGTCGAACGGGACGTGGCAGGTCAATGCCGGTCTCACCATTCCAATTTTTACGGGAGGTAAGGTCCACAGTGATGTCTTGGAAGCCGACGCGCAACTCAGGCAGGCTCGCTCTCAACTCGGCGATCTGCGCGGTCGTATCGATTACGAAGTACGGACCGCACTGCTCGATCTGAGTGCGGCGGCGCAGCAAGTCGAAGTGGCCCGGAGCTCGGTAGACTTGGCCGAACAAACCCTGACCCAATCCCAGGACCGCTTTTCTGCCGGGATTGCGGACAATCTTGAAGTGGTTCAGGCTCAGGAGACGGTCGCGAGTGCGCACGAGAGTTACATTCAGAGCCTGTATGCGCACAATCTCGCCAAAGTCGAGTTGGCGCGAGCGATCGGCGATGCGGAAGAGGGAGTCAAACGATATTTGAAAGGCAGCGACTAGCCTATGGAACAGACCACGCAGAGCCCGCCTGCTCAAGCGGAGAAGCCTGACACCAGTACTAAACCCCTGCCTGCAACGGAACGGGACTTTCGCCGCACCCCCTCGCGTTCCAGTAGTCCCGGTTTCCGGATAGCTGTAGTCATCGTTGTGATCGTGCTGCTTGTGGTCGGATTCTTCATCTACCGTTACGTAACCAGCTACGAATCTACTGATGACGCACAGGTCGATGGTCACATCAATTCCATCAGCGCCCGGATCTCGGGCCACGTGATCAAACTGAATGTTCAGGACAACCAGTACGTTCAAGCTGGAACCGTGCTGGTGGAGATTGATCCTGCGGACTACCAGCTTGCCTACGAGCGCGCCAAGGCAGACTTTGAGGATGCGCAAGCTGCGGCCGTCGCCGCTGGCGTTAGTGTTCCCATCACTTCGGTCAACACCACGAGCCAGGTGTCTGCCACGCAGGCGGATGTCGACAGCGCGCGCGCGGGAATCCAAGTAGCGAAGCAGCAACTGGAGGCGGCGAAGGCTCAACTGCAGCAGGCTGAAGCTAATAACGTAAAGGCCCAGAACGACCTGGTACGTTACAAGCAACTGATCGACAAGCAGGAGATTTCACAACAGCAGTACGATCAGGCGACGGCTGCCGCCGATGCCAGTGCAGCGGGCGTCGCGGCTGCACGCGCCAGCGCCGCCGCAGCGCAGCAGCAAGTCATTCAGGCGCAGGGCAAACTGGCCCAGGCTGAGGCCAATTGGCGTTATGCCAACACGGCACCCAAGCAAATGCAGATCACGCGGGCGAGGGCCGTCTCAGCGGAGGCCGAAGCGCAACGCAAGAAGGCCGACCTCGATCAGGCCCGCTTGAATCTGCAGTACACCAAAATTGTTGCTCCGGTGAATGGCATCGTCAGCAATCGCACGGTCGAAATCGGTCAGAACGTCACTGTTGGCCAGGAACTGATGAAGCTGATCAATCTCGACGACGTCTGGATCACCGCGAACTTCAAAGAGACCCAACTCCGCGAGATGAAGGTTGGTCAGCGCGCGACTGTCGAAGTCGATGCGACTGGACGAAAATACAACGGCAAGGTCGACAGCATCGCCGGCGCCAGCGGTGCGCGTTTCAGCCTGCTACCTCCAGAAAATGCCACCGGAAACTACGTAAAAGTCGTGCAACGCATTCCGGTCAAGATCGTGCTCGATCCTGGCGAGAACAAAGATCACGAGCTGCGGCCCGGCATGTCAGTAGTACCCAAGGTCTGGATTCGGCAATGAGCGCTGCGACTGCCAGTATGGATCAGGCCGACGCCTGGCGTCCGGCCATCAATCCATGGATCATCGCCATCACGGTTACGCTGGCGACGTTCATGGAGGTGCTCGACACCTCCATCGCAAACGTCGCCCTGCCCCACATTGCGGGCAGTCTCTCGGCGGGGCAGGATGAGAGCACCTGGGTCCTCACTTCTTACCTGGTTTCCAATGCCATCGTGCTCCCCCTGAGCGGCTGGCTGTCGTCCATCATGGGACGCAAGAATTTTTACATGAGCTGCGTCGCCCTGTTCACTGTAAGTTCTTTTATGTGCGGGCTGGCGCCGAATCTGGCTACGCTCATTATTTGCCGAGTGCTCCAGGGTGCTGGCGGAGGCGGCCTGCAGCCCAGCGAGCAGGCTATCCTCGCGGATACGTTTCCTCCCGCCAAACGCGGCATGGCCTTTGCCGTTTACGGTATCGCCGTGGTGACTGCCCCCGCCATAGGTCCTACCCTGGGTGGTTGGATCACCGACAATTTCACCTGGCGCTGGATTTTTTTCATCAACATTCCCGTCGGCATTCTTTCGATTCTGCTCACGTCACGTCTCGTTCAAGATCCGCCCTATTTCAGACGGCGCAAGCTTAGCGAAACCCGAATCGACTATGTGGGCCTTGGTTTCGTAGCGCTCGGGCTGGGTGCCCTTCAGATCGTCCTCGACAAAGGCCAGCGCGACGACTGGTTTGAGTCGCATTTCATCCTGACCCTCTCGGTGATCGCCGTGGCTTCCCTGATCTTTGTGGTCTTCTGGGAATGGAGGCACAAGGATCCGATCATCGACCTGCACCTGTTCCGTGATCGCACCTTCGGTGTCTCCAATTTATTAATGTTCATGCTGGGATTCGCACTACTTGGGAGCACGCTGTTGCTACCGCTCTTCATGCAGACCATGCTAGGGTACACGGCTCAGAAGGCCGGCTTTGCCCTGATGCCTGGCGGATTCGCCATCATGCTGCTGCTGCCCCTGGTGGGATTCTTGTTGTCACGCTATTCGCCTCGCTGGCTTCTTGTTTTCGGGTTGATCGTCCTTTCTTCGTCGCTGTTTCACATGACCACGTTCAATCTTGAAATCGACTTCCGGACCACGGCCACGGCCCGCATGCTTCAGGCAGTGGGGATGGCCTTCTTGTTCGTCCCGATTAACACGGCCGCGTATGCTTTTCTGCCTCGCGAGAAGAACAATGCAGCCTCCGGCTTGATGAATCTGGCCCGGAACATAGGCGGCAGCGTGGGCATCTCCTTCGTGACCACAATGCTCGATCGGCGCACCCAGGTACACATGACGGATTTAGCGAGCCACCTCAGCGCCGCCAATCCTGCCCTCCGCTCCATGCTGCAGGGTGCCGCGCAGGCCATGCGGGCTCACGGTGCGAGTGCAGCCGGAGCTACCCAACAGGCATACGCCCTGATCCAGGGAACGGTTATAAGACAGGCAACCATGCTGGCCTATATCGATTGTTTCTGGCTTCTTGGTGTGGCCATAATGGCCATGATTCCGATGGTATTCCTGATGAAAAAATCCAAGCCCGGCGGACTCGCAGTACACTAGATGGCAGCCATGTTTCGGCTCATCACCATTGAGCGCGAGTACGGATGTGGCGGCGGCGCCATTGCCGCCAAACTGGCCCAGCACCTCGGATGGAAGCTCTGGGACCACCTCTTCACGGACGAAATTGCCCGCATCGCCAACGTGGATCCTTCCGCCGTGATGCGCTGCGACGAAAGAATGGACAGCCGGGTCTACCGCCTGGCGAAAGCTTTCTGGCGCGGCAGCTACGAGCGCAGTTCGGCGCTTGGCAATCAAGCTTTTGATACGGACCGGATGGTGTCCATGATGGAGGAGATCACGGAGAGAATTGCGCAAGAAGGAAATGCTGTCGTGGTTGGACGCGGCGCCCCGTACTTTCTGCGGGAACGCTCTGACGCCTTTCACGTCTTTCTCTACGCCCCCCGCGCCGAGAAAGTCCGCCGCCTGCGTGCAGACGGATCCAGCGAGTCAGATGCCGAAGAACTGGTCGATGCCGTGGACCGGGAGCGCATCGCCTACATCAAACACTACTTCAATGCCGACTGGCCAACGCGCTCTCTCTATCACCTGATGCTGAACACCGCCGTGGGCGATGAGCCGGTCATCCAGACCATCCTGAACACCATGCATCTAGTTGAAGGCCGCCCGAAGGCGACCGACTACGAGCGTCCCCCGGTTCCGGCCAATCGCTAGTTCCAGCAAGTCGCTAGTTCTGGAAAATCGTTGAGCCGGCGGATTGGTTCCGGCTGAGGATAGGGCTGCCGTCGGATGAGAAGCAGTGAACTAGCTCTTGTGAGCGATCACAGGCCGCTGCGGCGCCGGACAGCAGTCTTCTGCGCAACCATCCGGCCTCGGACCGAGAGATCCCAAGGTGCTTCGCTCAGATCCCGGATTTATGCGTTCCAGAATTAGTTCACGGATCATCCCGATGAATTTCGGATGCACTCCCACCGTCTTCGCCCGCGCCATCGGCAGCGCCAGCGAATCGCAAAGATGTCGCGCTTCGATATCGAGGTCGTAGACCACTTCCATGTGGTCCGAGATGAAACCTATCGGCGCGAGTACTACGGCTCTCGCGAGATTGTTCGCCCTCACGCTACGCAGGTAGTCCAAAATGTCAGGCTCCAGCCACGGTTGACCCGGAGTTCCGCTGCGACTCTGGAACACCAAAACGTCGTTCGTGACGCCTAGCCGTCCGGAGACGAGCCGCCGGACCTCCTCGAGCTGGCGGACGTAATCGCTGGTGTTCGCCATCGAAACCGGAATGCTGTGTGCGGTGTGGACAACCTGAACATTCTGCCGTGCGCCGGCAGGAATGGACTGCAGCGCATCCTGCACCCGTTCCATGGTTGCATCGATAAATCCCGGATGGTTAAAGAACACCCGCAGCTTGTCTACTTCCGGAGCGCCGGGACCGACTTCGTTTTGTGCGCGGGCAATGTCTTCCCGATACTGCCTGCATCCGGAGTAAGAACTGTAGGCTGAAGTGACGAATGCAAGCGCCCGCTGGACACCTTCCTGCTTCATCTCCCGCAATGTATTCGTCAAGAGGGGATGCCAGTTGCGGTTGCCCCAATAGACTGGCAGCTTGGGCCCGTTCCGCTCCAGTTCCGCTTCCAGCGCGGCAATCAGCTCCCGCGTCTGCTGGTTGATGGGACTCTTGCCACCAAAATGGTAGTAGTGCTCCGCCACCGCTAGCATGCGCTCTTTCGGGATGTTCCGCCCGCGCAATACATTTTCTAGAAAGGGAATGACGTCTTCCGGCGATTCCGGTCCACCAAAAGAAACAACGAGGATTGCGTCGTACTTCATATATCGGTTCAATCCGGCTCGAGCTCGCCCCACACGATAGCACTCGGCGCTTCTGGCATGGCCGCTCTGGAAACTCTCTATGCTACAAGATTCTACGGGGTCGAAAAATTGATGGACCTGAAGATGGAACAGGGCGGTGGTCAAAGGCGACGCGAACAGCCGCGGCATGGCCTTTTTCGGCAACCGGCCATAGGGTTTGGGGCGCTAAGGCAATTCCCTTACATGTACTTCCGTGTCTTTTCTTTTTAGACCGCATGGATAAAATCAGAACACTCAACAGCCCGCTTCGTCGCATTTAAATTTCAAGGAAATTGCTGATGGCTTTGCTGGGGCGCATCTCCGCCTCAAGGTTCAAAGCCGTTACTCAAGGAGGTTGTGTGCGTTTCTCCCCCACTATTGCAAGCAGGTTGCGGCAGATTGTTTTCATTGCTCTGGCTCTGGCCACGATCAGTCTTACCGGATGCGGTTCTTCGGCTTGGCCGGGAGCTGCCACGCCCTCTACGCACGTACCGCTTTCCCCGCCGCCAACTTCAACCTCTAGTTCGACCTCCACTTCAACTTCTACGACTTCAACTTCAACCTCTGGCTCAACCTCTACCTCTGGCTCAACCTCTGCCTCTGGTTCTGGGTCAACCACAACCACTACCACTACCACTACCACTACCACTGCCACGCCTGTGCTTCTCTATAACGGAACCGGGACTTCATCGACGGATGTGGCAGCCGTCGAAGCGCAGTTGACCACTCTGAAACTAACGTATGCGACGGCCAACACATCGCAGCTGGATGCTATGACTGAGACACAGCTGAACGCCTACAAGCTGTTTATCGTGCCAGGCGGAAATTCAATCACTATCGGCGACAACCTTTCCAAGAATGCTACAACGAACGTCCGGAACGCTGTATCGAACGGCCTACATTACCTGGGAATATGTGCCGGCGGCTTCTTTGGGGGTTATTCAATTTACAACGGCCTGGATCTGACCTCGGGTGCGTGGTTTAACTTCTACGCCGATTATTTCAAGGGCATCAACAAGGAAGCGGTTGAAATTTCTTTTCCCGCTAGCAGCAAGCTCGACATCTACTGGCAGGATGGTCCCCAGTTCACTGGGTGGGGCAATATTGTCGGCAAATACCCTGACGGCACTCCGGCAATCGTGGAGGGCAGTTATGGAAAGGGGTTCGTGATTCTTTCCGGCGTACATCCCGAGGCTCCCGCCAGTTGGAGAATAGGAATGACCTTCACCACGTCTCTGGCAGTAGACCTAGCCTACGCTGACACTTTGATTACCTCTGCCCTGAACGGTACATCGCTACCGCACTTCTGACGTGGTCGTCACAGCATGCGGACGCGGCACTTAGAGCTGCCCCAACGCCAGGAATGGCTTGGGTCCGGGAACTCGCCCGGTCCCAAGCTCTTCTGACCTGCTCGAATGACGTACGCGAACGTTTCAATCAAGAGCGATCGACGCGTCCGCCGATAAGCGGGGACGCCTCCTGCACGACCTTCCAGCTGTTTTCGATGTAGAAATCTCCAGAGGCGATTTTCCCGGGCTCCACCCGGAGAGTCGCGCAACGCTCTTGTACATTGATCTCTTGTCCGTTCGCCTCAATTGCCAGGTCAACGCGGTAAAGTCCAGGCACCACCGGTAGCACAGGGCATTGGAACTCGATGACGCCTGCGCCCGCTTCCAGACGGATGCCTCCCTCCGATGATTCGGTAGAAAGCTGAGCGCACAAATACCCGCTGGGCCAATAAATTGAAATTCTAAAGACGACATCGGCAATGGTTCTCGAAGCTCGATAGCCAAGACGTGCCACCATGGAGTAGCCGGTTCGGGCGCTAGCGGGAGAATCGGGCGAGGAGAAGGAAACACTGGTACATCGAGCCGTAGTTTCGCTGCCGGATTCATCCTCCACAGGGGTGCCCTCGCCGGCGAAGGTCATCTGCTGATACTCGTCTATCACTGATCTCGCCGGTCCGTCCATCAGGACACGACCGTGACTGAGCAACAGTGCCCGATCACATAGTCGATATACAGCAGCAAGATCATGAGAGATGAAAACGATTGTGCGCCCTTTTTTTCGGAGTTCGGCAATACGTTCAAGGCATTTTGCTTGGAATGCCGCGTCCCCGACCGCAAGGACTTCGTCCAGCAACAGGACGTCAGGGTCCATGTGAGCGGCAATCGAAAAACCCAGGCGGACATACATGCCGGAGGAATATCGCTTCACCGGGACGTCGATGTATTGGCTGACGCCTGAAAACTCGATGATGCTATCCAGCTTTCGACGAATTTCTGAGCGCCGCATGCCCAGCATCGCGCCATGGAGATAGACATTTTCGCGGCCCGTCAGTTCGGGATGAAAACCGGAGCTGACTTCGACCAACGCGGCGAGTCTTCCCCGGACGGTAATTTCGCCTTGGGTCGGACTAGTGATACTGGAAAGGATCCTCAGTATGGTCGTCTTGCCGGCGCCGTTATGCCCGACGATGCCCAGAGCTTCCCCTTCTTTGACCTCGAAACTTACATCCCGGAGGGCCCACATGTGTTCAGATCGCTTTGCAAAAGCGCACTTATACCACCGCCTCGGGGAATTGCTTGCGGTGCGGAGATCGTATTTCTTCGATACTCGGTCGAACTTCAGGTCAATCATCGCGCTGTCATATCACATCAGCCATGGTTGCTTCTGACGATTTGAAATAGGCGTAAGCGAGTCCAAGACAAAGGATTGTGATGGCACTCGACGTAAGCAGGCTGGCAGCGTTGGGTGCTGTTCCGCCCAGCACGACCATGCGGAAGTTGTCGATCAGTCCTGCGGCCGGATCGAGCAGATACAGCCTGCGAAACCGTACTGGAACTGACTGTAGCGAGTAAACCACGGGAACCGTGAACATCCACACCTGCAATACAAACGGCATGGCGAGCCCGACGTCACGGAAGCGCACCTGGACCGCTGAAAAAAACAGGGCGATTGCTGCCGCAAAACCGCCCAGGAGAAGCACGATTGGAATCGCGTAAAGCAGATTCCAGGTCAGTGCCACGTGGTAGTGAATGATCAGGCCGAGAAGTATTAAGGACGCGATACAAAAATCCGCCAAACCAGCAGCCAGATACGATAACGGAATGATCTCGCGCGGGAAATACATTTTCGTGAGCAGATTAGGATGCAACACGAGTCCCTGCACTGCGCTTGAGATCGAAGCGGAGAAAAAAATCCAGGGCAGGAGCCCCGAAAATACAAACACCGGATAAGGCGTTCCGCCAGTCGCGATGGTGGTAACCCGGGTAAAAATCACCGTGTAAATGCACATCAAGGCCAAGGGTTGCAGGATCGCCCATGACCAGCCGAGAACGGACTGTTTATACCTGACATTGAGACGAAACAAACTCAAGGTATACAAGAGATCGGAATATTGAGCCAGAGTCCGCACGCCGACGAAGATCGTGCTGATCGAGAACGTGGGCGGGCGAATGACTTTAAGCGGACGAGCCGCAATTGGCGTCGGTTCCATTGCCGTTGTGCCGGTCGCAGGAACCACGCTTGCCTCTCTCAGGCGCACATCAACCTGCGAAACTGCCGGTCCTTCTGGAAAAGTACCCATTCCGGCTTACCTCTGCTTCACGGTGCTTTCCAAGTTCCTGAGCTTGAGATTCCGCTCACTGAGTAGCATGCCCTATCGTAGCGGTAACGAGCGAGTTCGATTGCATTCGGCGGTCTCTTATTCTTTGTAACCGGCTGGCGAGTTTTTGCCCGATGATCTGGATATGCGGCTGTCGCAAAACTTCTACATGCGCGCAGTTGATTTCGCAGATTTCGACCCCCCCCTCGGACCGAGTACCCCAGCCCATTTGCCGGTCGCGAATATAGTAATAGGGTTGTCGTGTTCGCTTAAACAAAAGCACCGGAGCCTGGAATCGCGGGGGTTGAAAGGTCTCACTCGGCCAATACACGCTTGTCCATCCACTGCCATCGGGCCCGTTATTTGGCCGCAACAATCGTTTAAGCATCCTCCGCAGTCTAGCCTGTTGCTCCTGGGAAGGTTGGCTACGGAAAATGCGAAATCGCTGCAGATAGTAATCGACAGCCCAGAGTGGCCGGATCTGAGAATTCTCGAGGACCCAAGTATCAAAAATCGCGAACAGACCTACTTCTTCACCCTGCGATTCCAGTTCGATGATCATTTGCTGTGCGATCACGACGCCCTCGCACATTCCCCCGAGGCAATAGGGGCCCTGCGGCTGCACTGAACGCATCGCCGCTATGCACTCCTGCGCCAGCTCGCGCAACTCCTTCTTGCTAAAAGGACGGTCCCAAACCACAGGGGCAGCCGGTTGAAGCCTGTACGTTGACTGATCTTTTCCCATCTGTCGGGCTAATAGCGCAAATCCAGCTGTGTCCACTCCCGGTGCGGCTACCGCAAAAAATGGAATGGCTCCGGGCCCTTCCTGCAGCGGCATGACAACCGGATCGGTTTTCGAGACGGAGTCCTGTTTGAGCAGGCGCGCAAAAGATTCAATCGTAGGTGCGCGAAACAGAGCTGATACGGGAATCGCAATTCCAGTGCTCTCCCGGATTTCTCCAATAAACTGGGCCGCGAGCATCGAGTGACCGCCCAAGTCGAAGAAGTTGTCATGAATACCGATCTCGGTCACAGGGAGCAATTTCTTCCAGATTTCGACAAGTTTCTCCTCCTCGGTAGTAGTTGCAGGCGCCCGCCGTTTGGTCCCTGGACCGTCGAAGTTCGGAGATGGCAGTGCGTCGCGATCCACTTTTCCGTTGGTTGTCAGGGGCAAGGAATCAAGCATCACGAACGCGCTCGGAACCATATAATCCGGCAGCCAAAGCCTTAGGGCACTCCGCAGCTCGTCTGACGTTATGTCTCGCTCGGGAACGATGTAGGCGATGATTTGTGAATCACCTGCCAATTCTCGAGCGACGACGACCGCCGCGCGCACCGAGGGAAGCTTCTGTAACGCCGCCTCGATTTCTCCAATCTCTGCCCGAAAACCGCGAATCTTTATCTGCGAATCGAGCCGTCCGATATATTCCAGTTCACCGTTCTTGAGGCGCCGAACTTCGTCACCGGTGCGGTACAGCCTGGTCGAGCCGCCATCGAACGGATTAGAAATGAACCGGCTCTCGGTTAGGTCAGGCCTGTTCAGATACCCTTGAGCCAAACCTAAGCCGCCGATGTAGAGCTCTCCCGGAATACCAACCGGGACTGGCGAAAGATTCCGGTCCAGAACGTAGCACTGCGTGTTGTCGATAGGACGTCCTATCGAAACCGGGAACCCACTCATCACGCGCCCACATGTGGAATAGATGGTGGTCTCGGTCGGGCCGTATAAGTTCCACACGTGGTCACTTCGATCCAGCAAGTTCACGGAGAGTTCCGCCGACAGGGCCTCACCTCCGCACAAGATCTTCAAGTCGCGATTTCTGGGTCGCCATCCCGCCCACACAAGGATGCGCCAAGTAGCGGGCGTTGCGAAGAACACGGTGACTTGCTCTTCCTCGAGGATGTCCATGAGCCGGTACGGGTCGGATGCAGCTTCGCTCGTTCCAATCACCACAGTGGCTCCGCACGTGAGTGGAAGCAAGAGCTCGAGAGTCGCAATGTCGAAGGACAGTGTCGTGACCGCGAGTAGCCGATCATCGGGCGAAAAGCCAGGTTCCTTTAAGAACCCGTTGAATAGGTTTGTAAGCCCACGATGCGATACGCACACTCCCTTGGGTTGCCCAGTCGATCCCGATGTATAAAGCACGTATGCCAGGGAATCAAGACTGACTGTGGCCGGAATATCCTCCGCCTCTCGGCCTGAACCGACGCTTTCGGTGAAAACTATCGGACAAGCCATGGGGCCCGCGGTACTCAGAAGGTTGCGATCAGTGATCATCAGCACCGCTCCCGAATCTCGGATCATGAAATCGGTGCGCTGGGGCGGAGATGCCGGATGGATAGGAAGATAGGCAGCGCCTGCCTTTAGAATGCCGAGGACTGCGGGGATCATGTCCAGCGAACGCTCAACACAAATCGCAACCACGTCCCCCGCGCGAACTCCACGGTCCCGAAGATAGACCGCGAAGTCTTTGGCGCGTTGTTCCAGATCGGCGTACGTGAGCCCGTGTCCTTCATAGCGAAGAGCCGTGCGCTGCGGTGTTTGTCTGGCCTGGTCGGCGATTCGCTCGTGAACGCAATCCGATGGATATGGCCGGGCGGTATTGTTCCAATCCGCCATTTCCGCATGCTCTTCTGCGGTAAGCAGAGGCAGGTCGAGGATTCGCGCGTCTGCATTGACCGCGACTCCGCGAAGCAGGGAAAGGTAATGGCCGAACATTCGGAAGATGCGGTCGCGTTGAAACAGGTTCGTATCGTATTCGATTCGTATCCAAGCCTTATCATCGACGCCTTGAACAATGTTCATGCTTAAGTCGAAGATCGAAGTCTCCGTGTCCACGATGTATGGGAAAACCTCGAGATCCCCGCATTTCTGAGTCTTCAAGGCAGCGTTGCTCACGGAGAACATGACCTGGAAGACCGGCTCAAAACTTAAACTGCGTTCGGGCTGGATTTCTTCGACGACTCTTTCGAATGGGGCATCGGCATTGGCAAACGCGTCAAGAGCAGTCTCGCGAACCTGCCCCAGAAGATCAGTAAATCGCGGGTTCCCGGACAGTTCGTTCCGGAATACCACGGTATTTACGAACAATCCAATCAGACCCTCCGTTTCCGTGCGATCGCGACCTGCGACCGGAACCCCCACGAGCACGTCACCTTGGCCGCTGTAACGGAAAAGCAAAACCTCGAATGCGGCCAGTAGCACCATAAACTGAGTAACCTGGTAGCGCGCTGCCAGCGACTTAACGCTCGCAACGACATCGCCAGGCAGCGGCACAGTCTGAATCGCACCTTCAAATTTCTGCTCGGGAGGCCGTGGCCCGTCTTTCGGCAGGTCCAAGACCGGTGGCGCATTTTGCAGCCTTTTTTTCCAATAGGCAATCTGTTGCTGCAGTGCTCCAGTGGCACACCATTCCCGCTGCCATTTCGCATAATCGCCGTATTGGATAGGGAGTTCGGGTAAGGATGAGGGCCTTCCATTTGAGAACGCCTCATACAGGAGCGCCAGCTCTTTCACAAAAACTTGCATCGACCACGCGTCGGTGATGGCGTGGTGCATGGTGCATAGGAAAACATGCTCTTCGGCGCTGATGCGAAACACTCGAGCACGAAACAACGGGCTCTGGCCCAGATCAAAGGGTGTTTCTACTTCGTGCTTCGCAAGCTGGTAAGTGGGGGGATAAGGTTCCGCCACACCCGCGAAGTCCGTCATCAAGAGGGACACGGGGCAACTTTGGTCGATAACCTGGATCAGTTCGCCCCTCTCCAGCCTGAAGGCCGTGCGCAAGGTCTCGTGGCGATTCACGATTTCCTGGAGACTCGACTGCAGCGCAGGCATATTGAGCGCCCCGTAAAGCCACAATCCCACGTGAATGTTGTATGCGGCGTTTCCGCGACAGAGCTGATCGAGAAACCACAGTCGTTCCTGGGCAAGCGACGCGGGATAGATTTGCGCCTGATTTCCCTGCAGAAGGAGCTCAGTCAGTAGCTTCTTCTGTTCTTCGATCCCAACAGCGGAGTTTTGACTTCCGTAAAACATGCGGCCAGCTTTTTCGCTTCTAAACGTCTTCAACTTCGCCTAGTGGGTTGCACACAGTTCGCCTCCCATGCGACCTCGGAGGAAAGCCCGCATGAGTCGCGCAGATCAGAATTGACGGCGGAACCTTCTGCCTTGCTGACTGCGAATGAGGTATTTGGTTGCCTTTCCGCGTGAAATGGCTGCATCTGTAAACACCGTGCCCGCAGAGCCGCCCGGATATCCACAGCGACACAGACACGCCAAGGGAAGTACAAGCTAAGAGGTAGTCATCCGGCGGTCCAGCCTCATTTTCGGCAGCACCCATGCGAAACTGAGGGAAATGGAAGCTGAATACGGAAACCCGTGGCAGGACCGGTGGCGACGGCGACATCTGCACTCCTGAACGATTTGGAGGAGGAGGGTACGCTTCCGAGCCTCTCTCTTAGAGGTTAAAGAAGTCGGATTTATTGATACTTTTATAGCTCGATTTTGGCCCTGCCGTCCAATATTTTTTGCAAGGCCGTCTGGCTCACCTGTTTTCCGGTGGCTAGACTCTGTCACACTCCCTAAGTGTGCAACTTATTGCACTTCAGGGGCCTGTCTTCCCCAGCTCTCCCGCGACAATTGATAGATGGGAGTCTGAATTCTGGTCTTTCCCCTTGGTCTGTTCGAATGCCGAGAGGGCCGGTCATTAGCACGTCTGAGCGCTGGACGGAGTGCTGTGCACTCGCCGCAAAGGACCAACGTTCCAAGCAGTTAATAGTTGCAAGAAGGAGGTTGTCTGCCTCCTCAGTAGCAAAGAACAAGGCTCCAACAGCAATTTATCTTCCAGTCAATTCCAGTCAATATTAGTGTCTCAGTTGGGGTGAATGGTAGGCTACTCTTCCTGCAAGATGGACATCTGATTGCTGCCACGCCTTTTGGCAAGAACGATGACTAGGACCAGACAACGGAGATGAGCCGCGTAGCCTTTCCAGCTTCCTTCGCCCAGCAGAGACTCTGGTTTCTCGATCAGCTTGAACCGGGAACAGCAGCCTATAACCTGGCCCGCGCGTTTCGGATCACCGGCCCCTTAGACGTGCGTGCTCTAAACCTAGCGCTTGAGGCCGTCGTAGGACGGCACGAATCACTGCGTACGGTTTTTGATTCGGTCGATGGCGATACCAGACAGATAGTGTTGTCCGATGTTCATGTCAACATCCCTATCCTTGATTTGGGCGGCATTCCTGAGGACACCCGCGAAGCAGAGGCGCTTCGCATCGCGAGCGAGGAGGGCAAAAAACCCTTTGACTTGACCCGGGGGCCTTTGTTCAGGGCTGTACTGATACGTCTCGGCACCGACCAGTACCTCCTGCTTCTGGTGATGCACCACATCATCACCGACGGCTGGTCCATTGCCGTTCTTTTCCGTGAAATAACACGCTGCTACGAGGCGATCACGAACGGTCAGGACGCGAAGCTTCCCGAACTCCCATTGCAATATGCGGAGTACGCGCAATGGCAGCGCGACTATATGACCGGGGATGCCCTAGCGAAGCAAGTCGGCTACTGGAAGAGCAAATTATCCGGTGCCCAATCCATTCTTGATTTGCCGACCGATCATCCCCGTCCAACCACTCACAGCTGGCACGGTGCGACCGAAGAACTGATCCTCGACAGCAACCTTCTCACGGAACTGAAAGCGTTTGCTCAAAACGAAGGCGGCACGCTGTTTATGGTTGCCCTTGCCGCATTTCAGGCGTTACTCCGGCGCTACACCATGCAGGACAGTATCCTCGTCGGAACGCCTATTGCAGGCCGCAACGAACTCGAAATCGAGAATCTGATCGGGTTGTTCGTGAATACCCTGATCTTCCGCGCAGACTTTACCAGCAATCTGAGTTTCCGCGATCTGGTTCGACAAGTACGTGCATTTTCGCTGGAAGCGTTCGCGCATCAGGATGTCCCTTTTGAGAAATTGGTCGAAGAACTAGTCCCGCAGCGTTTGGTCGACACTAGCCCACTGTTCCAAGTGATGTTCACATTCCAGAACATTCCGAAGCAGGTGTTTGAGATTCCAGGGCTGGTCATGAAAGAAATACCGTTCGAGACCGGAATCGCTAAGTTCGATCTGTCCGTCGAAGTTTTCGAGAACAACGGTCTCCATTGCCGGTTCGAGTACAACACCGATCTGTTTGACAAGCTGACGATCTGCCGGATGCTCGGTCACTTCCAGAACCTATTGAGTGCTGCCGTAAAGAATCCGGACCTGTCCTTGCCGGAGATACCGCTGATGAGTACCGAGGAACGGCATCAGGTCCTGGTGGAATGGAACGACACCACGGCCGATTATCCGCGAGATCTGAGCATTCACGGGGCTTTCGAGCAGCAGGTTGCGCGCTCACCTGATTCGACCGCCTTGCTATTTCAGGGCAAGAGATTTACCTATAGGCAGATCAATGAGAGAGCGAACCGTCTGGCACATTACCTGATTAAACGGGGGGTACAGCCGGGTGCGCTGGTAGGAATCGTACTCGAACGGTCTCCCGAAACGGTGGTTGCCCTTTTAGGTGTGCTCAAAGCTGGCGCTGCCTACGTTCCTCTGGACCCCTCGTATCCAATCGAACGGCTCGCCTTCATACTCCAGGATGCGGGAGTTCGGGGTGTTGTCACTCACTCCGAGTTCCAGAACAAACTACCGCACCAGGTGAGCAACGTTGTTGCGATGGATGCAGACGGAGACAGTATTGGGCGCGAGCCAGCGAGTAATCCTTCCTTGTCATTGTCGCCGGACAGCGGACAACGTGCGTATGTGATCTACACGTCGGGTTCGAGCGGAACGCCAAAAGGGGTAGAAGGAACTCACCGGGCCGCGATGAATCGCTTTGCGTGGATGTGGCGAACCTATCCATTCCAGGCCGGCGAGGTATGCTGCCAGAAGACGAATCTGGGGTTTGTGGATTCGGTGTGGGAGATTTTCGGACCGCTGCTCGCCGGCGTTCCAAACGTGATTATCCCGCAGGAGGTTGTGCGCGATCCGGAGGATCTGCTGCGGACCCTGGCCGTGGAGCAAGTGACGCGGATCGTGTTAGTCCCATCCTTGCTGCGCACTCTGTTGGACCATGCACCAAATCTTCGGCAACGAGTGCCGCAACTGAAGCTTTGGTCCTGCAGCGGAGAAGTGCTGCCAGCTGATTCGGCCAAGCGTTTTCTGGCGGCGTTTCCGGAAGCCACCCTGCTCAACATTTATGGCTCCGCGGAGGTGGCCGCGGATGTCACCTGCCACCAGGTAACGGAGAGGGATGCTGCGGATTCGGTACCGATCGGCAGGCCGATCAGCAACACGCAGATTTACCTCGTGGATGCAGCTCTCCGTCCCATGCCCATTGGCGTACGAGGGCAGATTGTAGTGGGCGGGGACGGCTTAGCGGCAGGGTACTGGAATCAGCCGGAATTGACAGCACTGCGATTCGTGCGCAACCCGCTGGCGCCAAACCAGTCACCACGGCTGTACTGTACCGGCGACTTGGGCCGCTATCGGACCAATGGCGACATCGAGTACCTGGGCCGGGCCGATAGCCAGGTCAAGTTGCGGGGAATGCGCATTGAACTGCGGGAAATCGAGGCGGTTCTAGCCTCGCATCCGCTGGTGCGGGAAGCAGTGATTGGGTTGCATGGGGAAGGCGAGCACGAGAAACTTGCAGCGTACCTGGTGCCCCGAAACGGACAGCCCCCGGGACTGCGGGAACTGAGGCGTTTTCTGCGCTCCAAGTTGCCTGAGCATATGGCTCCGGCCAGTTACTGGCTGCTGGAGCGGTTGCCCCTGCTGCCCAGTGGCAAGGTCGATCGAAAAGCCCTCGCACTCGCTGGAGGAGTTGCTCTAACGGATCAGGGGGAATTGGCGCTGCCAAGCAGTGATGTCGAGCGCAAGCTGGCCAATATTTGGCAGGAATTGCTGGAAGTAGAACAGGTAGGCATCGATCAGAGCTTCTTTGAACTTGGCGGACACTCTTTGCTGGTGCTGCAGATGATAGCCCGCATCCGAAATATCTTCGAGACAGAATTGCCGGTGCGGAGTGTGTTTGAAAAGCCTACAATCGCAGATTTGGCGGACGAATTGCAAAAGGCCCAAGCGCTGGGACTGAAGGCACGAACGCCGATTGTGCAACGGAGTGGCGCGCGTGCTGCGGCCGCAAGCCCCAGCCGGGAAGCTTTGTTAGCTCAGCTCGATAACTTATCTCCAGCCGAATTGCAAAGCCTCCTCAAGCGTGTGCTGGAGGGCAAGCAGCCTGCGTAGCCTGGATACTGCGAAGTGAATATGTGTGTACATGATTTAGTAAGCTCACAAGCCGCTGCAACGCCAGACGCTGTCGCGATTGTGGCGGGTGATCAGCAACTCAGTTATCGTGAGCTGGATGCCCGTGCAAACCAGCTGGCCCATCTGTTGCGCTCATTTGGCGTCGGACCAGACGTTCCCATCGGACTCTGCATGGCACGGTCCCTCGATTTAGCGATCGGCGCGCTAGCCATCCTGAAAGCGGGCGGAGCCTATGTTCCCTTGGATCCGAGTTATCCTCCCAATCGCCTCTCTGCGCTCTTAGAGGACTCCGGTGCCTCGTTGCTCGTTGCTCAACCCAGTGTGGCTAAGCAACTTCCCGCAGGCAGATGGCGAACGATTTTTCTGGATGCAGATGGACTGGCTCGTGCCGACTACCCCAGCACATGTCCAGTTACGGAAACAAAACCTGGGAACCTGGCGTACATCATCTTCACATCGGGTTCGACGGGGCGTCCCAAGGGCGTACAGATCACGCACGCCAGCTTGCTGAATCTCGTGTCTTGGCACCTGAGTGCCTTCAAGGTGGTTCGTGGTGATCGCGCCACGTTGCAATCAAGTCCCGGCTTTGATGCTGCGGTTTGGGAGTTGTGGCCTTATCTCGCCGCGGGGGCCACAGTCCACGTCGTCGATGAAGCAGTTCGGATGATTCCTGAACGTCTCCGCGACTGGATAGTGCGTAACGGCATCACCATCAGCTTCCTTCCCACGGCCCTGGCAGAGCGCATGATTGATTTGCCTTGGCCACCAGACACTGCCCTTCGGGTGCTGCTGACGGGGGCCGACACGCTTCGTCGCTATCCTCGTGCCGATTTACCTTTCGCTCTCGTAAACAATTATGGCCCCACGGAATGCACCGTCGTTGCTACGTCCGGAACGATTTATCCCGCTGAGTTACCTGAAGAATTGCCGTCCATTGGACGTCCGATCGAAAACACGCAGGTTTATATTGTTGACGAGCAATTGAAACCTGTCCCATCCGGTACCGCAGGTGAACTGCTTATCGGAGGAGCGGGCGTTGCTCGAGGCTATCTGGGTCTTCCCGAACTAACCCGTCAAAGATTTGTGCCCGATCCCTTCAGCGATGACGAAGAAGCGCGTCTCTACAGGACTGGCGACTTGGGACGCTTTTTGCCGGACGGCCGAATTGCTTTCATGGGTCGGATCGACGAGCAGATCAAGATCAGGGGTTATCGCATTGAACCTCAGGAAATCTCCGCTGTGCTCGACCGTCATCCTGCGGTCCAAGCAAGCTGCGTGTCGGCCTACTCGGACCATTTGCAGGAGAAACGTCTCGTGGCCTACGTTGTCCCGGCAAGGGAAGTGCGCTTGAGCCCCAGCGAACTTCGAAGATTTGTTGGCCAGTACGTTCCGGATTACATGGTGCCGTCCACATTCGTGCAAATGGCACAACTGCCGCTCTCGTCGCATGGAAAACTGGATCGCGCCGCGGTTCCGGAACCCTGCGCCGCGAATGTGCTGGATGACGATTCATTCGAGGCGCCGCAATCACAGATTGAAAAATCCTTGGCCGTTTTCCTGACGAGCCTTCTGGGAGTGGCGCGGGTCGGCAAAGACGATAACTTTTTTGATTTAGGCGGGCACTCGTTGATGGGTGCACAGCTAATTGCCAGGATCGGCAGTACGTTTGGCGTGGAACTTTCCTTGCGCAGTCTTTTTGATCATCCAACTGTAGGAGAGGTGTCGGCCGAGATCGAGAGACTCATACACGCAAAGCTCGCATCCATGAGCGAGGACGAGGCGGAGCGCATGCTTGAATCTTCACAAGAGAGCGTCCAGCTATGACCATGGCAACTGAGTCTGCCGATGTCCCGCGCAAGACGGATAGGACGCTCAGCCTCTATCATCTGCTCGACCCGGAAGTCCTCGCGAACCCTTATCCTCTCTATCACAAACTCCGGAACGACGACCCGGTCCATTGGGACTCGTTCTTGCATGCCTGGGTCGTGACCAGATACGCCGACGTCGTCCATGTGCTCTACCATTTTTCCGCGAATCGCACTCCAACGCCGGAACAGCTGAGCACCATGGGGCTGTCGGCGTTAAGCCCGATTGCGCAGGTCATGGTGCGGCAGATGCTCTTCATGGATCCTCCGGATCACACCCGCCTGCGTACTCTCGCTTCGGCGGCGTTCACACCACGCAGAGTGGAACTTCTGCGTTCCCATATTCAAGAGATCATGGACGGTCTACTCGACGCCGTTGTCTCGAAAGGACGCATGGACGTGATTGCGGATTTTGCTAGTCCGGCGCCCGCTATTGTCACCGCCGAAATGCTTGGGGTTCCGGTCGCCGACCAGGAGCAACTTAAAGAATGGTCAGCGGACTTCGCAGAGATGCTGGGCAACTTCCAGCACAATCCGGACCGCTTTCCTCGTGTCTTGCGCAGTGTGGAAAGTATGTGTTCCTACTTCCGCTCGGCGATGCGCGAACAGCAGGTTCACCCCCGAGAAGGTCTGGTCCACGCCATGATGGCGGCCGAGGTTGAAGGAGCCAAGCTAACAGAAGAGGAGATCATCGCCAACCTGATAGTCACTATGGTCGGTGGCCAGGAGACAACCACAAACCTGATTGGCAATGGCATGCTCACGTTGCTGCGCAATCCGGCTGAGATGGAGCGTCTCAGGGCGGATTCTTCTCTGATTCCGTCGGCCGTGGAAGAACTGTTGCGCTACGAGAGCCCCAGCCAGCACACCGCGCGGCTGGCTCCAGCCGATGTCGAGATGGGAGGAAAGCAGATCCGCAAACGCCAGGCGGTGATTGCGGTTATGGGCGCTGCCAACCGCGACCCCGCGCGATTCAGCGAACCGGACCGGCTGGATATTGGGCGCCAGGACAACCGCCATCTGGCATTCGGATGGGCTGCGCATTTTTGTTTCGGCGCCGCGCTGGCGCGTCTGGAAGGCCAGATCGCCTTCGAGACTCTGTTGCGGCGATTGCCCAATCTTGCGTTGGACACGACAACGCCGCTGGGGTGGCGGCACAACCTTGGCTTGCGTGGCTTGACTGCGTTACCAGTAGTCTTCTAAGCACGCCATCTGCAACTCCGCACGTTGACTCCGCGAATGCAGGAAGCGCCTCCATTATCGGATACTAAGCGTGCCCTGCTGGAGAGATATCTGCGGGGAGTTGGCTCCCTTGGAGCTCTGACAATCGGCCGCCGGCCTCCCGGAAGCATTGCACCTCTCTCTGCGGCCCAGGAAGAACTGTATCGTCGCGAACTGCGAGTTCCAGGTATCCCGCCCCTCTATAACGAGTGCGTTACTCTCCGCATGCTGGGTGCCTTGGATGTGGTTGCCTTGGAACGGGCTTTCAATGAGGTTATCAATCGTCACGAATCGTGGCGTACGACTATCGAAACTGAAGCAGGACAGCCCACGCAAATCGTTCATCCCGTCATGCCGTTGCGGTTGCCCGTCGTTGATCTGCAAGAGGTCCCCGAAGCCAAACGCGAGGCAGCGGCTGTTCGCCTGGTCAGCGAGGACGTGCGCCGTCCCTTCGATCTACATCGCGGTCCATTGCTCCGTCCCAGGCTGGTGAGAATCAACGAAACTGAGCACCGGTTCTTCTTGACAGCACACCAGATCGTCTTGGACGGGGTTTCGGCGTACCAGGTTTTTCCCTCCGAACTGGCCACCTTCTATAAAGGTTTCTCAGCCGGCAAATCGGCGACCTTACCAGAGCTGCCAGTGCAATGCGCAGATTTCGCCTGCTGGCAGCGAGAGTGGTTGAGTGGCGTGGCTGCAAAACAGGTGGACTACTGGCGCAAACAATTGGGTGGTGAACTACCCGTGCTTTCGTGGCCGGTCAAACAGCGGCCGGTTATGCGCACGTTTCGCGGATCTGTCCAGAACTTTTCATTCCCAAGGCCGCTCAGTGACCGCATAAGGGAGTTAAGCCGGCGGCTAAGTACCACGCTCTTCCTGGTCCTACTGACGGGGCTTGCCACGGTCCTGCATGGCTACACGAACCAGAAAGAGGTTGTTCTGGGCACGTTGTCTCCATCGGGGCGGAAGCGCAGCGAGGTTATGGGACTGTTGGGATACTTTCTAAACCCGGTTGCGCTGAAGCTCAGCTTCCACAATGGCACGACATTTCGGGAGCTATTATTGCAGGCGCAAACAGTCCTGTTGGAAGCTATGAGCAATGATGATGTCCCCATTGAGCGCTTGGCGCGGGAACTCCAGGTGGACGATTCCCATCCCAGTCCCTTCTTCACGGCGGTAATCTCTCTGCAACCTCCAATGGCAAATCTGGATTTGGCATGGAGTGTGACAACTATGGACGTAGAGAGCGGCGGCTCTCCTTGGGACTTTTATCTTGCTTTTATCGACAGGCCGGAAGGTTTGATTGGCCGAGCCCAATTCAATCCAGATCTGTTTGACACGACAACGATTGGATGTGCGCTGCAGGATTTGCAAGACGTCCTGGGAAGCGCATCGCGGGAAGCATTGCAATGATTGAGCGATAGGTGCGGGTAGGAAATACAACCCAATCCGTTAGGGAAGGAGGAGCTCCGCTTAATGCCGGATCAAACTAAGCTTTCCCAAGCTAAGCGCAGCCTCCTCGAAAAATACCTTCGAGGCGAGATGCCCGGCTCCCCAGAAGGTCAGAATCGCATAACCCCTCGCGAGACCGGAGCCGTTGCGCCTCTTTCGCTGTCGCAGCAGCAAGTATGGCTGCATCACCACATCGTTCCCGATGACGTTCCCGCATACAACGAAACACTAACTATTCATCGCACCGGCCCGCTGAATGTGGCAGCGTTGGAGCGGACATTCGCGGAAATTATTCGACGCCACGAGATCTGGCGCACAACCTTCGATGTGTTCGACGGGCAACCGGCGCAGATCATTCATCCAGATGAACCCAGTTTCAAGCTGACGCTGATCAACCTGGATAATCTTCCAGAAGCCGAACGCGGGTACGAGGCTGCACGGCTGGCTCGCGAAGACGCGGTGAAGGCCTTCGACCTCAAATCGGGTCCCCTGATGCGGGCGATGTTGGTCAGGTTAGGGGAAGACCAGCATCGGCTGTTCATGGCCTTTCACCAATTGATATTCGATGGTGTGACCGCGTATCAGGTTTTTCTTCCGGAACTGGCCCAGCTCTATCAAGCCTTCTCACAGAACAAACCCTCGCCTCTTCCCGAGCCGCGCATTCAGTATGCCGACTACGCCATATGGCAGCAGGACTGGATGAAGCGAGAGTCGATCGCGGCCCAAATGGCCTACTGGCAAAACAAGCTTGCGGGGGAACTCCCGGTACTCGACTGGCCGGATGATCGGCCCCGGCCCGCGTTGCAGAGCTATCGGGGCGAGATCGAGAGAGCTACCTTTTCAGCGGAAGTTCTGCGAAAACTAAAAGCGATAGGCCAAAGGGAAGGCGCCTCGCTGTTCATGACCCTGGTCGCGGGCTTAAGCGCCCTGCTGCATCGCTACACCGGCCAGGACGATATCATCCTGGGCGCGCCTACCGCGGGCCGGAAGATTCCCGAGTTGCAGAGGATGCTTGGCTATTTTCTGAACGTCATGCCCTTGCGCATTGATCTTTCAGGGGACCCTACGTTTCGGGAGCTGGTGAAGCGGGTGCGAGGAACCGTCCTCGAAGCCCTATCGAATGAGGACGTACCATTTGCGCAGCTAATCGAAAAACTTCGGCCTACGCTTGATCCGAGCCGCAATCCACTTTTTCAAATCGCGATTTCCGTGGAGCCTCCGGCCGCGCTGATGGATATGGGATGGAGCGCGACGCAGTCGGACATTCCAACCGGCGCGTCAAAGCTCGACCTCTACATAGACGTCGATGACAGGCCGGACGGCCTTGTCGGACCCGTCACCTACAATCCCGATGTCTTCGAACGCGGCACGATCATCCGGATGATCGAACATTGGCGCGTGCTCTTGGAAGGCGCAGCAGCCAATCCAGAAAGAAGGCTTTCAGAGTTACCTGTCCTGACGGCTGATGAGAAACGCTGCATCTTGCACGACTGGAATGAAACGAGAGCAGAGTATCCAAGTGACAAATGTATTCACGAGATTTTCGACGCACAGTGCGAGCGGATTCCAGATGCATTGGCGGTGCGAGAAGGAGAAAGGAGTCTCACTTTCCGGCAGTTGCAAGAGCGTAGCAACCGGCTCGCGCACTACCTTCGGAGCCTGGGCGCCGGTCCCGACAGCAGGATTGCATTGCAGTTGGAAAGGTCCCTCGACATGGTAGTGGGCCTGCTCGCCATCCTCAAGACTGGCGGAGCTTATGTTCCGTTGGATCCGTCGCACCCTCCAAAATTGCTGGCCTTCATACTGCAAGATGCAGGCGTCAAAATTCTCGTCACCCAGCAGAAGGCAGAGAGCAATCAGCCCGCGCCTGCTGCCAAAGTAGTCTTTTTGGACGAAGTCTGGGACGAGATTGCGTCCCACGGCACGGAGAATCCTTCCGGTATGGTGCGGGCGGAAGATCCTGCCTATGTGATCTACACCTCGGGGTCGACTGGTACACCGAAAGGGGTGGCAGGGACCCATCGGGCTGCGGTGAACCGCTTTGCTTGGATGTGGCAGACGTATCCATTCCAAGCCGGAGAGGTTTGCTGCCAGAAGACGAATCTGGGATTTGTGGATTCGGTGTGGGAGATATTCGGGCCGTTGCTGGCTGGAGTTCCCAGCGTGATCATTCCGCCGGAAACGGTGCGCGATCCGGAAGAGCTGTTGCAGGTGCTGGCGCGGGGGCGAGTGACGCGGATGGTGATGGTGCCCTCGCTGTTGCGGAGCTTGCTCGATCATGCGCCCAATCTGCAGGCGAGGGTACCGGAGTTGAAGCTGTGGACGTGCAGTGGGGAGGTGTTTTCGAGGGAACTGGCGGGGCGTTTCCGGGCAGCGTTTCCCGAGGCCCGGCTGCTGAATCTGTACGGATCGTCGGAGGTGGCGGCCGATGTGACCTGGCACGAAGTCACCAAGCAGGATGGAACGGGACCGGTTCCCATCGGCAAGCCGATCAGCAACACGCAGATTTACGTTTTGGACGAGCATTTGAATCCGGTACCGGTGGGAGTGCGGGGGCAGATTTATGTTAGCGGGGACGGATTGGCGCTTGGGTATTGGAACCAGCCCGAGTTGACGGCCGAGCGCTTCCTCCCCAACCCCCTGACTCCGGAATTATCACCCCGTCTGTACTGGACCGGGGATTTAGGGCGTTGGCGCGAAAGTGGTGAACTGGAATACCTGGGCCGAGTCGATAACCAGGTGAAGTTGCGCGGCATGCGAATTGAACTGGCGGAAATCGAGGCGATCATGGCCTCGCATCCGCGGGTGCGGGAAGCGGTGGTGGCATTGCACGGCGAGGGGGAGCAACAGAAGCTGACTGCCTATCTTGTGACTCACGATGGAAATGAAGAAGGACAGAAGCTTACGGCCGGGGAGCTCCGGCGCTTTCTGCGGGGGAAACTTCCCGAGCAGATGATTCCGGCCAGTTACTGGCGGCTGGAGGAAATGCCGCTGCTGTCCAGCGGCAAGGTAAGTCGGAAAGCACTTTTGTTCGTGCAACGACACGCGTTGCGCGACGAGGTGGGACTCGTTCCAGCCCGGACTGAAATTGAGCGCAAGCTGGCGGACATCTGGCAAGAATTGCTCGAGGTCGAACAAGTGGGGGTCGATCAGAATTTTTTCGAGCTGGGGGGAAACTCCTTGCTCGTGTTGCGCGTGATTGCTCGCATCCGTCGCGTTTTCGAGCTGGAACTGCCGGTGCGGAGCATGTTTGAAGAACCCACGATCGCAGGCTTGGCGGGCGAATTGCAAAAGGCACAAGCATTAGGTTTTAAGGCGCGCGCCCAGATCGCTCAACTTCGCGCTGCGTCTGCGGCCGCTAGCCCCAGCCGAGAAGCTCTTCTGGCTCAACTCGACAATTTATCGGCGGCCGAATTGCAGAGCCTGCTGCAGCATGTGCGGGATGACAAGCACTCCCCCTAGATCGCGACCCATGTATCGAAACTATGTTTCAAACTTATGGTAGAAGCGAGGACTGTTCCCGCAAGTGGTTCGGGAGAATCGAACGGTGGAATTGTTTTGCATATCTTAGCTACATAGATGCCTCTTTCAGAGGATCTGATATTTCGAAGTGAGCATTGTCCCGAAAGACTTTGCCAACGGAGGTATGCATTCTTGCAAAGGTCAATCGCCATGAATTTCGATTTTGATTCGCAGACGCGCCGCAAGCTGGGTTACCAACTTATTGACACTGTCGACAACCTCTTTGGTTCTCTGCCGGATCCCGTATCCCCAGCGCCTATTATTTGGGAATGATGAACCCCACGCCCACTTACAGGTGTCCGCAAATTGCTGAAAACTGAGTCGTAGGCCGCAGAAGAGTTGAAGACAAGAAAAATCTGGTGCGCCCGGAGAGATTCAAACTCATACAAGCGCAGGCTTAGCCTTTGCCCCGATGCGCAATGCCGATAAATCCTGATTGACGGTCCGAAAGCGCGGGAGATGCGAGTCTCCCGCGCTTCTTGGCTTCGGCCACGAAAGAACGAGATCAGGGCTGTGCTTGCGGTTGCACCTGGACGCGCAGGTCCGGGCTCAAATGCAACGTCTTGCCAGCAGCGACGTACACTTTCTTGTCAAACTGTGTGCGTCCCGGCGCGCGGACCTCGATGTCGTAGCCGCCCGGCCGGAGATGCATGGTTTTCAGTTTTCCGATCGTGCCGGCGTAAGCGCCGTCAATGTATACCTCAGCGTCCTTAACGTTAGTATCGAACTTCACCGCGCCAGTCTCAGGAGCGTAATCGTAATAACCGTATGGATACGGATAGGGTCCCCAGTACGGGTTGTACCATCCCCACCCGCCCCACCCGAAACCCGGCCCGACGATGACGCGAACCGGACGTGCGTAAGCCGCTAGAGGCGCCATCATCACAGCAGCTGTTATGCATATCATTATTAGCTTCTTCATAACACACCTTCTAAACGATTAGATGCCCGGGTGTGCATACTGATCGTAAAGAAGGGTAAAAGCGGCAACCCTTGTATCTCATTGCGATTGCGAAGAATCAGCACCTTGCAGCCGCGCTTGCGTTGGGCTTTTTGGAACCGGCATCACCTCTTGGCCTGGCTTAAGGGTTGAGAAGCGAAGCTATCCAGTACGATACCGGCGATGATCAACTCCCATCTGTTGGAGCTTCGATTGCAAAGTTGTGCGAGGAAGCCCAAACGGGCGGCGGCGGCGCTCAATTGCCCTCTGCTCATGTGCGTCAACGCGCGTTATTAAACTTCAATCGCTGGAATTGTGAGCCTGTCGATTTCGCTGCACCTTGTTCGACGTATAGGTAGAAGGAGACGTAATCATGATAAGACTTTTGTCCGCGACCATCGCGGCCGGGATTATCCTGGCAGCATCGCCCCTTGCATTCGCTCAGACACGCAGGACAACCGCCGCCAAAACCGGCTACGCTCCGGTGAACGGCCTCAATCTCTATTACGAAATTCAGGGCACCCTGCTGCACGGCAGGCTGGGAGCGACCGAAATGTTCGGCGAAATTCTGCCGTTGCTAGCGGGCACTCGGCAGGTGATTACTGTTGATTTGCAGGCCCACGGGCGCACCGCCGATATCGACCGCCCCCTGAGCTACGAGGCGATGGCCGATGACATCGCCGCTCTGATGAAGTATCTCGGGATTGAGAAGGCCGACGTTATGGGTTACTCGCTTGGCGTCGTCGTCGCCTTGCGTACTGCCGTCCAGCATCCTGACAGGGTCAGGAAACTTGTGCTCGTCTCAACCGCCTTCAGGCGAGACGGATGGTACCCGGAAATCCTCGCGGGAATGGCACAAATGAGTGCAGGAGCCGCGGAGCCGATGAAGCAGACCCCGATGTACCAGCTTTATGCGCGCATTGCACCGAGGCCTACGGACTGGCCGGTACTGCTCACCAAACTCGGGGAGATGCTACGGAAGGATTATGACTGGTCGAAAGACGTCGCGACGATCAACTCGCCTACGCTGCTCGTGTTCGGGGATGCCGATGCCGTTCGCACCGCGCATGCCGTGCAATTGTTCGAGCTCCTGGGCGGCGGCAAGAGGGACGCCGGCTGGGACGGATCGGGAATGTCCAATGCCCGGCTCGCCATTTTGCCGGGCCTGACGCATTACACCATCTTCTCGTCGCCAGCCTTGGCATCCACTGTCACTCCGTTTCTCGACGCTCCGATGCCGAGAACGAATTGAGGCGGGCGTTTGCCGCTTTTAGCTGGGGCCAGACGTGCGGCTACTCTGCCTGGCGGTTCAGGTTTTGCAGCATTGCCGCCGCCAGAATAGTTGCGCTAAATTCGGTGAGTGCGAGCGACGTGTTGTCCTCGTCCCGGAGTTTCAGCGCGATCTTAGAGCAGTATCAGGTCTTGGCAAATAGCACGCGGGTGCTATTGCCCCCATCACGAACGGCCGTAGCGTCTGCGAGGGCAGAGGGTCTCGACCAAAAGGCTCGCGTGCTGGCCTACGTCTTTCTCCATGATGAAGTTGGGATCGGCGAGGAGGAAGCCGCCAAGAACGTGGAAGATGGATTCGGAAACTACAACAAACCAAACAGGACCGAGCGCATGCGGCGCCGGGCAAGGGCAGGCTGTTCCCCGGATGGAAGAATGAACGGGAAGTTGTACCGCCAATTTCTCGAGGCTGCACAAACCAACCCCAGCCTGCGCCCGGTCTGAGTTTTTCTTGCACCGGTTTCAGCGAAGCAAAGAAGTCTAGGTCGCGTGCGGACGAGCGGAGCGGTAGGTCTGCATCTCAGACAACGATAACGACAGCGATGACGGTCTCGCAGGGTTGTCCAGGATTGAAATTGACGCGCACGTTTTGGTCCAGCGTGAAAAAAGCGCTTTGATCGCCGCAAAAACTGAGGGTTGAGGATGTGCCGTTTTGCAGCAAGGTGACGAACGTGACTTGAACGGTTTCCATTCCAGTCAGGGTGTTACCGAGTTGCACGGTTCTGACCGAGCCTTGGATCGAAGATCCCGTCTCGATGGCACCACGGACGAATACATTGCCGCAGCCAGTGGAAAGCAGGAGCAACGAGAGAAACAGAAGGGGCGAGAGGAGGAGCTTCACAAATCACCTCGCCATTGCAGTATACCGCTAGTTGTCAGGCCCAGCCTTTCCCCTGTATCCCGGCCGCAGATTGGGACGCACTTCGTTCGGCTTTCGACGGCAACTGCATTCGCAGACTCAGACGAAAAATTACTTCGGTCCCCCAAGAGTGCGAATGTACTTCACCAAAGCGTTGATTTGGTCCTTACTGAGGCGAGTCCCGAACGCAGGCATATTTCCTCGCCCTTCAGCGATCACGCCAGCCAGTTGGGTATCAGACTGCTGTTGGACTTGCGCCGAGTGAAAATCCGCCGCATGTAAGCTCTTTCCCACAGCGCTCCCCCGTCCGTCTTGGCCATGACAGGACACGCAGTTCGTTTTGTAAGTGCTCGCCGCGGAATTGTTCGCAGGCTGTCCGAGTCCAGCCGATACGGCGGCTCCCACAAAGATTGCAATTGCCAACAGCGGGGTTAGTAGTTTGTCAGATATAGATTTTGATACCACCATAAAGATGACGGGTCCTTTCACCAAATATGCAGCGTTAAAACAGGGTCGAGAAAGTACGGCGCGAGTGCGCCAAGCTTTCCCCAATGCCAGGCCCTAAACATGCATTTGACCTGCCAAAATAGTTAGAGCGAGGTCGGGAAAATGTAAGCGTTCTGCTTGGGCTGGCAGCCATGATGTCCATAATCAATGCACTGCTCTCAGGAGTACCTCGCATATTCTGCGTCTCTCCGTGAGGCCTAAGATGGGCACGGTCTGTCGAGTGACCACGGGAGGACGAGTGTCGAAAGAGTGACACATGCTTATCGCGGGAGGCCTCAGAATTGCGATCGTAGTGGCCTTATGTTTCTTACATTCAATCAGTTGCAATCAGTTGCCACAGTCTTTGCCTCACTCAAGTTTGGTATGCCTAATGCACGCGTAGTCATTCACTCCATTTGATGACCGGCGGATGTGGAGGGCGAGATGATACAACTCAAGGTCAACGGTGTGGCTCACAGCTTCGAGGGCGACCCTGAGATGCCGCTACTGTGGTACTTGCGCGACATTTTAGGTCTAACGGGCACCAAATTCGGTTGCGGCATCGCCCTATGCGGCGCCTGCACTGTCCACAAGAATGGCGGGGCACTTCGGTCCTGCATCACTCCCATGAGCTCTCTCGCGGGAGCCGAGATCCGGACCATCGAAGACATCGCTGCCAATGGATTGCATCCCGTGCAGAGGATGTGGATGCAGTTCAACGTCCCACAATGCGGTTACTGCCAGTCGGGACAGATTATGCAGGCGATCGCTTTGCTGAAGAACAAGCCCAAACCCACGGACCAGGATATCGACGAAGGCATGGCTGCGAATATCTGTCGCTGTGGAACGTATCAACGCATTCGCGCCGCCATCAAAGCGGCCTCGGAGGAAAGCGTATGAGCCCGATCACCAACGTCAGCCGCCGCGGATTCCTAAAGGGATTGGTAGGAGCGGGAGCGCTCGTCTTGGGCGCGTATTACCTACCCAAAGCGTTGCGGCACCACGGCTTTCCTCCCGGCGGAACGGATGCCGATCGGGCCACACTGCACCCGAACGCATTTGTAGGAATCGACACTGATGGCACGGTGTATATCGTGGCGCATCGTTCGGAGATGGGCACGGTGATTCGTACTACCCTCCCGATGGTAGTCGCTGACGAACTGGATGCCGACTGGAAAAGAATAAAAATCGATCAGGCCATCGGCGACCCCCGCTACGGCGATCAAAATACCGATGGCTCGCATTCCGTCCGTAGCTTTTTCGATGTGATGCGGCAGGCTGGCGCCACCGCGCGGTCAATGCTCATCCTGGCAGCGGCTCAGAAATGGGGAGTGCCTCCGGCCGAGTGTCAGACGGATCTGCACACCGTCGTTCATCCGTCCACCGGTCGCCGCCTAAGCTACGGCGAGCTCGCTTCCGCTGCTTCGAAACTGCCGGTTCCAACCTCTGGGATCCGGCTTAAAACTCCAGATCAGTGGCGCTACATCGGCAAAGGAATGACCAGCTATGACCTCACAGGGCTCTGCACTGGCCGGGCTATGTACGGCGAAGACGTCCGTGTGGATGGCATGGTGTACGCCTCCATCGAACATCCGCCGGTTCTTGGAGGCAAGGTTAAATCAGTTGACGACAGCGAGGCACTGAAAGTAGCCGGAGTTCACCAGACTGTTCCCATCGATCCGTTCAAACCACCGCCGGCTTTTCAACCGTTAGGTGGTATCGCTGTCATCGCCGATAACACTTGGGCCGCTTTTCAGGGACGCAAAAAGCTGAAGATCGAGTGGGACAACGGGCCGAACGCAACCTACGATTCTGAGCAGTACAAGAAGGAGTTGCAGACGACTGCACGTAAGCCGGGGAAAGTTGTACGCAACGAAGGAGATGCGGAGTCGGTCCTTTCCAAAGGGGGCAGCGTGTTCGAAGCTGATTACTACGTCCCCTTGCTGGCGCACGCGTCCATGGAACCTATGGTGGCCACCGCGGAGTTCAAAGATGGCAAACTCACTGCCTGGGCCCCGACGCAGAATCCTCAGGCGGCACAAGCGATCATCGCGCAGGAACTGGGAATCGCAAAAGAGAATGTCATCTGTCACGTGACCCTTCTCGGTGGCGGCTTTGGAAGAAAGTCCAAGCCTGACTACGTAGCCGAAGCGGCAGTTCTCTCGAAGAAGGTCGGCCGTCCGGTAAAGGTGGTCTGGACGCGGGAAGATGACATCAAGTTCGACTACTTCAATGCCGTGGCTGCTATGCATATGAAGGCGGTCGTAGACGCTAAGGGAAAACCCACGGCCTGGCTGCAGCGCTCGGTCTTTCCTCCCATCACATCTATTTTTGATATCAACGTCGTCTACGGGGATCCAGGGCATCTGCAGCAGGGCTGGACGGATGTACCTTACGACATTCCTAATCTTCGCGTGGAAAATGGCCCGGCCCCGGCGCATGTACGGATCGGGTGGCTGCGTTCGGTTGCAAATATTTACCATGCCTTCGCCGTGCAGACGTTTACGGACGAGTTAGCCCATCGTGCCGGTCGAGACCCTCTCGAATATCTGCTCGAGTTGATCGGTCAACCGCGCACTCTGAATTTCAGCGGCGTGGACTACCCAAATTACGGAGCGGATCTCCGTACCTATCCCTGGGAGACTGGCCGCCTACGGCAGGTCACCGAAATCGTTGCCGAGAAATCCG
>Ga0137391_10000324_pt1 | contig 33140 bp, 27 predicted proteins | sample 15con2h24BmetaG_FD_101399 | JGI IMG/M metagenome (GOLD analysis project Ga0137391, IMG submission 101399) | Vadose zone soil microbial communities from Angelo Coast Range Reserve, California, USA - 15con2h2.4B metaG | ecosystem: Environmental > Terrestrial > Soil > Vadose zone > Saprolite...
CGCGGACGATGCGCGGCGCTCCCGGGCCGAGCACGGTTTCCCGGAGCGCATTGAGGACCCGGCAGCGGTCGCGGTGCTCGCCGCGCTCTTGCGTGCTGCCCGCCCGCCGCCCCAGAACGAAAGAACGCGCCGCACGAGCACACCAGCGGCATGAGCCCGAAGCGGCGGAAATGATCGCCTGGCTCGTCTCCGCCGCTTGTGTGCGCGGCGTGATCGCTACACGCGCCAGTCGAATTCGACGCGCTGCCGCAGGATCGCCATTTCGCGGTCGCGGCGGATGGCAGGGTCCTTGAGCTTCCCGCCGGGGCTGGACGGCAAGCCCGGCGGGAGGGGGTTGATGATGACCCGGTGCAGCACGGTCTTAACCGCGGCGCGCTTGCGGTCCACGCTCCACGATCCCCACGCATCACGGACTCGTTCCGATGGCGGGATATCACTCATGACGGTCGCCGATCCGGACAGCCGGTCGTATTCGCGCCGCGCCTTGCTGATCGCATCTTCGGTGCGCTGCCGGATATCGAGCCAGTCGACCCGGTCAATCACCCCGCCGGCCAGGTCGCGGCGCGCATCTGCGCGCACGTCCTCGGCGCGCTTGATCTCGGCCAGCAGTTCCGCGCGGCGCGGCGCGGCCGGGTCCATGTCCGCATCGCGCAGCGCCTCTTGCACGCGCGGGGATTCCAGCGCATCCAGCACCGCGCCGGTCACGTATTCCTCCAGCAGCTCAGCCTTGATCGCAGTGCGGCCACATCCGTACGGGCCGGCCACGCACGCGTACTGATCCGCCCGCCCGCTCGCCGCCTGGTTACGGTAGTGCAGGCCCCGGCCGCCGCATTTCGGGCAGGTGGCGATACCGGACAGCAGATGCGCCTGGGCGCGCACCACGTGCTTACGGCGGGCCGGATCAGCGAACATCTTCGCCAGCCGCTCATGGGTATCCGGGTCGAGGATCGCCGGCCACTGCGCCGGGTACTTGCGGCCCTGCCATGCCCGCAACCCTGCCAGCCGCGGCGAGGTCATCATGCCGACCCACGTGGACGGATACCACTGCCTGCCCGCGACCGGCCTGATCCCCCGCGCGGTCCAGTCCCGCATGATCGACCGGACCGATTCCCCGTGCTCCAGCAGCCGCACCGCGGCATCGCGGATCGCGTCCGCTTCCGGCTGGTTAATGTCCTCCCGCAAGATGGCCCGCTTGTGCGGGTCGGCTTCAGCCGGGTTGACATAAATCCGGGTATAGCCGAACCAGCGCCAGCCACCGCCGGCCCGCTTGCCCGCGCGCGCATTGCGCTCGTGCGCCTCGCGGACCCGGAAGCTCTTGACCGCGCTTTCCCGCTTGGCCCGCAACGTCTCCATGCCGCCGTAATACGCGCCCTCCGGGGTCGACAGGTCCAGGTCCCCGCCCGTATAGGCCGACAGCCGCACGCCGTGCCGCACGCACGCCTTCTCAAACGCGTTCCAGTCGGTCAGGTTCCGGGTCAGCCGGTCGATATCGCGGACGATGACCACATCGACCTGGCCCGCCCCGATCGCCGCGATCAGCTCCCCGAACCCGTCACGTGTGATCTCCTTGAACGCGGAGTACCCGTCGTCCTTGAAGGTGGCCACCACCTGCCAGCCGCGCCGGGTTGCATGGCCGGTGCCGCGCTCAAGCTGGGTCGGCACCGACTCCGCAGCATCGTAGGTCTCGCTCAGACGGCCGTACACGCCCGCCCTGAGCTTGGCTTTCGCCAGAAGTTCCTGCCTGTCGTCCATGCCTCCATCATGAGGCAAAAAAGTGGCCAGCGCATCAGCTCCGCCACCGCGGCGAGCTTGCGCGCGGCGGCGTGCGCCTCGACCCGGTCCCACGCACACAGCGCCCCGAGCACCTCATCATCGGACGCGCCCTCGTATCGGTCATCGTCCCCGGCCGCGGCGTCGGTGAAGGCCGCTAGTTCCGGGCACCCGGGCATGGTGTCCATCAGCATCCCGGTGGCGAACTGCGCCGCCCGGCCGGGGTACTCGCCGGGGAAGACCTGGGCCGAGCCGGGCTGGCCCGGGCCCCGCCGACCCGACATCGCGGCGATCGCCGCCAGCGCCCCAGTGGTCCCCAGCCGCGCCGCGTTGGCGGCGGCGCGGGCCTGGTCCTCGGAGATCTGCCGGCACTCGGCGTCGATCTCCTCTAGGTCGTACTCCTCCGGGTCGGGGTCCAGCTCCTCATCGGCCGGCTCATCCTCGTCGGTCAGCGCGGCGCACTGTGCCTTCCATTCTTCCTCGGTCATCCAGTCCGCGCGGGTAACCACCGGCTCCCAGTCGGTCGGCTCATACCGCATGGGGTCTTCCGGCTCAGGGGAACGCCGGGCAGGATCTTCGCCCTGCCCGGGGTCCGGAAGAGCCGGTCCTGGCTGCATGCACCACCGTCCGTTCGGATCAATGATCTTTCTATCAAACATACTAGCGAAAAACTCGCTCGGTCGCTACCGTATTTAGCCGATAGAGGATAGTTTTCGAATAAAAAGACTATAGTGACCAATGTGACTCGCCGCCAGGCCCACCTGGGGCCACGGGCGCTGGATCCGAGGCTATCGGGCTAAGCCGGACGGGGAGAAACCGGAAGTGCCAAGCCGCAGCCTGATGGCGGACTCGGCGAGCGGCGGCAGCGGGCTCGGCGAGCGGCGGCAGCGGGCTCGGCGAGCGGCGGCAGCGGGCTCGGCGAGCGGCGGCAGCGGGCTCCGCGGCAGGGGATCACGAGGGAGTGTGACCCTCGAACGGCGGCATGGCCAGCTGCATTGTCCTGGGTTATCGTCCAGACATGCCAGGGATCGTGATTGTCGGCGCTGGGTTCGGCGGCATCGGGATGGGGATCGCGCTGAAGAAGGCCGGCTTCCATGACTTCGTGATCCTGGACAAGGGCGATGATCTCGGTGGGACCTGGCGCGACAACCAGTATCCGGGCTGCGCGTGCGACGTGCCGTCCCCGCTGTATTCCTACTCGTTCGAGCTGAACCCGTCCTGGACCCGGATCTTCGCGCCCCAGCAGGAGATCTTGGACTACCTGCGGATGTGCGTGCGCAAGCATGGCCTGGACGAGCACATCCGCTATGGCTGCGCGGTCGAGCGGGTGGACTGGGACGACGGCAGCCGGCGCTGGAACATCGAGACCGTGCAGAGCCGGGGGACCGGCCAGAACGGGGCCAGTCGGGCCGAGGGCTATCAGGCGCGGGCGGTCGTGTCCGCCGCGGGCGCCCTGCACCTCCCCTCCTACCCGGACATTCCGGGGGCCGGGTGGTTCGGCGGCACCTCGTTCCACTCGGCGCGCTGGGATCGTTCCCGCGACCTGGCAGGCAAGCGGGTCGCGGTGATCGGGACGGGCGCCTCCGCGATCCAGTTCATCCCCGAGATCGCCAGGCAGGCCGGGCACCTGAGCGTGTTCCAGCGCACGCCACCATGGGTCCATCCCAGGCCCGACGTCGAGATCCCGGCCCGGCTACGCCGCGTGTTCGAGTCTGTTCCGCTGACCGCCCGCGTGGTCCGTGACGCCATCTACCTGGCGATGGAGGCCCGGGCGCTTGGCTTCGCGGTGCACCCGAAGCTGATGGCCCCGCCGGAGCGGCTGGCCCGGCGGCACCTCGAGAACCAGGTCGCTGATCCGGCGCTGCGGGCTAGGCTCACCCCGGACTACACCATCGGATGCAAGCGGATCCTGCTGTCCTCCACCTACTATCCGGCGCTGCAGCGGGCGAACGTCGACCTGATCACCGAGGACATCACCGGTATCACCGAGACCGGCGTCGTCACCGCCGACGGAACGGCTCACGGGGCCGATGTGATCATCTACGCCACGGGCTTCAAGGTCGTCGAATCCGTCACGAGCCTCAACGTGGCCGGCCGCGACGGCCGCAAACTCAGGCCGGAAAACCTGGAGGCCTACCACGGCGTTACGGTCTCCGGATTCCCGAACTTCTTCATGCTGCTCGGCCCCAACACGGGCCTGGGGCACACGTCCGTCGTGTTCATGATCGAGAGCCAGATCCAGCACGTGCTGAGCTGCCTGCGCATCCTGGCCCGGGACAAGGCGGACACGATCGAGGTCCACGAGGCCGCGCTGCGGCACTACAACAGCGCCCTGCAGCGGCGGCTGGGCCGGGCCGTGTGGAGCGCGGGCGGCTGCGACAGCTGGTACCTCGACTCCGACGGCATCAACCGGGCCCTGTGGCCGGGGTTCTCCTTCGAGTACTGGGCGCGCACCCGCCGGGCTCGCCGCGCCGCCTACGCTGTCACGCGGCTCTGACACAGGACCTCTATGGCTGCTGGCCCTGGTGCGCCCGGAAAGCTGCGACCGGACTAAGGACTAAGCTGCCGTCCATGAGCGCTGAGCAGGCGACGCCGGCCGTCCGCAGGCCGGAGCAGGTCCCGGCCAGCCCGCTTGGCCCGGGGGTGACGGTGTCGGACCTGCTCGACGACCGGCACGGCTGCCGCGGCTTGCACCAGCGGCGGCTCAGGTTCGCGGGCGGCGCCGGCCTCACCGGGACCGCGGGCGGCGCCGGCCTCACCGGGACCGCGGGCGGACAGGGCGAGGCCTGGTACGTGATCAGCGGTTCGGGCACCCTGGACACCGGCGAGTCCGGGACCGTCGCGCTCGAGCCGGGCACCGCGGTGTGGATGAGACCGGCCCTGCGCTACACGTGCCAGGCGCGGTCCGGCCCGGATCTGGAGGTGCTGGCCGTCACCGTGCGGGCCGGATCCGCCGGCGCAGCCGACCCGGCGCGGCGCGTGGTGCGGTTGGACGCCTGCGAGCCGGAGCGCACCGGTGACCGGGAATTCCGGGTCCTGCTGAGCGAGGGGCTCACCATCACGCAGTTCGCCGGGCTGATCCCGCCGGGCCGGGCCCCGGCGCACCACCACACCTACGACGAGGTGGTGCACGTGCTGGCCGGGCGGGGCGTGGTGCACCTGTCAGGCGCCACGACCGAGATCGGCCCGGGAACCTCGATCTACCTGCCCCCGTATCAGCCGCACTGCCTGGAGAACACCGGCGCGGACCCGCTCGAGGTGCTGGGCGTCTTCTATCCGGCCGGCAGCCCGGCCGCCAAGCAGGCCTCTTGAGGCGCCTGGCGACAGCCGATCCGGCGTGCTAGCCATCGTCCTGGCGCTGACGGGGGTCGTGCTGGCGCTGCCCGCCATCGTCGGTGTGTCCGCGAGCGCGGCCTCCGCGAGCGCGGCCTCCGCGAGCCCGGCTCAGCCAGGCCGGCTGAGCGGAGCCGGCTGAGTCAGGTGGTCACGGGCCAGGTGTACACCGGCTCGTTGGTGTGCATGTGCTCGATGTAGCGCTGGGTCATCTGCCGCAGCGCCTCCCGGCGGTCGAGCCCGCTGCGCCTGGTCAGTTCGGCCACCGTGGCTATCTGCCAGGCGGCGCCGGTCTGAGCGGTCAGGCAGCGCTGCTCGATGATGCCGAGCAGCCGGTCGGCGTGGGCCTGGCCGACGCCCCAGCGGCTGAGCCCCTCGCGGGCCAGCGGCAGGAGGCGGCGCAGGATGAGCTCGGCCACCGGAGTGTCGCCGACGCCTGGCCAGTAGATCTGCGCGTCCAGGCCGTGCCGCGCGGCCTCGTGAAGGTTCTCCGCGGCGGTGGTGAAGGACATCTGGGTCCAGATGGGCCGCTGGGCTTCGGCCAGGTAACGCACCAGCCCGTAGTAGAACGCCACGTTCGCCATGATGTCGGCGATCGTGGGGCCGGCCGGCAGCACCCGGTTCTCCACCCGCAGGTGCGGCGTCCCGTCGACCACGCCGTAGACGGGACGGTTCCAGCGGTAGATCGTCCCGTTGTGCAGGCTCATCTCGGCCAGCAGCGGGCTGGCGCCACCATCGAGTACCGCCAGCGGATCCTCGTCCTCGCAGATGGGCAGGAGCGCGGGGAAATACCTGATGTTCTCTTCGAAGAGATCGAAGACCGAGGTGATCCAGCGCTCGCCGAACCATACCCGGGGCCGTACTCCCTGTTCCTTCAGCTCATCCGGCCGGGTGTCCGTGGACTGCTCGAACAGCGTGATCCGGGTCTCGTGCCACAGCTGCCTGCCGAACAGGAACGGGGAGTTGGCCGCCAGCGCGACCTGCACGCCCGCGATGGCCTGGGCGGCGTTCCAGTAGTGCGCGAAGGCGTCCGGGCTGACCTGGACATGCAGCTGCACGCTGGTGCAGGCGGCTTCGGGCGTGATGCTGTCGCAATGGGTGAGAAGCTGCTCGGTGCCGTCGATCGCGATGCGCATGTCTTCCCCGCGTGCCGCGAAGATCTGCTCGTTGAGCACCCGGTAGCGATCGTTGGCCGACATGCTGCCCTCGTCCACGTCCTCCTCCGACAGCGTGGGCAGGATGCCGATCATGACGAGGTGGCTGCCCACGCTGCGCGCCTTGGCATCCGCGGCGTTGAGGTCGGCGCGGAGTTCCTTCTCCAGGTCCGCCAGCGCGTCGCCGTCGAGTTGCCGCGGCGGCACGTTGATCTCGAGGTTGAACTGCCCGACCTCGGTCGCCCAGGCCGGATCGGCGATCGCCTCGAGCACGTCGGCGTTGCGCATCGAGGGCATACCGTGCTCGTCGACCAGGTTCAGCTCGATCTCCTGGCCCACCATCGACGGATTGTCGTCGAACAGGCGCTCGCGGAGCATACGAGCGAACACGTCAAGCGAGCGCCGTACCTTGTCCCGGTACTTGCGCCTATCCTCACCACTGATCTTGATCGCCTGGATGTCACGGCCCACGGAGGCCTCCGCTCAACGAGATAAACCCGGCCATCTACCCCTCTAGTCCCCTTCTTTACCCATTCGCACGCACCGGCCCCGAAAACCAGCGGGTCATGACGCCTACCGGCCCCTCCCATGGTAGGGGATTTTCATGATCACGAAGATTTGGCGCACCCTGTAGACAGGGAATTTTCGTGATCATGTTCGACTTAATGATAAGAGGGCTGGGCGGCACATAGGTAAGGGGCTGGAGGGGTGGAAGGGGGCCAAGGGGGCCGCGGCCAGCCGGGCGCTCTCGTCGCGCACCCACAGGTGGAGCAGCCCGCGCAGGTGCGCGATGAACTTGTCGTGCTCGTGGGCCGGGTACACCGACTGGACCGTCCGGACCAGCAGCTGGTCGAAGTCCGGGCCGGTCACCCAGTCCAGGACGATCTGGTCCAGATGCGGTAGCCGGCTCGCGCAGAAGTCCTGGTAACGCTCCGTCTCGAAGTACGCGTCGGCGAGCGCCCGGTAGGCGGCCAGCTTTTCCTGGTACGACGTCCCGGGCTCATCCGCGATCGCGAAGTACCGGTCGGTCTCCAGGTCGAGCTTGGGCCGCCGACCCGTCACCAGCGCGAAGACGCACCACTTGACCAGCGCCTTCATCGCCCAGGGGAAGTAATAGTGCAGGCTGGTCAGCGCCACGTCCGGGCAGGCGTTGGCGTAGTCGATGGGGTAGACCTCCGCGCCGGCGACCAGGGTCTCGCACGAGTTGAATTCCCACCTGAAGAACGCGTTGACCAGCCGCCCGATGGTCACCACTTCCGAGCCGACCTGCGGGGACAAGAAGCTGTGCTCGACCGCGTAGCGCAGGTGCATGGGCTGTTCCGGCTGGAACCGCATGACCATCGTCTCGGCGCCGATCGACAGGGAACGGGCGAAGACGTCATAGTCGATGGCCTTCTGCAGGTGCATGAGCATCTCGCCGCTCTGGTCGTACGCGGAGTGCAGCTCGGCGGGGTTGTTGATCCGCGAGACGCCGCGCCACGCCCCGCCGTCGTAGGGCTTCATGAACAGCGGATAGCCGATCTGCCGCGCGATGGCGTCCAGGTCGAAGGGCCGGTTGTACCGGGTGGCGGTGTAGGCGTAGCGGGAGTTGTCGAGCGGGTTCTTGTACGGCACCAGCACCGTCTCGGGCACCTTGAGCCCGAGGCGCATCATCGCGCAGTAGGCCGCGTGCTTCTCCATCGACTGGAACGTGAACGGGCTGTTAAGCAGGTACACGCCGTCCATCATGGCGATCTTCTTCAGCCATTCCCTGGGGTGGTAATACCAGTACGCGAGCCGGTCGATGACCAGGTGGTAGCGAGGCCGGTCGCGCAGGCTGAACGGCTCGATGGTGATCCGCTCGCAGTCGAAGACGTGCTTGGCGCCGTCCGGGCCGTCAACCGGGCCGAGCCGGCGCAAGATCTCCTCGAACGCTGTCGGCCAGTCATCCTCGGTGCCGAGCAGCAACCCGATCATGTGCGTGGAGGTCAAGGAGGGCTCCCGTCGTCAGCAGAATCGCGGCATGTGGTGGGCCAGCTGGGCCCGCCAGGATGGCCAGTCGTGCGGGACGTCATACCCCCACAGGTCCAGTTCGTGCCTGATGCCCTTTTCTTCGAGCAGCGCGGCGAACCGCTTGGTGCTCGACAGCGACCCGGTGGTGTCCTCCCACTGGCCCTGACCGCAGACCAGCAGCAGGCTGAGCTGGCCGCGCAGCCAGTCGAGGTGATCACCGGTCAGGCTGCCGACATAGTCCAGCGGATTGTTGAAGTACGCCTCGTTGCCCCGCTCGCCCCATCCGTTCCACGAGGCGGGGTCGTAGTTGCCGGAAAAGCACATCGCCAGCGGGAACAGGTCGGCCCGCTTGAGGGCGAAGTTGGCCGCGTGGAAGGCCCCCAGGCTGCACCCGAGGGTGACCACCTCCGCCTGGCCGCCGCAGTCCCGGTAGATCCACGGCACGACGTCGCCGACGATCCACGACTCGTACCGGCCATGCCGGCGGGCCCGCTCCTCGAGCGGGATGTCGTGGTTGGACCAGGACGCGGCGTCGTAGCTGTCGACGCAGTACAGCTTCAGCCGTCCCGCGTCGATCAGGCCCTCCACCGCGCCGACCATGCCGTTGTTCTCGAAATCGGCGGCCCGGCCCCGCTCGGAGGGGAACACAAGCACCGGGCGCCCCCAGTGGCCGTAGCGGATGACGGTGCCCGCGGCGCCCAGGGCCGCCGACCATAGCTCAGTCGCTTCCCGGTTCACCCGCACACTCCCGGTTCACCGATCACTCGCACATGGTGCCTGTTCCGCAGGGGAGATGACAATAGCGCGCAGCCCGGCGGCGGGCCGGCCGATGCTTGATCCCAGGCGACGTGCTGAGACCGCAGCCGCGCTAGGCGACCGGCCTGGACGGCGCCAGGCCGCTGACGCCACGCCCCGGTAGTGCGGCGCTCCCCTTGGCCAGCTTGCCCGCGCGTATCACTAGCATCGTGACGTCGTCCACCGGGTTGCCCGCGCTGAAGTCGAGCACCGCCTTGCGCATGGCGGCGACCAGCTGGCCGGGCGCCTCACCGGCCAGGCCGGTGAGCTCATCGGCCAGCCGGTCCTGGAAGTAGGTGTTGTCCGGGCCGCGGGCCTGGGCCACCCCGTCGGTGTAGAGGAACAGCACATCGCCCTCGTCCAAGACCAGTTCCTGCGTGGCCGGCTCTGCGTCGGGAAAGAGGCCGAGCGGAAGGCCGCCGCCGCTCATCATCCGGACCCGTCCGTCGGGCCGCAACAGCACGGCGGCGGGGTGGCCGGCGCTGCCCAGCGCGACGTGCCACTGGTCGTCCAGCCGGGTCAGGTGCGCGATGTTGGCCGTGACGAACCCGCCGTCTAGCGCGAGCCCCTCGCCCAGCACGATCTCGTTGGCCCCGGCCAGCACCTCACCGGGATCGGCGCAGCGGCGGGCCAGGACGCGGATGGCGTGCCGGGCCGCGGCCATCACTTCCGCCGCCTCCTCGCCCTTCCCGCGGACGTCGCCGACGGCCAGGCCCCAGCCATCGGGCGTCTGGTAATAGTCGTAGAAGTCACCGCCGACCTCCAGGTCCTCGGCGGCGAGGTACGTCGCCGCGATCTCCAGACCGGGGATCTCCGGCACCCGTCTCGGCAGCAGGCTGGCGCGCAGCGCTTCGGCGGTATCGGACCGGCGCCTGAACATCCGGTCGACCCGGATCGCCAGGGCCATCTGCTCGCCGAGTTCCTCCACCAGCGCGAGGTCGGCTACCTTGAAATGCCCGTCCCTGGCCCGCCGGACGAGGGTCAGCACGCCGTACCGGTTCTCGCCATCCGACAGCGGCACGGACAGCACAGACGTGGCGTCCAGCTTGATCAGCAGCGGCTCGCCGTCCAGGGTCGTCCCCAGAACGCCTTCGTCCTCGGCGCGGGCGATAAGGGCCGGGCGCCCCGATTCGTGCACGGTACGCGGAACGGAGCCGGGCGGCGGGTCGACGGCGGCCACGGCGCTGGTCAGCTCGGCGAGTCCGAGGTCGTCCGGGCCGACGACGAACTGCCGCCGCACCCGGTGCCTGCGCTCCATATCCACGATGACCCAGGCGGTGAGCTCGCCGGCGATCAGGCGGGCGCACCTCTGCAGGGTCCTCGACTCGCTGAAACCCTCGTTCTCCAGCAGCAGCCGGGCGACCGCCGTGACCAGATCGAGCCTGCGGGTGATGGCCTGCACGGCGCCCAGCCGCGACCGGCCGGTGCCCGTCCCCTCGGCGTCGCCGGCGTCTTCCTCCGGCGGCTCGGTCCGGGGGATGGCGGCGTCGCGCACGGCGACCATCAGCGGACCGGCTTCGTCCCAGCTACCCCTGACCTCGACCCGGGCGATGATCAGCTCGCACGGCACCAGGGCGCCCGCGGCGATCAGGCTGCACCGGATCTGGCGCTGCCTGCCGGTCCGGCCAACGGCGGTGAGCTGGGAGTTCACCGCGGCGCGCGACGGCAGGCCGACGAAGGCGGTGAACGGGCGCCCGGTCGCGTAGCCGGGTTTGGCCCCGATCAGATCACCCGCTGACCGGTTGACCCGCTGGACGGTTCCGTCGCGGGTGAGCAGGAACAGCGGGACGGGCGCGTCCTGGAATGCCGCGCGCAGCAGGCTGCGCTCGGCACTATCGGCTCCCTGCGGCTGGCTCGGTGCGGGCGGGCGCCCCGGCTGGCTGGGCGCGGCCTCGCCCGCCCTGAGCAAGTCGATGGCCCCTTCCAGCTCGGTGAACGCGGCATCAAGCACGTCGGTGGGCTCGGCGGCCGGTGACCTGGCGGCCTGCCGCAGCGCGGCGTATCGCGCCTCAAGCTCGGTGACCTGGCCACCTGCCCCGTCCTGCCCTGGCGTTCCGTTCATGACCCGCTACCTGGTCACCGCGGTCCGCCGTAGCGCGATCATCGCGACGTCGTCCTCCCGCGGGCCGAAGATGGACATCAGGTGGTTGCTGAAGGCCTCCACGTCGGCGCCGCTGATTTCCTGGGCGGCGACACGCAGCTTCTCCAGGTTGACGTCGAGGAAAACGCCCCGGTCCTCCACCAGGCCGTCGGTCATCAGCAGCACGGTGCCTCCCACCGGCAGGAATGTCGTTTCCACGTGCGGTTCATGCATGGGCAGGCCGAGAAGGAGACCTCCCTCGCCACAATAGGTCGCGCTCGTGCCGTCCACCAGCAGCAGGGGCATGTGCCCGCAGTTGACAATCTGCAGCTCACCGGAGGCGGGGTCGAGCAGCGCCAGGCACAGCGTGGCGATGATGCCCGGGTGATAGCGCGTCAGGACCTCGTTGACCAGCCCGGTGATGGCCAGCGGCGAGTGCCCTTCGACGGCGAAGGCCCGCAGCGCATGCCTGAGTTCACCCATCACCGTCGCCGCGTGCAGTGAGTGCCCCTGCACATCGCCGATCGCGACGAGGATCCTGTCCCGCCAGCGGAGCGCCTCATAGAAGTCACCGCCGACCTCGGCCTGATCACTGGCCGGGATGTAGCGGAAGGACATGGCCAGGCCGGGTACCTCGGGCAGGGCCGCGGGCAGCAGGCTTCGCTGCAGGGTCAGGGCGACCATATGCTCCTCGGCGTAGGAGCGCAGAGCCTCGACGGCCAGGGCGACGGACTGCACGAGCTGACAGAGAACCTGCCGCTCGTCCTCGCCAGGTATACCGTCGCGGGCGATGGCCACCGCCACCGGTGACCTGTCCGGCTTAGCCCTGGCCGCCGCCAGGCAGACGTCGCACTGCAGCGTGCTGTCGGGGACCAGCCGCAGCCAGTCCTCGCGCGAGACCATGATGGCGGCGGTGGCCTCGCCAGCGCCGAGCGCGTGCCCGGCGACCCTGTCCGCCAGCCCGGCCGGGCCGCCGCGCTGCGCTGACTCGGGATGCTGCGGCGAGGCTGACATCCTGCGGACCTGGCCATCCGGCATCTCCAGGATCACGACGGCCTGCGCGGCGAAGATCCGCGCGGCGCCGGCGGCCGCGGCGCGCGCTAGCCCGTCGAAGGTGCCGGCGGCGTTGATGTCCAGAGTCGAGCTGGTCAGTGCGGCCAGCAAGGAGGCCATCCGCTCGGCGCGCTGCCGGGCTCGGTAGTAACGCAGCGCGGCCATCACCACGGCGAGCAGTTCCTCGGGTTCGGTCGGCTCGGTCAGGTAGGCGTCGGCGCCCTGGGTCAGGCCATGGGCGCGGTCAGAGACCCCGACCGCGGTCGCGGAGACCTGGACTACCGGGATGGCCGAGGTAGCCGGGTCATCCTTGATCTGCCTGCAGACTTCGTAACCGCTGAGGTCGGGCAGGTTGACGTCGAGCAGGACTAGTTCCGCGGAGCTGACCTTGGCCAATGCCTCACGCCCCGTGCCGGCCTCGATCACGGTGTGACCCGCCCGCCGCAGCCAGGTGGCCAGGAGGTAGCGCTTGGCCTCGACGTCGTCGACGAGGAGCACGACGGCCGGGGCGTCGGTCATGGCGCGCCTCGGATGATCCCGCGGATGGTGAACTCCAGTCGTTCCCTGGTGAGTTCGTCCTTTCGCAGCAAGGCGGCCGCGCGGGGCGGTGGCGGCACGTCGGCGCAGGTAATGATGATCGCGGGTACCGAGCCGGGCAGCCGGGCCAGCAGCGCGCTGCCGTCCATGCCGGGCATCCGCATGTCGGCCAGGACCAGATCGACCGGGGTCTCCGCGAGGATGGCCAGGGCCTGGCCGCCATTCTCGGCCTCCACGAGGTGGTCTGCCATGCCTGTGAGCAATCCCCTTAGCACCTGCCGGAAGGTGGCGTCATCGTCTGCTAGTACGACCGTACCTACGACTGGCGTCTCATGCGGCAAGTCGAGCACGACCGTGGTGCCGACGCCCGGCTCACTGGTCAGCTTGAGGTCTCCGCCCAGTATCCGGGCCAGCCGCCGGGCATAGGGCAGGCCGAGTCCCGTGCCGCCCCGGCGGACACCGGGCACCTGGTAGAACTCCTCGAAGACATGGTCACATAGGCTGGCCGGGATGCCGATGCCGGTGTCGGCCACGCTGATCTCCAGCCTCGGGCCAGTTACCCGTGCGCTCAGCCGCACTTCGCCGCTATCGGTGTACTTGATTCCGTTAGACAGCAGGTTACGCAGGATGCTGGTCAGGGCAACCTCGTCGGTCAGGATCGTGCCGGGGGCGCCGGCGTCGCTGACGATCACCTCGACCGGCCTGCCCTCCGCCATCGGGCGCGCCAGCCCGCGGAGCCGGCCGAACAGAGCACGCAGGTCCACGTTCGCCGGGTCGACGTGAAGCTGGCCCGATTCGGCCTTCGCGACGTCGAGCAGGTCGTTGACCAGGGCGAGCAGGGTGCTGCCCGAGTTCTTGATGAGCTCGACCTGGTAGAGCCGCTCAGGGTCGAGACCGCCGTCGGCGGTGGGCTCGGCCAGCAGGCGGGTTAGCCCGATGATGGAGTTCAGCGGTGTCCGCAGCTCATGGCTGACGTTAGCCCAGAACCTGTCCTTGGATTCCGAGGCCGCGCGCAGCCGCTCGGACGTCTCGTCAAGCTCCGCGTAGAGGGCCACCACGCCGCGGTTGGTCTGCTCGAGTTCGTTCGACAGCTCGCTGTACAGGGCCATGACGCCGCGATTGGTCTCCTGCAACTCGGAGTTGAGCAGCAGCAGCTGGTCTTTCTGCTGCTTGAGGTCTTCGAGCGCGGAGATCAGATCGGTGTTCTGGCGCCGCAGCTCATCGAGCGCCGAGTGCGGGACTACGGCCGCCAGTTGCTCCTTGACCAGCCGCATATCAGGCTGCACATCGGGCGGGCGCCGTTTCGTCATCCGCACGACGTCGCCGTCGGAGGTGACCGTGTCCATCAGCCGGGCGGCCGCGGCAACTCCCCCGGCGGGGGCTTCACCATCTAGCGTCACGGTCACCAGCAAATCGGTGTCGTCGATGCCGAAGGCGACGACGGCCGTCCGGCCGGCCGTGACCGCGCTGCGGCTGATCTCGCTGAGGGCGGTGGCCACCCGGATCTGGTCCTGCCGGTCCAGGGCCAGGCTTGCGGCCAGAGCACGACCGAGCTGACGTGCCGCGAAGACGCCGGTCAGGTCCCGGACGTCGAGGCGGGCGAGTTCGCTGATCATGATCTGAGCACGAGGACGCTAGCGTCATCCCGGTGAATTCCCGCCTCCGCCAGCAGCACGGCCGCTATGAGCAGCGGATCCCTGGCATCCACGCCAGGCAGCCCAGCGGCCTCCCAGCGGCTGCTCACGCCGTCGGAGTGCATGATGACCGCCGCACCGGGCGGCAGCTCATACCCGAACTGGCGGATGGTACGCGCCTGGTAGCCGGCGATCCCGGGCACGGACAGCATGCTCTTCCGGCTGCCCTGCGACAGGATCGACGCCGCGATGTTGCCGAGGCCCGCGAACCGGGCCACCTGGCCGGAGATCTGGACGACGCCGACGGCCCCGCCGCGGGTGCCGGTCATCCGCCGGTGAGCCCGCTCAAGCAGCGCGCCGGGCTCGCCCACGGGCTCGTCAAGAACGGCGGTCACCCCTTCCGTGGCCGCCGCGGCGGCCAGCGGGCCATGACCGAGCCCGTCGCAGAGGACGGCCGTCATGGTGTCGCCCGTCACGATCGCCCCGTAGACATCGCCGCATTCGAGTTCGCCGGTGATGGGCCTGATCAGCCCGGCGCAGCGGATGGCGGGCTGGCCAGGGGCGGGCCAGAATCGTGCGGCCAGCGACGTACCGTGCCCGGGCACGGAGTAAAGATCACAGAAATCGGCCAGCCGCCGGATCGCGCCCAGGCCGATGCCCAGCGTGCCCGCCGTGGAGTGGCCGTCGCGCATGGCCGCGCTCACATCGGGAAGACCAGGTCCCGAGTCGATGGTGACCAGCTCGATCCCGGGCGCTTCGGCATCCCGGTTGACGGACAGCAACAAGGATCCCTGGTCCGCGTGCTTATACAGGTTCGAGGCCGCCTCGGTCACCGCCAGCGCCAGCTGGTCGGCGCGGGAGGCCGGGAACTGCAGCCGGCCTGCCATCGCCAGGACCGCGTTCCGGCAGGCGGCCACGGCGCTGGCGTCCTCGACCCGGAGCCATCGCATGTCCTGGGGCGGCGGGGCCCGCAGCGGCCAGTTCAGCGGGACCACTTGACCACCACGACGCTGGTACCGCCGCCAGCCTTGGAGGTCAGCTCGAATTCATCGACGAGCCGGCGCGCGCCGGACAGGCCAAGGCCCAGTCCTCCGCCTGTGGTCCAGCCATCCGTCAGGGCCAGGTCAACATCGGGAATGCCCGGGCCATCGTCGTTGAAGCCGATCCTGACGCCGCTCTTGCCGTGGCCCGACGTGACCACCTCGACCCGGGCCGTACCGCCGCCGCCATGAACCAGGGCATTGCGCGCGAGCTCGCTGGCGGCCGTCACCAGCTTGGTCTGATCCACCAGGGAAAGACCGCTTTTCGCGGCTACCACCCGAACCTGCTGCCGAACGCGAACCACGTCGTCTCCTGACCGGATCGGCAGCTCATCCATCAAGACTTTCCGTTCAAGAGCTCCAGGCCCTTTTCCGCGTTCAAGGCGGTGCGCACGCCGCGCAACGACAGTCCCAGCTCGGTGAGCGTGATCGCCACCGCCGGACGCATGCCGACGAGGACCGTCTCCGCGTCGAACAGCCGGGAGATCGAACCGATCATGGTCAGCATCCGGCCGATGAAGGAGTCAACGATCTCGACCGCGGTGATGTCGATGATCACGCCGCGCGCGCCGGTAGCGGCCAGTTCGTCCGCCAGGTCTTCCTGGAGCCGCATGACGCTCTCGTCCTGCAGGTCGATCTGGATGGAGACGAACAGCGTCGAGGAGATCTTGAGGATCGGCACGCGCTCCATCAGGCTGGGCCGACCTTCTGCCCGGTGCGGCTCAGCGCGTGCGCCAGCGCATCGGCGAGCGTCGCCTTGGTGGCGATGTCGCCGAACTCGATGCCGAGCGACACGATCGTCTGCGCGACCTGCGGCCGGATGCCGCTGACAATGCACTCCGCCCCGAGCAGGCGCGCGGCGTTCACGGTCTTGAGCAGGTGCTGGGCCACCTCGGTGTCCACGGTCGGCACGCCGGTGATGTCGAGCACCGCGTGGTCCGCGCCGGTCGCGACCAGGGTGTCCAGCAGCTTCTCCATCACCAGCTGAGTGCGGGCGGAATCGAGGATGCCGACGAGCGGCACCGCGATGATGCCGTCCCATAGCCGGATTACCGGCGTGGACAGCTCCAGCATGGCCACGGCCTGGTCCGCGATGATCCGCTCTCGGGCCGCGGCATAGATCTCAAAGGTATGCAGGCCGAGATCGTCGATCATGCGGGCGAAGGCGAGAAATTCAGGTATTAGCTCGGCGTCGTCCGCGACCAGCTCATAGACGGCGTCCTTGAGTGCGAAGACCCCAAGTACCGTCTCACTAGGCGTGAACCCGTTCCGCGCGCGCGACCGGGATAGCTCGGTCAGCGCCGCCCTGAGCTCGCCGGCCGCCTGCGGGTCCGCACCAGACATCGCCCTGGTCACGAGCGAGTACAGGTCCTCGAGCTCACGCCGTACCTCGACGGCCGAACTCCGGCCGCGGACGCCCGCCACCACCAGCTCACTCCAGCGGCTGACAACTTTGTCCTGATGGTCGCGCATAATCGCGGCCATTCGCCCTTGACGGCTGTCAACGTCCATGGGTACGCATTCCAATACATCTAGTAACCGGTTTAGTCATGTACCGACCAACGGTACATCTGCGCGGTTGGCTGCTGCCGCGCCGCGCTCAGTGAGCCCCGCTGGGTGATCGGGCGGGATCCCCGGCCGATCAGGCATACGATTTGGGGTGTCCGTCTCCCCGTCCGAGCCGACCCGTTGGAGCGCAGGTGGCAGAGGTTCGCTTCTCGGTGGAACCGCACGACGCCAGCGTGGTCGTGGCCGTCCACGGCGAGCTTGACGTCGTGTCTAGTCAGCGCTTCGACGACTGCCTGTCCGAAGCTGCCGCCGACAGCGATCGGGTGGTCCTGGACATGTCCGGGGTGGATTTCATGGACACCACCGCCCTGGCCGTCATCGTGGGTCACTGGCGGCGCCAGGTAGCGGCCGGCGGTGCGTTCCTCCTGGCCGGCGCGCGCTACCGCTACACCAAGGCCCTATGGATCACGGGCCTCGCCGACCGGCTGCCGATGTACGACACCGTTGACGAGGCCCTCGCGGCCCTCCTGCCTGAGCCTGGCGCCGAGGCCGGAAGCCACGGCGCCAGGAAGTCAGGCCAGGGGGTCGAGCCAGATGCCACCGCCCGCTAAGGACGGCGGCCCGGTAACCAGCGGTACCAGCGGCCTCGTGATCCGCCTTCGCCCATCCGGACGACGAACCCGAGGAGCCAGATCACCAGGACTATCAAGGCGATCCACCACAGGATGTGGATCGCGAATCCGAGCCCGCCGAGCAGGAGTGCGAGCAGGAGAACGACCAAGATGAGCGCCATGAGGTGATTCCTTCTTTCTGTACGGCCGCCCAGAACGGCACCCGAGTACCCGCAAATCGGTGGTCCACACCTGCCAAGCCGGTTCTAGAGCCCAGCGGTCCCAGGTGGTGCGCGGCGGTTACGGCTTCAGGCTCTTGCCGGCGTCCTTGACCTTCTGGCCGGCCTGCTTCACGTTGCCCTTGGCCTGGTCGGCTTGGCCTTCGGCCTCCAGCCGCTCGTTGCCGACCGCCTTGCCGGCGGTTTCCTTGGCCTTGCCCTTGACCTCTTGGGCCTTGTTCTTTGCCTTACCGGAAGTGCTCACTACCGTTCCCTTCCTTCGTTGACCTCGGTGTCCGCACCTCTCTGCCCATCACGAGGCGTCCTAACCCCGGGGCCAGGGCCCGCTGGCTCCCGCAGGCCGTGGGCAAAGTGCGGAATTGCTGTTAGTGGGACCCGTTTGGCGCGCGTCACCGGGGTAGGTTGTCCGCGAGGAGGAAGGAAGTAGGAGGCCGCGTTGCCCGGTGCTGCTCACGACGACGACACGCTGGGCCGGCTGGTGGGCGAAGCCAGCGTCGTGCGGGACGCCTTCGAGCAGCTGCCGATGGTCTTGACGGCGCTAGATGGCCCGGATCACCGCCTGGCCGCGATGAACGCGGCGTACCGGGCGTTCACCGGCAGGTCCGACGTGATCGGCGTGGCGTATCGCGAAGCCTTCCCCGAGATGGCGGGGCAGCTGCACGAGATGCTGGACCGGGTGTACGCGACCGGGGAGCCGGAGACGGGCAAGGGATGGCGGGGCCGGGTCGACCTCGGCGCCCGCGGCATCCAGGAGGTCTTCGCCGACGTCACGGTGGTGCCCCGGCGGGCCGGCGACGGCACGGTCAACGGGCTCCTGGTCATCGCCACCGACGCCACTGACCGCCTGGCGGAGGGGCAGCCGGCCGCCGATACGGAGCGCGGGAACCCGGCGGACCGGGAGATAGTGGCGGACCTGCAGGAAGCGCTGCTGCCGACCGCCCTGCCGGTGCTGCCGCGGGCCAGGATCGCGGCCCGCTACCTGGCGGCCGGGCAGGAGCAGTCGGCCGGCGGTGACTGGTTCGACGCGATCCCGCTGGCCGACGGCAGCGTCGCGCTCGCCGTCGGTGACGTGGTGGGGCATGGACTAGCCGCCTCGGCGGCGATGGGGCAGCTGCGCGCCGTGCTGGCCGAGCTCCTCGCCGCGGAGGCCGACCTCGAGCGGATCCTGGCGCGAACCGATGCCTTCGCCACCCGGACGCCGGCTCTGCGTGCCGCTACGCTCGCCCTGGCGGTGCTCGACCCGGCCGCCGGGACGCTGCGCTATACGACCTGCGGGCATCCCCCGCCGCTGGTCATCGGCACCGGTGGCGCGGCCAGGTTCCTCGAGGGCACCGGTACCGGACCGCTGGGCACCCGCTCGCCACCCGTCCTGGCGACCGGCGCGCTGGCTCCCGGCGAGCTGGTGCTGCTGTACAGTGACGGCCTCGTAGAACGGCCGGGCAGGACCCTCGCCGAGGGGATGGCCGAGCTCGCCGTGGTCGCCGCCGACGCCGCCAGCCGGACCCTGACGGCGGGCGCGGCGCCCACCGCGGCCGAACGGGTGTGCCAGCTGACCGTGGAACGGCTGACCCGCATCGGCCACGCGGACGACATCACCACCCTCGCCGCGCAGCGGCTCGCCGATCCGGTGCCGGCCCTGCACCTGGAATTGACCAGCGAAAAGGCCAGCCTCACCACGGCGCGGGATGCCTTCGCCGAATGGCTGGGCCGGGTCGGTGCCGCCGCGGACGACTGGGAGGCGCTGCATCTGGCCGTGGTGGAGATATTCACCAACGCCATCGAGCACGCCTATCCGCCAGGTGAGCCCGGGATCATCGAGTTTGAAGCGACCCTGGGCGACGACGGGAACGTGGAGTGCCGGGTGACCGACCATGGCACCTGGCGGCGCCCCGATCCCTCCGATGCCGACCGCGGCCATGGGCTGATGGTCGCCGGGCATGTCGTCGACACCTTGCTGGTCAGCCACCCGCCGCCAGAGGCCGGCGTCTCACCGGGCACCCAGGGCACGATCGTCGCCCTGCGGCACCGCCTTCGCCGGCCCGCACTCCTGGCCGCCGTCCACCACCACAGCCAAGCCGCCGGCCACCCGGCCGGGCCGCCCTTTACCGTGGACACCTCGATCGGGGAGAGCGGTACGGCCCGGGCGCTTGTGCGCGGGCCGGTCGACATCACCACCGCCGATGAGCTGGCCCGGCGGCTCCTGGCCGTCAGCCGCGGCGGCACGGTCCCGCTGGTCGCCGATCTCACCGGCGTGACCCAGCTGGCCAGCGCGGGGGTCCGCGCGCTCTATGCGGTGAGCGGGCAGCTGTCGGCGCACGAGCAGGACCTGACCCTGATCACCGCGCCGGGCAGCGCCGCCCGCGTCGTGCTTGACCTCGTGCGGCTGGCCCCGGTCGCCGGGGAAGACCCGGCGCCCTCAGGGCGGAGCTAGCGCAGGCGGGAGCCATCCGCTGGAGGCCGGTGCCTGCGCTGGCGCCGCGCCCGCACGCAGGTTAGGGGCAGTTGCACCACGGCCCGTTCGGGATAATCTTTAAAATCTTTGTTCCGAACGGGCCGTGGTGCGTGCCCCGGCGACACCGGATCCCCTGCGGCGATGACGAGGGCGACCTGGCTGAGCAGCGGCCCCCTGAGGCGGCCGCGGGGACAGCCGGCCGGAAATCTTAACTACAACTGAACTTCTTCAGGTGTGGGTCCTAGTAAGTCATTGGGCATGATTTCTATCAGAGTTCCTTTGCTCATCGCGCGGGCCGCTTCCCTGCCGCGGCCGCGCGGATGACATGGGGAGGGTCCGCGTCGATAAGGCAACCCTGCAGCCTTATCAGCGCGGACCCTGGCATTTGCGGGCCCGATTCCTCGCGGGGCCGGGGTCGTGGTCAGCGGCTCACCCGGGGAAGCTCCGGAACCAGGCTGCGCCCGATCCGCACCAGCGCCTCCGCGTGATCTGCTTCCACCGGCATCGCCAGCAGGTATCCCTGCCCGAACTGGCAGCCCATCGAGACCAGCAGATCTCGCTGTACCTCGGTTTCGATTCCTTCGGCAATGACGTTGAGGTGCAGCGTCGTGGCGATCCGGATGATGCCTTCCACGAGCGCCAGCCGCTGCTCCGAGGTGCCGATCCCGTCGACGAAGGACTTGTCTATCTTGAGCACGTCTATCGGCAGTTCCCGCAGGTAACTGAGCGATGAGTACCCGGTGCCGAAATCGTCGATAGCCAGCTTGACGCCGATCACCTTCAACTGCATGAGGTCGGCGTAGATCCGTTCGTCCCGGCGCAGCAGGACGCTCTCGGTGAGCTCGAGCATCAGCGCCGAGGGCGCCAGGCCCGACTCGGCCAGGACCCGCCGCACGCCGTCGACGAAGCCGGGATCACGGAACTGGCGGGCCGACACGTTGACGCTGACATACAGCGGCGCCTGGCGCGGTGCCCGGCGGGCCCACTGGACGATATCCGCGGCCGCCTGCCCGAGCACCCAGGAGCCGAGGGGGACGATGTGACCGGTCTCTTCGGCCAGTTCGATGAACTGACCGGGCTGCATCATGCCCCACTCAGGATGGCGCCACCGCACCAGGGCCTCGAAGCCGGCGATCTCGCCGCTGGTTAGGGTGACTATGGGCTGGTAGGCGAGGCTGAACGCGGAGTTCTTCACCGCGTCGTCAAGTGCGGCCTGCACCTCTCGCCGCCTGACCATCCCGGCGCTCAGCACCGGCAGGTACCGGCGCCACTGCCGCTTGCCGGCCGCCTTCGCCGCGTACAGGGCCAGGTCGGCATGACGGAGCAGTTCGTCCACGTCGGCACTGTCCTCCGTGGTAGCCACGCCGACGGTCGCGGTCGAGACCACTGACCCGCCGGCGAGATCGAAGGGCGCGCCGAACGCCTGGACGATGCGCTCAGCGAACGCATCCACCCCGGCCGAATCCGCGACGTTCTCAATGAGCAGCGCGAATTCGTCGCCACCCAGCCGCGCCACCGTGTCAGAATCCCGCACGACCGCCGACAGCCGTATCCCGGCCGCCACCAGCAGTTCGTCGCCGACGCTGTGGCCCATCGTGTCGTTCACGACCTTGAAGTCGTCCAGATCCACGAAGAGCATCCCTGCCGTCGTCCCGTCGCGCCGCGTCCGGGCCAGCCCGACGGCGGCCCGGTCCTGGAACAGCAGGCGGTTGGGAAGTCCGGTCAGCGCGTCGTGGAAGGCTCTGTGCTTCAGCTCCTCCTCAAGCTGGCGTTGCTCGGTCACGTCCCGCAGGGTGAGCACCAGGCCGCCGACGGTGCTATCGCCGCGCAGGTCGCTGCACCTGACCTGGACTTGAACGGCCACACCGTCACGGCGGGTGATCCGCATATCCTCGTAGTACGACGTGCGGCCCGCGTGTTCCCGCATGCGCGTCAACGCGCGGGTGATGTCGTCCCGCTCGCCGTCCTGGACCAGGTCCCACAGATAAACGCCCTCCACCCTGGTGTCGCCGAAGATGCTCGTGGCCGAGGGAGTCGCGTACCGGACCTTCCCGTCGTCGCCGATGATCAAGATGGCGTCCGAGGTGTCCTGAACCAGAGTGCGGAAGTAGGCCTCACTGCCCCGGCGGATTACCTCCTGGCTGAGCATGACCCGCTCGACGGCGAGAGCAGCCTGCTGGGCAAGGATTTCGAGCGTCGCAGACAAGTCGGCCAGGGTTCGCTGCTCACCGAATACCGTCAGCACCCCGATGAGCGGGTCTCCGGACGGCCGGTCCTTGAGCGTGATCGGGCAGAGCAACATCCCGTCACAGCCGGGGAGTAGTACTCTGGCACGCTCGCCGAGCGTGGTCGCGGGCAGGAAAAGCGGCCGCGATCCGGTAAGAAGAGGCAGGCAGGTCTCGGTGAGCTCGGCCAGCTGGTTCATCCGCGGCGAATCGCCGTCGGTGGTGGCCACGGCGCGGAGGGTGCCGCCATTGCGCACCACGAGCAATGCCTCGCCCGGCGAGCGCGGGTCGATGAGGGCGACCGCCGCACTCCTGACCGTGGTCGCGGCCTCCTGGACGGTGACCGCCGAGGCAAGGGACGCACCAGCCAGCCGTACCGCGCGCTCACGGCCTAGGGCGCGGCGGTGCGAGGCCGCCACGTCCCACAGCCGCGAGAGCACGAGCAGGTAAAGGATGGCGGAGAACACCGCGATCACACCGTCGTCGTGATAGCGGCCGTTGAGCGACTGGATGAACAAGACGGCCGGGGCTATCAGCGACGCGAGCATCAGCACGATCAGCCGGACGGGCGACGCCTCAGCCTGCTGCCGTGATATCGGCCGGGTGAGCTCAGACATGCTCGGATGGAGCGCCGCAGCCCCCCACGCGCCGTAGAAGACCGCCCAGCCGAGGTCGACGATCGTGCCATTGTGAAACAACCCGTGGAGCTGGATCAGGCCGAACGACACGTCGGACACCAGCACCCCGACGGTACCGAGGGTAAGCAGATAGACGGACCTGGTACGCGCCGTCCCCGGCACGAGCAGCCGGGCGAGCATCGCCAGGACAAGCACATCGCCGAGTGGATAGGCAATCGTGACGCTTTTTTGTACCCACGACAGAGCGGGGTTGTGCACATAGGGAAGGATCAGGTAGATCCATGACAGCAGGGCTAGCCCGACGGTCAGGGTCAGGGCGTCGACCAGGCTGCGCCGGTCCCGGTGCGGCGTCCGCCACCGGATGAAAATCAGCAACCCGGCGGCGTACAGCGGGTATTCCAACAGGTACAAAGCGTCGGCAAAGGAGGGAAACGGAACCGTCGCCTTTACGATCTGCGTCAGCACCAGGAAGCTAACCTGACCAGCGGTAAAGCTCAGGTTCGCGCCGGCCAGCAGCAGCCATGGCGCCTTACGGGCGGGACGGTTGATGAGAACGCCCGCCACGATGGCAGCCACTCCGCTCAGGCCGATCAGGCCCCACGCCTCGGCGCGCAGGCTCGGCAGCCAGTAGTACGCCACGATGAGCAATGTCACCCAGATGAAATAGCCCGCCAGCACATGCCGTCGCGATATCAAGGCATCCCCCCCAAGCTCACCGTTCCGCCTTTGCACGCTGCCCTCAGCGGTGCAACCCCCGCGCTTAGCTCCATCTTTCCCCCGGAACATCGCCGCAAGCATGTAACATCACACCCCCAAAGGGCCCAGTAAGCTCGATAAGTTGTTTATGTTATATTTCGGCCCCCGGCCTGTTACGAAGATCACTCATTGTTTCCCGAGTTCTCCATTGATCCGAGTAAAGGTTGTGACACTGATCGCATTTAGGACCACACCCGCGCGGGAACCTGCAGCCTTCAGCACGCCGGCTCAGCGGGCCGCGTCGGCGCTGACGTTCGTGGCCCGTACGGCGTGTCGGCTCGGCTCTCAGCGGGCAAGTATTACTTGACGAGACAAATCGCCCATAGGGCGGAACGGCCTGGTCGCGTCCGGCGAACGATCGGTGCGTGCACGGTAGCAGGACTATGACTAATACGGATAAACCGTACATCATGCCAACTCCACAGACAGCACAGTCACCGAAGGAGAACGCCTACATCGTCGCTGTCAACGACCAGGGCCAGCACGCGGTGTGGCAGGCCGGACTGGCCCTTCCGGCCGGCTGGCGGCAGCAGTCGGCTGCGATGTCCCAAGGGGCCTGCCTGGCTGCCATTGCCGCCACATGGCGGGACATTGCTCCGGCCAGTGTGAGGCAGGCACCGGGACGGCCAGACGCGTCAAGGCGCGGCGCGGAAGCCCGCTACGGAATTTTGCATGAGCACAATGGGCGCTACGTGCACGACCTATTCGATGAGCAGGCATCCCGCCGGCCTCACTCGGCCGCGGTAGTCTCCGCGGGAACCCAGCTGACATATCGTCAGCTGAGCCGGTCGGCAAATCAACTGGCACACCATCTCCGGGCCATGGGCGTCGGCCCGGAGAGCGTGGTCGGCGTGTGCCTCGAGCGCGGCACCGAAGCGATTCGCTGCCTGCTCGCGATCTTGAAGGCGGGCGGTGCCTACCTGCCGATGGATCCCTCCCTTCCGGCCGCACGTCTCACCCGGATGTGTGCGGAAGCCCGCCCCGCGGTCATTCTGGTGAGCCGCGCGGACGCGACAGCGTTCGCGGAAACTGACGCACGGGTGCTGGTGATCGACGAGTGGGCCCCGGAGCCGGCGGACCAGCCGGCCACGGCTCCTGCGGCCAGCCCGCGCGCGGAAAACATCGCCTACGTCATCTACACGTCAGGCTCCACCGGCCACCCCAAGGCAGTCGCCGTCAGCCACGGCTCCCTGGCCTGCGCCTTGGCGGATATATCCCCCGAATACCAGATTTCGCCGGACGATCGGGTCCTGCAGCTGGCTTCCCTCGGCTTTGACACCTCGATAGAACAGATCCTGGTCACGCTGATCTGCGGAGCGACCCTGATGCTGCCGGCCGCAGGGACGGTCGCGCCCACCGATCTGCTCCGCTATCTGGCGCAGGAGCACGTCACCGTCATCGACCTGACCCCCGCGTACTGGCACCAGATGCTCGCCATCACCGAACCAGAAGACGAGCGGCTGCGAAGCGTCCGGCTCATGATCACCGGCGGCGACCGGGCGAACCCCGCGGACTGCGGCGCGGCCATCCGGGCCGCGCGCGGAGCCAGATTGCTCAACGCCTACGGGCTCACCGAGACGACGATCACGTCGACCCTCTTCGACGTCGGCGAGGAACCAGCCGCCGCAAAGCCTTCCGCGTCGGTACCGGTGGGCAAGCCGCTCCGGAACGCGCAAGTGCTCGTTCTCGACGAGAACCTGAACCGGGTACTGCCGGGCGGCGTGGGCGAGATCTACATCGGTGGCTGCGGCGTCGCCCGGGGGTATCTCGGCCGGCCGGAACTTACCGCCGAGCTGTTCCTGCCGGACCCGCACAGCGTCCTGCCCGGCAGCAGGATGTATCGCAGCGGAGATCTTGGACGCTGGCGTGAGGACCACAATCTGGAGGTCATCGGGCGGGTGGACCACCAGATAAAGGTCCGCGGTTTCCGCGTCGAGCCCGCTGAGATCGAGAGTGCTCTGGTCAGCCACCCCGATATCGCCGAGGCGGTGGTCATAACCCACGAGTTCGGTCCGGGTAACAAGCAACTCGCGGCGTATTACACCCGGCGCCGCGCCGGATCGGCAGACGCCCAGACGCAGGATCTGCCGTCAGGCGCGAGCCTGCGGAGCTTTCTTTCTGCTCGCCTGCCCAGCTTCATGGTTCCCGCCGCGTTCGTCGCGATCGACCAGATGCCGCTGACGCCGCAAGGAAAGGTCGACCGGCGAGCACTCCCGTATCCCGCGGCCGCGGCCGCGGCCGGCGGGAGCCTCGACGGTGGATACACGCCGATCCAGGCGGGAATGTCTCATCTGTGGTCCGGGATGCTCAAGACCGGGCGGGTAAGCCTCGACGACGATTTCTTCCAACTGGGCGGCGACTCACTTCTGGCCGCGGAGATGCTGGCGCGCGTGCGCGTCATGTTCGGCATCGGCCCGGACTATGTCCGTCCGCTGACCCGCTGCCTGCTACGCGATCCGACACTGCGGGGCTTCTCGAACGCCACGCAGGACGCCCGCGCGGGAAGGCTCACCGCCGGTGGTGCGGATCCGCGGGTCAACTTCACCCGCGAAGCCGAACTGGCTGATCCGATCCGCCGCCCCGCCGGTCCGCCGCCGGACTGGAAGCGGCCGCGAGAGATCCTCCTCACCGGGTCGACCGGCTTCTTCGGAGTTCACCTGCTGCGCGAACTGCTGGCCACCACCAGCGCGCAAGTCCACTGCCTGGTCCGGGCGCGCAGCACCTCCCATGCGCTGCGGCGCATCGCCCACGCCGCCGAACGCTACGAGCTTGACGGCCTGGCCATGGACCGGATCGTGCCGGTGGCCGGCGATCTCGCCGAACCGAATCTGGGCCTGTCCCCCAGCCAATTCAGCGAGCTTGCCCGGACCATCGACATCATTCATCATGCCGGCGCGATGGTGAACTTTGTCTATCCATACCAGGATCTGCGGGCTGCTAATGTGATCGGCACCCGGGAACTAATCCGCCTGGCCGGTCTTTATCGGGGCATACCTATTCACTACGTTTCCACTACCACGGTGCTCGCGGGTTTCGGCGCCATGGGCGTTCGCGAGGTAACCGAGGACACGCCCCTTGCTTATGCCGATCATCTGTGCATGGGCTACATCGAGACCAAGTTCGTGGCCGAAGAACTGCTGAGGAACGCCGGACGGGCGGGTCTGCCGGTGGCCATCTACAGGCCCCTGGACATTGTCGGGGATCATCGCACTGGCGCCTGGAACACCGCCACCGAGATGTGCGCGCTGATAAGGTTCATCACGGATACCGGCGTCGCGCCGGATATCGACCTGCCGCTCGACTTCGTGCCCGCCGATATATGCGCGGCCGCCATCAGACATATCTCTTCGCACGTCGAAGCGTCCGGCTGCACCTATCACCTGGCCAGCCCGAAGTACGCGCTCCTCGGATCCCTGGTAGACCGGCTGCGCAGCCGCGGATTTGCGGTCAAGACGATACCTTACCGCGAATGGATCGATGAGCTGCTGAGACATGCCGCACAAGACCCCGCCCACCCGATGACCCCCTTCGTCCCGCTCTTCGTCGATCTCTGCGAAGGACTCGGCCTCACGGTGGCGGAGATGTACCTTGAGCACATTTTTCCGTCCTACAACCGGTCCAATACCGAGCAGGCGCTAAGCGGCAGCGGCATAGTTTTCCCGCCGGTCGATGAGAAACTTCTCGATCTTAACATCGCCCGGCTGATAGCAACGGGGTACTTGCAGAACCCCGCTCGCCATGGTTAGCCGCTATCCGGACTGGGAATCGTTCAAGATCACACCGAATGCCAGGGACGGCCCAGTTGCCTTCTGCGCGGATCTGAGTCCGGACAGCGTCCTGAGCGCCTCCAAGAATGGAATATTCCCGTTTCCGGCGCCGGATGAATACGCCCGTAACATCAACGAATTCCGGTATGAGGATCAGGTGTCCGACGGCGTGATCGGCCTCGTTGGCAGCACCCATGATGACCCTTACTGGGCGGCGTGGTGGTCGCCTGACCCCAGACCAGTGATCAAGGTCGGGAATATTCACCTGGGCCGCAATGTCCGGAAACAGCTACGGTGTGGCCGTGAACGGACGACAGCCAACGACTCGTTCCGGCGGGTGGCCGAGGAGTGCCGCGCGGGCCGTGAGCCGCGCTGGTTCACCGACACCCTGCTGGAAAGCATGGCCACACTGCACGAGGAAGGCTGGGCGCACAGCATCGAGGTGTGGCAGGACGGCGATCTGATCGGGGGCGCCCTCGGCATCGGCGCGGGCTGCGTGCTCAGCGGAGATTCGCTGTTCGGCCGGCGTCCCGACGCGGCGAGAATTGCGGTCGCGGATATGGCCGCGCGGTTCGCCCAGGCGGGCGGCGCGCTGATCGACGCCCAGTGGGACAGCCCCTTCCTGCGGTCTCTTGGCGCCGAACTAATGCCGCGCGACCATTACCTGCCCCTGCTGGCTGGTCCGGCTGAGCGCAGCGTGCTTCCCCGTCAGCCACTGCTGGCACGGCGGCTCATAGCGGATTAGACATCTACGGAGGGTACGTGGGCCGGTTCGCCTGGGAGACGCTCCATGTCGGGGGCCTGGAGGTCCAGGTACGTACGTGTGCCGAGCCGCCTGAGCCTGGCGCCGTTTATCTCTGCCCGTCGGTGGGCGAATACCCGATCTACGACGACTCCATCTACCAGGTGATGCTCGAAGACGAACGCCGCAACACGCTCTTTCGCGGCGCCATCAAGGCAGCGGCGCCCGGAGCGACCGTACTGGAGATCGGGTGTGGCCCGGACCTTCTCTGGACGCTCGCCGCGATCGGCGCGGGTGCGTCCCGCGTTTACGCCATCGAGGTCATCGAGGACATCGCACGCCGCGCCGAGCAGACGGCGCGCAGCCATCCGTCCGCCGACATCCAGGTGGTGGCCGGCGACGCGACCAGGGTCGTCTTGCCGGAACGCGCGGATGTGTGCATCGCGGAGATAGTCGGGTGCATCGGGGGCAGTGAAGGCATCGTCGCGGTTCTCGCGGACGCCCGCCGCCGGCATCTGGCCCCGTCGGCCAGGGTCATCCCGTCGGCGGTACGCACGCTGGCCGGTGCCACGAGCTTGCTCGACCTGTTCGGTGGCGAGGTGGCGCTGCCCTCGGTGTTCGCGCCATATGTCGAGGCGGTGCTCCAGCAGGCCGGCCTGCCCTTTGACCTTCGGCTCTACGTGGGGGGTGTCGACGCGGCGGCTTTGATGTCGACGACCGGTGTCATCGAGGACCTAAGGTTCAATGAGCAGTCGTACGTGCAGGGCGGCGACCTTCGGCTGGAAATCATCAGGCGCGGCCGAGTCGACGGCCTGCTGGCCTGGATCGAGTTGGCGGTGGCGCCTGGTGACGCGGGCCTGAACAGCCTCGCAGATGACACGAACTGGCTGCCGGTCTACGTGCCGTTCGCACTCGGCGAGCCGATCGAGGTCAGCGCCGGCGACGTCCTGTCGCTGCACGTCACGGCCACGAACGCGGACGACGGCATCCATCCCGAGTACTCCTTCCGCGGTCACTTGACCAGGACCGGATCCGGTGCCGAAGTCACGGTCAGCGCCGAGTCGAGATATTCCGGCGGTGCGTTCCGGTCGACGGTGGTCCATCGCGCACTCCTGCGATGAGCCGCGAAGGTATTTGACGGCTTGACACCGGCGAGGGCCGGATCCTCGGTCAGGCCGACACCACGATGATGACGGTCCGCCCGATCTTGACCTTGTCACCCTTCTTCAGCCGCTGGGATGCGAAGATGCGGCGCCCGTTGAGCCAGGTGCCGTTGGTCGAGCCGAGGTCCTGGACGTACCAGAGGCCGTGGGCGAACTGGAAGAGGGCGTGCTGGCTGGAAGCATGCTCGTCGCTTAGCGGCAGCGTGCCCTGACGGCCCGCGGTGAATTCGGTGTGAAAGATGCGGGTCTGGTCCCCGGCCTGGACGACGATCGGCTGAGTGGGGCCGACATCGGCGAGGGTCATGTCGCCCGGGCCGGTGACGGCGGACACCGCGGCCTTCCAGGCTTGCTTCTCCTGCTCGGTGGCGTCGTCCCACGACGGGAGAGATCCGGGGCGGGCGCCGCGATGGGCTTCGTAGGCGGTTCGCGCGAGGCGTTCGAGATCAGCGCTGGTCACCTATCGATGATGCCAGAAGGGCGGAGCGGTGGCCCCCATGAAACCTGGTCGAAGCAATTCATAAGGCGCCGGGTGCTTCGAACGCGGTCATCGTCCTACGGAGCTGGGCGGCGCGGGCCGTGCCGGTGCGGGCGGTAATGAGTTTCAGGATCACGGCGTACCGCTGGGTTCTGCTGAGTGCGCCGAACGCCGACGCCGCCTGCGGGCTCGCCGCCAGGACGCTGGGCCGAACTGGCATGCGCTTGAAGCGCTCGTAGAATCGTCCTGGAGCCCATCGCGTCCCGGCACGGGGCGACCATCTCGCAGATCGCGCTCGCCTGGCTACTGACACGATCGCCCGCGATCACGCCCATTCCCGCCACCACCAGCACGCCAGCGCGAGCGAGTCAGATCAACGGCTTATTGCAGTCCGCAGATCGCCAGATCAAGCACGCGCCGCGCTTGTTGTTCGCCGGCGTCGCCTGGTGCAACGCGCCACAGAAAGCCCATCAGCAGCAGGACGTCAGCGGGTTCAAGCCCGGGACGGACATCGCCGACGTTCTCGCAGGCCTGCAGCAGGACACCTATGGCTTCGGTGACCGGTGCCTCAGTTTGTTTGACCACGTCTTGCGCCGCGGCCGTCTGCAGCGCCTCCCCAAGACCGTGCTTGACCCGCACGAAGCTGGCCAGTCGCAGGAACCACACGCGAAGCGCTTCCAAGGGCGGGTACTTGTCCAGAATGTCGTGGACTGCTTCCACCAGCGCCTGAATCTCCTGCTGGTAGACGGCCAGGATGAGGTCCTCTCGCGTCGGGAAATGGCGATACAGCGTGCCTGCACCGACGCCCGCGAGCTTGGCGATCGCGTTGAGCGAGACCCTCGTGTCATCGGCGAACGCCGCGTAGGCGACGGTCAGGATTCGCTCACGGTTGAGCACCGCGTCGGCGCGCATCGCGACGGTCCGGTGCTCGGCCACGGCCCTCCTCGCGAATCATTTCCGAAAGCGGAGTTCTCTGACAACGTCCTTAGTACCGGAGAACTCTCCGGTACGGCCTTCCAGCATAGGAGACTATATGGAGTGCCTCAAGCTCTTGGTCTTCACGGTGATGACGTCGCAAGAATCCCGATTACTCTCACCCCTCGCGCACGGGTCGGCTGCCACCGGTCCGTTCGCAGGTGGACGGCTTCACGTCCTGTCCACCAGTCGCTGCAAGAAGCAACGTCTGACCGACCCATCGGGCACGCAGCGGGCACGCTCACGGTCCCAGAAGTCCTCGCCCGTCGAGCTATTAGTCAAATTTGAGTACTCGTGTTTTACTAGCCTCGTGAACCCGACGCGCTTGTTCATTCTGGGTGCCCTGGCGAGGCGCGGACCAATGTACGGCCACCAGCTGCGCAGAGACGCTCGCTTGGACCGGACGGAGATGTGGTCTGACGTGCGGCCGGGCTCGCTCTACGGTGCCTTGCACCGGCTCGCGGCTGAGGGCCTTATCGAACCACTGCGGACCGAGCAGGATGGCCGGCTCCCAGCACGCACCGTTTACGCCATCACCGATGAGGGCCGCCGCGAGCTGCGGGTACTCCGTGCGGAGGCGTGGCAGGAGATCAGGCACCGGCCCGACCCAGTCGACCTCGCCCTGGCCATGAGCGATGATCTCGATGAAGACACCTTGCGCGGTTATCTTGACGACAGGATCCGGGTGCTGTCCGCGCTCACGGCCCAGTTCGACCACGAGCGGGACAGGGCATGGCCAGATCAGACAGTGGCCGATGATCTCATTATCGAGCACGCGCGGCTGAGAATCAGCGCGGAACTGGCCTGGCATCAGCTGGTTCTTGACCGGCTGGGCAAATTGGCCACCGACAGCGAACACCGGGGCCGCGCATGACCGTCCTCCCGCTGCGGCTCCTGGGAGACCCCGTGCTGCGGACGCCGTGCCATCGGGTGACGCGATTCGATAACGGGCTGGCGAACCTCATCGCGGATCTTATCGACACCGTGCGGCAACCTGGTCGCGCGGGGCTTGCCGCCAACCAGATTGGCTCCAGCTTGGCCGCCTTCTCCTACAACGTCGACTGCCAACTCGGCTACGTGATCAACCCACGCCTCGTCGAGCTTAGCGGTGACCTCGATGGGCCTGAGGGCTGCTTGTCTATCCCCGGCGTATACGCGGACTGCCGCCGTCCCGCCTATGCCGTTGTAGAGGGCGTGGACCTTCAGGGGCAGCCTGTGGTCGTGGCTGGCACTGGCGAGCTAGCCCGCTGCCTGCAACACGAAACCGGCCATCTCCTCGGCAAGCTGTACATCGACAGACTCGCTGGCCCCGAGCGTCGGCGCATTATGCGGCAGGTCTACGAGAGTTCGATGTGAGCCTGGCCCTCAATGCGGTCGTCCGTAGACGGGCAGATTCCGGCAGTCACAGATCCTACGGCGGGTTCGGGGAGGACACCTGCACTCCTCCGGCATGTTTGCGACCTGCGCATTACGAGCCTGTGCCGTGCGTTGCTTGCAGGTTCGAGGCCTGCATCTGCGTCGGGGTTTACAAGGTGCAGCTGTTGACGATCATCGGCTGTTGATGGTGCTTCGGGGGCATCTCGGGGGCACGCCTCGACCGAGACCCTAGCGGCTTTCAAGAGCGTACGTAACTTCCTGTCTGGCAGCCTTACTACCTGCGCTTTCAGCGGCTGCGCTCACCTCGTCAACCAAGATCATCCCGTGTATATCCCGCGCGCTCTACCACCTTGACTCGGGCGTCTCGGCGCCCGGGACAGCAGCAGGCGGGCGGGTTCAGCGGTCGGCGCAACCGATCGCGTACCGACGCCCACCGGGACGCCATTGATGTGGTGACCGCAGGCCGGACAATTGCGGGCGGGGAAGACGGCTTCGTACAGCCTCTGCTGTGTTTCGCTGAGCCTGATTGCTCTGCGGGAGCTGTTCGGCAGAGGCAGCAGATGCTGCACGCTGAGATGCTTTACCGCCCGCGCAAGGTGTCGGCTGCTGCGGTAGCTCCCCGCGGGAGCGCTTCTCCGGCTGTGTGGAGAGTATCGAGGCCCAGGCTATGAACGAGGCCACAAAAACAATGACGGCCACCACGGTACGTGTCAAGTCAAATGAGACACAGGGTTCTGCTGTTTCCTAAGCTGTCTCCCTGGGCGGATGCTGCGTAATGTCGCTGTTAGTGACCGGCTTGTTGATCCAGGCCGTGACGGGCATC
>Ga0137391_10000329_pt1 | contig 33045 bp, 23 predicted proteins | sample 15con2h24BmetaG_FD_101399 | JGI IMG/M metagenome (GOLD analysis project Ga0137391, IMG submission 101399) | Vadose zone soil microbial communities from Angelo Coast Range Reserve, California, USA - 15con2h2.4B metaG | ecosystem: Environmental > Terrestrial > Soil > Vadose zone > Saprolite...
AGGCAGCGCCACCACGCTCCCGTTCGGCTGAAGGATCCTTTGTTCTTGGCTCGTGCGGGTGCGCGGTTAGAATGCTCAGCATGCACCGGCGCTTTCCGATCACCCCCCCGCCCCGCTCCTGAGCGGGGCGATACCCCGAGCGCGCCGGGCCGGGTGAGCTGACGCGCCCTTCCTACGTGGGTGAGTGGTGCGCCCCGCTTCCGCGACCTTTCCCTTTCTCGTCGCAGGAGCGATTCTTCATGCCTGTATCCACCACGGTGTCGGCGGCTGCCCGCCGCCGGCCCGGCACGGGCCTTCTCTGCCTGGTGCTGTCCGGATTGCTGTGGGGCACCGGCGGCCTGACCGGCCGCCTGCTGAGCCAGGCCACCGGCCTCTCCGCGATTTCGGTGGCCACGTACCGGCTCATGGTCGGCGGCGCGCTGATCGTCGTTTTCCTCACGGTGACCGGCAGGCCATGGCCTGCCAGCCGGGCTGCCTGGACCCGCATCACCGGAATCGGCCTGCTGGCCGCGCTGTTCCAGAGTTGCTACTTCATGGCGGTGTCGCTCACCTCGGTCAGCCTGGCGACCCTCCTCACCATTGGCTGCGCCCCGGTCATGGTACTGGCCGTGGACCGGGTGACCGGCCGGCGCAGGATCGGCCGGCTCACGGCCGGCATCACCTGCCTTGCGCTGGCCGGCCTCGGCTTGCTGGTCGGCCTGCCCTCCGGCGGATTCCCTGAGACCGCGGTGCTGGCCAGCGCGGGCATGGCGGTGCTCGCGGCCGCGGGGTTCGCAGCTGTCACCCTGATCGGGGCCAGGCCGGTTACAGGGCTGGACGACCTGACCGCCACCGGGTTCGGGTTCACCATCGGCGGGCTGGCCCTGCTGCCGTTCGCGGCGGCCCTCGGCGGACTCGGGTTCAGACCCGGCCCCGCGGCCATCGGCTTGATGATCGCGCTGGGCACCGGCCCGACGGCAGTGGCCTACACGCTGTACTTCCGCGGCCTGCGCACCGCTAGCGCCAGCACCGCGGCGCTGCTGACACTGCTAGAACCACTCACCGGCGCCATCCTCGCGGCATTGATACTCGGCGACCGGCTGGGCGCCACCGGAATGGCGGGTGCGGCCATCCTCGCGGCGGCAGTGATTCTCACCGTGCGAACGCATCGATAGACCGTAGCGGCTGCCAAGATGGGCGGCGTGGATTTTCCCGATCTCAGCAAGACTGAACGGTTGCTGTGGGAAGCGCATCCGGGTGGCGCCTGGGTGGATCTGCGGGACGGGGATCCGCACGCTGATGATCCCGGGAACGCGGCGCGCTGGGGGGCGGGACGGGTCATCCGGGCCGAGGTGATCAGGGCCCTGCTGCTTGGCGCGGGTACGGCTGAGCCCGGCTGCGCCCCCGGCCTGCGCCTGCGCGGCGCCCGGGTCACCGGCCGCCTCGACCTGATGGGCGCCAGCGTTCCCTGTGCGCTCGTCTGTGAGCGCTGCTCCTTCGATGACGAGATCCGGTTCATCGAATCCGTCACGAGGACCGTCCGCATCGTGGATAGCCGGCTGCCTGGCTTTGACGGCATGCGGATGCGCGTGGACGGGATTCTCAGCCTGCGGGGCTGCGCCGTCGCCCGGGTCGTGAGCCTGGACCAGGCCAAGGTCACCGGGCAGGTGTGCCTGCGCGGCGTGACCGTAGGAGCGGGCGCGGGCGCGGCGGCCGTGTCAGCCGACGGGCTATCCGTGGACGGCGACGTGGACGGCACCGGGCTGACGGCTCGCGGGGCCGTCTCGATGCAGGGCGCCCAGGTCAGTGGTTCCATCGACCTGACCGGTGCGCGGATTACCTGCCCGGGGAAAGGGGCGCTGCTGGCAGGCGGCGCCGCGATCGGCGGGCGGCTCGTCGGCCGCGGCCTGCTGGTCGAGGGAGAGATGCTGCTGCACAACACCTCCGTCGGGGCGCGCGTCGAGCTGACCGGCGCCCGGCTGGACAATCCCGGCGGCTTCGCCCTCAGCGCGGGCGGGCTTACCGTGACCGGCGGGATGTTCTGCACCCGCGGCTTCACGGCATCCGGTGAGATCCGGCTGACCGGCGCCCGGCTGGAGGCCAATCTCGCTCTCCGCAAGGCAACGCTGATAAATCCCGGCGGGGTGGCCCTGAACCTGGACCACGCCACGGCGGCTGATTGCGACGCTTCCGATCTCAGCTGCACGGGACGGATCAGCCTGATCGGCGCGCGGATCGCCAGCGGGCTTGACCTCACCCGCGCGCAACTCGAGGGCGGCGCCGGCCAGCTGGCACTGGACGCGGACGGGGCGACGATAGAAGGCACGCTGGTGCTCGAACATATGCGCGCACACGGGCAGGTGACGATGCGCACCGGCCGTGTCGGCCAGCGCGTGCTGCTGATCGGCGCCCGGCTGGACAATCCAGCCGGAGTCGCCCTCCTCCTGTCCGGCACCGAGGTGGCTGCCGATGTGTTCTGCCGCGATATGACCGTTCTCGGCGGGGTGCGGCTGGCCGGGGTTCAGATCCGCAGCCACCTCGACCTGGATGGCGTGCGGCTCATCCACCCGGCGGGCACTGCCCTGGACGCCAGGGCGCTGCAGGCAGGCATGCTTTCCCTCCGGCCAGCCGAGCCGATCAGGGGCACCGTGGACCTCAGTAATGCGCGCATCGAGCTACTCCGCGACGATCCCGCATGCTGGCCGGCAGAACTCTGCCTCGGCGGGCTTACCTACCTGGCCCTGGAGCCGCAGCTCCCGGCCCGTCAGCGGCTGCGCTGGCTCACCCGGCATCCGCGCGGCCACGAGCCTCAGCCCTACGAGCAGCTCGCGGCCCACTACACCGGGATCGGGCAGCCCGGCCAGGCCCGTCAGATCCTCTATGCGAGGGAGCGCCTGCAGCGCCGCGCAGGGAACAGGCCCGCCCGGACCTGGGGCCTGGTGCAGGACGTCACCGTCGGCTACGGCTATCAGCCGTGGCGGGCCGCGGCGTGGCTCACCCTCTTGCTCGCGGCAGGCAGCATCATCTTCGCGACCGCGCCACCGCCCCCCCTCCAGCCAGGCGCGGCACCCCACTTCAATCCCGTCATCTACACCCTCGACCTGCTGCTCCCCGTGATCGATCTGGGACAGAAGCACGCCTTCAACCCGGCGGGCGCGCAGCAGTGGTTCTCCTATCTCCTCACCGCCGCCGGGTGGGTACTGGCCACCACGATCGCCGCAGGTGCCGCCCGCGTGCTCAGCCGCCGCTAAGAGCCCATCGTCAGGCGGGCATCCTGCGATTTCTATGACCTGGCCAGCGATGCGGCGTGGTCAGGCACGTAGGCCTGCATTTCGCGTGGTGCCCGCACGTATCCCTGGGATGGCGGGCGCGGCGGCAGGCGGAGCGCGGGGGGCGCCGCGTCACGGTACGGGATGGTGGTGAGCAGGTGGGCAATCATGTTGATCCGCGCCCGCCTCTTATCCTCGCTCTCGACTACATGCCACGGCGCCTCCGGGATGTCGGTGTGGATGAACATCTCGTCCTTGGCCCGGGAGTAGTCCTCCCACCGGGTAATGGACTCCAGGTCCATCGGGGAGAGCTTCCAGCGCCGCATGGGATCCTGCAGCCTGGACCGGAACCGGCGCTCCTGCTCGTCATCGCTCACCGAGAACCAGTACTTCCGCAGCAGGATGCCGTCCTCGACAAGCAGCCGCTCGAAGATGGGGCACTGGTGCAGGAACCGGCTGTATTCCTCCTTCCCGCAAAAGCCCATGACGCGCTCGACGCCCGCGCGGTTGTACCAGCTCCGGTCGAATAGCACCAGCTGGCCGCCGGCCGGCAAATGGTCGACATAACGCTGGAAGTACCACTGCGACTGCTCCCGCTCGGTCGGCGCGGGCAGCGCGACGATCCGCGCGACGCGGGGGTTGAGGTACTCGGTCACCCGCTTGATCGTGCTCCCTTTTCCGGCCGCGTCGCGGCCCTCGAAGATGACCACGATCCTGGCGCTTTCCGTACGCACCCACTCCTGTACCTTCACCAGCTCGGCCTGAAGGCGGTACAGCTCCTTCTCGTACGCCTCCCGCGGCAGCCGCCGACGGCCTGCGGCCTTCTTGCCGTGCTGCGCCACCTTGTTGTGCTTCGTCACCATGCCCGCTGCCGCCGTCACGTCGTCAGCCGCCGTCTTCGCCTTGCCGTCCTTGTGAGCCCCGTCCTTGTGAGCCACAGCCGCACCTCCTCGCACCAGCAAGTCAACCATCCCCCGCAAGGCCGGCCCCGTCACGTCACGTTGCCTTCGGCCTTCTGGCTACCCGAAGGCCGCGGGCTGGCCGGTGGCCTCGAGCACGGAGAGCCACAGGTCTCCGTACGGGTCTACCTGGGAGCGGCCGCTGATCGCGAGTGCCATCGGGATGTGCACGAACCGGCCATGCCAGCGGCCCACGACCATCTCGGTCCGCCCGGCCATCGCGGCGTGCGCGGCAGTGTGCGCCAGGCGGATGCAGTAGACGCTGTCGTAGGCGTTCGCCGGGACGCTGCGGATGGCGTAGCTGGGATCGATGTAGCGCAGGTTCAGGTCCAGCCCGGCACCGGCGAAGCACTCGGCGATCTGCTTCCTGAGGAAGATCCCGATATCACCGAGCCCCGCATTGCCTGAGGCGTCGGCGGCGCCGGGCTGGTGCCCCAGGTGGTCCTGCCCGGCGCCTTCCGCGGCGACCACGACAGCGTGGCCCTGCCGCTCGACAAGAGCACGCAGGTGAGTAAGGAGACCGGTGTCACCGTCGAGGCGGAACGGCACCTCGGGGATCAGCACATAGTCGGCATCGCTGTTCGCCAGGGCGGCGTAACACGCGATGAAGCCGGAGTGACGGCCCATCAGGCGGACCAGGCCCACGCCGTTGGGCACGGTCCTGGCCTCGACGTGCGCCGCCCGGATGAATTCGGTCGCCTTAGCGAATGCCGTCTGGAAACCAAAGCTGTGATCGATGTACGGAATGTCGTTGTCGATCGTCTTGGGCACGCCGACGACGGCGATGGGCAGGTCCCGACCGGCGATGACGCCGGCGATCTCCAGTGCCCCGCGCATCGAGCCGTCGCCGCCGATGACGAACAAGACGCTGATGCCCATCCGCTGCAGGCAGTCGACGATCTCGCCCGAGTCCTCCTCGCCGCGCGAGGTGCCCAGGATCGTGCCGCCGTACTCGTTGATCCCCGCGACGGCGCGCGGCGTAAGCTCCAGGACATCGTGGGCGTACCGGGTGATGAAGCCCTGGTGGCCGTTGCGGAACCCGACGATCCGCCGGACGCCGTAGTCCCTGGCCAGCTCGAGGACCAGCGCCCGGATCACGTCGTTGAGCCCGGGGCACAGGCCGCCGCAGGTGACGATGCCGACCCGGATGGCGGACGGGTCGAAGAAGAGCCTGCGCCGGGGTCCGCCCGGCTCGAATCCCGGCAGCTCTCCGGCCGGCACGCCGCGGGCCGCTACCATGGCCAGCGTGTCGTCGAAGAGGACACGATCGTTCTCCTCGACGTAATGCAGGGTGGTCTGCCGCGATCCCACCAGGGCGGCCAGCGGGGAGTCGAACCGCGCCGGGCCCAGCGTCCTGATCGCGAGATCCAGGCCGTCACCGCCCATCAGCACCCTCCGGATCTTCGATCCCGCACGGGGTTGTGCCGGGTCGTGGAGCCGGGCGGCCGCCTACCGCTGCGGGCGGCGCTGACAGCAGTGGGAGGGTGCGGCCAGCCCAGCGGGATACCTGCCTCGCCGGCGAGGCCGCGGACACGAGCCGCCCACGCGCAGCCTACCGGGCAAGGACCCGCTCAGCTGCCGCCTGCCCACGGCAGCGGACGAACACCCTGATCTCCGGCCAGCCACACCGGGATCACTTTCCGCACCCATGAGCGTGCGGACGACAAGCAAGACCAGGATGCCGAACGGGAGCGGGGTGGCAGGCATCCGGCAAGCGAAATCCCAGGGGCGGGCGGGGAGCCCCCCGCAGGGATCCGCGACTGGCGGGTCAAGCCGATACCCGTGGTATCAGCCATCGGACTGACCGACATCACTGCGTCCGGCCTTGTACGGGCTTGTATCGGCACAGTGTCCGGCCTAGTACGGGTACTCGAAATCCCCTTCCCAGACACAGGGCACCTTCGATTTGCTGACAGAGGACGCCACCGCGACTACCTATCTCGCAAAGCACGGCGCCCAACCACCCGAGCAATCTCCTCGACCTAGAAAGGAATCATCACCGTGACACGTGAAGGTCCGCAGAAGCGACGTTATCGCCGTGTCCTCACCGGGATCGCCGTCAGTGCCGTAACGACCGCAACCGTCGGGCTGGCTGCCGCAACACCTGCGTTCGCTTCGGCACCCGCTATCCATCCGGACTACAGCTCCTACGTCGACTCCTATTACTACTCCGGCGTCAACCTCCGCACTTGCGGTAACACGGGCTGTGGCTCCATCCATTACATGCCCGACGGCACGGGCGTCACCATGCGATGCTGGGAAGATACGCAATCGGTCTCCCCGCCGAATTCCAACTACACATCAAGCCGCTGGTTCGAGGTCAGCTCGCCCTGGACACTGGCTTCGTCCACTCCTCCCTGGTGTTCAACCCACGGCCGTTCCAAGATCGTTTTAAGGGGGTTGAATCACGATTCGTGGCGGGGTGTTGCGATCTGATCATGGGCGGCGTGTTGGGGGGAATGTGACGAATCCGTCCCGGTATCAGATGCGTGCCGTGACCTGCTGGAACTATTCGCCGGGGTGCCGGATGGCCGGGTGGGCCAGGGCCGGGATCATCCTGTTGCGGCCGTCCTGGCGCTGGCCGCGGCGGCGGTCGTGGCCGGGATGAAGGGCTACACCGCGATCACTGGGCGGGTCGCTGACGTGCCGCCGGCGATCCTGGCCGATTTGTACCTGCGCAGTGGCGCCGCGCGAGCCTGCGCAGCAGCGTCGCCAGCGGTGTGTTCAGGCTCTGCCCGGTCAGCGTCAGGGGAGGCGTTGGAAAGTACTTGCCTAGCCAGAAAGTTCATGATACTTTCTAGATAGGAAAGCAGTTTCCCGATGGGAGAAGGCCATGGGTGGCACGCGGCAACCCCAGTCCACCGGAGCCGGGGCGACCGGCGCCGAGGCGGCAGCCGAGCTGGCCGAGATCCAGCGGCAGCAGGAACAGGTCATCAAGGCCGTGCTCGTACCAGTCTGGTACTGGTGGGTGATCGCGGCCGCGATCGTCGCTATCGGCGCCGCCCGGGACAGCGGGGACCTGGTGGTGCAGGCCATCACGATTCCCCTCGCCGTGCTCGTCATGGTAGTGCTGACCGCCGCGATGATCCCTGAGATACGCCGCCGCGTCCAGGTGCACACCACGCAGACCCGCGCCCCCGCCGCCGCCATATTCGGCATGATAGTGCTGGTCGACACGGCGATCCTGGGCACCGCGGCCAGCCTGCACGCGGCCGGCTTCCGTTATCCCGGCACCATCGGCTGCGCCGCTGGAGCTGCCGTGCTCGTGATCATCGGGCCGCTGGTGAACCGGTACCTGCGCAGGCTCATGCTGAGCCAGGCCCGGCAGCAAATGAACGACGCGCCGCGGGCCGGAGACAGCACCCCATGAGCACAGCTCGTTTCGATGAGCTGATCCACGCGCCGACGCGGCTGGCGATCGTCTCGCTGCTCGCGGCGGCGCAATGGGCCGACTTCAAGTACATCCGCGACGAACTCGGCCTGTCCGACTCGGCGCTATCCAAACAGCTGTCCACCCTCGAGTCGGCCGGCTACGTCCAGATCCGCAAAGGATTCGCGGGCAAGCGCCCGCGCACCTCAGCCAGCCTCAGCACAGCCGGCCGCCAGGCATTCGGGCAGCACGTGGCGGCCCTCCAGCGAATCATCGCCAGGTCACAGCAGAACGGTGACGCCGGGCCGGCCGCCGAGGCCGGCCGCGGCATCCTAGGGCGCTAAGCCGCCGGACCTTCGCCGGCGGCGCCCTGGGCGCGCCTCGACCTGATGACCCCGGCCCGCACCGCTGCCGGAACGCGTCATCGCGGCCAGTTGCGCACCCCCGCGACCCCGATGGGAGGACTACATGCCCGCACCGTAGTCGCTCCCGGCGCGGTCTCCACCGTGCGCACGCACAGGGGCACGGGGGCCTGCTCCAAGCCCGTATTAGTGTGCAGATCCGCTACTGACAAACGGCAGACTCCAAGGTCAGCGACCCGCGCACGCTCCAGGCCGCCGAGGGTGTCACAAGTCAGGTCTCACAGATCCCAGCCACCGGAGCTTCGTCGCGGGTCAGTCTGTCATTTGTGCTGCGGCGTCCGCACCGGCAGGGCCGATCGTGTCCACCTGCCGGACGGTCAGGCTCGCCTGCTCACGGAGGGCCGTCAGCTCGCGCGCGAAGTCCTGGCGGGTACGAATACGACCGGGCCTGGGCGAGCTGGTCTCTGAGGACATGAAGCCGGACACCGCAACCCCCATGACTACGACAGCAAGTAGCCGCGACGTTACCCGAGCCCGGCTGTACGGACCCGTACGTCACCTGTACGGCCTTGTCCGGATAATTCAGCCCGGCTCACACGGTGGGCTGTCCAATCGGCCAGCCGCCTGGGCGACCTGTCGGCGGGGAGCCGGTCGAGGATGATGCCGAAGTGGTTACGGTAGGCGGTCAGCAGCGCATCGCCGGATTGCAGGCGCTGTTCGGCGCCGGAGCCGCCGCTGGTCCGGATCAGGGTGCGGCCGCGGATGGAGACCCTGCCGTCTTCGGTGAGCCGCGGGCAGATCGCGGCAGTGGCGAAGTGGGATCCTGGTGAGGTCTGCTGCCAGGGCCTCAAGCAGGAGCGCGAAGGCCCCGTTGAGTTCGTAGCAGAAGCCTCCCCGCCGCCTGGTTACGATCTTGTCGATCAGGTCGCCCGCGGCCAGCGAGATGGGCTCGGACAGGTGAATGCTCAGGTTCTCGAACGGCACCGCCAGCTGGTGGGCCCTGTGCAGGACGCGAAGCGCCGCCGCGTCGAGGATCCCCGGATGCATGACAGTGATGCGGTCAAGGTAGGCGGCAAGAGCCTTCTCGTCCATCACGGTCCTGGCTCAGATCGAGTCTGGTAGAAATTGTGCGCCACGGCAGGGCTCAGGGCGGTGGGGGGTGCGTCATCGCGCTCCCGTTCGGTCCAACTTGTCTGTTTTGGTTCTTGGTTGTCTGGTCCCGGTGTCGGGCGGGGCCGGCGGCGGGTCGCGGTGGCCGGGGTGGTTTGATCAATGTTCACCCTGGCCGGTGGAACCGGTTCCTGGCGGGCAGGGATACTCCAGGAAGTGGGCCGCGGCCGATGGGAGGGCTGACATGCGGGACTCCTACCACCAGGAGCTTGACGGCCTGACGGAGCGGCTGGTGGAGATGACCCGGCTGGTCCGGCTGGCGATGGCCCAGGCCTCGGCCGCACTGCTGGATCCCGATCTGCGGCTGGCCGAAGACGTGATCAGCGCCGACGACCAGGTGGACAAGCTCGAGGCCGAGATCGAGGAGTCCGTGTTCGGCCTGATGGCCCTGCGGCGACCGGGCGCGGACGATCGTCGCGTCCTCGTCACCGCGTTGCGGATGAGCAGGGACCTGGAGCGCATGGGTGATCTCGCCGTCCACCTCGCCAAGACCGCCCGCCGGCGGCATCCCGACCCGGCCATCCCGCCGTTACTGCAGGCGACGATCTCGGAGATGGCGCAGATCGCCGAGCGCCTGGTCTCCAAGGCGGGCAGCGTGATCGCCTCCCGGGACGTCCGGATGGGCCTGGAGATGGACGCCGATGACGACCAGATGGACCGGCTGCACCGCAGGCTGTTCACGGCGCTGCTGGCGCCGGAGTGGACGTACGGGATCGAGCCCGCGATCGATGTGACGCTGGCCGGACGGTATTTCGAGCGCTTCGCCGACCACGCCGTCCAGCTGGCAGAAAACGTCGTGTACCAGGTCACCGGGCGGCGCCCGCACCGGTATCCCGGGCGGCTCGCTCCCTGAGCGCTCAGCGGATGCCGCGCCGGCGCCGTGCCTACCATGCCTCGACCAGTGACTCGGTGTGCTGCTCCCCCGGCCGCCTAGAGGGCGTCCTTGCGGGCGAGGACGCGGTAGGCGTGGGTGAGTCCGGCCTGGCGCGCGACCGGGCGGAGCCCGCAGTCAAGCATCCCGCCGAGCAGAACGACCGACACGCCGGCAGCGAGCATGCCAGCCCGCAGCAGCCGCCGTGACCGGCCAGGTACGGCGTCAAACCATGGCTGGTCGCCCCTCGGTGCCATCTCCGACAGCGCGAGCAAAGCCGCACCCAGCGGCTGGACCAGGACGTCGGCGCCGTTGCGCTGCTCGGCGACCATTGTGAACCCGAGCTCGCCGAGCCGACGCTTCAGGTTGCCCAGCGGGACGAAGTTCAGGTGCTGCGGCTGAAACCAGGGTATCCACCACCGGCCGAGCAGCTGTCCGTAGCGGCATTCCGGGTCGGGAACCTCGATCTGCAGGTAACCACCCGGACGAAGTGCCTGCCGCGCCGCCTCAAGCTGCCGATCAGGATCGGGGGTGTGCTCCAGGTAGTGAAACATGCTCACCACGTCGTAGCGTTCCGCCAGATCGCTGGCCAGCTCGGTGAAATGCCCGCGGTAACCCTGGTCGATCCGGCCGCGCTGCTGCGCGAGTTCCACCCCGGCTGACATGTCGAGGCCGTCGAAGATGGTGTGCGGCAGCACCTTGCGGGCGGCGCGGGGGAAGTGGCCATGCGAGGTGCCCACGTCCAGCCAGTTCTTCGGCTCGGCGTGGGCGGCAACCATCTTCGCCCGGCTCCGATAGGTCGGGTTGAGGGTAGATACCCTGTCGGTAAATTGCTCGCCGAGGCCATCGTAGAAGTCCCGGTAGTAGAACTCTAGCCCGTCGGGATTGAGCCTGGGGTTCTGGAAGATGTGCGCGCAGTCGCCGCACTGGTCGAGCACGAACTCGCCCGGCTTGTGCTGGAGAAGATCTGTGGTCCGCAGCCGCTGGCGCAGGCGTGCCGAGCCGCACCACGGGCAGGTGTCCCGCCGGGGCTCGAAGAACCGCGCGGTACCGGCGGCAAGGTCCGCCTGGTACCGGGGCCGGCGCGCTCGCACGGCCTCGGCTCGCCTGGGTGTTCTCATTGTGCGTCCCCCTTGTCAAGATAGATATTCCTCAATCACGTCCGCGGCGGCCATCGCGCCGCCGGCATCCTGGATCGCCCGCTGCATCTCCTTCAGCCGGTCCGCCACCTCCGGCGCTGAAGAGACCGAGAGCACTGCCTCCCGCAGCGCTGCCGCGGTTGCCTTCCTGGGTGACAGCCAAGCCCCCAGGCCGAGCTTCGCGATCTGCCGCGCGTTCGCCGGCTGGTCGACGGCCTGCGGCACCGCCACCATCGGGACCCCGTAGGACAGCGCCTCCAGTACTGAGCCCATCCCCCCGTGGGTGACAAACGCACTCGCCCGGGCCAGCACCTCCAGTTGCGGCACGCTGCGGTGCACTTCCATATGGGGCGGCAGTTCACCCAGTACGGCCGGATCCACTCGATGGCCCACCGACAGCACCACATGCCAGGGCTCAAGACCAGCGAAGGCGTCGATGCACTCACGGTAGAACTGCGGACGGTTGGCGTAGCACGAGCCGAGGGAAATATAGAGCACTTGCCGGTCCACAGCAGGGGACACCCAGCTTCCCTGAGAATCACCCTCCCGGAGGCAGGGCCCGACAAATACATAACGGTCCGAGAGCATTTCTGGCTTGAGCTGGAACTCACGCGGGATCATGACCACGCAGCGTTCCGGCGAAGACAGGTACTCACCGACGGACAAGCTGATTCCGTGGGCGTCGAGGAAGTTCCGGAACCGGGCACGGTAGGCAATCCAGTCCTGATTGTAGGAATAGAGGCCGTCGAACTCACGCTGGACTTGATGCGGGATCGCATGGCTCGGGCAAAGCTGCACGGAAGCGACGTTCCAATGATGCGCAAGGACGCGCGCGCCGTGCGCGGTGATGTCGTACACGACGAGGTCCGGCCGGTCCTCCTCGAAGGCGGCCAGCTGCCCGGGGACGACCGCCATAGCCTCTTCCAGGAAGAGCGCGAGCCCCTCCGCCACATCGGCCGGCCACTCGTCCCTGCTGATGGTGGAAGGAAGGGTCGACCGGTAGATCAAGGGAATCGCCCCGGCTTTGGCCACCCGGGGCGCGAACTCCTCCGTGACCGGGTAAGAGACCCGGTGGCCACGCCGCACCAGCTCGGTGACGATCGCCAGCGTGGGGTTGATGTGGCCATGCTCAGGGATGTTGCTGATCAGGATATGGGCAGGTCGCTGTGGACGGTTGAGGCGAGGCATGGGCAGCTCTCCTTACAGTGAGGCACCGTCGGGACGGGAGGCCGGAACATCCGCCGGCGGATCACGATCAGGAAGCGTGACACCGGGACTCCGCCTCCTGCCCGGCCGCGCTCCGCACCGGAAATCCGTCAAGCCAGGCGATCACTTGTTCCCGGACCACCGGGGCGCCCCGTGTGAGGATCGTCTTGTGGTCGTATCCCGTGAGCACCTGCACCGCGCACTCCGGGATCAGCCGCGCGGTCCGATCGGCGCCCGCGCGCAAGTCGGACCGGTCACCGGAGAGCACGAAGGTCGGACGGGCTATAAGCGGGGCCATCTCCGTCTCGGCGGAGCGGAGATCGGAGATGTCCTGGTGGAAGGTGGTCTGGGTCAGCAGCCGCCGGGTCTTCGCGGCCCAGCGGGAGCCCTCGCTGGAAGTCATGGCGATCAGGGCGTCGGCCATCTTGGTCGCAGCGTGTTCCTCACCAACCATCCAGTTCCGCTCCCGGTCCGCCCGGCTGTGCGACGATTCCGGCCCCATCAGCCCCTCCACCAGGATCAGGCTGGCGACCAGGTCCGGTCTGGCTACCGCCAGGCGCTGGGCGATAGTGCCGCCCAGGCTGTAACCGACCAGGTGGACCGGGCGGCCCGGCTCGACCACCTCCAGCAGTGCCTCCAGATCGGCCACCATGTCCTCGAGCCGGTAGCCGCTGGGCGGGCACGCGGACATCCCGTGCCCTCGGAGGTCATACAGGACCACGTCGTACCCGGCCGCCGCCACATGGTTCGCCAGGGTGTAGTAGAACACCGACATATTGCCCAGCAGGCCGTGCACGAAGGCCACCGCACCAGTACCGTGCGTTCCGTTGCCACCCGGGGGGGTCAGCCGCTGCACATGGAGGCGGACCCCCCTCACCACGATGTCAGCCATCGCCACCGGACTCCTGCGGCTCCCGGCTGGCTGCGGACAGGCAGCGACCGATGTAGCCAGCAAGCTGCCCCACAGTCAGGTCCCTGAAGTCATCCATATCCAGTTCCGTGATGAAGGGGACAAAATCGACCTTCTCGCCGTACAGACCCTGCAGGCGGGAGGCCACCGAGACGAACTCGACACTCTCCAGCTCGAGGTCGTGGGCGAAGCTGGTGGAAGCCGAGATTTCCGTGTCCATCAGGTAGTCGTCACCAATCACCTCGGTCACGATCCGGCCGATCTCGCCGATGATGTGGATCTCGCCGGTACACGCGGTGTCAGAGTCAGCGGGCATGGTGCCTCCTTAAGAATCGAGGTGGTTCAGGGAAGCCGGGTATGTGCGGGGCTGTCCGAGCCGGCCACCCAGGCCACGACGTGGGTGCCGTCTTCGATCACCGTGCTTGCCACCCGGAAGACCCGGCCGCCGTGCTCGACCTGGAGCAGTCCGCCGGCCTCGGCCTGCACAACGGCGAAGTCCCTGGGGCGCCCCCGCAGTCCGGTGCCGACGGCCTTGGACACCGCTTCCTTCGCCGCCCAGAACCGGGCGACCCAGCCTGGTCTCCCTCCGTCCCCGGCGAGCAGGTCAAGCAGTGCGCGCTCGCGCGGAGTGCATACCGTCGGCTCGAAGGAGGGATCCCGGTCCTTGACGCATTCAACGTCAATCCCGGGAGCGGTGGCACCGCGCCTTTCGGGAAGGACCATGGCGACGGCCAGGTCCGCACTGTGGGCCAGGGAGACGGCCAGCGGCTCCGGGAACGGCCCTTTTACCGTTGGCTTCCCTGAAGCGTCATTGGCCACCACGATCTCGGCCGGGAAGATCGGTCCGGCCCCGCGAGCCCACAGCCACCGGCGGGCCGCGTCCTTGACCGCGATGCGGCCGAGCAGCCACGCGCCGCGTGCCTTGGGCAGCCGCTGTTCGTACTCCGCCCGCTCACATTCGGTGAGATAACGACGCATCATCATCTCGCGGACGGAAGGGTCCCATTCCCCGTACGCGAGGGACCAGCCACCGGGCTGCTCCCTGGCCACGCAGCTCTCAGACGGCTTGCGCAGCACCCGCCAGCACGTCCCGTCGGTGCTGAACCGGTAGTCCTCCCAGTTCTGAATGCAGGCCCATACCTGGCCGTCGCTGGTACGCAATTCAAGATCTGCCCGGATCGCCCGCTCAGCCAGGTCGCGGACCCACAGGGTGCACGCGATCTGGTCACCAGGAAGCGGGGACGGTCCGTAGAAGGATATCCGCCCGATAGAGCTGGGAAAAGCGTACGTGGCGGTCTCAGCGTTGCGGGCCAGCCAGTAGCCCAGCGCCTGCCCCGCGTTGTCGAGCAGAGCGCCCGGGGTGTCCAGTGTGATGATGGTCGCCCGCATCCCGTTGTCGGCCATCCCGTCGAGGGCAACGACCCCCTGGAACCTGGGACCGTGGAAGAGCCAGTTGCCAGCGTAGAGTCGGTCAGCGCTCATGTCGGAGGCGTGCTCGCTGAGCAGGGGCTCGGATGATGCCGCCGGAGCCGCAGGGTAGTCGTCCGCGAGGAGTACCGTCCCATAGGCGTGTCCGTCGATGGAGACCCTGACCCGGTTCGGACTGTCCAGTGCCGTCCGGATGGTGACGGTGGTCGCCGGGACGGCGGCCAGCCACTTCAGGGCCTTGACCGTTTCGATTCCCACCGCCATCCTGCCAGGGGCGAGTGCCAGAGCCTCATCGAGCATCATCTTGATCATGATGGTCATGGGAACGACGGGAGCCCAGTCGGACAGAATCGGCCAGCCCGGCCGCTGCCGGAACAACCCGTGGTCCATCAGATAGGGCATGGCCTCTACCGATATGGTCTGCTGCGTGGTGCGTTCCCGCGCCGGCTCGGCTGGCTGGGGGCCCGCTAGCTGCCGCACAGGCAGCACCGGGGCAGTATGCGCAGGCGGCTGGAGAGCGGATGGCCGGGACGCGGCCGTCCAGGCATCCAGTACCGCACATGAGGTGCCGGAAGTCTCCTGGAGCAGCACGTCCAACTCAGCGAGGACCGGATGGTCACCTAGGGCGACAGCTCTTGTGTCGAGTAGCCGCACCCCGGCGGTTGCCGGTAGCCGGAGCGGGCGGACCTCTGGCCCTAGCCGGACCAGCGGTGAGCGCAGATCCAGACGCATCGGCTGGAAGACCGGCCCGGCCTCTGCCTGGGCATGCACGGGCTGCACGGTTCGGGACCCGGCTGCCACCTCGAGCGGGCTGAAGTCCGGATCTGCCCCCTCCACCCACAGGGACGCCGCGACCCGGTGCAGCTGGCCAAGCCCGGTGGCCTTGCCGGAGGCGTGCGCACTGATCGTCAGGTGTTCCCTGCCGCGCAGGGTGTCGTCCGCGAAGGCGAGCGCGCTCCCGACGCCCATCTGCACGAAGACCCGAGCGCCTGTGGCGTACAGCCGCTCCACGAGTTCGCGGAAGCGGACCGGCTCCACCAGGTGGCGAGCCATCAGGGCACGAATCGCCGCATGTTCCTCCGGATAAGGCTGGAGGGTGGTGGCGGACCAGACGGGGAGCCGTGCCCGCGCCAGCGGAACCCGGGCGATCCCTTCTAGGAATGGCGCCAGATACGGCTCGAGCATCGGGGTGTGGAAGCCATGACGGAACGGGAGGACCTGGCCAAGCACGCCATGGCTCTGCAACTGCCGCAACAGCCGGATGACCACCTCCTGCTCTCCGCAGACGATGGACTGATAGGGGCAGTTGTCGTGGGACACCGCGACCAGATCCCGGTCCGCGGCGGTCATCTGCGCGATGGCCGTGGCAGCCACTCCGGCGCCGCAGGCCAGAGCGGCGAACACCACATTCGGGATCTCGAGGCTCTGGCCGTACAGGGGAGCGACGAAGGCCATGAGTGAATCCCGCGGCACCATGTCGGTGACCAGCATGGCGGTCCATTCACCGATGCTGTGGCCCGCAACCAGCGACGGAGTGACGCGCAGTCTGCCCAGCGCGCTCGCGAGGAGCTGCCCGACCTCCAGGATCTCGAACATCTGGTCGACGATGGCATAACCGGAGCCCGGAACGGCGGGCTGGGACAGCCCGAAGTGGGCGGCTATCTCGGCCACCTTAGGTTCGAAGGAACCCTCGACACCAGGGAAGACGAAAGCGATCTGCCCGCCTTCCGCCGTGTTCGTGCCGAGCATCGGGGAGGCGGTGAACCATACGTCGTTCCGGCCGCGCCAAGGGGTACCCCGGGCCATGATCTTGCGGGCCAGGGCAAGGCGGCCCGGCGTGGGATCGACCATGGCCAGCCGACAGTGTCCGCCCGGCCCGTGCATGCCACCGCGGGCTAGGCTGATATCGGATTCGTCGAGGAGCCTGGCCAGCTCAACAGGGGTTCGCGCGGCCAGCCGAAGCACTATCTCGGCATCAGCATCCGTAGTGGCGACCGCGTCCTGGGCTCCCAGGTACTGCTGCGGCAGCGTGACTGCCGCGCCGGCCGGGGCCTGCTCGAGGACGATGTGTGCGTTGATGCCGCCGAAGCCGAAAGCATTGACGCCAGCACGCCGGTGCCCCGTCGACTCCCACCTCTCGGCGGTTCTTAGCAGCTGGAACCTGCTGCCGCTGAGCATGTCATGCGGCTCGTCGCAGTGCAGGGTCGGCGGCAGGGTCGCGTGGTGCAGGGCGTAGGCCGCCTTGATGATCCCGGCAACTCCGGCTGCCGGCATGGCATGCCCAATCATCGACTTCACCGACCCGAGGCCGATCCGCCCGGCGGTCAGGTCGTCTCCGAAGACCTCGCGCAGGGTGGCCAGCTCGGCGGCATCGCCGGCGGGAGTGCCGGTGCCGTGCGCCTCGATCAACCCCACCGCTCCAGGCGCGGTGGGGTCAAGCCCCGCCGCCGCCCATGCCTGGCGGATAGCGAGCACCTGGCCGGACGAATGCGGAGCCATCAGGCTGGTCGCCCGGCCGTCACTGGCCACTCCGGTCCCCCGGATCACCGCATAGATCCGGTCCTCGTCCCGCAGGGCGTCGTCCAGGCGTTTGAGTGCGACGACTCCCGTTCCCTCACCGATCAGCACGCCGTCGGCCCGGCGATCAAAGGGCCTGATCTGCTGACTCGGACTGACCGCCCGGAGCTGGCAGAACACGCTCCACAAGATCACGTCATGGCAATGGTGAACACCGCCTGCCAGCACCATGTCGCAGCGGCCGGAGTGCAGATCCCGGATGCCCTGTTCCACAGCCAGCAGGGAGGAGGCGCAGGCGGCGTCCACCGTGTAGGCGGGACCATGCAAGTCCAGGCGGTTGGCGATCCGGGAGGCCGTCAGGTTAGGCACCAGCCCGATCATCGACTCCGGATGCTCGGGGCCAAGACTCGCGGTGAAGGCACGTCGCACCTCCTCGAGCTGGTCCTGTGCTATGCCTGGCAGTACCTGCTCGAGGATCGTGATGATCTGGCGGGACGTGCGGATCCGCTGGCTCGCCCGGGACATTCCGTGACCGAGATAGCCGCCCCGGCCGAGTACCACACCGATGCGCTCACGGTCGGGCAGCCGATCAGGGCCTCCCGCATCGTGGATGGCCTCGGAGGCGATCCGCAGGGCCAGCAGCTGGTCGGGTTCGATCGACTCGACCGCGACTGGCATCACCCCGTAACGGCCCGGATCGAACGTCGCGAAGTCATCGATGAACCCGCCTCGCCAGGCGTAGAGGCTGTCGTACGAGGGGGTGTGCCAGGATTCCGGGTCGTAGAAAGCCCGGTCCACCCGGCCCGCTGGCATCTCCGAGATCGCGTCCACCCCGTTGACGATGTTGCGCCAGTACGCCGGTGAGTCCGGGGCCCCGGGGAACAGCGCGGCCATTCCCACGATGGCCACCGGGGCTTGCACGGCGAGCTCAGGCATCGGCACTCCCCCGGCCAGCCGCTGCTGCTTCGTATGCCTGCGGATCGCCGCAGAGGTAGACCACCTGGGAGGTCCGATCGCGGGTCCGCGACCTGCCCTGGCCTGCCGCCAATTCCCGGAGCAGGCAGGCGGCGCCCTCGTCCGCGTCGATCAGGCCGATGCCGCGGCGGTCGTATTCACGCGCCAGCGTGGCGGAGACCATGCCGCCCTCCGGGCTCTCCCACGGTCCCCAGTCCACGGAGAGAACCTGGCCGGCGAAGCGGTCCGCCCACAATCCGGAGAGCCTGTCCAGTGCGTCGTTGGCAGCCGAGTAGTCCGCTTGCCCCCGGTTCCCGAACACTCCCGAGGCGCTGCCGAAGAAGACCAGGAAGGAAAGATCCTTACAGTCACGCGCAGCCAGCGCGTCCGCCAGCGCCTGGGCCCCGGCCACCTTGGTGCTGAAAACATGGCGGAAGGACTCCGGGGTCTTGTCCCTGACCAGCTTGTCGTCAAGCACTCCGGCGCCGTGGATCACACCGTCGAGCCGGCCGTGCCGGTCAAGGACCGTGCCGACGACCGCCTGGACCGATGCGGCATCCCGGATGTCCGCCTGGTGGTAGCGGACCGACGCGGCGACCGTGGCCAATGCCCCGAGGGTGCGGCGGATCTCCCCCGCGGTCAGCAGGCTGCGGGTCTCCGCCTCGATCTCAGCGGGGATGCGCATACCCCTTGCGATGAGCGCTCGGCGGATCTCCGCCGACCCGGTGCACGCGGCGATGTCCGCTTCCCCGGCCGCGGCCGGGAGCGGCGCCCGCCCTACCAGTTCAAGGTGGCAGCCAGTGGCACGGGCCAGTGCGACGGCCGTCTTCGCAGTGATCCCCCTGGCGCCTCCGGTCAGCAGCACCACCGAGTCCTCGCCGAGGTCGAGAGCGGGTAGTGATCCAGCCAGCGGGGCGGGAACCACCCTGAGCGCGATGCGCTTGTCACGCACCCGGCCGATCACGACCGGGCCCTCCGCCTCGGGCGCCTGCAGCAGCTCCGCCAGGATGTGCCGGGCGACCGTATCGACGGGCTCCTTGGGATCCACGTCCACCGACCGCACAAGAACCTCGGGGAACTCCCTGGACAGCGTGCGGGCCAGGCCGGGCAGTCCAGCGTCGGCCGGGATGCCGCTCCCATCCGGCGCCGCGTCCTGCGTGTCGTACCCGAGCATCCCGCCCCGGCCGGTTGCGACCACCAGCCTGGTCGCACCGCGCAGCAGCGCCGCTCGCAGCGGGGTGTACGCCTCCGGCAGGACGGCAGGCCGCCCCTGATCGAGAGCGGGCAGGTAAACCATGCCGTCGATCCGTTCCGCACTGGGCAGCGGGCCGCCAGGAGCCACCATGTGCACCTCGGCACGGCGCTGCTCCAGCAGATCAGCCACGGCCAGGCCTATCCCCTGATCGTCTGGGATCACCAGGAAGCGGTGCCCGGCCAGCACTCCGTCGCTCTCCGCCGGCGCCACCGGATCGAGCTGATCGATCGCGAGGACGAAGCGGTCAGGGCGGCCAGCCGTCACCTTCACGGGCTCGTCGCCCGCTACCGCCGGGGCGGGCACGGGCACGGACACGGACACGGGAGCAGCGGGCTGCGGCCGCACCTCCGCCGAGGGGCTGAGCTTTCCGGCGATCCAGGAGACGATCGCCTCAATGGTCTTGAGCCCGGCCAGCTCCTCCATTACCTCCGGATCCATCCCGCCGGACATCCCGCCAGGCGCTCCATTGACGGCACCGGCCAGACTCACCCGGCCGGCCACCTCACCAAGGATCTCGGTCCGCTTGATGGAGTCGATACTCAGATCCGCCTCCAGATCCGCCCGCGGATCCAGCATGTCCAGTGGATAACCCGTCCGCTGACTCACGATGTCCAGCAACAACGCCGTCAGCTGCCCGGTGCTGAGAGGCTCCGAGCCTGAGCTGACGGGAAGTGCCTGCGCCGGGGCCGGGCCAGGCAGGTCCACCGGAGTGAACCCATCCCGCTCCGGAAGCGCAGCACTGAGGAGCGCTGAGTCTGCTCCTCCCGACGTGGCCGGGATCGGCGCGCCGAGGTAGCCCAGGACGACATCCCGCTGCGCGGCGACGAGCTGGCGCGTGCTGCGCAGGAACTCGAGCACCGTCGCATCCCGGTCGCCCGTACCGGCTGCGGGGCCCGGTCCTCCAGGGGTACCAAGCGAAACCAAGGACTCCCGGGGAGCAGGCTGGAGCCCCCCGTTCACTACCGCTCCGTCCGCACCACGGATCAGCGGGCCGTCGATCATCCACCCAGGACGACGGGGCACCGAGGTCTCCGCGACCACGGTGGCATCCCGGCCGGAGAAGAGCGGGGCCGGGTCCACTGGCACCCCGTGGGTGGCAAGCTCCGCCAGGGACAGCAGCAGGCGGCGGACGCCGTGCTCGCCAGGGACATCACAGGCGATCACGGTGTGCGGGCGGTCAGCCAGGATCCTGCCGGCCAGTTCAGTGAGGGTGCGGCCGGGGCCCACCTCAACGAAGATCCGCGCACCAGCCGCGTACATCGCCTCGATCTGCTCCACCCAGCGCACCGGCGCGGCGACCTGCCCGGCGAGGACGGTCCGGATCTCCGCCGCCGTGACGGGGTACGGCGCGGCGGTAGCGTTTGACCAGACTGGACACGACGGCGTCGCGAGCTCCATCCCCTGCAGGTGTGCCAGCAGGGTGTCAGCAGCACCCGCCACCAGCGGGCTGTGGAACGCACACGCCACCGGGATCCGCTTGGCGGCGAAGCCCGCGGCCATAAGGTGCTGTACTGCCTCGTCCACCGCGCTGGCGGCTCCGGAGAGCACTACCTGATCCGGGGCGTTGTGGTTGGCGGCTACCACCGCGATCTCACGGTCGGCGGTGGCCAGCGCCGACCGGACGGCCTCGGCACCACCGGTGACCGCGGCCATCGTGCCCTCCGTGCCGTCCGTGGCGGCCAGGATCGCCAGGGCACGTGCCTCGCTCAGCTCCAGCAGCGCCCTGTCGTCAAGCACTCCGGCCGCGCGCAGCGCCACCAGCTCGCCATAGCTGTGTCCAGCGGTCATCCCCGGACGGACCCCGAGGGAACCCAGCACGTCAGAGAGGGCAGCGTCAGCCATGCCGAGGGCCGGCTGGGCCACCCGGGTATCGGTGATGGCGGCATGCTGGGCTGCCCGCTGCCCGGGGGTGAAGGCAGCGGGGGGGAACATCGCGCCCGCCCACTTGCGTCCCGTGTGCAGGTGGGTCCGGATAGCGGGGAAGGCAAGGAAGAGATCCGTGAGCATTCCCGGACGCTGGCTGCCCTGACCGGGGAAGAGGAAGGCCACAGTGCCGGGCTGGTCAATACTGTCCCCGGTAAAGATCCCGCTGCGGGGGGCAGGGGCGGCCCCGGCAAGCTGGCTCCTGGCCTCCCCGAGTTTCCCGGCCAGATCGTCCAGATCGTCCGCGACCAGCGCGAGCCACACCGGGCCGGGGCGGACGGACAGCGTCCGGGCCAGGTCCCGGAGCCGCCAAGGGCGTCCTGCGGTCTCGTTCGCGCGGATCAGAGAAGCCAGCCGGTCGAGCTCACGTCCGGCCTCCTCACGGTCGGCTCCATGGAACAGGAAGAGCTCCGCGGGCCACTGGTCAAAGGTCTGACGGGCACCCGGCGCACCCGCATAGCCACCGATCACGGCGTGGAAGTTGGTTCCGCCGAACCCGAACCCGCTGATCCCGGCGAACCGTTCGGCCGGTGGATCGAGCCATACCCGCGCCTTCTGGTCGAAGCAGAAGGGGCTGCTCTCACTGTCCCAGCTGTCACTCGGACGGGTCAGGTTGAGGGTGGGAGGCCGGACGCCTGTGTAGACGGCCAATGTGGCCTTGATAAGTCCGGCCAGCCCGGCGGCGCACTTGGTATGCCCGATCTGCGACTTTACCGAGCCCAGCGTGCAGTTGCCGGCCGGCGCCCCCGCCTCGGTGAATAGCTCAGTCAGGGCAGAGAGCTCGGTACGGTCCCCCACGGCCGTCCCGGTGCCGTGTGCCTCGATCAGGCCCACCTCGGCCGGGGAGACCCCGGCCATCGCGTAGCTCCGCTCCATGGCCCGGCGCTGGCCGTCCGCACGTGGGGCGGTCAGGCCCAGTGAGCGGCCGTCACTGGCCCCGCCGACGCTCTTCACTACCGCATACACCCTGTCGCCGTCCCGTTCGGCATCGGCCAGCCTTTTCAGCACGACGCAGCCCACACCCTCACCGAGTGAGATGCCGTCTGCCGTGGAGTCGAAGGAGCGGCACCGCCCGGTTGGCGACAGCGCGTAGGCGGAAGCGAAGAGCAGGTAGTCGTGAATGCTGTTGTGCAGATCCGCGCCACCGCACAGCACCATCGAGCTGGTGCCGGCCCGCAGTTCCTTGCAGGCCGCGTCCAGGGCTGCCAGCGAGGATGCGCAGGCAGCATCGACGGTGTAGTTGGATCCGCCCAGGTCAAGGCGGTTGGCGATACGGCCGGCGATGACGTTCCCGAGCACTCCGGGGAAGGAGTCCTCGGTCATCCGGGGCAGGAAAGCGTCCAGTGCCGGAGGTAGCTTACCGCCGATACCAGGGTACATAGACCGGAAGCCGTAGGCCCCAGTCAGATCGGTGCCCGTCTCGGCGCCAAAGAACACCGAGACCCGGGAGCGGTCGAAGGGGCGCCTCTCGTATCCGGCGTCGCACAGCGCCTTGGCGGCTACGTCCAGGGCCAGCAACTGTGCGGTTTCGATGCCCCGAAGCGAATTCGGCGGTATGCCGTAGCTAAGGGCATCGAAAGGAATCCGCGGCAGAAAGCCGCCCCACTTAGACGGGGTATGCAGATCAGAGTCGGGTTTGGGGTGCGCCGGATCGTAGTCCGGATCGTAGTAGATCTCATGGTTCCACCGGTCCAGCGCTACCTCTGTGATGGTGTCGACTCCGCCGAGCACATTCGCCCAATAGGCCGCTAGGTCACCAGCCTGCGGAAACACGCACGCCATCCCCACGATGGCGATGTCCAGCGGGCCGGAGTGCTGACACACCGTGTCTGCGGACGGCGGGAGCACCTCCGCGGAGATCCCCCCGGCCCGCTCCGCGCGGTCCGCCAGGTGGGCAGTGGCATCCGCGGTGACCTGCGCGTGCAGCGCCTCGACGGTCGTGACCTCGCCGCGCAGGATGGCGACCTCACCCGTCATGAACATGCCGTCGAGGTACTGCTCACCCTCGGCGACCTCGACGAGCTGGTCTCCGCTCCGCCGCTGCCCCTTACTCGCGATGCGCAGGCGGCCCAGGTTGAGCCCCTCGAGCGCGGCCCACATCTCCTGGCGGGAAGCGCCCTCGGCAAGCAGCCGCTGCTTGGTCTCCAGGAACGCCTCCACATACGGAGAGTCCGCGCAGCGGGTGGCGTGCCCCGGGGATGTCTCCAGCAGGACCGTCCGCCCGCAGTCCACGATGGCCTGCTGGAAGCCGGGCAGCACGGCTCCGCCCGCCACTGCCTCCTCGGTGAGCAGATACGCGGTCCCCATCAGCACGCCGACGCCGGCCCCCCGGGCGGCCAGCGGTGCGGCCAGCGCCGCGACCATGGCCGAAGAACGCTCGTCATGGATGCCCCCGGCGAACAGCACCTGGAACTCCCCGGCCAGGCCAGGGCTCTGCTCGATGCACGCGAGCAGCTGGTCCACCTGGGCGTCCCAGAGCGGGAAGCTGGCCCGGGGGCCGACGTGCCCGCCGCATTCCCGGCCCTCGAAGACGAACTTGCGAGCGCCGTCCGCGACGAACTGCCTGAGCAGGGTGGGGCTCGGCACATGCAGGAAGGTGCTGATGCCCAGATCCTCCAGCGGAGCAGCCTGGGACGGGCGGCCACCGGCGATCAGCGCGTGCGGCGGGCGGAGTTCCTTGATCACCTCAAGCTGGGCCTGCCGCAGCTCCGCAGGGACGAAGCCCAGGATGCCCACGCCCCAGGGAAGGTCGCTGCCCTCCGCGCGGAAGAGGGCCGCTGCCTCCTCGAGCAGGGTCTGGACCTCTCGCGGGCTCATCAGCGCAAGAGCGAGAAAAGGGAGCCCGCCGCCCTGCGCCACCGAGACGGCGAACGGGGCACGGTCACTGACCCGGGTCATCGGCCCCTGGGCCACGGGGAGGCGCAGGCCGTTGGCCACAGCGAAACGTGACCCGGGGGCCAGCGGCTCGCTCCGCACCGCCGCCGCCAGGTGGTCCCGGATCGACTGGCGTACCGCCAGCAGCACCCCGCCAGCCGTGCGGTGACGATTCGCAAGCGCGGCCGCGACCGATCCGTCCTGTCCGATCGGCAGCAGCTGCTCCCGCAGGTCGCTGGCGCCCAGCCGGAGCGCCACGACCTCCGGGGCGGCGCGCGGGTCCTGGGTGTCGAGCGACGCCACGGGCAGGTCCGGGCGGACGTATACCCGGTGGCCGCCGATCACCGTGGTCTCGCTGCCGTCCATCGCGGAGATAGCCGCGGCCACCGGCGCGGGAAGCTCCATCTCGGATACCAGGGCCAGCTGCACATCGAGGACGACTCCGACGGCCCCGCCCGCCACAGCTGCGGCCGCACTGTGCAGGCCGATACCTCCGGCCGCCCAGATCGGCAGATCCAGCTCTGGGGCAGCCATCAATGCCTGGAGCAACATGCAGGTGGTCTGGTCCCCGACCCAGCCACCGCCCTCATTGCCCCTGGCGATCAGCCCATCGGCACCTGCCGCAGCGGCCTCGATCGCCTCGATCGGAGAAGTGACCTCGGCGAAGACACGGCGCCCGCCCTCCACGGCCTGCGCTGCGGTCCACGGCGAACCATTCGGCAAGACTACTGTGTCCACTGTGACCGGAGCAGGACCGACGGCCATCCCAGACGGGGGCAGTCCGGGAGCATCCAGTGCGGCATCGAGCTGAGCAGGCGAGATCGGGCAGCCGACCGGGATCCTCACCCCGATGCGTAGCCCGGCGGAGGAGCCCGCCGTCAAGCGCCGCATGTCCGCGAGAGCGCCATGCGCCCGTCCCGCATCGCGGCCGAGGTCAAGAATGGCCATCCCGCCGGCTCGGGCCGCGGCCACCGCGAGCCGGGCGTTCGGCTCCTCAAAAGGAGTGATCGCAATGACCAGGTTGCAATCGTCGACGTCGCCAGTCACAAATGCCCCGTTCTTCTCGTCGATGACCTCTATGAGCCCGGACGGGCAGGCACCTCATCCAGGGCCGGGTACAGCTGGTCAGGCACAAGCCGGGATGATCATAGAGTCGGTAGCTATCAGTAATCAAATTAGTTACCGAAAGTAGTTTTACCTGCTGGGCGCGCCCTGGGGTGAGTTCGTCACGGCATGGCTCCCATCTTCGCTACCGCGCGGGCCGCCGCCCGCAGGCCGAGGCTGACACCGCCCAGCAGGTACCCGGCGGCGAAGGCGTCGCCCGCTCCGGTCGAGTCAACGGCCTGCGTGGGTGCCGCCTCGTACGTCATCCCTCCGGCCCGCACGCCCCGCGCGCCGAGCTTCACCACCAGCTCAGCGCCCGGCACATCCCCGACAAGCTCGGCTTCGGCCGCGTTGCCGAACACGACCTCCGGCCGCAGCCGCGCGAGCAGGTCGCGGAACCGGCCGACCCCGTAGCCGCGCAGCGCGGCGGTAGATGACAGGTCCACGCTCACCCGCGGCACCTGCTCAGCGGCGGCCAGCGCCGCGCCGCGGATCGGCATGGCTACCAGGCTGTACGCGGGCAGGTGAAGCCAGGCGCACCCGTCAAGCCACTGGCGGCGCAGCTGGCTGGCGCTCAGCTGCGGGCCGACGCCCCGATCGGTGAGCATCGATCTCGATCCCCCATGGTCCGACAGCGACACCACGACACCGGTCCGGCCCTCCAGCACCGGCCCCACGATGCTGACATGGCGGCGGTCAAGTTCCGCTGCCACGAGCCTGGCCGCGGGATCGGTCCCGCGCGCCGCGACCAGCCGGGCGGTTCCGCCGAGGGCCACTACCCAGGCCGCGACGTTCGCCGCCTGGCCGCCCGCGCCGACCATGGTGCGCACCCGGGTGTCCGTCTCCACGGCGAGCGGCTCGCAGGGGCAGACGACAACATCAAGGTTGGCGTCGCCGAGAACGCAGATGACGCCGTCGCCGACGCGGTCTCCCCCCATCCAGCCTTTCCCTCGGCCCGCCCGACCCTGGGCTGCCGATCATAACCTTCGTCTCACGGCTAGCGTGAGTGAGCGGCCAGCACCGAAGCGACGGCGAAGTAGGCGGGCTTCTTCTGAAGGCTCTCGTCATAGGGCGTCGCGGCGCCCTGGCCGGCGAAGACGCCCGGGATCCAGGAGTACTTGTCGGTGTAGTCCCAGACGGTGATCCCGACGCAGCGCCGTACGGCGAGGCAGGCACTGACGACACTCGTGTAGTCGGCCGCCTGCTGCGCGTCCTTTGCCGCGTCGCGTGGCAGGTTCATCCGGATGTCGAGCTCAGTGACGGCCACATCGACACCGAGGCGGACGAAACGCTGCATATTCGGCTCGATCGTGGTGGGTACCTGGCCGAGGATGAGATGCCCCTGCATGCCCACCCCGTCGATCGGCACGTGCTGCCGCTTCAGCGACTTCACCAGGCTGTACATGCCATCGCTCTTCGCGCCGAGGCCGTCGATGTTGTAGTCGTTGATGTAGAGCCTGGCGTGCGGGTCGGCCTCGTGCGCCCACCGCAGGGCGTCGGCTATATAGCTGCTGCCGAGCGCGTTGTACCACATGGTCTGGCGGAAGGTGCCGTCCTCATTGAGCGGCTCGTTGACCACGTCCCAGGAGTAAACCTTGCCTCTGAAGTGGGACACCTCGGTGATGATGTGGCGGCGCAGGATCTGCCTGAGCTGTGCCGGGGTGAAAGTTCCGGCGGTCAGCCAGGCCGGGAGCTGGTTGTGCCAGACGAGATTGTGCCCGCGAACGATCTGGTGGTGCTGCCGGGCCAGGCTGACGATCGTGTCGGCGGCGGCGAACGTGAAGACGCCGGGTGACGGTTCAGTCGCATACCACTTCATCGAGTTGCCGGGCGTGATCTCACCGAACTCGCTGGTGAGGATCGCGACATAGGGAGCGTCGGACAGCTCGGGATTGTCGGTCGCCGAGCCGAAGTACCTGCCGCGCTCGGCGGCGAGCTGCCCAAGCGTCGTCTCGGCGCCCGCGGCTGTGAGCCGGCCCCCCGCCGTCGTACCCGCGTGCGCGGCAGACGTCGCGGCCCCTCCCATCACGACAGCCGCGGCGGCCAGGAGCGTGATCATTCGTTGTGCCATCGTCGCCTCCGCATGCCACCCGAAATCTCGAAATATTTCGGCAATGTTGCGTAATGAAGACGCTATGGGAACGGCTGACGGCGGTCAAGGCACCAGGCGCGAATCCGGCGGACGCGCCTGAGGGTGCGGCGGCTAGTACGGCAGCCGCCATTTGGGCTCTGAGCTGCTGCGATCACGTTGAGCAGCCTCAGTTCGACATGTCGCAGCCGCCTCGCGACCATGCGTTTGTGACGACGACACAATCGAAGGCGGCTGCTGCTGCCAGGATAGGGGCCGGGCTCGCCGGCCGGAAACGCGCGGAGCTGCTGGGATTGCTGCGGTCGTGCTTCGCGCGGGCTGAGCCGTGGCTGCAGGAGAAGCACGGCGAGGCCACCGCCGGTGTCAAGCGGCAGTACATGGGGTGCGCGGGCAGGGTGGCGAACGGGATCAGCACGGTGCATTTGTCGTATGTGCGGGAGAAGACCGGGCACGCGCTGGCCGGGGCCCGGCAGCGGATCCCGCGGGAGCACATTGATGACCCGGTGAAGTCCCTGGTCATGGGGCTGCCCCTGGATCTGGCGTTCCGCACCAGGGGGCAGCTGGCCCATCGATATCTGCACGGACGCGTTCGCTGATGGCGTCCGGTTCGATTTCATCTGCGGGGACGAGGTGTACGGGAACTGCACCGGGCTGCGGGAGTTCTTCGAGGGCCGCGGCCAGGGGTACGTGCTGCGGGTCCCGTCGGATTGTCATTTCCTGCTGGCCGCCGGGACGCGCCAGTCTCACCGCGCCGCGAGGCCCGCAACAAGTTGAAGCCCGCGACCGCCTTCCGAATCACGGCCCGCAGGACGCAGCTCCGGCGTCCCCGGCCCGGCGCGATCGGTGACCTCGACCCGGACGATGCCGTCCCCGGCAATGACCGTGACCGTCTCCCCAGGAGCACCCGAGCCGCTATGACGGACACTGTTACCGAAGACCTCGCTGACCTGCAAGACGGCCACATCCCCGCACGGGTGCCCGGGACCTAGCAACTCACCGACGAACGTACGGGCGGCCCTCGCCCGCTCCGCCCGCCCGGCAAGCGTCACGCTCTCCCGGACCGCCAGCCCAGCCATCACCGCACCCGCCCTTCCCCGGCCGCCCAGCCCCGGGAAACCAGCCGGGCAGCGGGCGGACGCAGGGAAATGCACGCTCACCTCAGCCGCGAACGTCAAGCCGGCACAACGGCCTCCGCAGACCCTGTCCGTGGCCCGTCCGTCCCTGCGGCCCCCGTCCGTGGCCGTCCGCGCAAAGCCGACGGTCCCCCGCACCGCTCCCTGGCCCCGATTCCCGTCCGCTATGCGTCCGTGGACCCCGCAACGCAACGGTCTATAGCGTCACAAGGTGACACACGCTGGGACAGAGAAGAAACGGCCCGCTAGCGCGAGAGTTCGCAGCTAGCGGGCCGTTTTCGCAGGTGGTGGCAGGTGTTGGGTTCGAACCAACGTAAGCTGAGCCGACGGCTTTACAGCCCGCTCGCTCCGCCCGAGTCACCCCCGCTGACCAGCACTTACGCGCTTCGAGGCGCGATTCGGGGCCGCCGCCGTCCGCTATGCGTCCGTGGGCACCGGGTTCCTGGGCCCTTGAAATCCACGGACGGGGCACGGACGGCGAGGGTGGGAGCGGTTACACTGACCGTCCGCCCGGCTTCTGTCCTCTGACCTGCCACTTCAGGCTGCCGGCTCGCTGTCGGCGTCGCCTTCATCGCCGGGTCCTGCTCTGCCTCGGGGGTGCCGAGGGCGTCGGTGATGCGCTGGTTGGCGGCGTTGGCCTGCCCGTCGTGCAGTGGGCGTAGATCTTGAGGAGGACGGCGACGCCGTGCCCGGCCCGGCGGGCGACCTCGGTCGCGGGCACCCCGGAGTTCAGCCACAGCGACACCGCCGCGTGCCGCAGGTCGTAGGGACGCCGACCCAGGGGCGACCTGCACTGGACGGGGGTGAGGGCCTGCTTGCGGGCCTCGGTCCAGACCTCGTTGTAGCCGGAGTCTTGCAGGATGCCGCCCCTCGCGGTCTGGAAGATGCGCCCGTCGGGGGCGGTGCCGTACCGCTTGATGTGGGCGCGCAGCAGGCGGACGAGTTCGGGCGGGATGGGGATGGTGCGGGTCTCGTTGTCGGCGCGGTGCTTCAGGCCGCGTTCCTGGCGAGCGGTGCCGTGGTCGGTCCACGCCGTGCCCGCGCGGGAGGCGGAGGCGGCGAGGTCGATCCTCCCCCATCCCTTCTTCGGCAGGTACAGGTCGGCCTCGCGGAGCATGACGGCCTCCGAGGGCCGCAGCGCGGCGTAGTACAGGCAGGCGAAGAACGCTTCCAGGTGCTGCCCCCGGCCGCTCAGCGCCCGGACAGCGGCGAGGAGGCTGCGGGCCTGGGCGGGGCTGACCACGACCCGCCGGTCGACGCTCGCCGCGACGGCGGGGGTGGTCCACTGGATGCGGTCGACCGGGTTAGAGGGAAGGTGGCCCTGCTCGACGGCGTAGCCGAGTGCGTTGTAGAACACCGACCGCTTGCGCCGCTGGGTCGACCCGGCCGCCACCTTCCCCGTGAGGTTCCTGGCGCACGCGCCGAGCGCCAGCCGCACGGCCGCAGTGTCTTCCAGCTCGGCGACCGGCAGGGAGGCGCGCTCGGCCCAGTCGAGGGCGTCGGCGATCTTCTCCGGCGGGTCGCTGTCGCGGGTGGCGGGGTTGAACGCCCAGCCGAACAGCGCCTTGCCCTCGGGTGCGCCCGGCTCCTTCGCGGAAAGGGCGACGGTCACGGTGACCAGTGCCTCGGCGACCGACCGGGGCGAGGCCGCCCCACTTGGCCTCGGCATACGCACGGGCATGGGCGTACCAGGTGACCATCTCCCCCTCGGTGGCCTCGGCACCGGGCAGGCCGGTGCGCGGGTTGAAGGGCCGCCGGTCGCGGACCGCGTCCTTGAGTTCGTCGAGGAACCCGTCGGCGAGGGGGCGAGCCTTGAAGGACTTGCAGTGCTCGCGCCCGTCGACCGCCCAGCGGACCCGGAACCGGGCTGCGGTGCCGTTGCCGAGCTTCTTGGTGTCCCAGAACCTGACGTCGTAACTGTCCATCTGCTGTCTGCTCCTGTCCGTCTTGCGTGTCCTCTTCTTCCAGGCGGCGCAGCCACTGGCTGAGTGCGCTGCGCCGGACCCGCACCCCGCCGCCTGGCAGCCGCACGACCGGCGGGCCGGCTCGCTGGCGGCGCCAGCGGTAGAACGCGGCCCGGGATACCCGCAGCTCGGCGGTCACCTCCTCGATGGTCAGCAGCGGGTCGTCCGGGGTTCCGGGTTCGCCGTCCGGGGTGGCGGGGGGCCGGCCGGGAGCGGTTGGCGTTCCCGGGGGCGGCCCGTCCGTGGGTCCGCGACGACGGACGCTCCGCTCCGCCCGCCGCGTCAAGTCCGGCCCCTGACGGGCCGGCGACTGGCCGCGGCCCGGGGCGGCCGGCCCGCGGAACAGGGGAGAAAGGAAAGGCCCCGTCGGCGAGCTGGGCGGCGGAGCGGTGCGGGATGCGCCCGGCCCTGCCGGAGGGGAAGGCCGGCAGGGCCGGGTGCGGGGTGGTCCCGGGCGGTGACCTCCGGCACGCCCTCGCCGTTGCCGGGGGTGGAGGCAGCCGGCCCGGATGCCGGCCGGCGGGGCGGGCTGGCCTGCCGCCCGGGACCGCAGGCATCCAGCCTCCACTCCGCCCGCCGCGTCAAGTCGGCCCGGCCCGGCGCGGGGGCGAGCTTGACACCCGGCCCCGAGCCACGCGTCGATGCGGGCCGGTACCCGCCCGCCCACGAGGGGACAGCCCACACGAGGGCCGACCGCCAGGCGGGTACCCCGAAGGGGGCACGGTGGCGCGCACCGCGACGGTGCGCGCCACCGTCGTACACGCGCCCGCCGCCGGGCAGCCCGGTACGGGCTCGCCCGGCTGCGCGCGGCGCGTTATGCTGGCTGGAGGATCTGTCATAGGCCGTTCCCTCACGCCTCTTGGTTTCCATCCACTACAGAAATCCGGTTTTTGGGGCCTTTTTTCACCCGGCACCGCGAAAAAGGTGCTGGCGGGGCAGAAAAACGCGGTTGTTATAGGGGTCCGGCGAAGGTGTCGGTTCTGCCGCCTAGTTGTCGGTGCCCGTGTCGGCTGAGCCGCTTACTTGTCGGTGGCCCGGCCCGCCACGACCGACGGCTGAGACGAGGTCCCATCGGCGACCATCAGGATCTGCTTCCATGTCGGTTAGGAAGCTGGGTCCTAGCCATCACAAACAGTGATTCCCTACACCGACCGCTTACCCGTGCATCCGCGCCGATCGCCGATTATTTCGGATTTTCGAGAGGAACCCGATATCTCGGCAACTGTGCGCAGACGCTGTAGTTTTGTTACGGCTCCCTCGTCGATCTGCGTGATCCTCATCGCGGCATGACCCGACGTTTCTGATGCCTACGACCCGGTCCTGGCCGTGGCTGACGGAACACTCGACGCCGTCGATCAGATTGCTGCGCGGTTGGCCCGTGCCACCGAGCCATGGTGACAACGAGGCGCTCTCTAGGCGGCAGGAGAGTGCGACGCCTGACCCCCGATCGCGACGGCGGGGGATGGAGCCGTCGTGTATACACGCCGGGTCGCGCTATTGTCGGGCCGTGGATGAGGGACTGAAAACCGAGCTGCGGCCCATGCTCGTCGGCGACATCGTCGGGCAGTTCTTTGTCGCGGCTTACCAGCGAGGGTATCGCTGGGGACGCGAAGAGGTCACCCGGCTCCTCGATGACATCAGCGAGAGCTCCGGGCGGAAGTACTTCCTCCAGCCAGTCGTGGCAAAGCGCCGCGACGACGGTAAATGGGAGCTCGTCGACGGCCAGCAGCGCCTTACAACGCTCTTGTTGATCTTTCGGTACATCCATGAGCACCTGCCGACGGTGCACCCGAAGTACTCGCTGGAGTACGAGACGCGACCCGGCAGTGCCGACTACCTGGACCACCCGACCCCGGAGCAGAGCCAGGACAACATCGACTTCTTCCACATCTTCGGCGCGTTCTCGCGTATCCGGGAGTGGTTCGAGAGCCGCGACGACGTCACCCTCGCAGCGATCAACTTCTACAAGTACCTTTCTGAGTCCGTGTACGTCATCTGGTACGAGGCGCCTGCCGACGTCGAGTCCACGACGTTGTTCACGCGCCTCAACGTTGGGCGCATCCCTCTGACCGACGCGGAACTCGTCAAGGCCCTCCTGCTTACGCGCGCCGGCGAATTGAAGCGCGAACGCGAAATCGCCGCACAGTGGGACACCATCGAAAGGGATCTCCGGGTCCCGGAGTTGTGGGCGTTCGTCACCGGAAGGCCGAGCCAGGAGGCGACTCACATCACGCTTCTGCTTGACACCCTCGCGGTCTGGCCGAAGGGGAGGCAGCGTCCGCTGTTCCACACCTTCGAGACGCTCCGGCCGACGATCGAGAGCGCGGCGCAGGACACCTGGAATAAGGTCGTCTGGCTCCACTCCCTAATCATGGGCTGGTACGACAACCGCGATCTGTTCCACAAGATCGGGTACCTGATCGCCCGGGGTCGGACGTTCGACGAACTAGCCTCAATCTTTCGCATGCCTGACGTGCTGGCTTGAGGTGTTCGGCTGGGGTTGATTTTCGGGCAGGGCGGTTACCGGCTGCCCGGCTGTCGCGCCGGGTGGGCGGGGTTCCATTGGCCC
>Ga0137391_10000336_pt1 | contig 32636 bp, 24 predicted proteins | sample 15con2h24BmetaG_FD_101399 | JGI IMG/M metagenome (GOLD analysis project Ga0137391, IMG submission 101399) | Vadose zone soil microbial communities from Angelo Coast Range Reserve, California, USA - 15con2h2.4B metaG | ecosystem: Environmental > Terrestrial > Soil > Vadose zone > Saprolite...
AGGGTGCCGTTGTGCGGTGCTCAATCCGTTGTGTGGCGCTTTCATCGGTGGCGGTCGGGGCTCGGGTCGGTCTGGAGGCGGGGTGTCTGGCAGGTGATGGTGCCGTTGTGCGGCATCCAATCCGTTGTGTGGCGCTTTCATCGGTTGCGGTGGTGGCGGTCGGGGCTCGGGTCGGTCTGGAGGCGGGGCGTCTGGCAGGTGAAGGTGCCGTTGAGCGGCATCCCGGGAGCTGAGTGTGCTGTTCATGCTCTGTGGAGGCGTGGCGCTGCGGGCGGTGCCATCGCGCTTCCGTTCGGGATAAATGAGACTCGCAGCCTTATAGGCCTCCATGGCATGTTTATGCCCGGACCCGGCGCAGACCCAGCCAAGCGGGACCGGCCGCCCGCAAGGGAGGCAGCGAATTGAGTGCGCCGCTGCTGCTTGCCGGGCACGGTACCCGCGACCAGGCTGGGGTAGCCGCCTTCACAGCGCTCACGGCGCGGGTTGGCGCCCTGCTCCGCGGCGAGGGCGTGGAGGTGGCGGGCGGAAATATCGAGCTGTCCGCGCCGCCGTTGCGTGCGGCGGTTGCGGGACTGGCGGCGCGCGGCCACCGGCAGGTGGTGGCCGTCCCGCTCGTGCTCTCCGCGGCGGCGCACGCCAAGGGCGACATTCCCGCGGCTCTCGCGAGGGAGCGCCGCCGTCATCCCGGGCTGGCCTGGCGGTACGGCCGGCCCCTCGGCCCGCACCCAGCCCTGCTCGAACTGCTCGCCGCCCGCGTGAACGCAGTACTTGCCAGGGGGGACGACCCCCCAAGCCCTCCGCGGGGCATTGCCAGGGGGGACGACCCCCGGGGCATTGCCAGGGGGGACTGCGAGAACGTCGACGGGCCGGACGCGTCCGATGGGACCACGGAGCAGGCCGCGGTGCTGCTCGTCGCCCGCGGTTCGACCGACCCCGATGCCAACGCCGAGGTGTGCAAGACCTCGCGGCTGCTCTGGGAAGGCCGCCGCCTGATGTTCACGGAGACCGCGTTCGTGTCGCTTGCCCGCCCGAGCGTGGCCGAGGGGCTAGAGCGATGCCGTCGGCTCGGCGCGCGGCGGATCGTGGTCGCGCGGTACTTCCTTTTCCCCGGCGTGCTGCCTGAGCGGGTGGCCGAGCAGGCATGCCGCTACGCGGACACTCATCCCGACATCGACATACGCTGCAGCGGCGTGCTCGGCGACTGCGACCCGATCGCGAACCTGGTGGCCGAACGCTACCGTGAGGCGCTGTCCGGGGACATCAGGATGAATTGCGATGTCTGCATCTACAGGACGGCGCTGCCGGGCTTCGAGCACCGGGTCGGCGCACCGCAGCGGCCGCACGACCACCCGCACGACCACTTCCCCGACGGCGGTCACGTCCATGTGCGCTGATCGGGACATGGGTACCGAACGGGACCAGCTGGCGGTCGCTCTTACCGGGATTCCTGGTGCCCGTGTGACACCGGGCGCTCGGGCGTCGTTCCTCTCTGTGGAGGTGGCCGATGGCCCGAGGGTGCGGGCGGGCTTGCGCGCGGCCGGTTCGCGGTCCGGCGCGGGGACACATTCCCCGGGCTCGGGTCCTGGCTGGCTGGCGGCGGGGCCGGGGACCGGGCAGCCAACGAGAGGTTCGCCGCCGCGCTCGCTGAGGTGTGCGCGGCCCAGTCCGGAGGACAACGATGAGTGAGTACCCGTACTGGCACGGCCTGCCGGGGGGCCCGGACGATCAGCGCCATGAGGGTCCCGGGAACGGGGCTCCCGGGCAGGGGGGGGCCGCGAACGGACACTATGTCGCGGGCGGGTTCCGCGATGCGAATGGCTTCCTTGCCGAGCCGTTCCCCTATTCGGCGCTGCTCGCCCCCCCGCCGCCGGATGACGTGGCGGATGAGCTGGCGGCCGGCTATCCGTACTCCGCAGAGCAGGCGGCGCTGTCCTTCCCTGAGGCCGAATCTGACGGCCTGTATCCGGCAGCCGAGCCGGCCGGGTCTGCCCCGGAGGCCGAGTTCGCGGCGTCCTCCCCCGAGGCCGAGCCGGTCTCTTCTATCCCGTCTATCCCAGCTACCGAGCGAACAGCGCCCTACTCCGAGGCGCAACGGGCCGCCGTCTACCGGGTGATCGAGGAGCGCCGCGACGTGCGGCAGGGCTTCCTGCCGGATCCGGTGCCGGACGAGGTGCTCGCGCGCGTGCTGGCGGCAGCGCACCAGGCGCCATCCGTCGGTTTCTCCCAGCCGTCCGACTTCATCGTCATCACCGACCGGGAACGACGGGAGCGGATCGCCGCGCTCGCCCGGCGCCGGCGCGATGATTACGCGACGGGACTGCCAGCCGCCCGCGCCCGCGCGTTCGACCGGCTCAAGATCGAGTCGATCCTGGACGCGCCGGTAAACGTGGCCGTCACCTGTGACCCGACCCGCGGCGGCCGTCACACCCTCGGCCGTCAGACTCAGCCGCAGACCGCCGCCTACTCCAGCGTGCTCGCCGTGGCCAATCTCTGGCTGGCCGCCCGCGCCGAAGGCCTCGGCGTCGGCTGGGTGAGCTTCTTCGACGAGGGGGAACTCGCTGCCGAGCTCGGGCTTCCCGGTCACCTGGAAGTGGTCGCGTACCTATGTATCGGCTACGTGCGCCAGTTCGCGCCGGAACCGGAGCTGGCACTGACCGGATGGGCGCGTCGCAGGCCGCTGGCGTGGGCGGTGCATGCGGAGGAGTATGGCAGTCGCGGCCTCCCTGGAGAAGATCCCGTGAACCTGCTCGATGAAGTGCGTGCCGCCATCGGCCCGCTCGACCAGGCAGCCATGACGGCCGCGCGCGCGCGGCAGGACCGGATGACCAAGCCGCGTGGCTCGCTTGGCGTGCTCGAGGCGCTATCCGTTCAGCTCGCGGGGCTGGCCGGAAGCTGCCCGCCGCCGCTGCCCGAGCCCGCCGCGGTCGCGGTCTTCGCCGGAGACCACGGCGTGCACGCCCAGCAGGTCAGCCCCTGGCCGCAGGAGGTCACCGCCCAGATGGTGGCCAACTTCCTGGCCGGCGGTGCTGTCGTCAACGCGTTCGCCGCCCAGGTTGGCGCGGAGGTCGCCGTGGTCGATGTCGGAGTAGCCGCCGATATCGAACCTGTGCCTGGCCTGCTGCCCCGCAAGATCGCCAGGGGTACCGCGGACTTCACCGCCGGGCCAGCGATGACCCGTGAACAGGCGGTGACGGCGCTGACGGTTGGCGCCGAGATCGCCAGAGAGCTCGTCGTCGCGGGTAACCGCTGCCTGGTCACCGGGGACATGGGTATCGCGAACACCACGGCCTCCGCCGCGCTGGTCTGCGCCTTCACCGGTCGCGACCCCGCCGAGGTGACGGGGCGCGGCACCGGCATCGATGCCGCCACCTACGCGAGGAAGGTCGATGTGGTCCGCCGGGGGCTCGCGCTGCACCGGCCTGACCCTGCGGATCCGATAGGAGTGCTTGCCGCGCTCGGCGGCTTCGAGCACGGTGCGCTAGCCGGCTTCATCCTCAGCGCGGCGGCGCTGCGAGTGCCCGTCATCCTGGACGGCATGATCGCGGGTGCCGCGGCGCTCGCGGCCGTGGCGCTCGCTCCTGGTGCGGTCGGGGCATGCGTGGCCGGGCATCGTTCGGTCGAGCCCGGCCACACCGTTACTCTTGATCACCTAGGGCTACGTCCGCTGGTCGATCTTGAACTGAGGCTTGGTGAGGGAACAGGAGCGCTGCTCGCCCTGCCGATCGTGCAAAGTGCCGCGCGCGTGCTCAGGGATGTCGCCACGTTCGATTCGGCCGGTGTGGCGGCGGGCGGTTAGAGCACAGCGGTCCTCGCTCGGAGGGGGGTGAAGGGCAACGGCCGAGGAGGGGTCTGGAGGGCCGCCGTACCTGCTGGGGCTGCGTTTTCGCGGTCGCCTGGTGGTTGTGGTCGGCGGCGGGGCGGTGGCGTCTCGCCGGGTTCCTGTCCTTGTCGACGCGGGCGCCGACCTGCTGATCGTGTCGCCTGAGGTCACCGTGGCACTCGAGGATCTTGCCGCTGCCGGACGGCTGCGCTGGGCGGCGCGCGGCTATGCTCGCGGCGACTGCCAGGGTGCCTGGTTTGTCTGCGCCTGTACGGACGACGCGGCGGTGAACGCGGCCGTCGCGGCGGAGGCCGAGTCGGCGAGGATCTGGTGCGTTCGCGCCGACGACTCCGGCGCGTCATCGGCCTGGACACCCGCGGTCGGCCAGGCGGGGGACGTGCGGGTCGGCGTGCTCAGCGGGGATCCTCTGCGCAGTGCGGGCATCAGGGACGCGATGATCGGCGGCCTGCGGTCAGGAACGCTCGGTGCGAGGCGCGGCCGGTCCCCCCGCCGCGGAGTCGCGCTTGTCGGCGGTGGCCCCGGAGACCCCGGGCTGATCACGGTCCGTGGAAGGCAATTGCTCGCTGAGGCGGATGTCGTGGTAACCGATCACCTGGCACCCCGGTCGGTGCTGCACGAGCTCCCGCCCGGCGTCGAGGTCGTCGATGCGTCCAAGATCCCCTATGGCCGGGCGATGGCACAGGAGCACATCAATGCGATTCTGATCTCGCATGCCCTGGCCGGCCGGTTCGTGGTACGGCTCAAGGGCGGCGACTCGTTCGTCTTCGGGCGCGGTGCTGAAGAGGTGCTTGCCTGCCTTCGAGCCGGGGTTCCTGTTACCGTCGTGCCCGGCGTGACGAGCGCGGTCGCGGTGCCCGCCGCCGCGGGCGTGCCTGTCACGCACCGGGGAGTGTCGCAGGAGTTCCACGTCGTATCCGTGCACGTTCCACCTGGCGACACGATGTCCACCGTGGACTGGGCGGCGCTGGGCGCATCGAGAGGAACACTTGTGCTTCTCATGGCCGCCACGAGACTGGAGGCCATCGCTGACGCACTAATTCATCACGGTCGTGTTTCCACTACTCCCGTTTCGGTCATTGCGGACGGTACCCTGCCCACGCAGCGCACAATTACCGCAACACTGGACACGGTCGCTCGCAAGGCGGCCGAGGCAGGTATCCGGCCCCCAGCCGTCGTGGTTGTGGGGGAGGTCGTGAACATCGCGGCAGAGATAGCAGGACTCATGGCTGGCGGCCAGCATGCGGCACCTGATGACCCCGGTGGCCCCGGTGAACCGCAGCTCAGTGCAGGGTAGTAGCTCAGGGCCGGGCGGTGGTGGCCGTGCCGGTGAGTCCCCAGGGGGCCGAGGAGAGGCCAGGCGGAACGATGGAAGGAAAGGGTGTGACGGCGGCGTCCGCGCCCGACGATGGCGCGGACGCCGATGCCGTGGTTGTTCCCGGGGTGCCTGATGCCACGGGGAGTACTGAGCCGTCGGGGTCCGGGCCGTCGGGGTCCGGGGCCGTCGGGGGCCCGGGGGGTATCCCCCCGGGAAAGCAGAGCCCTCGGGAAGGTGCTGTCCCGGGAGATGATGATGACGGCCCGCAGGCTGCCGAGCGCCCGCAGGATGTTGATCAGGCCGAGCCGCACGTGCGGATTGACGCCCGCCAGCTGGAATCCGCCCTGCTGACGCTGCGCCACCGGATCGCGTTCGCTCCGCTCCCGCTCGACGCTCCGGGCGTTGACGAGGCAAAATCCGAGCGAAGGAAGCTGCTCAGCCAGATCGACGACTACCTGCTGCCGCGGCTGCGCCGTTCCGCGGCCCCGGTCCTCGTCGCCCTCGTCGGCTCGACGGGAGCAGGCAAGTCCACGCTCGTGAACAGCATCGTCGGCATGCAGGTAAGCGCTACGGGCGTCCGCCGCCCGACGACCAACAGCCCAGTGCTCGCCTGCCATCCCGACGACGCCGACTGGTTCGCGGAGAACAACTTCCTGCCTACCCTGCCGCGGGTCCGCCAGGAAGGCCTTGCCAGGCCCGGACGCGACGGGTTGCTCGTGCTCGCCGCGAGCACAGGCATGCCGAAGGGCGTCGCATTGCTCGACACGCCCGACATCGATTCCGTGGTGCGGGCGCATTACGAGTTCGCTCATCAGTTCCTTGACGCATCGGACCTGTGGCTGTTCATGACGACCGCCAGCCGGTATGCGGATGCGCCGGTCTGGGAGCTGCTCCAGCTCGCGAGAGACCGCGGCGCGGCACTCGGCGTCGTGCTTTCGCGAGTGCCATCAGGATCCCGTTCCGAGCTCTCCGGCCATTTCGCCGCGATGCTCGAGGCCAACGGGCTCGCCGCCGCGGATCGCTTCGTGATACCGGAGACCGTGATCACCGATGGCATGCTCCCCGCGGAGGCGTTCGAGCCGGTCCGGGCATGGCTCGCGGACACCGCGGCCAAGGAGGACAGGCGCGTGGCAGTGCTCACCCAGACGATGTCGGGGGTGCTCGACACGTTCCGCACCAGGGTTCCCGAGCTGGCCGCTCACGTGGAGACTCAGCTCGCGCTCGGCGCCGAGCTGCGCATGGAGGTCGAGGGGGCATACCAGGCCGCGCTCGCCGAGGTGGACAACGTCACGAGGAACGGCACCCTCCTGCAAGGAGAGCTCCTCGCGCGCTGGCAGGACTTCGCGGCTGCCGGAGACTTGCTCAGGACGCTGCAGACGCGCAAGGGAGGCGGCCAGGGCAAGGGCGGGACGACCAAGCGCCCCCGCAAGAGGCGGATTCCGGCCCGGGTCAACGCGCTGGAGAGCTCGGTGCGGTCGGGTCTCGAATCGCTCATCACGTCCGTAGCGGACCGGGCCGCCGAGGAGGCCGCTCGCAGGTGGCGGGCGAACCCGGCGGGCGCCGCGCTGCTCGCGGACCTCGAGAAGAAGGGCAGCGGTGACGCGGGCGATGCCCTGTTCGATGCGTTCGGCGTCGTCGACGGGAATGCGGGGGGCTTTGGGGGGTCGTCCCCCCAGGCTGGGATCGCGGGGGGCTACGTCGGGCCGGGCGGGCAGCAGAAGAATGGTTCCGTCGACCTCGGCCGCTCGTCATCGAACCTGTCCATGCGCACCGCGCGCGCCGTCAGCGCATGGCAGGATCACGTAATGCGTCTCGTTAAGGCGGAGAACGTGACAAAGCGGTCTATTGCCCGCCTTGTGTCATTCGACGAAGAGTTGCTCACTCTGGTCCTCGTGATCGGGCTGCTCGAGGGGACCACAGGTGACGCGGCCCAGACCGACCCCACGCTGGCCGATCCCGCGAGCGTGGTACCGCAACGCCTGCTCACCTCGCTTTTTGGCACCGGGCCGCTGCGTGACATCGGGGCGAAGGCCCGTGCCGACCTGCATGAGCGGATCAGCCTGCTCTTCGACGAGGAGATGCTGCGTTTCGCGGCGGTGATTGACGAGGAAGGCGCACCAGACGCCACCGCCGCTACCGAGCTGTACCAGGCTACATACTCGCTCGAGGTCGTGCGATGACCACTACCACGCTAGCTGCGGGGATGCCGGGTGCCACCTTGCCGGCCAGGCTCACGGCGCTTGCCCGGCTTGTCCAGATCGGGTCCGCCAGGAGCGGACCTGACGGATTCAGCCAGGAATTGCTCACCCAGGCGGATGAGCTGCTCGCCCGGGCAGGCGAGCGGCTACGGATGTCCGCTGCGCACACGGTCGTCACCCTGGCCGGGGGCACAGGCAGCGGGAAGTCCTCGCTGTTCAACGCGCTGGCTGGCGCGAACTTCTCCCCGATAGGCGTGACCAGGCCGGTGACCCGTCACCCGCATGCGTGTGTATGGGGTATGGCTGGGGCGGCACCCCTGCTCGACTGGCTGGGCGTGGAGCGCCGCCATCGCTACGGACGGGCGAGCGCGCTCGACTCGGGCGAGGCATCGATGACCGGCCTGCTCCTGATCGACCTCCCTGACCACGACACTGTGGTGGCAGACTCCTCGGATGCCGTCGACCGGCTGATCGGTCTCGCGGACCTGATGATCTGGGTGCTTGATCCGCAGAAGTACGCGGATGCTGCCGTGCACAGCCGTTACCTGACACCGCTGGCCGGTCACTCGTCGGTCATCGCGGTCGTCCTCAACCAGGCCGACCTGCTCTCAGCCGAGCAGGCTGATGACTGCGAGTCGGACCTGCGCAGGCTGCTCGACTCTGAGGGATTGCACGACGCGCGCCTGCTTGTCACGTCCGCGGCTACGGGCGCCGGGATAGACGAGCTGCGCAAGGTCCTGATCGAGACGGTCTCGGCCAGGCGAGCGTCGAGCGAGCGGATCACCGCGGATGTGGATGGCCTCGTCGCGCGTTTTGCCGACTATGCACGGGAATCCGCGATTCCATCGGATACCCCCCCGCCCGGCGGCGCCGATGCCGATCCGGTTCGCGCGAACGGGTCCGTGGCGGGCTTGGCCGGTGACGATGCCGCGCTGGAGGATCCAGCCAGGGCAAAGCCGCCGTGGGAGGACGCGATCTCCGCGGATGCTCCCGCGCCGGGTGAGCGGTCCGCGGCGGAGCGACCCCGGCCGAAGCCGCCGTGGGAGGACGCCGTCCCCGAGGCTGAGGCCGCACCGAGCGGCATTTCGTCGAAGGATGCCGAGTCGGCGGCCGTCGCGTCGGCCGGTGCGACGAGCGGAATCGCCGTCAAGGTGCCCGCCAGGCGCGCCGCCGTGCTCGCGGACGCGTTCGCCCGCGCGGTCGGCGTTTCCGCGGTCGCCGATGTCGTGCAGAGTGCGCGCGAGCTGCAGGCAGCGGACTATGTTGGCTGGCCCGCGGACCGGCTGGCCGAGCGGCTGCCTGGCCGCGATCCTGTGCGCAAGCTCCGCCTCGGAGGGCTGCGGGAGGAACTGCGCGGCATGGCAGCGGGGCCTGCCGGGGCGCAGCAGTCCGGTATCGACAATGCTCTTACCGTCCTCGCCGACGAGATCGGCGGCCCGATGCCGGAGCCGTGGTCGCGCACGGTGCGGCGGGCAGCGCGCTCCCGGGCCGAGGAGATTCCCGGTGCGCTCGGCGCCGCCGTCAAGGCAGCGCTGCCCGCGGAGAGCGCTGCCCCGGGCTGGTGGCGGCTGGTCTGGGCCTGGCAGTGGATTCTGGTGGCCGCCGTGGCAGCGGGCGTGGTGTGGATGGGGCTGATCGTTGCGTACGGCATGTTCCATGTGGTGCACCAGTCGCCGTCGCCCCTGCTCGACGATGTGACCCTGCTGCCCTGGGTCGCCGTCATGATCGTGGCGATTCTGCTGCTCGGCTGGCTGACGGCGTCAGGCTGCCAGAACATGGTGATGCTGACGGCGGACCGGGAGCGTGAGCGGGCCGAGCACGCCATGCGGTCCAGCGTGGAGGCCGTCACCCGCGAGATGGTCCTCATCCCGGTTGAGCAGGAACTATCCGAATATGCCCGATTCTGCACCGAGCTAGCCGCCGCCCGCGGCGACCGCTAACGGTCGCCGCGGGCGGCGGCGCACAGCGCGAGGTCGCCGATCTGGGCGGCCGCGGTGAGAGCGGCGATCTCCTCGGCGGTCTTGACCTCGCGTACCTCATTCGACCACGGAGCCAGGTCCACGTGGTGTACGCCACGTCGGGCGAGGTCCCGCAGAAGGTCTGGCGTGGTCTCGTCCACGGCCAGATCGCGGGCGAGCAGCCCGATCCGGCGCACATGTCCGGGGAGCACGTCAGGGGGTGAGTCGATGGCCACTGTGCGCAGTCCGGTCCGCCGGGCGCGATCCACCTCGAAGGGGAACGCGACGCCGAGCACCGGCTCTCCGTCGGCCGGCACCCAGAGGGTGGCGCTGTTGGAGATGAAGCCGGGCGAGTAGCCGCTGAGCCAGGTCACCGCTGAGCGGCGGCGGGAGTGCACCAGGGCGCCGTCTATACCCAGCTCGCCCAGGTGCGCGCGGAGTTGGTCGCGGCGAACCGCCGCGGCGCGCAGTTCAATGGGGGCGGTACTCATCGGCCCTCCGGATCTTCGCCGGTCAGCCAGCGGGCCGGATTGCGGACGAGCATGCAGTGCAGGGCGTCCTCAGTCAGCCCGCGCAGCAGCATCGCCGGACGCAGGTCAGTCAGCAGATGGCTGTAGCCACCGCCGCCGTACCGCCGCAGCATGCTTTTGCAGCCGACGTCATGTGACAGCACGCACCGGTCTGCGTACCCGGCGTCGGCGACCTGAGCGAGCAGCGCGATCCGCTGGGTGTCGCTGGGGTCGTCGAGCCGGACCGAGTCGTAGGCGAAGGTAGTTCCGAAGGTATCGAAGCCGAGGAAGACACCGGATTGCGCGAGGGCAATCAGGTAGGCGGGATCCGGTTCGGGACGCTGGTCGAGATGGCCGATCACGATGCGATCTGGGGGGACTCCCCCGGTAGTCAGCAGGTCGATGACCCGTTGACCCTCGCGGCCGTTCTGGTCTAGGTGCACGGCGACCGGAACGCCGGTCTGCCGGTGCGCGATCGCCGCGGCCCGCAGCACATTCTCCTCCTGCGGATGGAGTTCCGTGCTGGTGCCGATCTCGCCTATGACGCCGGCCCGGATGGTCCGGCGGCTGGTGTCGGCTCCGGCACCAGCCGGGGCGGGAATGCCTTCGATGATGTCGCGGATCATGGCGTCGGCGAGCTCGTGCTCGTCGCGCCCCCGGCTTCCGGCTCACAGGTAAACCAGAGGTAATACCCGGTCGGCGCTACGATGTGCACATCGACCCGGGCGGCGATCCGGGCTAGTTTGACGATGTCGGGCCGCAGCCCGGTACTGGTGCATTCAACGACTGTCCCGCCCCCCGCCGCAGCGAAGAAACCCAGCTCTGTCACGGCTGTATCTTCGTCGTCCAGCACGCAGTTGTCTTTGCACACCAAAGGGTCCCGGGCCAGCAGCGCCGGGTCAATGTCCGCTACAAGCGCACTGGCCAGCCACTCCCGGCCGGGGTGCGCGGGCCGATGCGACAGCGCGGTGATGTCGGCGATGACGTGTTCGTGGATGAGAGTTACGCCCAGCTGCTCGGCGGGAATCGCGCCGAGGACGGTGGGTGGCCGAGCGAGGTCCCCGGCTGCTCGCGCCACCCGCGCGGATCGCCACCAACGACCTGCGCATCCCAGCCGCGCCGCACCTGCAGGCCGCTGCGATTCCCAGCGCCTCCATGGTGGTCAAACGGCTCATCGCAGCGCTGGCCGACAGGAGGGTGTCATGACTGGCGGTCCAGTCGCAATCGTGACTGGCGGCAGCAACGGCATCGGGCTGGCCTGCGTCCGGCGACTGGCCAGCGACGGGTACCGCGTCATTGTCGCGGACCTCGACGACGAGTCCGGTCAGGAGGCAGCCGCCAGTGCCCCCCGGAGCGGAGTTCGTCCATTGCGACGTCACCAGTTCCGGCGATATCTCCCGGGTGGTGGCCCGCGCCGTGGGGCTGGGCGGCGGTCAGTTGCGCGCACTGGTGAACAACGCTGGCCGGACCTCCCGTGCCACTTTCGCCGAGTGTGACGAGCAGACATGGCGAAGCCTGCACGAGGTGAATCTGGGCAGTGTCTATGGCTTCACAAGGGCCTGCCTCCCGGCGCTGAGCGCCACCGGTGGCGCGGTGGTCAGCCTGGCCTCCGTCGCGGGACTGGTCGGGGCCGAATGCCTGGCCGCATACAGTTCGACGAAGGCTGCGATCATCGCCATGACCCGGTCGCTAGCGCTGGAATACGGCGGCCGGGTCCGCTTCAACGCAGTCTGCCCCGGCGACATCCAGACCAGGATGATGGCCCGGGTCCTGGATAACCGGCCGCTGCGCGACGCCATGGCCAAGCGCATCCCGGCGGGCCGCTTCGGCCAGCCCGAGGAGGTGGCCAGCGCGATCGCCTGGCTGATCAGCGACGAGTCAAGCTACGTCAACGGGGTTGCCTTGCCGGTAGACGGAGGCCTGACGGCCGGCCTCCGCGATGTCAGCCCCCCGAGCCGGTAACCAGAACTCTCTCGGCGGTCGGTCCATATTGCTCACCGACCAGCATGACGCGCCTATGCTGTTACTTCAGACCAGCACTCTAAGCTTTATTCTGAACGGCTTCGCCGGTTACGGCTCCCTTGCGGGGGATCCCGGGGGTCGTCCCCCCGGGGCTAGCACAGCCCCGTGCCTGCGCCGGTGCGACCGGCAGCGTCGGTTCTGAATAACGCTCTCTGAAGTGCGAGCCACGCTCCGAGTGCGCGGCATAGTGCCGCCGTCCGGTCGGCTGCGGGCTCTTCGGCATCGGCGCGTTCGCGGGCATAGGGGCGGACCAGGTCGTGGAAGCGGTAGCGGGTCGCGGCGGGGTGCCGCCCGGATACCTCGAGCAGCCGTGCCGCAACCAACTCCTCAATCAGGTCTCCGGCCTCTATACCGAACGCGAAGGGCGGGGTGACAGTCTTAAGCTTGCCGGAGACCGCTCCGGGCGGCTTCGCGGACGCTCCAGGTAGGTCTCATCCGGCGGGGCGAACCCGAACTGCGCGTAGAGCCCGTGTCCGTCGATCGTGTGCAGCGTCCACCGGAATGCCGCCCCTGGACCGCGGTTGATCATCGTGCGAACGAGCTCCTTGCCGAGGCCCTGACCGCGGGCTCCCCGCACGACGAACACGTCCGCGAGGTAGGCGAACGCTACGCCGTCAGAGACAGCGCGGGCGAAGCCGACCATGCGCCCGCTCGCTGGCTCGTACGCGCCGACGACGCGCCAGGCATCGGTTAGCTGGTGCTCGACCACCTCGCGCGTCCGCCACCGGCCCCAGTAAGCCTCCTGGGAGAGGAACGTCCAGAGCGCGTCCCGGTCCACCCGATCCGAGCGGTCGTCCAGCTCGTAGCCGCCAAAAGAGATCACCACGGTATGGACCGTAGCCACGGGTCGCGCCGGCGGCCACTCAATTGGCCGCAGCCCGGTGCCGCGCCCATGACCCTGAGAGCCGCGGGTCCCATGATCGTGGCGGATCAGCGGCCATAGCGAGGCTATCGCTCGTCCGGGCGGGATTCTGCTTACGGCGTACAGCCATGGGGAAGCCACCGCCACGACGCTCTCGTTAGGCTGTAATGCTGTAATCATCGTTACGGAGGCTGTCATGGGTTCTACTCCTCCACTGGACGCGTATTCCCAGATCGTCGCCGGAGTTGCTGAGCGCCTGACCCCGAAGGTCGCGAGCCTGCGGGTACCGCGGACCGGGCGCGGCGGCGCGTCCGGCGAGAGCCTCGGCTCGGGTGTCGTCTACACAGGTGACGGGTTCCTGCTGACCAATGCGCACGTCGTCGGGGGTGCCCAGGGTGGCACGGCGTCGTTCTCCGACGGCTCCGCCACCCCGTTCCGTGTGGTCGGCGCGGACCGGCTGTCCGACCTCGCCGTGCTGCGCGTGTCCGGCGGGACGCCGCCGCCCGCGGAGCTCGGCGAGGCAGATCAGCTCGTGGTCGGCCAGCTCGTCGTCGCGGTCGGCAACCCGCTCGGCCTGGCCGGCTCGGTGACCGCGGGCGTGGTGAGCGCGCTCGGCCGCTCGCTTCCTACCCGGAGCGGCGAGGCCGGCCGCCTGATCGAGGACGTGATCCAGACCGATGCCGCGCTCAACCCGGGAAACTCGGGTGGCGCACTCGCCGACGCGGACGCGCGGGTGGTGGGCATCAACACGGCGGTGGCCGGAATCGGGCTCGGCCTCGCCGTCCCGGTTAACGGGACCACGCGGCGGATCATCTCGGCGCTGATGCGGGACGGCCGCATGCGGCGGGCGTATCTCGGCCTCGTCACCATGCCAGCCCCGCTGCCCGCGCCGCTGCGCGAGCGCACCGGCAGGCAGACCGGGCTCCGGGTGGCGGAGGTAGTCTCCGGCGGCCCCGCCGCGCGCGCGGGGCTGCGGGCCGGGGACCTCCTGCTCGCCGCGGCGGGGAGCCCGGTGGGCAGTGCCCAGGATCTGCAGCGGCTGATGTTCGAGGAGGCGATCGGGCGGCCTCTCGCGATCACGGTGATGCGCAACGGCGCGCTCGTGGACGTGATCGCCGAGCCCGCGGAGCTCGTCGCCGCCTGAAACCCCATCGACGTACCTCGGTCCCCCGGTCTAGACCGGGGACGGGCTTGGCGTCAGCCCTCCGCCCCCCGCGAGTCCCCCTCCGGACGGTGTCGATCCGGGGATTGTGGACCCTCTGGGGTCGTCGATCCCCGGATCGACACCATTCCAGCCGTCCACACCCGGCCCGCCCGCACGCCAACCCGCCGGCGGCTGGCGGGTGTCAAGGGCGGAGTCGGCTCCGCCGGAGGCCAGTCCGAGGCGAGCAGGCATTATCCCCTATCACGGCCATGATCGGAATTCTTCGTCCACAGATCCGGGCGTGTCGTGGGGAGTATCCACAGAATGGCGTTCGGAGTGACGCCGCCCTGGTGCGGTCAGCGACCTTTGGAAGCAGGCCGGCGGCATCGCGCCGCCGGAGTCGCAGCGAACATCCTGGCGGCACGGGCCGCCCGGGGACGCAAAGGGGAGGATCACGATGAATCAAGGTGGACAAGTGATGCTGACGGGCTACGTGGCAACCGCGCCAAGGTTCCGGACCGTCAGAGGCGGTACGCCTGTCGTTTCCATGCGGGTCGGCATGACCACCCGCAGGGTCGACAGGGACACCGGAGAGTGGCAGGACGGGAACACCTCGTACGTCACCGTGACCTGCTGGCGCACACTCGCCAGCAACGTCGCGTCGTGCATCCGCAAGGGGGAGCCGGTGGTGGTCAGGGGGAAGTTCAAGACGAACAGCTACGAGGACAGGGAGGGCCGCCCGCGGTCCGAGATCGAGATCGATGCGGAGACCGTCGGGCACGACCTCAGCCGTGGCGTCGCTCACTTCCAGCGGACCAGGCGCCTGTCCGGGGAGACGGCCGCGGACCGGTTCAACGCAGACCTCGCCAGCGGGGAGACGATCAGATCCGGTGCGGCGGCTGAGCCCGCGGACGAGGAAGACATGCCAGCAGGCCTCGGCCTGGCCGGGCTGGGCGGTGCCGGGCTGGGCGGTGCCGAGCTCGGCGACGGGGGCGGTGACGGGGTCGCCGATCCCATCGGGGATGAGGCCGGGATGGCCGGGATACCCCTGGACGGGGCCGGCGCCCCTGACGCCGGCGCCCCTGACGCCGGCGCCCCTGACGCCGGCGCCCCTGACGCCGGCGCCCCTGACGCCGGCGCCCCTGACGCCGGCGCCCCTGACGCCGATGCCCCTGACAGTGAGTTGTTCTACGACCACGCGATCGCGGCCCTCGTGGATGAGGGACGCGAGCCGGCCGGTGCCGGACTGCCGGCCTGACGAGGATAGGCGCGGGTGGTCCGCCCGGCGCGCCTGCCGCAGGCCGGGCCGGAGAGCGGCTTCAGGTAGTCGTCAGCCCCACTGAATGCCCTGCACCGGCTGCACACTCCTCGTTGAGTCACGCCTCTCTCCGCACAACCCGCTGCCGCGCGGAGGGGCGCGGAGCGGCACTGCCCGGCCGGCGCGGAGCGGCACTGCCCGGCCGGCGCCGGGCAACCGCTCCGCGTGGTACACAACCCACCGGTTTCCGCTACCGATTGCACGGTCTGCATCTATTATTTTACCCAGAGTTACCTCGTTGGGTTGTGCGGGCAGGTCGTCTCAGGCAAACGCCACACAGTATGGTCCGTGCTGGCAAGGGCGGCAGCACGGACACGGCGCCTGAGCGTACGTGCCAGCGGCCTGGCCGCGCAGGTACTAGGGCGCCGGTCAGGACCGCCTCCGGGAAGCCTAGGCAGGGGGATGTCGGCAGTCGATCAGGCAATCGTGCCGGAGAAGCCTGGCAGGGGCTTGGGCCGGCTGCTCCGGTGGCCGTGGTGCTGGCCGCTCCTGGCCATGCGGCTCCCGCTCGTTGCGTATGTCCTCTCGGTCCTCGCGTGCAACCTCGCGCTGACCGGCTGGGGGCTGGCCCGTACGCCGCTCAGGACAGCGGACCTGTCCTTGTTCGCCGCCCTGCTGGGCTGTAGTGCCGTGTGCATCGAGGCGACCAGGCGGTTTGGCGTGCCGGCCGGCGTGTCCAGGGATCTGCTCTCCGCGTGGTGGCTTCCCGTGGCGCTGTTGCTGCCACCGTTGTATGCCCTGGCCGCACCTGTCCTGATCAGCGCGATGCTGCAACTGCGGGTCCGCCGTAGCATCCTCTACCGCCGGGTGTTCAGCTCGGCCGCGCTTGGCCTCGCCGGCGCTGCCGCGTCGGTCACGTTCCGGTGGCTCAGCCCGGGAGTCGGCGTGACCGTGACCGTCGGCAGCCCGTCGGCATGGGTGCTTCCCGCTGGCCCGCGCGCCTGGTTCATGCACCCCGCGGCGGTTGCGATCGCGGTCGGCTGCGCGGCCTTGTTCACGGTGGTCAACGCCGGCCTCGTCGCGATCGCGGCTCATGCCGCGGAGCCGGAGACCCGGTGGCGTGAGGTCATGTGGGACCTGGAGAGCCTGCTGCTCGATATCACCGAGCTTTGCGTGGGCGTCCTGGTGGCAACCGCCTGTGCCCTGAGCCCGCTGCTCCTGTTCGTCGCCCTTCCGCCGGTCATCCTGATGCAGCGCAGCCTGCTGCACCAGCAGCTGCGGGCGGCCGCGCGCACGGATGCGAAGACTGGGCTGCTGAATGCCTCCGCCTGGCAGCGCGAGGCTGATGCCGAGATCACCCGGGCACTGCGCGCGGATAGCCCGCTCGCGCTTCTGCTCGTTGACATCGACCACTTCAAGCGGGTCAACGACACGCATGGTCACCTGGTCGGCGATCACGTGCTCCTCCGGCTGGCCGGCGAACTCGGCCACGAGGTGCGTGACGCGGACGTGCTCGGCAGGTTCGGTGGTGAGGAATTCGTCGTCTTGCTGCCCGGCGCCGACGCAGAGGAGGCATGCAGGGTCGCCGAGCGGCTGCGCGCACGGGCGGCCGCGATAACTGTCCCTGCCGATGGCACCCCCATCGCCGAGGGGCAGCCAGGGTACGGCTTCCAGCGGCCCAGGCCCTCCGAGGGTATCGGGGGTTCTCGCGGCGCTGCCTCGGGGAACGAGCCTGGCGGGGGCCCCCAGGGGTTCGTCCCCTTGGGCGATGCCGCGTCCCGGCCGGCTCGCGCCGGCGTCAGCGTCACGATCTCCATCGGGATCGCGATGCTGCGCACTCACGGCCGTGACCCGTTCGAGCTCCTCGCCGCCGCCGATCTTGCGCTGTACCGCGCCAAGGACTCGGGCCGTGACCAGGTCCGCATGTTCGCGCCGCGAGAGCGTGAGCCTGGAAAGGACAGCGCGGGTGAGGGGGGCCAGGCCGGGCCAGCCGCGCCTTAGAGCGCCCGCGGCAGCGGGCGGGACCTGGCGGCTTGCCGGGCGTTACGCCGCGTCAGATCAGCGTCCCGGTGCGCCTAGGCTTGAGGCCATGCCGGAGTTCATTTACCAGATGCGTGCCGTGCGCAAAGCGCACGCGGACAAGGTAATCCTCGACGAAGTCACGCTTGCTTTCCTGCCGGGCGCCAAGATCGGTGTGGTCGGGCCGAACGGTACCGGCAAGTCAACGCTGCTGAGGATGATGGCCGGCGTCGAGCAGCCCTCCAACGGCGAGGCGCGGCTGATGCCCGGCTTCACGGTCGGCCTGCTGGACCAGGAGCCCGCGCTCGACGAGACCAAGACCGTCCTCGGTAACGTCGAGGAGGGTGTCGCCGAGACCAAGGCGCTGCTCGACAGGTACAACGAGATCGCCGAGAAGATGGCGACCGAATACTCCGACGATCTACTCGATGATATGGGGCGGTTGCAGGAGCAGCTCGACCACCGCAACGCGTGGGACCTGGAGAGCCAGCTCGATCAGGCCATGGACGCGCTGCGCTGCCCCCCTCCAGACGCCGACGTGACAGTGCTTTCCGGCGGTGAGCGCCGCCGGGTGGCGCTGTGCGAGCTGCTGCTCTCCCAGCCGGATCTGCTGCTGCTCGACGAGCCGACCAACCACCTGGACGCCGAGAGCGTGCAGTGGCTCGAGCAGTACCTGGAGAAGTACGAGGGCACCGTCGTCGCCGTCACCCACGACAGGTACTTCCTCGACCACGTCGCCCAGTGGATCCTCGAGCTCGACCGTGGCCACGCCTACCCGTACGAGGGCAACTACTCCACCTATCTGGAGACCAAGGCGTCCCGGCTGAAGGTGGAAGGCGCCAAGGATGCCAAACGCCGCAAGCGGCTGGAGGACGAGCTCGACTGGGTGCGCTCCAATCCCCGGGCACGCCAGGCCAAGAGCCGCGCCCGGCTGCAGCGGTACGAGGAAATGGCCGCGGAGGCAGACAAGGGCCGCAAGCTGGACTTCGAGGAGATCCAGATCCCGCCCGGCCCGCGGCTCGGCGGGCTGGTCGTCGAGGCCACGGACCTGGCCAAGGGTTTCGATGACCGGATGCTGATCGAGAACATGAACTTCTCGCTGCCACGCAACGGCATCGTCGGGGTCATCGGGCCGAACGGCGTCGGCAAGACGACGCTGTTCAAGATGATCGTCGGGGAGGAGCAGCCGGACTCGGGGACGGTCCGGGTCGGCGAGACCGTACGGATCTCGTACGTCGACCAGTCACGCGAGCGGATAGCGGCGGACAAGAACGTCTGGGAGGTTATCTCCGACGGCGAGGCCTATATCAAGGCGGGAAACACGGACATCCCGAGCCGCGCGTACGTGGCGGCGTTCGGCTTCAAGGGACCTGACCAGCAGAAGCCCGCGGGCGTGCTGTCCGGCGGCGAGCGGAACCGGGTGAACCTCGCGCTCACCCTCAAGCAGGGCGGCAACATGCTGCTGCTCGACGAGCCGACCAACGACCTGGACGTGGAGACCCTGTCATCCCTCGAGAACGCGCTGCTCGACTTCCCGGGCTGCGCTGTGATCACGAGCCACGACCGGTGGTTCCTCGACCGGGTGGCGACGCACATCCTTGCCTGGGAAGGCGGCGCGAACTGGTTCTGGTTCGAGGGCAACTTCGAGTCCTACGAGAAGAGCAAGATCGACCGGCTCGGGGCGGAGGCAGCCCGGCCGCACCGGGTCACCTATCGCAAGCTCACCCGCGGCTGAGCACGCGGAAAGGATGGTGCCCTGCAAGGTGATACGTCCTCCATTTTTGCCGAACGGGATGCCTTGCGGGGGGTTTTGGGGGTCGCCCCCCCAGGCCAGCACTGTGGCGGTCTCCCGCACGGTGCGACTTCAGGCGGGGCGGAGCCCGAGGTCGCCGTGGCCGCTGGTTCGTGATTCCCGGTTGACGAGGCTATGCGCGGCCATCACGAGGTAATCCCAGAGCCGGGTGGCGAGTGCCTCATCCAGGTCGAGCTCGTCGAGCGCCGCGCGCATGTGGCGTAGCCAGGCGTCCCGCTCGGCTTCCCCGATCGCGAAGCGCGCGTGCCGCATCCGCAGCCGTGGATGGCCCCGCTGCTCGCTGTAGGTCGCGGGACCGCCCCAGTACTGGATCAGGAAGAGCCGCAGGTTCTCCTCGGCTGGGCCGAGATCCTTCGCGGGGTAGACCGGCCGCAGCAGCGGATCGCCCGCGACACCCTGGTAGAACCGGTGCACCAGCCGGCGGAACGTCTCCTCGCCGCCGACCGCCTCGTAGAGGCTCAGCTCTTCCCTTTCGTCATCCATAACCACCCCAGCTTAGAGCCCACCCCGGGACCCCCGCCCGCGTCCGTCTGTCCATCGGGTGGCTGAAGGTGCCCTTCACGGGGGCGGGTGGTGGCGGGTTACGGGGGGGTGGGGTTCTTGTCGGGTGGGGGAGCGGGGGCGGAAGCGGCGGGGGAGACGGGGGGCGTTTCTGTGGTGGCGTTGATTCCCTCGGCGTCTAGCGCCAGTTTTAGCCGCTCGCGCAGTTCGCGTGCGACCGCCCACTGCTCGAGCGGCGTGGTCTTGACGGCAAGCCGCATCACGACGGCGTTGCCCGACTGGTCCTGGGCGCCCCATACGAGGTCCTGTACGCCCCATACCTCGGGCTCTTCCAGGATGACCTCCCGCCAGCGCGGTTCGTTCCAAAGAGCCGATGCCGTCTGCCTCATGACCTGGCGTGCCCTGGAGATGTCCTGGTCGTAGGGGATCGGGAAGTCGATCACCGCGCGGGCCCATCCCTGGGAATCGTTGCCTATCCGCATGATCGTGCCATTGCGGACATGCCACACGATCCCGTTGATGTCCCGCAACCGCGTGACGCGGAGGCTGACCGCCTCGACGGTTCCGGTGGCGACGAGTCCCGTGGAAGCATCACCCACGTTGATCACATCCCCGACCCCGTACTGGTCCTCGAGCAGCATGAAGATCCCGGCGAGGAAGTCCCCGACCAGGCTCTGGGCACCGAATCCTATGGCCACGCCGAGCACGCCCGCACTCGCGAGCACGGGCGCCAGGTTGACCCCGAGGTCGCCCAGGATGGTGATGCCGGCGATGCCGAGGATCGTGACCGACGCCGCGTTGCGCAGGATCGAGCCGAGCGCGCGGGCACGCTGGTGCCGTCGTTCGTGCACGAGCACCTGGGTAGCCTCTACCGCGCTCATCGTGGCAGGCTGCGTGGCGGCGGCCGCCGATCCGCGCCGCAGCCGGTCGGGAAGCAGCGGCCCCGACACCGCCGCCGCCCGCGTCGTGATCCGGTTGATCAGCCGGTGCACGATCGAGCGGATGACCAGCGCGAGCAGGATCACGAACGCGATCCGGAGCGCGACGTCGACCGGGCCGGCCAGATAGACGGCGGTCAGCCGCGCCGAGCTCCCGCTGTGCGAGACATCCCAGACCAGGCGGCATGCGATGCCCGGGCCGCGCCCGCATGCGGTGGTGAGCGTGTCATGCGTGTCCGGTGTCGTAGCGGCCTGCGCGACGAACGCTTGCGGAGTCACGGCGAGATCCTAGTGAGGGTGAGGCCGACTGTGCGTCGCCGCATGCCGGGTTCAGCGCACAAAACGCGACATTAGGGCCGAGAATTGCAATCAGGAGGAAGCGTGGTCAAATACCGTCACCCCTTCGTATGTGGGGGATCTTGAGGTGCAGGGCAGGAAACTTCACCGAAGTTTGAGGATCATTCACTGCGAACATGGGCGATCATAAGATCCGTAGGCTTTCGGGTCATTCCGGTTGGCGTAGTGCAACAATCGAGTTACACTGCGTCAGCTAGCTTGCAGCATCCGGCCGGGGGGCGGGCGAACGTCCAGCTTGGGAAGAGGGGCCGGAATGTCAGTAAAAGGCGGCGTGCCGATCATTGCCTGGCACGCAGGGCAACAGGAGCTGTCGCGCGGGGCGGGGGAGGATAGCGTTGAGAAGGAAGCCGTCGTCGCGCGCAGGATCCGGGCACGCGGAATGGTCACGGGGCAGCCGACCGAGATCATCGCCGCGGCCATCCGAGACGAGTGCGGGCCCAGCTACGGGACCGCCTGGATCAGGGCGTACAGGCTTGCGCTCGGGATCGCGCTCACCGATGTGGTCGAGCAGGTCAGGGCCTGGTACGAATATGAAGGCCGACGGCAGCCGCGGTTCAGCGAGACGCTGCTTTCGGCCTACGAGAGCGGCCAGAAGCGACCAGGTCCGGAATATATGCACTACCTCTGCGCCGTCTACCGTGCGGATCCGGATGATCTCGGCTACCACGGCCCGTGCTTCTGCGGCCGGAGCCATCGCGACTCCCCCTCCGCTGGCCGGGCGGGTTCTTATGGTAACGCGAGCACGTCCGCGCCTGGCGTCGATGGTTTCCCTGCCGCGGGAAGGTACGGCGGCAGCGGTCAGCATGTCCGCGCCGGGGCGCAGGGGACCGCGAAGCCAATCGGCGGCAAGCAGGCCGAAGACGACGACGACGTGCTTCGGCGGACGCTGCTTCAGCTGATCGCCGGCGCCGGGGTGACGCCGGACGGGCGTTTCTTCGGTGCCGTGGATGGCGTCCGCCGAAGCATGGACGACGCGCTCTACCGCGGGACCGTCTCGGCCACCATGCTCGACCGGTGGGAGGAGACGACCGCTGGCTACGGACGCCAGTACATGACGGCGGACCCGCTCCGGCTGCTCTGCGACATCCTGCTTGACTTCGGTGAAGTACGCCGGATGTGCGAGGAACGCCAGCCGATCGAGTCAGAGGAAAGGCTGTGCCGCCTCGCCGCCCAGCTCGCGGGACTGAGCGGCATGACCATGATCAATATTGGTGATCAGCGGCTGGCCAGGTCGTTCTTCCGCACCGCGCGTACGGCGGCCGACGAGACCGGTGACCGGTGCCTGCGCGCCTGGGTCGCCGCCCGGGAGGCGTTCGCGCCGCTGTACTACGGAGACCCGCGTGAGACCGTCCAGCTCGCCCGCAGGATCTCCGATCTCGCGGGCAGGACACCGTGCCCCGCCGCGGTGATGGCACCGATCCTGGAGGCACGCGCGCTTGCCAGGATCGCGGGCAGCGGGCGTCCGACGGTTACGGACAGGACCAAGCGGGCCCTCGCACAGGGCCGGGCGGCATTCGACGCCCTGGCCGATGAAGACAAGGCGGATACCGCGTTCGGCTACACCGAACGCCAGCTGTACTTCCACGAGGGTGACGCCCTGGCCGGGCTCGGCGTGGTCGATGAGGCGGACAGGGTGCTCGAGCAGGCCCTCCGCAGGTATCCGGAGACCGAGCGGCTTGACCGCTCGCTCATCCGGTTTGACCGCGCCATGTGCAGGCTCGCCGTCGGCGAGGTCGAAGAGGCCATGCGCATCGGGAGGGACACGCTGGACGACCTGCCCGCCGGGCAGCGCACGGATATTGTGCTGCACCGCGCGAGGGAGCTGGCGGGAGTGGCCGCCGCCCGGGCCGGTGACTCCGCTCTGGTCCGGGAGTATCAGGAGACGCTCGCGATGCTTCCGGCACGGAGCCTGCTGCCCGCCTAGCGGCCTGTGCTGCCCGGCTGGCGGTCGCGCGTTGGCCGGCGGGATAAGGAACATCTACAGGAAGAAACGGCTCGCACCCAAAACGAAGTCAGGTGACCTGAAAAGCTGGATTTCCCCGCCAACTGGAGAAACGCGGCCGGCACGCTGGTTTCCGCAGCCGCGCAGACACGTATCTTACCTCCGCACGGGGCGGGGCTCGCTGTACCACCCGGGTTTCCTCAGATCAAGACACCGCAGGGTCAGACAATTCGCACCCAGGAAGCTCCCGGAGTCCCCACCTTTGCGGCGCAGCCCCTTGACGGCTCTTAGAACATCAGAATAATGGGTGCCTGTGAGCATGGGGCATTGTCAGCTTTGCATTTCTCGTGCCGCCTCACGTGGCATTGCCCTGCGGTAGCCGAACGGGTGAGGAGGTGTCATGAAGAAGATCGTTGTACGCAAGACCGGTGCGATACGGCTGGCCGGCGCCGCGACCACGCTGCACGGAGATCCGGCCTGAGCCCGGCCTGAGCCCCGGTCGGCCAGGCGCCGGCTCCAACCGAATGAACGGAGCGCCAATGGCGCACGAGCACCGTCACCGCGCGGTCCTTGGCGGCCTGCGCGGTGACAGGGAGCGGCGGATCGCGGGCCTGAGCCTGCCGCCCGCGCTGATGCCCGTGGTGGACGCGCACGCCAGGCTGCGCGGCCCTTACACCGCGGGCGGGACCGTCGTGAGGAGGCTCGCCCCGGCGGCGCTGAGGTCGTGGCCAGGACTGGCCTACGATCACGAGATCGAGATCCGCGCGGTCGCGCCGGAGTTATCCGGTGCCGTCCCGGTGCGGCGCGAGACGCTTTTCAACCGGGTTCCCGCGGCTGAGCGTACCCGTATCCATTCCAGGTTCCGCACGCTCAGGATCGCGCACGGCCTGACCGAATTCATCCGCGATCACCTGGTCCGGGCCGCGGGGAACCCGCCGTGGTCCCTGGTGATCGAGAACCTCCAGCATGCCGATCCCACCGACCGCGAGCTCGTCGCCGTGATGCTGCGCAGGCTCGATCCTGCCCTGCTTACCCTGATGATCTGCGCGGCGGCGGGGCCGCTGGGAGAGCCGCTCGATGGCGCGCTTGCCGCCCACGCCACGGCCGATCCGCTGCCCTCGGATCCGCCTGCCGGCCTGACGCGCACCGACCCGCCCGTCCCCGCCTCCGCGGCCCCGGCCTCCGTCTCCGCGGCTGCTTCCGCGACCGCGACCGGTCCCGCAGACACCGCCAGGTACGCCGCGGCCTACGTAGCAGCCGACGGCAGCTGCGACGATCCGAGGCTGCTTGCCGCCTATCAGCAGCTCGATCGCGGCGAAAGGGAGCGGCTGCACGATGCCCGCGCCGATCAGCTCAGTGCCGATCAGCTCAGTGCCGATCAGCGCAGTGCCGGCAAGCTCAGTGCCGGCAAGCTCGGGCGCGACGGCGACTGGTCACTGCGCCTCGGCGCGGTCCCATACCACAGGGAGAGGGGCGGTGACCCCGCGGGCGCCGGAGTGGCGGCGCTGCAGGCGGCGTCGGAACACTGTCTCACGCGCGCCTTTCACCACGCCTGCGTCGATCTCGCCCGCCGGGGACGCGCCCTCGCGGGCCCCGACCGCGGCGATGGCCTCTGGTGGACATTTACCAGGCGGGCGGCGACATCGCTCGCGGCCCTCGGGCGCGCGGCCGAGGCCGAGGCGCTCTACGACGAGGCGCGCGCGTCTTCCGCCGATCCGGTCGTGCATCACACGGCGGCCTACGACACCGCGATGCTCTACGCGCGCCACCACGCCCCGACGCTGCGCGACTACGTGCGGGCAAAGGCCTGGCTCAATGAGGCCGTCGCGATCTCGGCGCTACTCCCGGATCCGCACGACCGCGCGTTCCACACGGCGTTTTACCTCAATGGCCAGGCGCTGATCGAGATACGGCTCGGTGATCCGGCCGCCGCGCTGCGCCTGGTGGACGACAGCCTGGCCCTGTTCGACCGCGAGCTGCCGCCCGGCAGCCATCCGCTCGACCGCTGCTCGCTCGTCGCGAACCGGGCGAGGGTGCTCGCCGCGCTCGGCCGGCCCGAGGAGGCACTGAGGGCCTGCGACACGCTCATCGGGCTCGACCCTGACTACGCGGAGTACTACTTCGACCGGGGCAATCTGCTGCGCGGATCGGGCCGCGACGACGAGGCGCTCGCCGACTACGACTCGGCTATCCGGCTCGGCCTGCCGTTCCCCGAGGCGCACTACAACCGCGCCGGGGTGCTCGCGGCCCTCGGTCACGATGACGACGCGCTTGCCGCGTTATGTAAAGTGCTTGAGCTTGATCCTGGGAGCGTGGACGCCTACGTGAACCGGGCCGGATTGCTCGCCGCGCGCGGGGACACGGCGGGCGCGCGCGCCGACGTCGGCGCTGGCCTGGCGCTCGATCCCGGCAACCCGCACCTGACCTGCGTCCTCGGCCAGCTGGAGATGGCCGCCGGGCACGCGGCGGCGGCCCGCGCGGCGTTCGACGCCGCACTCGCGCGCGATCCCTGCCTGGCCGCGGCGTGGGCGAGCCGCGCGACGCTGGCGTATGAGAGCGGCGACCCCGCTGCCGCGGTAGCGGACCTGACCCGTGCGCTCGAGGCCGGCCAGGATCCCCTGCTGCTGTTCAACCGCGCGACCGCCTACCGTGCCGCCGGCCGGCTGGCCGAAGCGCGAGCCGACCTGGCCCGCGCGCGGCTGCTCGCGCCCCGCGACCCCGACATCCTGCGGCTGCTCGCGGAACTCGGCACCAGCCCAGGCTCCCCGCGGCAGCCCGGATAAGCGGCAGCCCGGATAACAAGCCAGATTTTCCCGAACGGGAGCGCGATGGCACGGTCTAGCCCAGCGCGAGTCCCGTGTGGCGGGCCAGGAACGCGAGCGTGTCGGCGGTCAGCGCGACCGAACGACTGACGGCACGTGCTCCGTGGCCTACCTCTGCCTCCCTGCGCAGGAGCACCGGCCGCGGCGCGGACGTGGCGTGCTGTAGCGCCGCGCACATCTTGCGGGCATGCATCGGGTGCACCCTGGTGTCGCTGTCGAAGACCGTGAACAGGACCGCAGGGTACGCGCCTGGGTCCCTGACGTGATGGTAAGGCGAGTAGGAGAGCAGCCAGCCGAGCTGCTCAGCGTCCGCGGCGGTCCCGTACTCGACGTTCCAGGTCTGGCCGAGGCCGAACCTCTCGTAGCGGACCATGTCGAGCAGCGGTGCGGAGCACACAGCCGCCGCGAAAAGCTCAGGGCGCTGGGTGATCGCGGCGCCGACGAGCAGGCCGCCGTTCGAGCCGCCGGAGATGGCGAGCTGGCCGGGCGTGGTCCACCCGTCGGCGATGAGTTTTTCCGCCGCGGCGTGAAAGTCGTCGAAGACGTTCTGCTTGCGGTCGTGCATCCCGGCGCGGTGCCAGTCTTCGCCTTCCTCGCTGCCGCCGCGCAGCCCGGCGATCGCGTAGACCCCGCCCGCCTCGACCCAGGCAAGGCCGGGGGCGGCGTAAGCGGGGGTGAGGCTGATCCCGAAGCCGCCGTACCCGTAGAGGATCGCCGGGCGGGGGCCCGCGCCGGCTTCCCCCGGGGGGCCAGCACTAATGACAAGCATGCGGACCTGCGTCCCGTCCGCGGACAGGTAGCTGATCTGCCGGGTCGTCACGTCCGGTACGTCGACGGTCCCGGGGGCGCGCGCCCAGACGCGCGCCGCGCCGGTGCGGGCGTCGTAGTGCTGGATGGTCACCGGCGTGGTGTTGTCCGTGTAGGCGAACCACGCCTCGTGGCCGCCTTCAGGCCGCTCGACGATTCCGCCGGTGGTGCCGAGTCCGGGTAGCGGCACGCTGCCCGTGTGCTCGCCGGTCGCCAGGTCGTGCACGGTGATCTCGCTGATCGCGTGCCTGGTCCAGGAGACCAGGAGGACCGCGCGGTCGAGCTGATCGCCGTCGAGGATCGCGAAGCCGCCGAGCACCGCCTCCGGATCCTCAGGGATCAGGTCCCGCCACGTCTGCGGGCCGGGATCAGCGGGGTGCGTCACGGCGAGCCTGCCTCGCGGCGCGCCGGCGTCGGTGAATATGTATAGCCGTCCGTCCCTGCCAGCGTGCGCGAAGGTCTGCGCGTCCGCCCCTTCCTGTACCACGCGCAGGTCCGGCGCGGCCGGATCGGATTCGATCAGGTCGGCGAGCCACAGGTCGTTGCGCGGTGCGGTGCCCCGGGATGCCCCTATGGTGAGCCAGCGGCCGTCCATGCTGACCCGTGCGTGGTAGTAGTTCGTCTTCTCCCGGCCCTCGCCGAAGATCAGGACGTCGTCTTCGGCGGCCGTGCCTATCCGGTGCAGGTAGAGCCTGCGGTGGTACTGCTCCTCGCCGCGCGGGACCGCGCCGGGCGGGAGCCTGCGCGAGTAGTAGAACGCCTTGCCGCCGGGCAGCCAGGCGACGCCGGAGTACCTGCAGCGGTCGATCGGGCCGTCCGCCTGCTGGCCCGTCACCACGTCCATGACGCGAAGCACCGACTCCTCGTCGCCGCCCTCGGACAGCTGGTAGGCGAGCAGCCGCCCTTCCTTGTCCGGCTGCCAGGTGTCAAGCGTCGTCCGGCCGGACGGATCGAGTGCCATCGGGTCGATGAGGACCTGCTCGCCGTCCGCCGTCGCGGTATAAAGCACGGCAAGTTCCTGGTCTGCCGCGCGCCGGGTAAAGAACCGCCGCATCCCGCGCCACACCGGCGTGCCCACGTGGCCCGCGCCGAGCAGTTCGCGGATCCGCGCGGCCAGTGCATCCCTGCCGGGCAGGGCCGCGCGGTGCCCGGCGAAGAGCGCGTCCTGCGCGGCCAGCCAGTCACGGGTCTCGTCGGTCTCGCCGTCTTCCAGCCAGCGGTAGGGGTCATGCACGCGGTGGCCGAATATCTCGTCTGTGCGGTCGAGCCTGCGAGCGGCAGGGTATACAGGTGCAGTCATGTGACGCACCCTAACCGGGCCATGCGCTTACTCTTATGGGGTGGCGGACACGCGTCCCGGCGGACACACTGGATGCGAGGCACCTCGGCACCGCCGCTGGCGCCCCGGCGGGAGGTGGGAGTGCGACGGGTACTGCTGCTCAACGTGACGTATGAGCCGCTGACCACCGTCAGCCTGCGCCGCGCTGTCTGCCTTGTCCTCGGCGACAAGGCGGAAGTGGTACATGATGACGTCGCTGGCGCGGTGCTGCACGCGGCCACGGTCGTGCTCGCCATGCCGTCGGTGATCAGGCTCGGCCGCTACGTCCGGGTGCCGTACCGCAACCGGGTCCCGCTGACCAGGGCGGCGCTCATGCGCAGGGACAACTACCGTTGCGCCTACTGCGGGCACCGCGCGGAGACCATCGATCACGTGCTGCCGCGCAGCCGCGGCGGCCAGCACACCTGGGAAAACTGCGTCGCGTCGTGCATGACCTGCAATCACCGCAAGGCCGACCGGCTGCTCGACGAGCTTGGCTGGACCCTCCCCTCGGCTCCCGTCGTGCCACGCGGAGCGCACTGGCGGCTCATCGGCGTCCAGTACGACGGCGACCCGCAGTGGGCGGCGTACCTCCGGGAGCCGAGCGCCGCCTGACAGCTTAGGGTTCGCGGGAGGTGCGGGGCGGCTCAGCCTCCGGGTATGAACCGCACGCTGAGGTACGGAGCGGAGAGGTCCGTTTCGTTCCCGCCCGGGGGCACGGTCAGCTGGGGCGAGCCGTTCCCGCCGGGTCCTGGGTACAGCAGGGCCAGCGCATCCGTGCCGTTGGCGATCTCGCCATCCCCTATCTGGACGTCGTGGGCGGTGTCGTCCGGGTCCGTCAGGGTCTGGCTGTCGCCGTTGAAGTCGATGTAGGTGAAGATCCCGGTGGCCATGGCGGCCTCCCTCCCCAGCGCCGGGCGCTGGCGCGACGGTGCTGATCGGACATGCGGTTCTGATCGGACATGCGGTGCTGATCAAACATGCGGTGCTGATCGAACAGGCGGGCGCTCCGGGCCTGGCCGGAGGCGATCGCCGCGGCCGTTGCCGCCAAGCGAAGCATCACAGCCAAGGGCGCGCGCGTCTTGTAGCGCCCGGGGAACTGCTCCGTTCTCTCTGTATCGGCCCATGTAGCCTTGCGGCGGCTGGCGCCCTAGCCGCCCGATGCGGTAAGAGCTGCGCTTCGCCGGGCTAGTGTCACCGCGCTCCCGTTCGGCATAGTTTGCTTGGTCTTGGTCTTGGTCTTGGTCTTGGTCTTGGTCTTGGTCTTGGTCTTGGTCTCGCGGCTAGGGGAGGCCGCGGGTGAAGTCGATCATCGCCCTGCTGACGTCCGCGGGGCGCTCCTGCTGGGTCCAGTGGCCGCAGCCGGGCAGCACGATGGTCTCGCGTAGCCGCGGGATGCGCTCGCTGAGCCGGGGAATCAGCTCCCTGGCGCCGGGCTGCCTGAAGATGAGATCGTGCTCGCCCGTGATGTAGAGCGCGGGCGGCGTCACGGGCTCGCCGTGCCAGGGGGCGGTGAGCTCCCAGTTCCTGTCGAGGTTGCGGTACCAGTTCAGCGGGCCGGTGAATCCGGCGGTCGCGTACTCGGCGGCGAACACGGCGATGTCCTCGTCGGTCAGCCAGCCGGGGAGTTCCGGCGGGTCGAGGCAGGCGTCGAGGAACCCGCCGCCGGGTGGCACGACAGGTATCAGGGCAGGCGCGTCGCCGGAGGCGCTGTAAAGCAGCTTGCGGAAGGTCAGGGGGAGGTCGCGGGCGAATTCCGCGTCGGCGACGCCGGGTTCCTGGAAGTAGATCATGTAGAAGCCCTCGCCGATCGCGGCCCGCATCGCGGCGGTCGGCACGTTCCTGCCGCGCGGGCGGTAGGGCACGCTGAGCCCGATGACGCCGCGCACCCGGTCCGGGCGGAGCAGCGCGGTGTGCCAGGCGACCGGGGCTCCCCAGTCGTGGCCTGCCACCACGGCCCGCCGTTCGCCGAGTGCGTCCATGAGGGCGATGACGTCGCCGGTCAGCTGGAGGATCGTGTAGTCCTCCACCGCGGCGGGCCGGCCGGACCGGCAGTACCCGCGCTGGTCAGGCGCGACGGCGTGGAAACCCGCCGCGGCAAGCGCCGTCAGCTGGTGCCGCCAGGAGTACCAGCACTCGGGGAAGCCGTGCAGCAGCAGCACCAGGGGTCCCGCGCCGGCCTCGGCGATATGCATCCGCAGCCCGCGCGTGTCGACATACCGGTGGCTGATCCCGGCCGGTCCGGCGTCGCTGGTGTCCGTCAACACGCGCTCCGTTCAAACGAGGCCCTGGACTCACTCTGATGCCCGGCAGTTAACATCTTGATGCGCAGCCCTCGCTAATCCCCGCGGGGGAGTCACCAGATGGAGCCGAGCATATGACCGAGGGCGCGGCCGAGAAGCTAGCCGCCATCGCGCAGCCAGTGATCGCGCCGCTCACCCGGGATGCGATCTTCCTGGTCGCGACGGTGAATCCGGGGACAGCGAGCGCCGCGGCCGTCCGGTCTTTGTGCGGAGACCTCGCCTCGCTGCTGCGCGCGGTCGGCTTCCGCGACATCGAGGGACAGCTCTCCTGCGTGCTCGGCTTCGGATCCGAGGCATGGGACCGGCTCTTCAGCCAGCCGCGGCCGGCTGAGCTGCATCCGTTCCGCGAAGTTCGCGGCGACCGCCACCAGGCGGCGCGAACGCCGGGCGACATCCTCTTCCACATCCGCGCCAGGCGCATGGACCTCTGCTTTGAGCTGGCCACGCAGCTGGTGAGCCAGCTCGGTGACGCGGTGACCGTCATCGACGAGGTGCACGGTTTCCGCTACTTCGACGATCGTGATCTCATCGGGTTCGTCGACGGGACGGAGAACCCTACGGGCCAGGACGCGATCGACGCCGCGATCGTCGGCGACGAGGATCCCTCGTGCGCCGGCGGCAGCTACGTGATCGTACAGAAGTACCTCCACGATCTGCCCGGCTGGAATGCGCTGTCCACCGAGGCTCAGGAGCGCATCGTCGGGCGCAGGAAGCTTTCTGACATCGAGCTTGACGACGCGGCGAAGCCCAGCTTCGCGCACAACGCGCTGACGACGATCGAGGTGGACGGGCAGGAAGTCAAGATCCTTCGCGACAACATGCCGTTCGGCGATGTCTCGAAGGGCGAATTCGGCACGTACTTCATCGGCTACGCGCGATCGCCTGCCGTGATCGAGCAGATGCTCGTGAACATGTTCGCCGGCCGGCCGGCCGGCAACTACGACAGGTTGCTCGATTTCAGCCGTGCCGTCACCGGCAGCCTCTTCTTCACACCATCCCTGCCGCTGCTCGAGAGCCTGGCGGCCGGCCCGCCGGCTGTGTTGTCACCTCCGGCTGGCACGCAGCCGTCCGCAGGTCAGCCGTCGCCTCCTTCGGTGCGTTCCCGTGATGGCTCGCTCGACATCGGCAGCCTCAGAGGCCGCTCGGCATCCAAAGGGAGTTCGCAGGCATGAACAATCTCCACAGAGAGCTCGCCCCAGTCTCAGACGCTGCCTGGGCTCAGATAGAGGAAGAGGCGACGCGCACGCTCAAGCGTCACCTGGCCGGGCGACGCGTGGTGGACCTGGACGGGCCGAGCGGGTTCGCGTCCGCCGCCGTCGGCACGGGCCATCTGAGGGACATCGAGGCCCCGGCGGACGGAATACTCGCGCGGCAGCGCGGGGTAGCGGCGTTCGTAGAGCTGCGCATCCCGTTCGACCTGGACCGCCAGGCGATCGATGACGTCGAGCGAGGCGCGCAGGACTCAGACTGGCAGCCGGTGAAAGACGCCGCGCGGCGGCTGGCCTTCGCCGAGGACCGGGCGGTGTTCGAGGGTTACGCCCCGGCCGGGATCACCGGGCTCGGCCAGGCGACAAGCAACCCGGCCGTGATCCTTCCCGCCGACGTGCGCGAGTATCCCGAGGCAATCGCCCAGGCGCTCAGCCTGCTGCGCAACGCGGGCGTCAACGGGCCCTATTCCGTGCTGCTGAGCGGGGAAGCCTACACGGCGGTCAGCGAGACCACCAATCATGGCTACCCCGTGCTCGAGCACATCAGCCGCCTCATCGACGGCGAGATCATCTGGGCCCCGGCCATCTCCGGGGCCTTCGTCCTCACCACGCGAGGCGGCGACTTCACCCTGTACGTCGGCCAGGACGTATCCATCGGCTATCTCAGCCACACCGCTACGGCGGTCAGCCTGTACCTGCAGGAGACGTTCACCTTCGCCGCCCTCACCCCGGAAGCCGCCGTAGCCCTCAGACGCCCGTAAACAGCGGCCAGGTGCGACAGTGCGCCGGGGCGGTGAACAGGTGCGATCCCCGGATCGACGCCATTGCGGTCGCGTGTGTGCCTGGCCTGCTCTCCTCGCTGACGGTGTCGATCCGGGGATTGTGGACCCTCTGGGGTCGTCGATCCCCGGATCGACACCGTTGGCTTGATGGCCCCGCCCCCTTGGAAGGGGGTGAATACGCGGATCACCCCGGTTGGGTGCGGGTGAATACGCGGATCACTCCGGTTCGGTGGGGGTGAATCCCCGGATCGACGCCATTGCGTCCGCGTGTGTGCCTGGCCCGCTCTCCTCGCTGACGGTGTCGATCCGGGGATTGTGGACCCTCTGGGTCGTCGAACCCCGGTTCCACTACCACCGGTGGTGAGCGAACCCCGGTTCCATCACCATCAGCCTGGCCGCTGCCCAGGGTGGGCGAACCCCGGATTCGTCCGCGCCGGACCGGTTTTCTGGTGTGGTCTGCCGGTCGATGGGCGGGCGGATCGTGCGCTCGCGGGGGTGGCTGTCATCTCGTCCGGAGTGGTCTGCCGGTCGATGTGCGGGCGGATCGTGTGCTCGCGGGGGTGGCTGCCATCCCGCTCTCGTTCGGCTGAATCTTTCTTTTGTTTCTTGCAGGTGGAGCGGTGATGCTCGGTCCCGCCTGACCTCCCCCGCCGGCTCCCTCGCGACGGGGGAGGCCAATCCCCCCCCTGTGTAGCCACATGAGGGGTTTCTCCACTCGC
>Ga0137391_10000343_pt1 | contig 32285 bp, 35 predicted proteins | sample 15con2h24BmetaG_FD_101399 | JGI IMG/M metagenome (GOLD analysis project Ga0137391, IMG submission 101399) | Vadose zone soil microbial communities from Angelo Coast Range Reserve, California, USA - 15con2h2.4B metaG | ecosystem: Environmental > Terrestrial > Soil > Vadose zone > Saprolite...
ATCCCGCATCGCCATCACCCTGCCAGCATCGCTCAACTCCGGCTGAACAATGCCGTCCTCAGGTTCCACCGCTGGCGTCGAGTGCAACGTCACCTCCGCGGATTCCAGTCCTGGAGAATTCACCGTCACCTTGATGTCTCCAGGCTTGTCAGTCGTACGCACGATGTTTGCGGTCGGCAGCACGATGTACATCGTGCCTCCCTCAGCGCCGTTCTTGTCCGTGTCAGTCGTGTACCTCGCCGGCCCGACGAGCTTGCCTTCGCCCGAGATGTTCCAGTCGATTTCCGGATGGATGTAGGGAACTGCCTCTCCCTTATTGTCAAGCGCATTCACCTGCAGCAACGCCAGCCCGCTGCGGTCTGCCACTAGATGCTCTGCCTGTACAGTCAACTGCAGCTTCACGGGAACGCCCGGCATCTCGATGGTGTCCTCCACAGTCTGCACGCCCTTGCGTGCGATCGCACGGATCGTCCCCTTCGTCACCTCAACGTCCTTAAACTCGACGACGTGCGCGCCCGCCTCACTTGGTCTCTGCGTACCCTGGCTCCTGCCGTCTACGAACAGCTCCACCGAGGCGCCGTTCGAGTCCACCGTGATCGTCTCCCGCTTGCCAACATACCGCTGTTGCCAAGGCCACGGATGGATAAAAACCATCGGCTTCTGCGTGAAGTTCGCCTGCCACAGGTAATAAACATACTTCGGAAAACGAAAATCATCCACCCAACCCTTGGGGTTAATGTTGTGCAGCGGCGCGTTCTTGTAGATCCGGTCCGCGCCATGGTCCGCGTACAGAAACACCACAATGTTCGCCCCGCGCTTCTTCTCCAGATATTGCGCATCCATTGTGTGCTGCCACTCTTCCGTTCCTGCAACCTGACCGCTCGCTGGTTCACCCGTGTCGGGGTAAAAGGTGTGAGCGTCGTCGTTGTACCAGCCCCGGATCGTACACCGCAGTGTCTGCTCCAGCGCGAGGTCGTCCTCGGTGGTCATTACGTACTTGCCGCCGCTGGTGCCGCGCCGCAGATTGATGATCCTGCTCTTGTCCTCCGTCCACGCCCACGCCGAGTCTGCCGGATGGTCCGTCTCGTTACCCATGCTCCAGAAGAAGATCGATGGATGATTCCTATCGCGGCGTATCATCTCTTTGATTGTCTGCAACTGCACATCGCGGCCAAATTCGATGTCCTTGATATTCGGGCTCTCCTCCGCAACGATGATGCCGTTGCGATCACAGAAGTCGTACACTGCCGGGTCCTGCGGGTAGTGCGCCGTGCGCTGGAAGTTAAAGCCCATGTTGTAGCGCATGTCCACCAGGTCCCGGATCTGGATCCACCCCGGCATTGCATCGCCCAGCCATGGAAAATCCTGGTGCCGGTTCGTCCCGATCAACTGGATGGGGGCGCCATTGAGATACAGCCGCTTCTCCGCCTTGTTCCAGTAGAAGAAGCGGAACCCAAACGTTGATTCGTACTCGTCGATCACCGTGCCATGCTCGCGCACGTCCGTCACTATGCGATATAGATACGGCGACGATGGCGACCACAGATGCGGCTTCAGCACCGGCGCGAAGTCCTGCACGATTGGCTTCAACTCGCCCGGCGCAATTGTCGCCTGCGTCGTTTGCGTTGCTAAGACCTTGGCGTCAGTGCCCAGAATGCGCGAAACAACCTCAACCTCCACTTGCCCTTCGCTAGCATTCCGCACCCACGTCGTATCGTGCGCTGTAGCCGACTCAGCCGAGACATGCGGTGTCTGAATGAAGCTGCCGCCTTCGCTGTCCGCCGAGCCCTGGAACGGCACGTGCACCTTGTTCGTCAGCACAAGCCGCACGCTGCGGTAGATTCCGCCGTACACGTCGAAGTTCCCGGCCGTCATCGGAGGAACATGTCCCAGGTCGTCATCGCGCCGGTTAGAGACCTGCACAGCGATCACGTTGTCCTCGCCGAAGCGGACCCACTTCGTCACGTCCAATGAAAAGCTCGTGTAGCCGCCCTTGTGCTCCCCCGCGAGATGCCCGTTCACGTAAATGAATGAGACCTTCTGTACGCCATCAAACTCAAGAAACACAAGTCTCTGTTCGTACCGCTTCGCAATCGAGAAGTGCTTGCGATACCAGCCCCACCCGTACCACCAGTAGGAATCCTCGCGCTCGGTCGCGCGCTCAATAAATGGATGCAGATCGCCCGTTGTCTCATAGGTGCTCCAGGTATGCGGCAGCGCTACGGCGGACCACTTTGAGTCGTCCGCATTCGCCTCCGCCCAGCGTTTGTCCGGCGTCTGCTGCGGAAAGTATTGAAATGTCCAGTCGCGGTCGAGGCCTCGTACCACTCGCATTTCGTTCGAAGATGGAACGTGGTCCGCAGCGTCAGCCCGCACAATGGAAAAGGATAAAGCGAGACCGAGTGATGTTACGTAGAAGATCGCTCTTAGAAATCCCATGAATCAATCCTGAGCAAAACAATGGAAGAGTACCGACTGTCACGATTCGCATGGCCGCTGGCACATGTGAAACAGCAAGCAAAAGGTCCACCTGGAATATTCCCCTTGCGACTCGAATATTCCGAGCGGTTGCGAGGTTAGAACTGTATATGTCCAGACAATTGGAGGAACCTCTGTCCGCTCGTGCTGGTGATCTGCCCCAGACTCGATCCGATCTGATTTGAGGGAGTACCGAGGTTCGGTGTATTGAACACGCCGAACGCATCGCAGCGGAAACGGAACTCCATGCCTTCGCGCCCGGGAATTGGGAACGTCTTTGCCAGCGACATATTGTTGCTGATGCTCGCCGGGCCAATGATCGCATTGCGCCCCAACGTACCAAACGTCCCCGGCGAAGGATAATCATGCCCGAACGAACTGTTGCTGCTACATGATGGATTATCGTTGCCGCAGAACGCCGTGGTGTCGAACCACGTGTTCGCCAGCCCTGTAGCCGGGTTAGTCGTTAGAGCCAGCTTGTTAATGCGATGACGATCCGCCGGTAGATTCCAGTTGTGCCACACGAGAGGCCGTTGATTCGGCGTATTTGTATCGGCCCAGTCGGTCTTCGAGAGGATGTTCACCGGCTCGCCGCTGCGATATCCGAAGCGGCCGCTTAGAATCCAGCCGCCCGCCATCGTCCTCACCATACGGTTGTAGCGCTCCATCTTCGGAAGATTCACACTGTAGCCGATGCTGGCAATATGCGTCGCGTTGAAGTCCGACGGCCCAACCTCGGAGCTAAGGTTGAAATTCAGCGGTGAGCCGACTGCGGGCACCGTCGGCGTGCTGAACACATTTGGCACTGTTGACGTGTCGGTCGTATTCGACGAGAACTGATCGATAGACCGCGAGTAAGTGTAAGCGCCCATCGCGCTCACCCACGAGCCCAGTCGCTTCGTCAGCGAGACCTGCAATGAGTTGTAGCTCGACATGCCGATGCTCGCCATGTCTGCGATATTGCCGAAGTTCGAATAGACTCGACGCTGCTGGTAGCTCGAACTGGAAGTGCTCGCACCGGTGGCCCACAGTGCGGGGTTCGTGTTGTAATCCAGCAGTTGATGCCGGCCGAACTTGCCCACGTACATCACCTGCATGGCAAGGTTCTGCGTGAGTTGCTGCTGCACGCCCAGGTTGGCCGACTCCACATACGGGGTCTTCAAGTTCGGGTCCGGATAGGTCAGCGTGAACGGCGTCTTGAAGGTCGGATGCGAGAGGTCCACGGTCATAGGGAAGGAAGGGCCGCTGGCGTACGGATCAGAGATGCTCGCCGGCGTTACGTTCGGCGAGAACTGGTAGACATAAGGCTGCGTATTGTTCTGGATAATGTTTGCGCTGAGCTGGTTATAGAAGATGCCGAACCCGCCGCGCAGAGCAGTCCTGCCATTGCCGAAGACATCGAGTGCAAAGCCGATGCGTGGCGCAACATCGTATCTGGGCGTCGGCACCTCACCCCGTGGGATACCTGGGTCACCCGGGAATACCAAGCCGACCGGTGCGGTCGGAATCTTCACTGACTGCTGCCCCGGTCGGAAGGTTGCCCACCAGTTCTGGGGCTGGTACCACGGGAACGGCAGTTCATAGCGAAGGCCGAGGTTCAGCGTGAGTCGCGGCGTCAACCTCCAGTCATCCTGGAACCACAAGTACATGTTGTTCTGGATGCCTGTTTGCTCAATCTGCGGACTCTCGGCGGTCGCGTTGTTCACAAAACCAAAAATATAATCGGCCATCGCATCACCTGTATACGTACCGGTAAAGGTGAACTGGCCCATTGTGTAGAAATACGAGCGGTTCATGTATTGCAGCCGCAGATACTCCGCGCCTGCCTGGATATTGTGGTTTCCTCTCACCAGGCTCACATTGTCAACGAGGTCGATGGCTCCGTCGACATTCTTCTGCTCGTCCGTCGAGTTCGATGACAGTACCACGCGCGAGTTCACTGTGAACGCCGGCAAAACCGGCTTGCCCAGGACAGGGAAGTTCGAACCGAGCGAGTTAAGGCTCGTTGGATCAGTAGGCTCGGATGTGCCGTAGAACCGGTTGTACCCGAGGCGAACCACGTTCAACACCGAAGGCAAGATTACCCAGGTGTCGTTCACACTGATAGTCTGTGTGCGCGCATTCTGGTTCAGCACCTCATACTGCGGGATCGCGTTCGTCGAGGTCGTGTGGCTGTTCTGGAACGAGTTGATGATGATGTAGCGCCCGTCAATCGTGTGCTTGCCGAAGTGCCAGTCCAGGCGCCCTTCCGCCGTGTCGTTGTCCAGCGGGCTGTAGTAGTTCTGGATCAGCGTGTTGTTCGGCCCATTCGGCAGCGGCACATACTTTGCGTTAAAGTTCTGAATCACCGGATTCACGCAGACGTTCGGGATCTGCGCGTTGGCAATATACTGGCCCGTTCCCAACGCCGCTGCGCATGTTGGCGACAGCAGCTTCGAAATCGTGGTGTAGTACGTTCCCTTCGCGTAATTTGGATTCTGCAGATAGCTGCTGGCAGACTTGTTCGCCGTCCCCGCATCAGCCGAGAAGTTACCGGCTGCGCCGTTCAGGCCTCGCTCAGCAGCGGTCGGAGGAAGTGCGGACGTCGCCGTATCCACGTTGCTCTGGCGATATCCTTCGTAGCCCGCGAAATAGAACAGCCGATTGCGCAGGATCGGCCCACCGAGAGTCGCGCCGAAGCGATTAATGTGCGACTGATTGGTTCGCTGCGTGTAGTAGTTCGAGGCGTTGAACGCGGTGTTCTGGTTGTACTCCCAAAGCGCCCCGTGGATCTGGTCCGCTCCGGACTTCGTAAGGATATTGACGATGCCGCCGGTATTGTGGCCGTACTGTGCGCCGTAGTTCCCAATCAGCGCCTCGATCTGCGACAGGAAGTCCGGTGGCGGGTAGTTCTGCCCTGTGTTGCGGAAGAAGTTCGTGTGCATTAGACCGTCCAGCAGCAACAAGTTATCCGAGCTGCGCGATCCTGACACATTGAACGTAGGCCCATTGCGATCCGGCGCGAATGCCGCGCGAGTGCTCACATCCGACACGCCTGGCAATACCGAGAGAAAGTCCAGCGGCTGCCCTGTGCTCGTCGGCAAGTCGTTTACCAACACCTGTGGAATCACCGCGCTGATGGTGTCAGAGTGCGTATCGACCTGCGGAGGCGCGGAGCTGACTATAATCTGTTCATTGACGCGGCCAGAGTGCAGGGATGCATCCACTCGGACACTTTGGTCGGCGTCAACCGTCACCGCGTCGTTAACATATCGTTCGAACCCGGAGGCTTCGATCGTCACTGTGTAGGTGCCGAGGGGGATCGCTGGAAGTAGATACGAACCGCTGCTGTTGGTTACGGACGCTCGCGTCAATCCCTGCTGGTTGGACCGTGCAGTGATTTTGGCACCCGCCACGAAAGCGCCCGAGCTATCGGTGATAGTTCCTAGAATGCTGCCTGTGGTCTGCGCTGACGCAGGGCATATAAGCGCACAGGAGGCGACGAACAGCAGAGAAAACATTGTCCATTCGCGGTTCATGGGGATAATCTCCTGAATAACTTTGTTCCTGAGTGGCCCATCGTAGAGCGCCGAATACTGAGTGCGAATCAGCCAAAAGTATGGCCAAGTTATTTTTAGGGAAAATCCCTCCGCTCACCAAAGTGGCGCATCTGTTTCGGGCGAGCATAGCTTCCTTTTGCGCTCACGACCCACTGGCTCGCAAGCTTTGCCAGTGGCGAGAAAGTCCAGGTCGCGGAAAACGGTGACTTCGCCGGCGGGGAGGGTGATACTTACATAGTGGCCACCTTAATAACCCTGAAATAGCACTGAGCAGATCAGTACCGCCAAACGCGCTTCTCTTCACCCACGGCGAGATGCACCGGATCGGCGGCGATAGGGAAAGGTGGTACGAATGAGCGTTCCCACACAGCGACTGTTAGAGTCCATCTGTCTTTTGCCAATTAGAACAAGTTTTCCAAATAGCAATGGTCGCGTATTGGTCGCGCACTCAAATCCGATTTTTGGCGGCTAACTAAGTCTATTTGAATGTTACAGATAAGATGAGGCAATGAGCGACGCCGGCCTTTTTTCGGCCAGAACTATCGGAGCCCGTATCTTGCTAACAATAAAAGAGTTACCGAAAATGCCAAAAGCCTCCAGCGTGCTGGAGGCTTGGAGTAGATCCTGTAAGTTATTGATTCTAAATGGTGGCCAGAGACGGGATCGAACCGCCGACGCCGGCCTTTTCAGGGCCGCCTAGCAAGCGAACTAAGTGCTCTGGAATCAGCGGATATAGTTGAGACGATTAGCCTTGTGGCCTCCTCGATTTAGGATGGTTTAGGACCATTTGGGCTGGTTTCGACCGTACGATGGTCGTGTATTGGTCGTGTGACTCCAAAGCTTAGATTCTGACCTCTTCGGTGTCATGGGAATGAACCGCTCCGCAAATTTCAGATCGGCCAGTGGATAGGACCGACACATTCAGCACTATTTGATGCCAACTTTCCAGCCAACGGAGCCACATGGGCTGATCTTGAAGCATGAGCCTATATTGTCATGGGTTCTTCTCCTTGGCCTCGATGTTGAACTGGAACCTACTTCAGAGAAGGATGAAGAACCAAACGGAAACGTGCTTGTCCCGCCATCATCTTGGCGAAGGCCTCCTCCGCCTTCTCCAGAGGAACGCGCTCGACCATCGGGGCAACGCCCTGAAGAGCGCTAAAGCGAATCGTGTCTTCCTCTTCGATCGCTGTTCCCACGAAATAACTCGTGATCGACCGGCTTCCGACCACGAGTTGGGATAGGTCGACCTTGATCGGGTCAAAGGGGGATGCCTAACGCTATGAGTTGACCATGCGGCCTCAGGGCTGCGACCAGCGGAGCGATGGATTCCGCATTGGAGGAGGCTGTCAGGACGGCGTCTGCCCCACCTAGTGCGTTAAGCACCGCGACGGCATCATGCTTTGAGTTATCGATGTATTCGTGAGCGCCAAGCCTGCGTGCCAGTTCTTCCTTGTCCGACCCTCGGGCGATTGCCACCGTCCGGAAGCCCATCTTCCGAGCGAACTGGATGGCCATATGTCCCAAGCCTCCGATGCCGTGGACGCCTACGGTGGCACCACCCCCCAATCCTGACTTGCGGAGAGCATTGAACGTCGTCACGCCCACGCAGACCAACGGCGCGACCGCGTCCGGCGTGAGGTCGTCGGGGACAGCCGCGAGAGCGCGTGCTTCCACAATCGCCATCTCGGCATAGCCGCCATCCCGGGATACGCCCGTGATGATCAGATTCTGGCAATCGACAAATATGCCCCGTCGGCACGGTTCACAGTGGTTGCACTGTCCTCCGAACCAACCTACGGCTACCTGCGGGTCAGCTCCCTGGATCAAAACGAGGTTCGCCAGCTCAAAGGACTGGCCTTGGACAAGACATTTACCGACAGAGCCTCCGGCAAGGATGTGAAGCGGCCCCAATTGGAGGCCATGCAGAGCTTCGTCCGCGAAGGCGATACAGTGTTTTGTCACTCGATGGACCGGCTGGCCCGTAACCTCGATGACTTGCGGAGAATCGTGCTGAGGCTGACTGAGCGGGGGCATCCATGTCGTCTTTGTAAAGGAAAACCTGACCTTCACCGGCGAGGATTCGCCTATGTCGAATCTGCTGTTGAGTGTCATGGGGGCGGTTCGCCGAGTTCGAGAGAGAGTTGATCCGCGAGCGCCAGCGCGAGGGGATTGCGATCGCAAAGCGGGAAGGGAAGTACACCGGCAGGAAACCTTCTCTGATGCCCGCGCGGGCGGCCGAGTTGCGACGGCGAGTTGCCGATGGTGCCTCGAAGGCCACACTTGCTCGTGAGTTCGGCATCAGCCGGGATACGCTATATCGGTATGTTCCGGTCAAGAAGCGCCGGGCTGGGAAGCTTGCAAAATGAATTGTGTGCAGGGAATCGGAGGAGGGAAGGGATGTGTGAATCGGAGATGCAAGCGGAGTTGGAGCGCCTACGGGCCGAGAATGCCCAGCTCAAGAGCAAGACAAGGGTGGCCTCACTTTGAAGGTGAGCGAGAAGGGCGGGGTCTCTCTGTACGGCATGGGCCGCTTTCCGGTCACGCTCTACAAAGAACAATGGCTCCGCATCCTGGCAAGGGCGCCGGAGATCGAGGCGTTCATTCGCGAAAACGATTCCAAGCTGAAGACGAAGGAATAGGGCTTTGAAGAAAGGGGCTCGATTCTACTATCGGTTTTGCTAGTTTTCCCGCTTTATGGGGAGAACTAAACTTGGCGCATGACGGAATCTATGTCACTGGTGAATGGCAGCCGGTTCGGGGTTTATGTCATTGAAAGCCAACTAGGCTCAGGCGGGATGGGCGAGGTCTATCGCGCGCGCGACGAGCAGCTAGGGCGGACAGTTGCGATCAAGATGCTGTTGGGAACACAGGCTGGAGATAGTGGCCGACGTGCGCGTTTTCTGCAGGAGGCGCGGGCAGCTTCGGCGCTGAATCACCTCAACATCGTCACGATTTATGGCGTGGCACGGAAGAGGGCCGCGATTACCTGGTGATGGAATATATTTCGGGGAAATCCCTGGATGCGGTGATTCCGCCTGGAGGGCTGCGGCTCAATGTAGCCGTCAAATGCGGTCTGCAGATCGCCGAGGCAATGTGCGCGGCGCATAGAGCGGGAATTGTGCACCGCGATCTGAAACCTGCCAATGTGATGGTCTCCGATAGTGGTTTAGTTAAGATTCTGGACTTTGGGCTGGCCAAGGCTATGACGTCGGACAATGGCGCGGATCGGGACCCGGACCCGACGGCGATGACTGCATTAACGATGCAAGGAAACATATTGGGCACTGCTCCATACATGTCTCCGGAGCAGGCCGAGGGAGGCATTGTCGACGGCCGGACGGACATCTTTGCGTTTGGCTGCATTTTCTATGAGATGTTGACGGGAGTCAGTCCATTCAAACGCGATTCAGCGATTTCCAGCCTGAGTGCGGTATTGCGGGACCAGCCGAAACCCCGGTGCGGATCACGAACAATCCGGCGCACGATACTGCTCCGGTGTGGTCGCCAGACGGGAAGTGGATTTACTTCGCGTCGAACCGCAGCGGGGCGTTCGAAATCTGGGGGACCCTCCCAAAGGAGAACGCGGCACCGATCCAGGTGACCCATCAAGGGGGATATTCCGCGATCTTTTCGACCGACGGCACCACGATGTTCTACTCCTGGCGTCGATCGATTCCGTCAACGAGAGAGCCGGATTACGCACAGCACCCGGGCTGGATTCTTCTATTCTCATTTGCCAACATCCCCGTCAATTGCCAGACCAGCGATAGCCGATCCAGCGGCTAGAAGTTAATGACCCGCTGTTCTAGTACTTCTGCTAACTGTGCGTGTTTGGCGTGATGCACTATGCTCGCCGTACGGTTTTGAAGCGAGCGGCCTGATTCCATAACTGATCCTTCGTCGCGCAACCCTGCAACCCATTCAGGTTTTGGAGCCTGCAGGTCTTTCGCGACGGTTGAGATGGGGAGTCAATGACACACCGAAAGTTACACATCGCGCTGTGGGGGATGGTCTTCCTTGCTCGTCTCTCAGCCGCTCCGTTTCTGCATGCGGCCGAGAAGGAAGACTTTGACGCTTACAAGCTGCGCATCGACGCGGGCCGGTACTACTCGAACCCTACGGGCAGCATCCACGGGGCATCGGACACTGGCTCCATCGATCTAACCAAGGACCTCGGCTTCAGTAGCTACCCCACTTTTTCAGGCAAGGTCGACTGGAAGTCACAAGGAAGAACCATTTTTACGTCACCATCATTCCACTCGATACCTCGCGCCAGACGGTGCTCAACCGGACGTTTACCTTTCAGGGGCAGACGTTCACTGCTGGATTGACGGCAAACAGCTCGCTCAATACTCTCGCGGTGGCGCCGGGGTACCAGTACGACTTCATTCGGCGTAAGCGGGGCCATCTTGGCCTCGGATTACAGTTCGACCTGTTCAACACAACGGCCAAAATCAGTGCTGCGGCGCAGGTGACAGGCGATGGTGTCCACCATAATGCGGTGTCGGCCTCTGGATCGCTTTTAGCACCGATCCCGGTCGCGGGACCCGACTTCCGTTTTTACGTGACTGATTCGCCGAGGGTGTTCGTCCAGGGGAATGTGTTGGGCATGTATCTGTTCGGGTACGGAAATTTTGTGTCTACGGTCGGCAACCTTGGGATCACACTTTCGAAGCACTTCGCCGTACTCGCCGGCTAGCCGATCGCAACGGACGCGGATATAGCCCGGCTCGAACACCACCGGCGTAGAGAGATCAATTTGATCCTACGGTGCTGGCCGCGAAGGAAATTTTGAGAGTTGGGAAATACGGTGAAGGCACATGAATCCGCGTCCCGTTGAGCGTCTGGAAAAGACGTTGGCGCGAGTCGCCAAAGAACGAGGATTGGCGCAGCAGCGTCTCCGCCGGTGGGTGCTTGCGACAGTTGCTGGTCGAATGCGCCAACCACGTCATCGGGCCACATGGAAAAGCCTCAGCCTTGCGAGAGTGGGGCCTCAGTCTCGCTGCCCGTGGCGGAAGCCATGCACGAAGACGAGCTGTGGTGGCCGTCGCCCGTAAGCTTGCCGTCCCACTTCACCGGATCTGGATCACACAGGAGGTCTACACGCCGTTCTACGAAGTAGCGGCCTGAGGCAAAGACGCTGAACTGTTGCGACGACCCCGTGTCCCGATGACTGCGCACGGTGTTTGGCCCTCAACGAGGCCGACCGAAAGCTGGCAGCATCACTTCTCCTCCTGGACCTCAACCGGCACAGAGCCAAAGGCTCATACATGCGTATAGAAACACGGTGGAGAACAACATGCGTCGCAACCAAACAACAAAAGCAAGAACCCTAAGAAGGAAAAAACGGAGATCAACCCTTGACAGAAGTGACCTTCTCATAGAAACACCGTTTTGTGGAAACTGCGAAATCGATTTGTTCATGGAATCTGAACGTTGGCCAACATATCCGCGATTCTGATCAAACCCTTCATGTAGTTACAAATCTCCGCGGGTGCCTCCTGGTGCATAAACTCCACCAGCCATCGAGGATCAATTTCAATACCGCACTGTTGGAGAAACGTGGCGTCGTCCATTTAGCCTCCCAGCCTTTGCCCAGCTTGGCTACTTCGAGTCGCGCCCGGTAAGTCTGTTCTAGCCACTTTGCCATCTCTTCATCGGCATCCGCTAGTGCCTTGTCGTATGCCTTGACTTTTTGGGATGGTTCGCCCCATGCGTTAAGGTTCACCAGAGCTGCCGAAGGCTCCCAATCCCGCTAGAGCGATCATCGTGTTTTGAAACTGCTTTCCATGACGCTGGTAAGTAGATCACCACCGCTGAGGGCGTATGGAAATACCACGAATTGGTCAAGCGTAATGCCTGGTTGATCCGTCGTGTCTAGACTCCTCTTTTCCGATTCTTCGCACTTGCACGTCTGGATCAGAGACGTGGATATTGTCCTTTCGCCCGTCGGCTCGCCCGCACACTATTTGACTACGCGCAGATCAGTCCGCGGATGACCAAACATCCGCTGGTTCCTCTATCGGCAGGCCCAACCCATTCCTCCAATCGGCGGCGAGATAACGCAGCTGACAGGCGGCGTTTTGTACCCGGCGCAGGTCAAGCTGCGAATCGCATCTGGATCACGGCTTCCGGGAGGGGGAGAACGAATGCCCAATTACGGGCCATGCTAAGCGGAAGTTTCCGAAAAGTGAGGTGAGTTTTTCATGTCTTTTTGGACACAACGACGGATGAAAATGGGGTTAGGCTGGGAAGTCGTGCACGCATGAGGTTGTGACCTTCAACGGCGCCGTGAGCCCGCAGATAAGGTTGACCCTGGATGCGTTTAGAAACAACGGACTGTAGCCTCCTTTATGAGGAGCACGCGAGGGAGACTCTCGCTATCAAGGCATGCCTCCGACGATCCAGCGATCGAATCGGAAATTAGAATGAGCCGATAACAGATTGCAGGAAAAGAAGGAGAGTGAACCACAAATAATCGAATGAGCCCGTTTCAGCGTTCGAACACCTACCGGACGTGTGTCTCAAGGGAACAAAAAGCAATCAAAAAACATCCAAAGCAAAGCTCTTGACAGAGTAGTCGGCTTTCATACATGCGTTTAAAAACACGTTGGAGAACAACATGCGTCGCAACCAAACAACAAAAGCAAGAACCTAAGAAGGGAAAAAAGGAGATCAACCCTTGACAGAAGTGACCTTCTCATAGAAACATCGTTTCGATGCGGGCGCAAGCAGATCATGGAGCGACCTTCAGAGTACCCCCCCTTACGTAATGAATGAAATCCAGCGGGGATCACTGAAAGTGCTTTGCACTTGCCAGACCTGGATCATTCCAAGACCTTTGTCTCTCTAGCTTGGCGTTTTGGATGAGCCAATGGCAGCAGTAACTGGCTTAGTTCTCCTGCCGGTGCTCTCGAAGTAAGAGATCGACCTGCGATACGTCATGACAAATATGTCTCGTCAGGGAGCGACGATTAGCTCGGCGTTCGTCTGGCCGCACATCCCATAGATAGCCCCGGACCTGCAGGCACCCGCGGAATACTTGTAACATCCGAGCTTCCTGGCCACGACGGAGACAGAGCGCTCAGAGCCGCCAATAATGGCCCCAGCCGGATCGAATGGGGACCAGGGTGACCCTGTCAGCAGGCGTCGAGTACTCGTAGATGTTCAAGGTCACGCCAATGCTTGCGCCCATCTGCGTGACGGTGCCCCAGGCCTGGGCGTCGATGGTTTCATACTTGTCGCGGGCGAACCCGGGGTGGCTGCGATCATGACGATGCCTAATACTAGAAGGCTTTTAATTTTTGAGTAAACCGGCATATCTCTTTTCTCCGGTTCCGCAATTTGGACGGTGCTGTTGCTTCATGTGGAGTGTACGTCCGTGGCTGTGCGATCCAAAATTAGCAAAACTGCTTCTTTCCCGGAACAATTGCACTAGGGTACGATCTTCATGTATGGGCAGACGGGGGCTTGTGATTCGATGAGGCTAAATTTGCTCTTTGGGATGTCGTGGAGGGCACCTGTTGAAGGGATCTCCCGCTGCGGTAATCGCAGACGAATGAAATTCTAGGCTCGGCGGAAAACCAAAGCCCAGTAAAGAGTGATGGCTAGCAGAATGAACTAACTCCAACGACAGCTATCCGTGGCCCGAATGTCTTGAATCTCTGTGATAGGGCCGTCAGCAACAATACTGTCGCTAGAACAACGGTGACTCTTATATAGCTATCGGCATTTTCGCTGCCTCAACGCCTTGACTAAAGTAGGCAATCGCTTGCTCAGATAGCTTGCGGATTGAATCGAATGTGAGTTGACGTACTCAGCCATGAAAATTGGACCTCTCATTCGGTTGAACAACTGCGTCGCTCGCCTCGTCAAAATGGGTCGCTTTCTATCAAACTACTTAGCGCTCTGAGCGGGTTCTTTGTTGGGAGGAGCTGATCTCCATGCCGATCAATCTCGCAATCAAGACAGCGAGATAAAGTTGCCCTGTGAGAGCTTCTCCGACGGCGAGAGCACGTGCAACCAGTGTCACCGGGATGATATCTCCATAGCCCAATGTAGTCAGAGTCTCGTAGCTGTAGTAGTACTACTCCGACACATATGATGAGGACAAACCGACAGTGCTGTGAAAGGAGTTTGGCTTTAGCTGCATCGCGATCAGGTAGGCGTTCGCCCAGGCCAAGCCGAAGAGTAGATAAATAGCTATCGCGGCCTGGATGCTAACAGCTGTTATCGCCCCTGTGCGACGGAAGATCTGCAAGAGTAATATCCACTCAATGATGAGAATGACCAGAATGGTAGCCACTTCGCCGCCCAGTTGCCCAGAACGGCTTGGCATCCATAAGGCTATACATCGTTAGAAAATGCGACTATGCTGATGAGTGCCGAGAAGACGAAGAGTCCCCGGCGACGCCAAGCGACGGTGATGCCTGCGCCGAGGAGCACAGTAAACACGATGTTGTTGTACCACCCCTCATGGTTCTCACCGAACCCAATCGACGGCATGATAAAAACAGTCAATATGAGGATGCCCAGGAAGACCGAGATATTGACCTGAGATCCCAAAGTATATCGGGCGCGTGATCGTCGAAGTTACCCCGTTCATTTGCAGGTTTGCTGGCTCCCGGGACGGGTGGCTTCATAGCTAAATCCTCAGATTTTCTTCATTTCGCCGATAAATATACGTTCAATGCCAGCCCTATGCCATGTAGTTGGCGATTGGGACTTTTGCCGGTATTGTTTTGGTGCTCATAGTAAGGATCGAGCTCAAGGTGCTTTTTGATCGGAAACAGGCAACCCACATAAATTTCTGTGGTACTCCACTTTTGATACTGGCTTTCGTAGTACACCTCGACGCTTGCATAGGGTGCCGGATGATACGAACGTATTACCAAGGCCTTTTCGACTTCCAGCTTGTTACGATAGCGCCAGTTGAATTTTCCATCACTCCAATCAAGATCTGAACGGTTTCTGTCGGAGAGGAGCAACCCGGGCTTCGCTGGGAAGTGTGAGGTTGCCGCCAGCTCCAAGCGATTTGTCGAAGGCGAACCTGTCAAGTAGCGGTATCCAGCAGCAAACACTAAGGGCCGCGACTTCGCGTCGTCCAGATCGAAACTGGTAACTCGCTTAAGTCTAACCAGGGGCTTTGTATAGAGTTCCAGGCTAGGACCTATCGCGAGCTGAGTGGGATCCCCACCCTCTCTTGTATCCTTCGCCTGGCCCACGAGCCGTACATTTTCATTCAGCTTGAGATACACATCTAATTCCGGCAAGAATTGTGTCTCTTGCGCACTCACGACTGCGCAGGAGCCTGTCAGAAGGGCTAAGGATAACCAAAAGGTTCGAAGAGCCATAGATTTGGAATTCGCCAAAAAAGCGCCATGCTGATGTCTATTGATACTCCGGAATTGACGATCTAGGCATGTGCTGACTGTCTCGTCAAGCGTAGCGGCTATCTTATGTCGACGCCACTGCCATATCTGCTAGTGCCCCGCGAATAGTTGCTAGACGCAAGCTGCGGCTCAGTCTCGTAAGTTGAGACTGGCGTAGGTTGGCAAAGCGATCAGGCTCTATTCTTGGCCTGGAGATCTTGAGCCACTTTGTTTGCACGCCACGTGGCGATCCGATTGACCGGCCCGCGCACCAGAAGATAGGGAATGATTGCAAGAAAGATCGCAACGACCAGTGTTTCACCGGGGTAAAACCAGTGATAGACCTTTATCTGATAAATGACATCGAGAATGACAGCCAAGATAAAAATCTTACCGAACCGCTTCCAGCCAAGTTTTAAGAGCTCTTTTCGCTGATCCGGGTCTTTGACCACGGCCCAGAAATATGCCGGTCTTCCCAGCTTTGCGTCCTTTATCCCATCGATCACTGCAAAGATGATTGCCATGGCTGGCTGCATAAAGAATCGGAAATGAAGCGGGCCATCTAACCGGCCAAAAAGGTTTTCGATAAATCTGTTCCAGATGTCGTCCATAGCTTTAATCCTTTCTTTTGTTCGCAACCTGCCAGGGCCAGCAGCCTTCGATTTCCACCGCAATGGACCAGCTCAAAAACGTTCGTACGACGATCAGCAATGCGAGGGACACTATCTTCTCTCTGGTTGGCTCTACTGTTACTGTGCTGATGATGTCGGCAGCGATCAAAAACTCGAGCCCAAGCTGTAATGCCCTTCCGATAGAGACTTTCAGGTGGTCATAGGGATTCGGCCTTTTCTGTTTATAGTGGACGAGAGCCCTGAATCCTGCATAGATAAAGCCGATACTGATTACTACAACGCCAACAAACTCAAGCCCCTGCGCAGTAAATTCTACGATCTGCATCGGTAGGTTATTGTCCATACGACCTTATCCCAACAACTAGAAGATACCGGCGACTAGTGGATGGTTGATTGTTCCGGCTATCGAGCTTACTTTTGATTTCTTCCGAAATGTTGGAACGATGATTTGCACTAGTTTTGGGATGCATCGAACACCACCTGATCATGCCACCAGAGACGTTCAAAGAAGGTACGTGCCATTTCCCGATCAGATCGTTCTGGTGATGTGACCGTCCGCTTTAGAATGTCATCGATCGTGCGATTTCCATCTACAGCATCGAATAAGCGCTTTTCTGCCGGGTTGACTGCCATGAAAATATCTCTGTAACTATGAGTGCGGTTTATTAGAACGGCTTCGGCTCCCGCAGGCAGACGTTCTTGAACGCCGATGGTGTCTGACATTCGAATGGGCACGTAGCGTAGACACGCATTCCCTGCGAAACTGATGGGGTGCGTGTCGCCGTGCCTATCGTTCCGGTAGACGATGACGCTGTGACGAACCATCGTGCCGCGAAAGAGCTCGGCGGCAGCGTACTGCTCCTCCAAGGGGAGGTGTGCCATCTGGAGGGCCGGGGGGATCTGCGCCATCACACCGCAGCGCCCACTGTAGGGCGCTTGTTTTACCCAACGACCAAATGTCAACTTCCCTTTTTCGATGAAATCGAATAACTGCGGCACGGAATAGGCGCGGTCCTGAGGATGCAGGAGCGCGTCGGCGAGCGCCGCCTCCTGCCGAAAGTCGGGGGCCTCGTGCAAAATGTGTTCCAGCGGATGACCAGGCGGCAATGCCCGGAGCGCAGTGATAAGATCCCGAATTCCCTCATCGGTTGCACCTATACCAATACGTCTGCAAAACTCCTGCAGCATATAGATGCCGGTCCTTCCGTAGGGCGCATAGACCATCAGATGCATTGCTGCATCCGGTTTGAGCACGTCGTGCAGAGCTGCAAGACCGACATCAGGATCCGGAAGATGATGGAGAACACCGGTGCAGACAATCTGGTCGAAGCTCATCCCCAATTGGCTTACCTGCTCGATTGCAAGCTGATGGACCTGAAGATTTTTCAGATCGTATTTACGCTTGAGTTCCTCCGTACACTGCACACTCGTTGCGCTGATATCGATGCCGGTAACTTGAGCTGTGGGCCAACGCAAGGCATGCTTTGCTGCCTGAGACGTTCCGCAGCCTGCGATGAGAATGGAATGGTCTTCGCTGTAGGATCTGTCCGGCCAGAAGAGATGGTGATCCGCGCGACGCCTGTGCGGGTCGTCCCAGAGCCGACGGTATTGTTCGAGACTATCGACCGGTCTTGGATACGGATAACGGTCGTAGAAGCTTCGGACCTCATCTGCTGTATCAAGTGACGGCGAAAGTGGTTCTGCTAGTTGGCTCATGGCAAGTGCCGCATTCCTACAGATTCCGCAGTAGACCATTGTCTGTCGGCAAAAATCTGTTTATCAACCTGCATTGCGCAACTGACCCGATTTTGTTGTGAATTCTCCATCGAAAGGGAGGCCTTGTCGACCTCCCTTTCGACAGGGTTAGTTACTTCGTCAGAGCCGGTTGTTGCTTAGCTGCAGCTTGGGCTTTCGCCTTCGCTGCGGCGTATGCGGCCTCTGCTGGTCCCAACGACGCCATCACGGAATCGAGGTTGAACGAGGCTGCCTTCTGGCGCGGTGGGAACTTGACGAAGTTCTCGATCTGCGCCGCCACGAGTGCCTGGGCCTGGTAAAGCTGCGGGACGTGGTTGATCGTCCAATCCCAGTAGACGTTGGAGTTGAAATCCGCACGCTCAAATGGGTCGCGACGAAGGTTGAATATATGAGGAAGGCGTAACTTCTCAAAGGGGTCCGCCCAGACATTGGTTGAATATGAAAGCTGCTGTTCGAAGACCAGCTTGTAGTCGCCAGCCCGAACTGCCATTACTCCGCCGTCATCGCTGATGTAGAAGAAGTGGTCTCTTGGGCTCTCCTTCACCTGCCCAGTGAGGTATGGCAACTGGTTAATGCCGTCGATACAGACATTGAACGTCTTATCCCCAGCCTTGTAGCCGTTGAGGAGCTTCTGGTTTATGTCCGGCTCGCCAGCTGCGGCCAGCAACGTCGGCAGCATGTCCTGGTGGCAGACGATTCCGTTGAGCACCGAGCCAGCCTTGATCTTGCCGGGCCAGCGGAAGAAAGCCGGAACTCGCCAGCCGCCCTCCCAGTTCGTGTCTTTCTGGCCGCGGAACGGGCTATTGGCGCCATCGGGCCAGGTATCGTTTTCCGGGCCGTTGTCTGTGGAGTACATGACGATAGTGTTATCGGCAATGCCCAGTTGGTCGAGTTTGTCGAGCATCATGCCAATTTGCTCGTCGTGGACGACCATGCGATCGCTGTAGTCGTCCTGGCCGCTCTTGCCGCGATTCTTGTCGGCGAGGTGGGTCCGGAAGTGCATGGCTGTCGAGTTGTACCAGAGGAAGAAGGGCTTATCCGCTTTGACTTGCTTCTCCATCCAGTCCATAGCTCGAGAGGTGATCTCTTCGTCGACTGTTTCCATGCGCTTCTTGGTCAGAGGGCCAGTGTCCTCAACCGTCTGCTTGCCTACCCGGCCCCAGCGGGGATCCGTCGTTGGATCATCCTTGTCAGTCGCCTTGCAATGGAGCACCCCTCTAGGTCCAAATTTTTCCTTGAACGCGGGATCCTTCGGATAATCGGGCAGCTCCGGCTCTTCTTCGGCGTTGAGGTGATAGAGATTGCCGAAGAATTCGTCGAAGCCATGCACGGTGGGCAGGAACTCATTGCGATCGCCGAGATGATTCTTGCCGAATTGGCCGGTGGCATAGCCGAGAGGCTTGAGCATTTCAGCGATGGTCGGGTCTTCGGGCTGGAGGCCGAGCGTGGCGCCGGGCATACCGACTTTGGTGAGGCCTGTGCGGAGCGGGTTCTGGCCGGTGATGAAGGCTGCACGGCCGGCGGTGCAGCTCTGCTGGCCGTAGTAGTCAGTGAAGGAGACGCCTTCGTTGGCGACGCGGTCGATGTTCGGAGTCCGATAGCCCATCATGCCGTGGCTGAAGTGGCTGATGTTCCACATGCCAATGTCATCGCCCCAGAGGATCAGGATATTTGGTTGCTTTGTAGCCATGGTTTTGTTCCTTCCTTTGTTCGTTCAGTGTGGTGTTGCGGGTTGCCGGCCGTGGCCGGGGAAAATGGATCGTAGCGGGTGCAAGGTCTGCCCCCTGGCAAAACTAATGTCGTTTCTCGGACTGAGCAGAATGAATTGCGCGACCTGGTTTTGCATCAAACTCAAAAAATCTCCTTTCAAATCAGCTTGTTTTATGTCGCTCAACTCTTGGGAGGGGGCGGCTTTGGAATTCGCAACGTCCATACCCCACCGAACACAATGGTGGTTCCTACAGTGTGAGAGTAGGCGGTGTACTCGTGCTCCCCTTTGACGTAGATACTTAAATTCTTCATGGGGAGAATGTACGTGCCCTGTCCACCGATGGCGTGTACCGAGTAATAGGGAAGCACGCTGGCGGGGATGGTCAGATTAGTCGACCCAATCGGTACAGTGCCGCCATTTGCCGTCACTTGCCACTGGTCGTATCCAATGAGGCCAACCTGCAGGAGTTGGCTGAAGTTCTTTTTCAAGGGGAGAACCTGCCCAAGACCCCACTCCATAGTGAAGGCCTGCCCTGGTGTCTTGTTAGTGCCGTTCGTGCCTGCCCTGGCTCCGTGCACCTCCCAGTCGGTGAAGAGGTTCGCGCTGGTCCCTTTGTTCTTGGTGATGTAGACGGTCGTCCCTGATAACAGATGATTGCCGAAATAACCGGTTCCGACATTATTCGTAGCGCCGGGAGTATAACGCCCCGTGGGAAGCATCAATCCTTCGCCCACCTGGAGGTCCGCTCGCTTCAGGTGCCAGCCCAGCGCGATGGGTTCAACAAAGAGATCGGCAAGTCCACCTCCACCCGCGGCGCCGCTGAGATTGGGGATGCCCGGATTTTGGGTCGGAATATCCGCGTCGAGAGAGCCGGTTGCGGGTGTAAGTATAAGAGCCATGCCGAGGTTTCCGTGTAGAACGTTGAGGTCCGGTACGTAATAGAAGAAGTTTTCAACTGCCCAGACGTTGTAGTTGCCCGTAACAGGGATAGCACTGCCACTTGGGCCATTGAATGCGCCGGAACGATAATTAATATCGATGTTGACGTAGCTAAACCCAGGGGACGGTAGAATCCCCGCATTGAGTCCGACCTGGCCAGGCATCCATTGCGGCTTCTGCTGGCCTTGCAAGGGCAATGCACCGCTCAAAAGGAGGAGCGCAAGAACCGAACCGGGGAAGCGAATTTGTCGAGGCATTACGTGGTCTCCTTAAGTTGATCTGTGTTTCAAGCATGACTACGCGAACGCCCGACTAAATAAAAATGCATAGGCAGAGGAAGAGGAAAAGTAGCCATTGATGTGTCATCTGCTTGCTCCATATGCAGCGCCTGACACTGTCTGTGGCTCGTCGCGCACAAGGGTGAGTTGTCCATTCTGCGATCCATCTGTCATAGGAGTTACTCCACTGAAGGGAGAGGTCGGCGCGTTGTTGCCGTGACAGAAGCGGAACTTCTTGCCGCTTCCGCAGGGACATGGCTGATACGGCCCGCGCTCATCGTCCTCAGCCGCGGTCAATGCCATCACGTCGGAAGGCGGCCGGCGCTGCTGGAGCAGCTGCGCCATCGTCCGCATCGCCGGGCGCGTGTGTTTGAAGAACAGCTCCAAGCCCGCACAAAGGTAGTTCTGGCCCGGTTCGCCGTCGCGCGAGAGTACGAACCTGTCCTTCGGACATCCGCCGTTGCATAGCGGCCTGACCTCGCAATTCCTGCACTGGGCGGTAAGCGAATCGCGTTTGTCGTCTCCAAACTTGCGCTGTTCGGGCGAGGAGACGAGCTTCAGCATGTGAGTCTCGTGGATGTTGCCCAGCTTATAACGTGGTTCGACGAAATGATCGCAGGAGTAGAGGTCGCCGTTGTGTTCCAGGGCCGGGCCATAGCCGCAGGTCGGTGCGTGGATGCACAGCAGATGGCGGCCGAGATAGGCCTCGAGAGTCACGTCGAAGAGCTGAACGTAAACGCGGCCCACATCGTGGCGTATCCACTCCTCGAAGATATCTATCAAGAAACGACCGTATTGTTCGCCTCCGACCGAGCGTTTCGTGACCAAGTTGCCGGACTGCGTGTAGAGCATCCGCTTTTGTCCGGGCTGCTCGCTCCAGCCCAGGTTGGCGATCTGGATTGTGTCTGCGGTCGCGCGTTCAATAATCGGGATGAACTGCACCCATTCTGCACCCAGTTCATCGCGAAAGAAGCGGTAGACCGAGCGGCCGTGGTGCTCGTTGGCGGAGTTGACAGTACACAAGACGTTGAAATCAACCCGGTGTTTGCGGAGTTGTCGCCAACCCTTCATGACCCGGTCGAAGGTTCCTTGCCCCCCACGGTCGACCCGGTTGGTGTCGTGAATTTCGCGCGGGCCATCGACGCTCAGACCAACCAGGAAATTGTGTTCCTTGAAGAAGGCGCACCAGTCGTCATCGAGAAGGATCCCGTTGGTCTGGAAAGTGTGTTGGACCACCTGGCCGGGCCGCCGATACTTCTCGACGATTTCGACGGAGCGTGTGAAGAAATCGAGCTTCATTAGCGTCGGCTCGCCACCCTGCCACGCCACTGTTACCTTGGGCGTGCGGTGCGACTCCAGCAGCTGGCGGATATAGGTCTCGAGCGTGTGCTCTGACATCCGTTGCTTGTCGTTCGGATACAGTGCCTCCTTCGACAGGAAGAAGCAGTACTTGCAGTCAATGTTGCAGGTAGACCCGCTTGGCTTCGCTAACAGGTGGAAGCCGGGCGGAGAATTGGCTGGCAGAGTATTGTCGGCTATGAGCGGCATGTTGTTACCTTCTTTTCGATTAGCTGAAGCGACTGGAAACAGAGTGTGCAACATCGTATTTTCGAACTCCACTGTCAAATCGACTGACGGATCATCAGTGACCGGCTGACATTGGTGGACAAGTACCCCGCTAGTCTGGCCCCTGCAGCTCACCTGACATAACTGTAAATTTGCTAGTTATTCGATATAAGAATGCAAGAATGCCTGCGACCCATTTGCCATGCGGCGCCACATTGGCATGATGTTCCAGCTACCAAATCCGTTCGCAACGAGAGCATCTCGAAGCTGGCGGTGTGGTTGGCGGCGTTTACGGTGCTTAGGTGGCGCAGTTCGCAGACCGCTTTGTGACGGCGCTGGATTGGAAGTCGGGGGTTTCTGCTGGGAGCGGTGGTGGCGACGAGAATGCTTTCCCGGAGAGAATCAGCATTTCACCAGATGGAAGATGGAAGGGATTTATCTGACATAAGGCTTTTACGGCGAACCTTCTGGACGTAAGTCAGGAGAAGGACGCATCGGAAGGTTCAATGGGCTTGCGGATACGAGCGGTGGCCGCGATGCATTCCGACATTCATCAAGAACTGTTGGAGGAACAGATCGTTTTAGGAGTCTTATGCTTAGGCCGATCACCAGCACATCGTCTGCTTGACCGATGATCGGGATGAAATTGGGGATGATTTGAATCGGGCTGACGACATAGAGCGCCGCGCACCCGCAGACGAGCTTCGCGTACCATGGTACACCGGGGTGAACTAGAGCCCGTAGCAGGGTGCGATACTGTTTAACCAGTTGGCCTGCTCGAGTCTTCAGAGTTGTGGCTAAGTTCTGTCGTATCTGCTCTCGGCGAGTTTGCACACAAGCTTCCATCTTTCCCACGATCTTTCCGTCTCGCTCTTGCGCAGAACTCAGTTCTTGCCACCAACCTTGTCCTCAGAGCGCACAACCGGTCAGGTAGTACAACCCCGTGAGCTAAGAGCGGCAGGTTCGCTACAATCTGTTGCCCGAACTAATTCAGAAAATACGTGCAAGCCACATGCCAAGATAAAACAGCTCTTTGCCCACGACCATACACTGAAAGCGGTCGCTTCGCAAGATTTCAACTCGGATTAAGTAAGTGGAGAACATGGTCATAGCAATTGCAGATATCAAAGCGACTTCAGAAAAATGCGGTGAGTTGCGCAAAGCGCTCTTTTCATTGTCTGGGCCGATTGAGGTTGAAGCGTGGTGCAAAGGTTGGCAGCTGTACTAGGATGTCTCCGACGCAAGTGTACTTCGCCTCGAAACCTACTGGAAAACCCAAGGAGATTTGCTTCGGCACATCCGCTCGGATACGTACAAGAGATTCCTGCTACTGATGGAGTTGGGTTTCCGAACGGCTCACTATTGAGTGCAATACGGTCTCGGAACGGGCCGCTTATTGGGATTTGCAGCGGAGTTGCAATTTGAGACGCGACTTTATCTCGGAATACTGCTCCGAGCCTATCGCAATTGACAGTTCACAAACAGCTCGAATCGGAGCCAACTTGAGGTCAACGGCAATAGTTCTGGCTGCAGCTAATAAAGAGATCGAGCGACGCTATCACTTTTGCTAGTTGATTGCGATAGATAAGCCTCAGATGATTCGATCAGCATGCCTCCCGCATTCCTGCACCGGAACGGCGAAGGGAAATGTGCCGACGATGGTCGCGAGGAGTTCCAGATGAAAGTGACACTCGGAAAAAAGATCCTTTCTGCTGCTTTATGCGGCCCTCTTGTTGCGCTGACGACTTAGACGTGGAGGTTCGTTTGCATAAGCAACACAGGGGGACAGTGGTTATCCGCACCGCTCGCCTCGGACTCACCGAAAAAACATTACGAAGGAATGGTCCCATGGATCTCATTGAAACGGCGCCAAAAGATAGAGGAACGGTTCTTGCCGAAAAGCGAACTGATCTGGCCATCCAGCGCACGAACATGGCAGCGGAAAGATCGCTAATGGCATGGATCCGTACTTCCCTTTCGATGATCGGATTTGGTTTCAGCATTTATAAGTTCTTTCAATACCTTCCCGAAGAACTTGCCGCCGGTAACATCCGACGTCCGCAGGCGCCACGCAATCTGGGACTAACCCTTATTGCTCTGGGCACTCTGGCATTAGTGGCCGCAACTTGGCAACACTGGAATTTTCTGAAATCCGTTCAATCGTCCAAGACACGGCATTTGTGGTCAATCTCTTTCGTGGTAGCGATTTTTGTCATCCTGATTGGGTTGATCACGTTTTACGGAGTTCTGTTGCGCCACGGGCCGTTTTAGTCGAGAGTTCCATCGCCGGTAAAGAAGGTAGGCATTTGGTGAGCAGCTTTTTTGCGAGTGTATTGACGAAGATTATTTCCGTCGGTGACGAAACGGCGCTAAACCCGCCCGGCTTGCATTACGAACGCGCGACGATGGCTTGGATCCGGACGTCAGTATCGTCTATATCCTTCGTCTTCAGCATCTACAAGGTTCTCGTCTTTCGCGACGAACACGTGGCGTCAGCGGTAGTCATTGGGCCACGCCCCGTTGCGAGCGGCGAGCCCTTCTGAGGAGAAACCCGAAATGACCCTGCCAAGCTTTCCTAACATCGACTTGTTCTCCGCCGGCATCAACGCCCTGAACGGGGTGCTCGTCGCCCGCAACCCATCGCACAACCGCGGCTACACTGCCGCGGGACTGCTGATCATGGCCTTCTTCGGCGGTATCGGCGGTGGCGTGTCACGCGACGTGCTGCTCAATGACATCCCCTCACCGTTCAGGAGCCCGATCTATCTTGTCGTGTGCGTTCTGATGGGTTTGCTGGGGCTGGCGATTTCTCGTTACCTCGAGTCAAGGGAGGAGCGGTTCCGCACGAGGACGCTGGCCTACTTGAAGTCTTTCTCGCTACCCTGGTTTGCGATCCTGGGCGCGCATAAGGCGCTCGATCACGGCCTTGGGATCTTCGCCGCGATCGTCATCGGGCTGATCGCCACCACTGCGGGTGGGGTGTTTATTGATCTCTTCTCCGGGGTCACGCCGGAGATCGTGAGGCCGTCGGAGCAACTCGTCACAGCGGCGGTACTGGCTGGCACGGTCTACACACTGATCGCTGTGCACTACAAGGAGAGTAACTCCTTCTTTCCCGTCACGCTGATCGCGGTGCTGGTTGCGTTCCTCTTCCGTGTGTTTGCTGTCCGAGAGCACTGGCCGTCGATAGTACCGCTTGCGGCACCCGCCGAAGGCCCGGGAGCGGGCGAGTGAACGCCTTCTGAAAAGGACTGGCGGTTCTTGCTGGTTCTGTCGCCGTTGTTGAGCTCATCACAAGGGAAGGGGACGTTATGGACCACACGTGGAGGCGCATCGCAGGTGACTTGGCCGCGCGTGTCAGCGGGACAGGACGGCAGCGTACCACTCTGCCACTGCACCATTGTGTTCGCCGATAATCGGGTTGCGAGATCAGTGGCCAGATGGGTATGTAGACAGAATCGCTCCCGCCATCAACACGCCTTAGCATGGCGATACTGCACGCGCTGGTGCACGTTTTCGGGTATCCCGGCCGGTGAGTGTTCAGCGTAAAATGACCAAATTCAAACGATCGAGGAGCCAGTTTCAGTGCCTCCATAAGTTTGGGCAATCCCAAAAAAGACCATCGAGGTTCAAGTCTCTCGTGCAATGCAAACAAATTTGGGGTCTGTGATGGTCGTGTATTGGTCGTGTACTAGGTCCACATTTCGGCGGCCCATGTAAGTCAATTAGAATGTGATAGATAGGGTGAGCAACGAGCGACGCCAGCCTTTTTTCGGCCGGAACTATCCGAAACCCGTATCTTGCTAAAAATAAAATAGTTACCGCAAATGTCAAAAGACTCCAGCACGCTGGAGGCTTTTGACTAAATCTTGTAAGTTGTTGATTATAAATGGTGGCCAGAGACGGGATCGAACCGCCGACGCCGGCCTTTTCAGGGCCCCCTACCAATGGACCTAAGTCGTCTGGAATCAGCGGACCCTATTGAAACGAAAGCTGTTAGTGCACTGCCGATTTAGGATTGCTTGGGATCATTTGGGATGGTTTCCTCCCCAGGTTGTTCCCGTATTGTTCCCGTGGGTCGAAACACTTTCCAACTCCTATGTCTTCCATCCCGTGCGTTCAGAGCCGAACACTGCCGAAGAGTTAAAACTCGTCCGGCGGAGTGAGCGAAAATGTTGACTTGAGGAATCGCCAGAAACGATGCCATGGACGGTGTGCGTTTACTACCTAAGCTGGGATGGGCCGCGTTTTTTTGACACTTCCAGCAAATTTTCTGGAAGTGCAAAATGGGTACTATGGGTCATAGGGTTCTGCATCGAGCGAACCAGCGCGGCGATTTGCGCCAATGGACGCGGATGCACGCACCATTACTCCTCAGGATCTGGCCCTCTCAGGGTGGCGATTTCAAATTCCTTCAAATTCCGTCGTAGCGCGAATACCCGCGCTTTGCCCAATAGTCCGGTGGTTCGTCCTTTGAATAGGTAATCCGCGTAATCGCCTTGATGTTTTTCAGGCCGAGTTTCACAGGTACAAGCAGTCGCAGCGGAGCCCCGTGCTCGACTGTGAGAGGCTTTCCGTTCAGGTGTGTCGCAAGCAGAGTCTGCGGATGCTGTGCTGTCAACAGGTCAATCGATACGAAATATGGATCCGGATTCCCATTTGCGTCGAGGTTGACAGATGATTCAATGTGGGCCCACCTTGCTTGGGAAACCGGCGGATAAGCATGCAAGAGATTATCGAATCTCAAACCGGACCACCATGCGATTGCGCTCCAACCCTCCACACACACAAGGCGAGTAATCTGCTCGTGGATCTGGTGGTGTGCGATAAGAGCGCCGATGTCGACAGAAACGGTCAGGCCGGAGGACAGCCCATCGAGAGTTAGACGCCAGCCAGGAATATAACCCGGATCTGGCGTCGCGCCGTTGTAGTTGTTCTTGATCGAGGTAATCTGAGAATTTGTGTAGGTGGGCACCATACGATTTCGCGAGTAGAGTGCTTCAGCCACGTCATCGTCGAAATGTGCTGCTTTGTTCAGCAGCGATTCTTTCCCGCGAGCGTTGATATTGCGTCGGAGACCCATGCGACTGACCGTAGCTTGTGGCAGGAGAAATCCAGCGCCTGCCACCGCCGCAATAGCGCCCGCCCCAAACAGCAAAACGTCGCGCCGGCTTCGATAGCGGAGAATGCGAGGAGCCATCTCAATTACAGGGAGTGGGTGCTCTTCAAAAAAACTTTGATGCTTCTTCACGAAGATAGGTCCCACTGCGATGGGCGGAACCACATCGTCAGTTCGCGGCACAGGTTCTTCTGATGACGAGGGCGATCCATCTGCATCCACGGGTTGTTCGATCGCTTCCATGGCCTCGGGGGTCTCAGTGTCTATTGAACCGTCAGGGCTTGTATCCTGACAGGCAGACTCTGGTAACTTCGTCGTCTCCAGTTTCGATCCAGTGCCCGTCGCGAGATAATCTTCCGATTTTAATAAATTGCCCTTTTCTTTATTGTTCATTTCGATGACCTTGGCCGGTCTACTCGTGTCGACCAACCTACGATCATGCTGCGAAGCGTATCCCACCCATCGGCGAAAACCAGAATCACATGCGGCACAACGAAGAAAATGAAGAGCCACATGATCCCGAAATGCCATGCACGCGCCGCGTCAAAGCCTCCAAATAGCGCAGCCAGCCAATGGAGTTGCATAGGTTTATGAATCGCCCAGCCAGTAGCAACCGAAAGAAACCCAGCGACCGGGATAGAAAAATACGCTGCACGCTGGAGCGCGTTGTACTTTGTGCTGAACTGGGGATGCAACCATTCGCGGTGTGTGAGTCTAGCGAAGGGAACGCCAAGGTAGTATCGGAGCATCTTGACTGCGTCCAACAGACCGCCTCGTCGAGGCAGCAAGGAGCGCCAGCCTCCTCCCATGACTAGCCCTAGAACGTACACCATGGCGTTCAGCATGAACAGGTAAGCACACAGCCAATGCACTTGTAGAGCCAGCGCTAACATGCCTGGCCCTAGACTCATGTGGTTGTAAATCCAATCGGGCGGCCTGGCGTAATGGTGTTGACCAGGGACATGGGCACAAATCCAGATTCCTATATCCGCTGCCACGTCGAAGTTTCCCGTATTCGGGTCTGGCTTGTGTTGACAGATCGGCGAGGCCCAGTAAATGGAGATGCCGCTCAAAACAAGGCCAAGAAGGAGCGGCACGTTCAACCAGTGACTCCAGCGCACCAGGATATGGTGTCGTTTGACCACGAGCACGCCTGGCTCTACCAGTAACGTGCTCGTAGAGTTTGGTTCATAATGAGGAGATATTCCAGAGTTCACGGGCGGGACCTCAACAGCTTGGTCTAGTGGGACGCCGCCGGAATGAAGAGAAAGATCTTGTCCGTCACAAGTGTTCCGTCCGGCAGCTTCTCAGTCGCTGCGTAGACAGCATCGCCCTGGGCAAAAGTGACCTTTTGAGGTACGACTTCTGTGACTGGGACATTAGGTGGTACGGAGATCGTTTGAGAGCCGTCCTGGTAGCGAACAACAAGCGTGGTGCCGCTGCCCTTCTGTACTGTTCCGTTCGTCATACGGGAGTGCGATATGGAGGGGCTGGAGACTGAGCCATTGGTCATTCTGCTGTGAGTGGTTGCACCTGGGGGGTCTGTTAGAACACTACCTTCTGCAGCTCCACTTAGCTCCGCGGGAAATATGAGGATCTCCTTTGCCACTTGCTTTTCATCCGCCTGCTCAGCCGATGCAACACCGACATAAGACGCCGGTGTTACATGACTCAAATCGGAGGGTATCTGTTTATAGGTTGTGAGAGGCTGCTTGACAACGATGTGAACCGCGCCTGAAGCCGTCATCACATCGACCGAACTTCCCGTAAATGACTGCAGTTTTCCTATCACACCGGAAATCGGAGGGACGGCTTTCGCCTGGGCCAAGACTGTCGAGGGCATTGCCAGCGCACTCAACATAGTGACGTGGATGAAGTACTGTAGCGGATGCTTCATTTGTGATGATGTCCTTTCAAAACGTGGCCTAGATGAATTGGAATTGATCCGATGAGAACGGCCAATTTGCCAGCACTGGGCTGTTTCCTAACTGCTGAATCCGGGAGCCCTGCAAGCAGATTTCGAATTGCTACCACCTAGTTCTTCAAAGGTGTGCTTGCAAGGATCTCTACTTTTTCAACCTGCGGGGGAGTGGCGAACAATTCGTTGGCTCGCGCCCCCAACGCCTTTGCAATCTCACCAGTCAGGTGGGCATTGCGGCCCGGTTCATTTGCAAACGTGTCGAAGATGCGGAACTTTCCCGGCCCAAGCTTGATCGCATACCACTTCAGAGTTGCACTTTCATTGAGCGCGAGAGGTTGAGCCGACTTTAGAAATGCTTCGGCATCAGCCTCTTTGCCTGGGCGTGCTTCGAGCGCGACTAACAATCCGATTGCTTCCATTGAGTTACTCCCAGTGTTGAGTTGTTTCCGACCAATTGGAACCGACCTTTGCTCACAACTGTTAGTTAACTGCACTTCGCATTTGGAGTTGTGCGGATTTCTGCTGGTATGGTCGGAATCTTGCTATATTCATGCTCCGGAGACGGTAGTCCGACGACTTACAACCAGGTTTGACGGTCTCTTGAATCATCGACCGACGAGACTTCGAATAGGCTGCAGCGCGCCGGGTCCAGAATTGTTGACGGAGAACACAGTGCAGAGGCCGATGCGAGAAGCTATAGTTACGAATTCTGAACAGCTTGAAGTAATCAGATTTGGCTCGCTCTCGCCCGAAACGCAGCCACCTTTGCGCGATTCCCGCAACCTGTCGACGTGCACCATCTTCTGTGGTGGCCTTTCGTACGGTCATAGAACCACATGACACAAGCGTTGCCTTCGCAATGCCGGACGAGGCCGAAGTCACCATGTGCTAGCAAGTCTGCCACGGCTTCCGCGACCGGAGCCAAGAACGCCCCTATCGTCTCTTTGCCGTAGACACGAGTCATATGAATGTTCCTCGTGTCGTCTGTCGTAAGCACCGAGTGACTCGGAGCGTCCGCCAGGAATCTGTTGAGCGCGGCCAGCGAAGGTCCCTTCCCGGACTTTCGATCCTGAACGGCTGCGAGCGCAATCTCACGAAGCTCTCTTGCCCCTTTAAGTAGTACGCCGTCGCTGAAAGGAAGTGACCCTTTCGCGACGGGGACCTCGAGCCTTCTGAGCCAGGCTTTGACGTCGCTGTCGCTCTGCAGTGTGTCTGTCAGTTGCCCCTCGACCATCCGACGAGTGTTGATGAAGTTGATCGCCAGATTGTCGCCCACAAAGTCGAGATGGTTCTCATTCATCGTGTCTTTCATGCCTCTCCAGTCGTAACCGCATAACTTGTGTTTACACGTTACTTTGATTCTCTTTTATGTGACCGCGATTCAACCTGTAGTTTTGAGAAATCTCCTGCCTTTTCCACGGAGGCCGTCTGAAACAGGCGAAAGCGCTTCGCCCCCAAACTGAAGTACTCCATCTGTCGTCCGAAGGTGATTGCCAGCACCAAGTTGCCGGCTGGGCCTGGGAGAACTCTCAATAACGAAAATGTCATCCGCAGGCGGGTGTAACGATTTATGAATCGTTTATCCAGTTACAGCGATCTACTTTGATGTAACGACGCAACACACGTTACGCGGCAAGGCTCGCAGATCGTTTTTGATTCGCAGTCACCCGCACAAGCAATAGGAGCGATACATGGCAAACACTCAAAAGACGGTAATCGTAACGGGCGCCTCTCAAGGAATCGGCGCTGCAGTAGTAAAAGCCTTCCTGGAACGTGGCTATAACGTTGTAGGTACCTCTCGCAGCGCGACAAAGTCGGCTGAGTTGAAGGCTTCCGACAAGCTTGCGTTGGTGGACGGAGACATCGGTCAGGCAGCTACCGCACAGAAGGTAGTCGACGCCGCTGTTCAGAAGTTTGGCTCGATTGATGCTGTTGTCAACAACGCCGGCATCTTCTCGGTGAAGCCCTTCACTGAGTACAGCGCTGATGATTTCCGTGCCCTCGTATCGACGAATCTCGAAGGCTACATCTACATCACCCAACTCGCGGTCAAGCAGATGCTCGCTCAGAAGTCGGGCGGAAGCGTTGTGGGCATTACGTCATCGCTGGTTGAAAATCCCATCGGTGGCTTGCCGGTGTCCCTGCCGATGATTACGAAGGGCGGTCTGGAGGCCATCACACGTAGCCTGGCCGCAGAGTATGCGAAGGAGCACATCCGCTTCAATACGGTCGCGCCTGGCGTTGTTGACACTCCTCTTCACAAAGACAATCCAAAGGACTTCCTCAAGACCTTGTCGCCGATGGGCACGATCTCCACTTCGGAGGACATTGCAAACGCGGTGGTCTATCTCACCGAATCGCGCCAGATCACCGGGGAGGTGCTGCACGTGGACGGCGGTCAGCACAACGGCAAATGGTAAGCCCGAGCAGTTCGCAGCATGCCAGCGCGGAGCGTCGGCTGCAGGATCTCGGGATCGTGCTCCCCAACGCTCCCCATCCGCTCGGCGCATACGTCGAGGCAGTCCAATCAGGCAGCCTGCTTTTCCTCAGTGGAATGTTGCCGATCAAGGATGGCAAGCCTCAATACGTCGGGCGTCTGGGCCAGGAACTCGATGCAGATGCTGGCCGTGATGCTCTGCGAACCGCGACCCTGAATGCTCTATCCGCTGCGAAGGAGCACATCGGTTCTCTGGATCGCGTGAGTAAGGTCGTCCGCGTTGGAGTCTACCTGGCTACGTCTGGAGACTTCTACAACCAGCCCATTGTCGCGGACGCAGCATCGGAGCTTCTCCGCGATGTATTTGGAGAGGGCAAGACGTCCGTGCGGTCCGTCTTCGGAGTAGCCAGCTTGCCACTCGGCCTACCGGTCATGCTAGAGGTGACGTTCGAAGTCAATAACTGAGAAGGAGGGAGCGATGCTCCCTCCTTTTTGCAGAACACATGGGGATCACGATGACAAAGCAAGTGGGCTCA
>Ga0137391_10000345_pt1 | contig 32248 bp, 26 predicted proteins | sample 15con2h24BmetaG_FD_101399 | JGI IMG/M metagenome (GOLD analysis project Ga0137391, IMG submission 101399) | Vadose zone soil microbial communities from Angelo Coast Range Reserve, California, USA - 15con2h2.4B metaG | ecosystem: Environmental > Terrestrial > Soil > Vadose zone > Saprolite...
CCGGCCATGACGATGATGTTCGGGTAGGGGCCAGGGTGCCGCCCCTTCCTGATCATCGCCTCGTATCCGGCGGCCATGCCAGAGGTGAACGAGCCGCCGCTCGCGATGGGCGTGTGCGCCCACGGGACCGTGTACGGCGTGCACAGGTAGGTCGAGTTTGCCACGTACATGCAGCCGGTGGGCCCGGCGAGCACGGTGTCGCCGCCCGCCGCCTTGAGTACCCACCGGTACTGGATCGCGGGCCCGCAGCCCGCGCAGGTGCGGTGCCCGGCGGCGTACGGGTCTTCCTCGGGGAAGTCCGGCAGGTAGTGGCGGTCGCGGCCGATGTCGTCCTCGGTCGCCGCACTGCGGCCTTCCTCGTCGAACAGCGGAAGGTGCTGGCGGATGACTTCACGTGTCATCGTGATGCTCCTCGGCTCTGGACGTGACCGTGCCTGACGCGTGAAGGTGCCCTTCACATGATGAGAGGGGGGCTGTCATGGTGGGCCCTAGTCCTCGAACCCGACCCAGTGGGCGGGCTTCTCAACGCTGCCGCGCTGCACCGCCTGAGTGAGCTTGCCCGCCATCCAGTCGAACTCCGCGACGGGCACCGTCTCGCCGCCGAGCCCGGCCATGAACGAGGTCACCATCGGGCGCTCGTAGGCGGCCTGATAGAGGGCCGTCGTCACGTCGAGGGAGAGGATTCCGCCATAGCTCGCGCCGCCGAGGCCGAGGTTCGTCTCCACGACTCCCACGGCCTTGACGCCACGCAGCGCGGCACGCAGGTCCTCGGCGGGGAAGGGCCGTATCCACAGCAGCCGTGCCATCCCGATCTTGATGCCCTGCTCGCGCATCCGCCTGACAGCGGCGCGGCAGGTCACCGCGTGACCGCCGGAGATGACGATCGCGATGTCCGCGTCGTCGAGCATGAACTCCTCGACGAAGTGCGGGTAATGCCGCCCGAACGCCGCGCCGAACTCGTCGGTCTTCTGCCGGATTACCGGAATCGCGTCTTCCATCGCGCGGGCGCGCTCGAGCTGCAGCGGCGGCCCCTGCTGGGGGTGGATCTGCGGGCCGTGTGACACCGGCCGCCGCGGGTCAAGAGCGAACGGGAGCTGGTAAGGCGGCAGGTAGGCGTCCACCTCCCCGGCCGAGGGCATCGTGACCTCGCCGGCGATGTGCGAGACGAAGTAGCCGTCCTGGCACACCATCTGGGGTAGCAGCACCCGGGGGTCCTCGCCGATCGCGTAAGCGATCAGGCTCTTGTCGAAGACTTCCTGAGGGGTGGCCGCCCAGCCCATCAGCCAGCCCATGTCGCGGGTGCAGAGCGCATCAGTGTGCTCGGAGCCGAAGTCACCGGGCGGGTCGAGTGTCCGGTCGGCGATCGACATCTGGATCGGGATGCGTGCGCCGGAGATGATGGAATACATCTCATATCCGTAGGTCACGCCCACGCCGGAAGATCCGGTGAAGGCGCGCGCTCCGCACGATCCCGCGCCGAACGCGGCGGAGAACTGTGAGTGCTCGCCGTCCGCGTGGATGTACTCGGCGTCGAGCAGCCCGTCGGCGATGAACTGGGCGAGGTTCATCATGATCGCGGTATACGGCCGGATCGGGTACGCCGTTACCACGTCGACGTTGGCGTAGAGCGCGGCGTACGCCGCAGCCGCGCAGCCGTTCTGCCGCGTGCGGGTGCCTGCCAGCCCGGCGAGGAACCGCTCACCCTCTGGGGTCCTGATGCCCCTGGCGAGCCTGGCGGTCCCGGGCAGGCCGACGTCGACTCCCGCGGTCGTCATGCCGTCACCCCGCTCCCGTTCGGCATAGTGGTGGGTTTGTGCCCGTTCTGCGGGTGAGCGCGGGCGGCGTCATATTCGGCGATCGTTTCCTCGATGAGCTGCTGGGTGAACGCGGACTGCTCGGCGTGCGCCCCGTCGTACGGCGCGAACGCGGTCTCCATCCGGGTCACGGCCTCCGGCTCGTCGAAGTCCATCTCGGGCACCTTCTCCAGGCAGCCTGTCGGGCATTCCTGGACGCAGACGAGGCAGCCCTTGCAGTAGGTCGTGCGGATCGCATAATGGCCGTTCTCCCGCGCGTCGCGCATGACGCTGACGTCCGGGCAGACGATGTAGCAGTTGTCGCAGCCATTGCAGACGCCGCAGCTCATGCAGCGGTCCGACTCGGCGACCGCTTCCTCCCTGCTGTAGGCCAGCGTGACCTCGACCCGCTGGCTGCGCCGGCGCTCCGCCGGGGGGGAAAGCGGGGCCTCGATGCGCGGCGCATGCCTGAAGTAGGCGGAGTTGAGCTTCTCGTACGGTATGACCTCGACAGGGTCGTCGGGCCTGAGCGGCTGGGCCCCATTCGGACCGGCCCCATTCGGACCGGCACTGAGCAGCCTGCCGAGGTCGCGGGCCGCCCGCTTGCCGTCACCGAGCGCGTCCACCACCATCGACGGGCCGCGCATGACGTCGCCGCCCACGAAGATGTTGCCCTCGATCCGGCCGTGTTCGTCGGCCGTGATCAGTCCGCGGTCGATGAGATGGTCCGGGAGCCAGGCCAGCTGCTGCACCTGGCCGATGGCGACGAACACGGTGTCGCAGGCAACCTCGTACTCGGTGCCAGGGATGAACTCGGGACTGACAGCGCCGGCCGCGTCCTTGGCAAGCCTGGCCTGGCACAGCACCGCGCCCGTGACATGGTCGCCTGAGCTGAGGATCCGCACGCAGGCGGTGCCGGTCCGCAGCGTCACGCCCTCATCCCTTGCCTGCTCGAGATCCTCGGCCACGATCAGCAGCTCGTTCTCCGCCTCCAGGGAGACGATCGTGGCCTCCCCGCCGCCCAGCCTGATGGCGCTGCGGGCCGCGTCCGACGCGGTGTTGCCGCCGCCGATCACGAGTACCTGGCGGCCGACCTGCACCGGCCGGCCGAGCCCGGTCTCACGGAGGAACTCCATGGCGCCGGTGACGCCACGTGCCTGCGCGCCCTCGATGCTGAGGCGCCTGCCTACGTCCTGACCGAGAGCGAGGAACGCCGCGTCGTAGTTCCTGAGATCGTCCCAGCCCGGATTCTCCGGGCCGTCGCCGACGCGGACGCCGCAGCGGATCTCGATGCCGCCGAGGTCGAGCAGCCTGGCGATCTCAGCGTCGAGTATCTCCTCGGGCAGGTGCCAGTGGGGGATGCCGGCCCGCAGCATGCCGCCCGGCTTTTCCAGCGCCTCGAAGATCACGCTCGAGTACCCGAGGCGCCGCAGGTGGTACGCGCAGGCAAGCCCGGCCGGCCCGGATCCGACGATCGCGACCGTTGTGCCGTTCAGCGGCGGGAGGCTTTCCCTGATCGGGTTTTCCCGCAGTTCCAGCCCGAAGTCGCCGAGGAAGCGCTCGACATTGCGGATGCCGATCGGCTCGTCGTGGGCGGCCCTGTTGCACGCGGTTTCGCACGGGTGGTAGCAGACCCGGCCGGTCACCGACGGCATGGGGTTGTCTTCGAGGATCGTGAGATAGCCGTCGAGGTAGCGCTCGTGTTTCACGAAATCCAGATATTTCTGGATCTGCTCGCCGGTGGGGCAGGCGTTGTTGCAGGGCGGCGTCTTGTCACGGTAGACGGGCCTGAAGAACCGGAAATTGCCGGTCGGGAACAGCCGCTGCCCCTCCTTCTCCGTCGGGGGTGGGGTCACCCCCGCGATGGGCAGCCGGAGGTGCTCGGGAACCCGGGTGCCGCGTACCGACATGGAGCCTCCTCGCTCTGCGGGTGTAAGGGTCAGCCGGTTGCCGCGGTCCGGGCCGGCCCAACCTGGGAAGACACTGCCTGGGAAGACACCGCCTGGACGGTCCCGGCCCCGGTGCGGGACGTCAGAGCGGCGGCCTGGTACTCGATGACCTTGTGCTGCTCGGCCCCGCGGAACATAGCGTCGCGGTCGGCCACTGTCTCCGCGACCTGGTCGATGGGAAGGTCGCCCGTGGCCGCGACCAGGGCGCCGATCACCGGGGCGGCGATGCCCAGGCCGATCGCCAGCCGCTCGACCGCGCCCTCGGTGGACATCCGGTCGAAGGCAAGCTCGGACAGGTCACGGACGAACATCCACGGGCTGCCGCCCCGCTGCTCGGCCAGTCCTACCGCGTCCACGACCACGAGCTTGGCAAGCTTCGCGAGCATGTGGTCCGGCAGGAATTTCAGCAGGTATTCGGGGTCGCGCGCCGAGTTGATGACGAGGACGCCCTCGCCGTCGGGCGTGCCGCGGAAGAAGTTGACCGCCTTGACGATCGTCTCCTCGATGAGCACGACCCAGTCGGGGTGCGGGTTCTCGTAGACGAACCGGTCGAGGATCGGCTCGTCGCCGAAACGGGCATACCTCCTTACCAGGCAGTTCGTCCGGTCCGGGTCGTCGACGTAATCGCTGACGTTCTCCGTGTAGTAGCCAAGCTTGCGCGCAGCGGCTGCGATGCACGAGGAGACGTCGCGCGCCTCCTTGTCCATGATGATTCCGCGAGACCAGACCGTGAGCTCGTGGTACACGTGTCGCCTCCTGAATGAATCCGGCAGGATTGTATACCGTCGTCAGGATACGCTCATCTTAGATCGTGATCCGGTCACGTCAAGGGGCCAAATCCGACTTCGTCCCGCTGGCTGGGGCGGGAGGCCCTGGGGGCATGATGCCAGGGTGAGCTATGTGCTCAGTCCGCGCGTGCCGGGCAGGCGCAGGCCGTAGCGTGGTGCTCCTATCGCTGCGCGGCTTTCACTGACGCGGCTATCCTGCCGCGGCGGTACCGCGGAGCAGGTAGCGTCATGCCGGTCTTGTCGCAATGATGTAGTGATCGCTCTTCAGTTCCTGTTTTCCCACGTCGCGCTCAGGGGTGACCCGCATCATGAGTACAGGATGGTCGCCGAACGATCATGGTGGCCAGCTGCCTTACGTGGACTACGGAGCCAGGGACGACCCGGCGCCGGAGTGGCCGGAGACCGGTCAGGAGCACTCGCGGTACGCGGGCCAGGGGTACGGCCCCCAGGACTACGAGCGCGCGGGGTATGCGCCGGCACCGGGCTACGACGGGGACGACTACTGGCTTGACCACGACGTCCGGCCAGGGGAAGCGGGCTCACGCGGCGCGGACTATGCGCGGGCCGAGTACGAGCAGGCCGGCTATGCGCCGGGCGGCTACGAGGATGCGGGGTACCGGGGCAGCGGCTACGCGCGCGGCGATTACGCGGGCCGCGACTACGTCCGTGATGATCTCGAGCAGGCCGGTTATGCCCAGGACAGGCAGGCTGGCTACGCGGCGGAGGATGAGCGGACTGGCTACGTCTACGACGGGCGGACTGGCTACGCGCAGGACGGGCAGGCTGGCTACGCGCAGGACGACTATGTGGACGCGGCCTTCGGGGAGCACGGTTACGCGCGGGACGACTACGCGGAAGCCGGGCATGCCGATACGGGCTACAACGGCCTTGACTTCGGTCATCCGGATGCCGGGCAGGCCGCGTCAGCGATGGGCGCCGACGAGGCGCGTGGCTACCCCCCTGGCGCCAGGGAGCCAGCGCGGGGGCGGCGGTCCCTGCGCCATGCCGAAGGGCAGCGGCGGGCCCCCGGTCGCCGCCGCGGTGGCCGCCGCCGCATTGGCGGGCTCTCGCTCGGCCTGGGCGCTGTCGCGGTCCTGGTTGTCGTTGTGATCGCGGGCATCGCCGTCGTCGCGCTTTCTCCCTCGAGCGGCCCGCGGCACAGCCTGGTCGTCCCTGCCGCCCTCGGCGCCTTCAGCCGCAGGCCCCAGCTCGAGCAGGAGATGGGCGTCAGCCAGCTGAAGAAAGACGTCACCACGATGAGCTCCGGGCAGGCGAGCCACGTGGTGGACGCCGTATACGAGAACGGCACCACAGGCTCCGCTCGCTCGGGCTCCGGCAGCACAGGCGGCTCGGGGCCGCAGATCATCCTGCTCATCGCGGGGAAACTTTCCGGTGCCTCGCCCGCCGCCTCGGTCAAGAGCTTTATCCAGCGGTTCAAGGGAGCCGTGCTGACCAGCCCGGGATCCCTTGGCGGGCAGGCGGCGTGCGTGAACGCGCAAGCGGACAATCCGGGCAGCGTGGCGCTGTGCGCCTGGTTCGACAGCGACACCTTCGGAGAGGTGGCCTCGCCCACCATGGCCGCCTCGGCCCTGGCGAACGAGCTGCGCTCGATCCGGCCGAGCGTCGAGCACGTGGTCAAGGGCTGAGCCCGGGGTATCTACCCGGTTACAAGGCCGCCACGGCGGGGATCACGTCGCTTCCGATGGTGTCGATGTGCGAGCGCAGTGCGGCTCCGACCGGCATCCCTATGGCCACGGCGATACCCATCCCGGCGAGTTCCCCGAGCCGGTCGATAAGCTCGCCTGCCTTATCGCCCTTGTCCCCGGTATTCATGTCGACCAGGCACGTCTTCGTGATCTCGTCGTAGTCGCGGCCCTCGGCTTCGCAGTGCGCGCGCAGCACGTCGAGCTTGTGCTGCAGGTCCCGCAGGTCCGGGCCGGCGAACAGGTTGCACGCCTGCGCGTAGCGTGCGACGAGCCGCAGCGTCTTGCGCTCCCCCGACCCGCCGATCAGGAGCGGCGGGTGCGGCCGGGTCAGCGACTGCGGCGAGTTCAGCGGGCGGGCGAGCCGGTAATGCGTGCCCCCGTAAGGGCTCTCGTCGCCCTGCCACATCCGCAGGCAGATCTGGATCGTCTCCTCGAGCCGCTCGAAGCGCTCCGCGACGGGCGGGAAGGGCAAGCCGAGGCCGATCGCTTCCTCGTCGTTCCAGGCCGCGCCGATGCCAAGCCATGCCCGGCCGTTCGATAGCACATCCAGCGTTGTCACGATCTTGGCGAGGATTCCCGGCTGCCGGTACACGACACCGGTGACGAGGGTGAGCAGCCTGGCCCTCGAGGTACAGGCGGCCAGGTATCCCAGCGTGGTGTACGCCTCGAGCATCTCGCGCTCGGGCGGGCCGATCTGGTGGATCTGGAAGAAATGGTCCATGACGCTGATGAACCCGAACCCCGCGTCGTCAGCCGCCCGCGCCGCCTCGGCCAGGTTCTTGCCCAGTTGCGGCGCCCCGCCGGGAAGGCTCTGGTCAGCGATATGGATTCCGATCTCCACTCTGGTCACCTCCGCGTCCAGGCTTTCACACGTGCCAGGCGCCACGCTGCCGGGGGCGCCATCGCGTTCCCGTTCGGCTTAATGCTCAGACTGTCAGGACCGCTGCGCCCCGCACGCGTCCCGCGGCGAGATCGGCCAGCGCCCGGTCCGCCCTGTCGAGGGGGTATGTGACCGTGGTCACACGCAGGCGCAGCCTGCCCGCGAGCCTGAGGAATTCCTCGGCGTCGGCACGGGTGTTGGCTGTCACGCTGCGCACGGACCGTTCCTGGAAAAGGTGGGCGGCGTAGTCGAGTGGCGGGATGGGGGAGAGGTGGATGCCCGCGATCGCGAGGGTGCCGCCCCTGTCGAGGGCAGCGAGCGCAACGGGGACAAGCTCGCCCGCGGGCGCGAAAATGATCGCCGAGTCGAGCGGCTCAGGCGGCGGCTGGCCCGGGTCAAGCGCTGACGCGGCTCCTAGCTCGGTCGCAAGCGTCCTGGCCTGCGCGGACCGGGTGAAAACGTGCACTTCCGCACCTTCCGCGATCGCGACCTGCGCGGCCAGGTGCGCGGAGCCGCCGAAGCCGTAGATGCCGAGCCGCCCGCCCGGGGGCAGGTCCGCCCGGCGCAGCGCACGGTAGCCGATGATGCCAGCGCACAGCAGCGGCGCGACGTCCGTATCGGGCCAGGGCAGCGGGAGCGCGTGCACGTACGCGTCGGCCGCGACCGCATACTCCGCGTAGCCGCCATGGACGTCCCAGCCCGTATATACCGAACGGAAGCACAGGTTCTCTCGTCCTGTCCGGCAGAACCAGCACGCGCCGCAGGTACCGGCGAGCCATGCGATGCCGACCCGGTCGCCCGCTTTGAACCGGGTGGCTCCCTGTCCCGCCACCGCGACCTCGCCGACCACCTCGTGGCCGGGCGTGATGAACGGGGCACGGGGCGGCAGGTCACCTTCGGCGAGGTGCAGATCGGTCCGGCAGACCGCGCAGGCCCGGATCTTGACAAGCAGCTCGCCCGGGCCTGGCTCGGGGACCTCGCGTTCGATCATGCGCAGCGGGCCGGAGCTTACCGGGCCCGGCTGGGCTACCACCCATGCGCGCACCCACCCACGCTACTTCTTGCCTGCGGACGGGCGCGGCTTGCGGACCGACAGCCTGGTGATCGCGATGGCGACGCCGAGTACGAGCACGGCCACCCCGGCGATCTGGCTCCCTACCAGGCGCGAGTTCAGCGGGAGAACAGAGGAGACGGTAACCGGCGCTGTCCCGCCCGGCCGTGCCTGCGCGCCGGGGGACAGGCCCGGCGTGGCGGATGGCCCGACGGTCGGGAACAGGCCTCCCGCGCCGGCGCCGGGGAGCGGGGTGTTCGACGTGCCCGGCAGCGCGGGGAGCACTCCGGGGGCCAGCGACCCGGAGCCAAGGGTGCTGCTTGACGTCCCCGACGAGCTGGTCGTCGACGAGGACGAGTGCGATGCGCTTGGTGGCGCACCGACCAGGAACGTGGCCGAGGCCGAGGTCGAAAGGTTCGCTCCCGTCGCGGTGACGTCAAGCGTCACGGTCTCACCGGCGGGCGCGGCCTGGGGCACGGGGGTGTGCGAGTGGACTGTGGTGCCGGACACCGCGCCGGCGGACGAGGCCTGCACGGCGCAGGTCGTCTTGCCGTTGTCCGCCGTTGTCGGGCAGCTGCCGAATCCGGGAGACGTGAACTTAGGGCTGGCCTTGCTCGTATGCAGGGTCATCTTGACGGTGACGGTGCGGCGAGCGCCAACATGAGCCGCGGACACCCGGACGGTGAAGATGGCCACCTTACCTGGCTCGGAGACGCTGGTCGGCGCGCTCACACTCAGGCCGAGCGTGGCCGGAGGAGGGGTTGGAGTCCTGGACGGTGTCGGGGTCGGCGACGGTGACTTGGACGGTGACGGCGAGGGCGACTTGGACGGCGACGGTGACGGCGACTTGGACGGCGAAGGAGATGGTGACACTGTCGGCGTCGTGCCCGTGGTCGGAGCCGTCGCGGTGTCTGTGGGGGTTGCGGTGTCCGTCGGACCCGATGACCCCGGACCGGTGTCTGTCGGGTTTGTGGAGGGAGTTGACGAAGCTGTCGCGCTCGCGCTCGGGGCGGCGGAAGGGCTCGGGGACGGGGAGGCCACGAAGACGATGCTGAGCATGCCGCCGGACAGCATGGACGCCCGGGCAAACTGGGCGAAGGCCGCTGGCCGGATGCTCCGGGAACTCATCAGGACACCATTGCGTTGCTGGTCGTCACGGCTGGGGACTCCGTTGTTCAGCTCGATGGGCCACTTCGGGGGGTGAGTCGTATCTGTGAGTCACCGATACCCCTATTCGACACTACGGTCCGCCATGTGGCGACCCCCTACCCGAAGGTAATCCTCATCCGGCCTTGGATGGCCCTAGGCCTGACCCTGGTCCTACCCCAGACTCCCTGCTGGGCAGGCGAGGCGGGGGTCATGGCAGGGGAGCCGAAGGCCGTATCGCGTGCGTCACATTCGATAGGACGTTCGCGGCGCCGGTGCGGTTCCGTGTATGCCCGCCCAGCGCACGGCGGCCAGCCGGCCCGGGGGCGACAGGCTGGCCGCCTCCGGCGGCGGCGCGATGAGGGGGGCAGTGCGCTAAGATCCCCTAGTCCGTTGGGTACATTGGTCTTCGGCGCAGTGCCGTATGAGCCGCTGTACCAGCGGCATGCACCACCTGGACGGCTGGCTGCCGAGCGCAGAAACCGCAGGTCAGAAAAGTAAAGAGTGGCCCCGTTAGCTCAGTCGGCAGAGCGTCTCCATGGTAAGGAGAAGGTCTACGGTTCGATTCCGTAACGGGGCTCCAGGTTAGAGATCTTTATCGAATTTTTGGTCACATGATGGGCAGGCGGGGTCAAGCCACGACACGGCCCGGCCAGATTGCTCCCGGCGAAGCATCCGGCCGGTCGCCTCGTCCCCGTGGCGCCCTGGCGGGGTCAGCGACCGCGGCGGCCCCGGAAGCCGGCCGAGAACGCGGCGGCGCCGCGGCCGGTGCCCTGGGCGGCCGTGATGACCTCTGCGGGCGGGGCGGGGCGGGCTGGCGCCGTGATCCGCCTGGCGGGCTCGCCGGCGATCGAGCGAAGCAGCGCGGAGCCGGGGCTGACGGTGGCGGCTAGCGGGACGACGCGTGCCTTGCGCATCAGGGCGCGCACGTCGTCTGCCTGCGCCGGGGTTTGCAGGGTGATCACCATGCCGGCCGCGCCTGCGCGGGCGGTCCGCCCCGACCTGTGCAGGTATGCCTTGTGCTCGGTCGGCGAGTCCGCGTGGATGACGAGGTCGATGCCGTCTACGTGGATGCCGCGGGCGGCGATGTCGGTCGCGACCATGACGCGCACCGCGCCGGAGGCGAACGACGCGAGGTTCCGCTCGCGGGCGCTCTGCGCGAGGTTTCCGTGCAGTTCGGCGGTGGGTATGCGGGCGGCGGTCAGCTGGCGGGCGAGTTTCTGCGCGCCGTGCCTGGTCCGGGTGAAGATCAGCGAGCGGCTGCTGCCGCCGGCGAGGGCGGCGACGACGCCTGTCCGGTCGGCGGGCGCGACGGTGAGCAGGTGATGGATTATCTCGGCCGGCGCTGCGGCCGGGTCGACGGCGTGCTGGGCCGGGTGGTTCATGAAGCGCCGGACGAGGACGTCGACGGCGTTGTCGAGCGTCGCGGAGAACAGCATCCGCTGGCCCTCCTGCGGGGTGGCGGCCAGCAGCCGCCGTACGGCGGGCAGGAACCCGAGATCGGCCATGTGGTCCGCTTCGTCGATCACGGTGATCTCGACGTCGCCGAGGTGGCAGTGGCCCTGCTCGATGAGGTCGGTTAGCCGGCCGGGGCAGGCGACGATGATGTCGGCGCGGTTGCGCAGCGCGGTCACCTGCGGATTCTGCGGGGTGCCGCCGAAGATTGCCGCGACGCTCAGGCCGACAGCGCTGGCCAGCGGGACCAGGACGGCCTGGACCTGGCTGGCGAGTTCCCGGGTCGGCACGAGCACGAGGCCGCGGGGCCGGCAGGCGCTGGTGTAACCTCCGGCCAGCCTGGCGGCGAGCGGGATCGAGAACCCGAGCGTCTTGCCCGAGCCGGTCCGCCCGCGGCCGAGTATGTCGAGGCCGGCGAGGGCGTCAGGCAATGCGCTGGCCTGGATGGGGAAGGGCGTGGTGATCCCCGTCGCGGTGAGCGCGGCCACCAGCGGGGCTGGCACGCCCAGGGAGGCGAAGCTGAGGTTGAGCGGCGCGGCCACCGGCTTGCCGGGACGGCGTGCGCGGCGCGGGGCAGGGGAACTTTCGATGGGCAGGGCTGTCATGAGGTTTGTCTTCCGGACTTGGGTGGCCGCATTTTCGAGGGCCACCACATCCGTGGAAACCAGCTCGCTCACCGAGCGACGTACGACCGGCGCGCCCTGATGGCTGCGCCTTACTTGTCAGCTGTGTAGCCACACTACAGCACGTCCTATTCCCGGGCGTGGCACGCGAGCGCCAGGCGCCGCGCCCGCTCCGGCGCCCGGACACCGAGGTGTGGTGACCCCGGATAGCCTGGTCGGCAGGAAGCTGACGACGGTGACGGTGAGCAGGAGGACTGATCTGCTTGTCATGGACGCGCCACCCTGATCGCCAGAGCAGCCCCCCGGATGGACGCCGCCCGACCCCGCTGGCACGCGTCGGGGTCGGGATGCTGCCCGTCGGCACGGGTACGGACAACACGCTGGTGGCGGAGGTCACCGATCTGGTCAACCGGGTGTACGCCATGGCGGAGGAAGGGCTGTGGCGCGATGACGCTACTCGTACGACGGCGGCCGGGATGGCCGGGTTCGTTCGCGCCGGGCAGATCGCTGTGGCCCGGCTGGACGCGACGATCGTGGGCTGCGTCCGCGTTCAGCGTCTTGGCGGCGCGGTGGGCGAGCTCGGGATGCTGGCTGTCGGTCCCGGCCACCGGGGTCTCGGCATCGGCCGTCGGCTCGTCGGTTTCGCGGAGCGGCTGAGCCGGGAACACGGGCTGAGCACCATGCAGCTCGAACTGCTCGTCCCGCGGACCTGGACGCATCCCGGCAAGGCGTCCCTGCATGTCTGGTACACCCGCATCGGGTACCGGGCCGTTCGAAAGGGCAGCATCGACGAGCAGTATCCGGCGCTGGCGCCGCTCCTTGCGACTCCCTGCGATTTCGTGATCTACCACAAGGACCTCGGTTGATCCACCGGTCACGGCAGCGTGACGGCGGGGGTCCGGTTACGTTTGACCTGGAGGCCAGCGCCGGCGCCGCGCCGTGCGTGGTGAGGAGGCAACCGCATGGGCCAGCCAGCCGGGTGCCGCATCCTAGCGATCATGGGATCGGGCGAGACGAGCCCGACGGTGGTCACCGTGCACCGGGCACCGGGCGCTGGTGTCACGGCTAGGCCGGGGGCGCCCCCGTGCGTGCTGCTAGAGACCTCGTACGCCTTTCAGGAGAACGCTTCCGATGTGTCTGCCCGCGCGCAGGGGGTATTTTGCCCGCAGCGTCGGCCTGGCCGTGACTGCGGTGGCGGGAGAGGCCATACCCGCGGCCGGGCTGCAACTCCAGGACACCGCCGATGGCACCCGGTGGCGGGCACTCCCGCCCGGCGCACCGGCCATATAGCCGGACAACGACGAGGGTTATTCAAAATTATTTTCTGATGAAGACCAGCAGCCTGACGATCCTCGCCACGGCCAGCAGCGAACTACAGCAGTGGTCCATTCACACAGTCTGGTGTGTGTGAATGGACCACTGCTGTAGTTGTGGCGATGCCGCGTCCGGGCCGGGCCGGGCGCGCGGCCGGGCAAGATCACGGCCTGAAGGCTTCTGAATAACCCCCGACATACCCTCACCGGGTACAAAAATACCCCCGTTGGGTGTCGGGTAATACCCTTAACGGGCATTCCGTAATACTACGGTACGCCCAAAAGTGCGCAGGTGGGGTAACGGTTCCGATAGGAGAATATCCCGCTTCTGTCCTTACTTATATTGCTTGTGCCTGCTCTGACCGCACTTTACCCTTATGCCGACACAGAATTTGCGCGGCTATAAGACCCGGGTCAGGCACGAGCGGGGACTAGCGATGAGCGAAAGTGCGGTGACCGGCAGCGCCGCGTGGCGCAGCCGGCCCGGTGCCGTCGCCGCGGCATCCTGGGCGGCCCCGGATGCCCGGCGGTGGCTGCAGCTCGGCCTGGCCGCAAGCTGGCTGCTCGACGCCGTGCTGCAGTACCAGTCGTTCATGTTCACCAGGGCATTTCCCCAGCTGCTCGCCGGGACGGCGCAGGGCAACCCGGCGGTGATCGCCGACCCGATCACCTGGTCGGCCCGCATCATCGCGCATCACACAACGGCCACCAACGCCGCGTTCGCCAGCACCCAGCTGCTGCTCGCCCTCGGGATCGCCTGCCGCCCCACCGTCACAATCGCGCTCGCCGCCTCGATTCCCTGGGCGCTGGCAGTCTGGTGGCTCGGCGAAGGGCTGGGCGGGGTACTGGCCGGAACCGCGAGCCCGGTCAGCGGGGCACCCGGCGCCGTGATCATCTACGCCCTGCTCGCGGTGCTGCTCTGGCCGGCGGACCGTGCCGGATCATCGTCGTTCGTGGCAGGCCGCCCGCTGGGCGCCCCGGCCGCCCGCGCGGCGTGGCTGGTGCTGTGGGGCAGCCTCGCCTACTTCGCCCTGCAGGCGGCGAACCGGACATCGCAGGGACTGCACGACCTGATCTCCGGGATGGCGTCAGGGGAACCCGGCTGGATCGCCTCGATCGACAGCGGCGCCGCGGGCCTGCTCACGCACCACGGCCCGCAGGCATCGATCATCCTCGCGGCCGTGCTCGCCGTCACCGCGGCCGGTATCTTCCTGCCGGCACCGGCCGCCCGCGGCGCTGTGGTCCTGGCCATCATCGTCGCCGCGGCCATCTGGGTCGCCGGGGAGGACTTCGGGGCCATCTTCACCGGCTCGGCCACCGACCCCAACTCCGGCCTGCCGCTCGCGCTGCTCGCGGTCGCCTACTGGCCCGGCAGGGCCACCACGCCCGCGCCTCCATCCCCCAGACCGACGAGAGGACGCTGACGTGGCAGGCCCCGCCTGGCTCGCGGACACGCTCGCGGCCATCCTGATCACGGTCTCTGTTTACTGCGCCGGCCGGCTCGCGGCCTCGCCGCTATGGCGGCGGGCTACCGACCGTGATGCGGACATCGCGCATACCGCCATGGGCGCGGCGATGGCGGGAATGCTGGTGCCGCGGCTGAACCCGCTGTGGAACAGCGTGTGGGAGGTGGTCTTCGGCGCCTTCACCGCATGGTTCGCGTGGCGGGTCCTGCGGGGCGCTCGCGGCGAGCGTGCGGGCGGATGGGCGACGGGCCACTACACCCCGCACCTCTTCCACAGCATCGCCATGCTCTACATGCTGCTCGCGGTCCAGGCATCCGCCGCCAGCCGGCCCGGACCGGGGACGGGCGGCATGAGCGGGTCAGCCGGCCCCATGGTGCGCTTCCCGGTCCTCGCCCTTGTCCTGGCGCTGCTGCTGCTCGGCTACGCCGTCCTTGATGCCGACCGGCTCACCGCCCCGGCGGCAGGCGGGCGCTTCATAGCGGCCCCCGCCAGCCCGAGAGACGGCATCGGCGCCGCAGCCGGGCCGGCCTCGCCTGCCGCCGCCAGCGAGCAGTCCGCAGGACCGGCTGACCCGGGCACTCCCGGCCCGGAGGATCCCGGGCCGGCCGCCCCGGCGGATCGGCCGGCGCTCGCCCCGCGCCTGGCGGCGTGCTGCCGGATCGTGATCGGCATCGCCATGGGCTACATGCTGATCATCGTGCTGTAAGGCGGGACGGCACGCGGTGCCGCGGGACGGCGCTATGCGGGGCTAGGTGCGTGGTGCTTGGCGGCCACCCAGTCCCGGACCCTGCCCGCGGCGCTGGTCAGCTCGTCGAGGCGTCCGGTCCAGGGGACAATCTACTCACCGGTTCGTCCAGCGACGCCCGGGCAGGCGCGTGTACCCGCACGGTCAGGGTAATCTGACGTGCTAGCCGTCCGGCTCGAGCGGCCGGCGGCCACTCAGGTGGCGGAGTAGCTCAGTCAGGCAGAGCAAGCGGCTCATAATCGCTGTGTCGCCGGTTCAAGTCCGGCCTCCGCTACGATCAGGCTGCTCGGTGGCCCCGGCCACCTTCGCCGATGGTTGATACTTGCCCGGCTCCCGGAACCACGGGGGCAGGGTCCGGCCGACGGGTTCTGCGTTGCTGGGATTCCCTGGCCGGGTGGAGGCGGGTAGTTATTGCTAGGCTCTTTCCGTTGTTCCGTTCCGTGAGAAAGGCACTCCGTCGTGGCTGCTACTGATGTCCGGCCGAAGATCACGCTCGCCTGCCAGGAGTGCAAGCACCGCAACTACATCACCCGCAAGAACAGGCGCAACGATCCTGACCGGCTCGAGCTGAAGAAGTTCTGCCCGAACTGCCGCTGCCACCGGCCGCACCGCGAGACGCGCTAGCGCCCCGGCATGGCAGTCAACCACGACTACGCCGGCCGGACCTTCCCCGCCACCGCGCCCTACGAGGTGAGCCGGGTCAAGATCGCCGAGTTCGCTGAGGCGATCGGTGACCCGAGCCCCGTATACCGCGAGCGGGCGGCGGCACAGGCGGCCGGGTATCCGGATGTCATCGCGCCGCCGACCTTCGCCATCGTGATCAGCATGGCCGACAGCCACCGCGCCGTTACGGATCCAGGCCTCGGAGTCAACTACGCGATGGTCGTCCATGGCGAGCAGCGATTCGAGCACGCCCGCCCGATCCGCGCCGGGGACGTGGTCACGTCCCAGTCCACCATCTCCAGCATCAGGGAGCAGCGCGGCAACGTGCTGCTCAACATCAGGACCGAGATCACGACGGTGGAAGGCGAGCACATCTGCACCGCCTACGGGACCCTCTTCGAGCGTGCCGCGTGACGGCCAGGGTGAGCTACGCGGATGTCGAGCCGGGAACCGAGCTCGGGCCGACGAGCTATCAGGTAACCAGGCTCAGCCTGGTCAAGTACGCGGGCGCGTCCGGCGACTTCAACGTGATCCACTGGAATGAGCGCATCGCCAAGTCCGTCGGCCTGCCTGACGTCATCGCCCATGGCATGTTCACCATGGCGCAGGCCGGCAGGTACCTCACTGACTGGGCGGGTGACCCGGGCGCGGTACTGGACATAAGCGTGCGTTTCTCCGCTCTCGTGATCGTGCCGGACGACGACAAGGGCGCCACGATCGAGATCCTCGGCACGATCGAGGAGAAGCTCGGCGACAACAAGGTCGCGGTCTCACTCATCGCGAGGTCGGCCGACGCCAAGGTGCTCACCCGCGCCCGCGCGGTCGTCCGCCTGGCCTGACCGGGCGTTGGGGACGATCCGCGAGCAGGTAGCGCTCAGTGGGTACACGACGCTCCGGCTCGGCGGCCCAGCCCGCTGTTTCGTCGAGGCGCGCGCCGAGCAGGACGTCACAGCCGCGGTGAGCGCCGCCGACAAGCGCGGCGAGCCTGTGCTGGTCCTGGGCGGCGGCAGCAACCTGGTGATCGCCGACGAAGGGTTCCCCGGCACGGTCGTGCACGTCGCGACCCGCGGCATCCGGTTCGGCCGCCGCGACGGCATGGTGTCCGTGACGGTCGCGGCCGGCGAGGACTGGGACGGGCTCGTCGCCCGGTGCGTTTCAGAGCGGCTGACCGGCCTGGAGTGCCTGTCCGGCATTCCGGGCCTGGCCGGGGCCACGCCGATCCAGAACGTCGGCGCCTACGGCCAGGAGGTGTCAGAGACGATCACGGCGGTGCGGGCCTACGACCGGCTGGCGGGGGGAATCGTCGAGCTGGCCCATGCCGACTGCGGCTTCGGCTACCGGACGAGTGCCTTCAAGCGGGCACCGCACAGGTTTGTCGTGCTCGACGTGACCTTCGAGCTTGCCCGCGATGGCTTGTCGCAGCCGGTCAGGTATGCGGAGCTTGCCACCGCGCTCAGAGTCGCGGCTGGCGAGCGTGTCACCCTCGGCGAAGCCCGTTCAGTAATACTAGGACTGCGGCGCGGCAAGGGGATGGTGCTCGACCCAGACGATCCCGACACCCGCAGCGTTGGCTCGTTCTTCACCAACCCGGTTCTCGGGCCGGCCCAGCTGGCGGCGCTCGAGGCCGCGGTACTCGCCGCCTGCGGGCCCGGGGTCAGGGTCCCGCGCTTCCCCGGGGCAGCCGGCCGGGTGAAGGTGCCTGCCGCGTGGCTCATCGAGCGGGCCGGCTACGGCAAGGGGCACGCGGGCAGCGGCCGTGACGGCGCGCGCATCTCGTCCAAGCACACGCTCGCGCTCGTCAACCCCGGCGGTGCTACCACGGCGAGCCTGGTGGCGCTCGCCGCGGAGATCAGGAATGGCGTGCGCGACGCGTTCGGCGTGGAGCTGGTCAGCGAGCCCGTGCTCGTCGGCGTGAGCCTCTGACGACGCGCCTAGTCCGGGGGCGCCGCCGCCAGCCAGGCGTCGATCCCGGTGAGCAGCCTCGCGGCGATATCCGTCGGCGCCGCCGAGCCGCGCACCGACATCCTGGCCAGTTCGGCCAGCTCCGCGTCACAGAACCCGTGCACGCGGCGGGCGAATTCGTACTGCGCGGTAAGCCTGGAACCGAAAAGCAGCGGGTCATCCGCGCCGAGCGCGACGGGCGCGCCCGCATCGAAGAGCGGCCGCAGCGGCACCCCGGACGGCCCGGCGGTGATGCCGAGCGCAACGTTGGACGTGGGACATACCTCCAGGGTGACCGCGCCGCGCGCCACGCGCCTGGTCAGCTCGGCGTCCTCGGCCGCCCTGACGCCGTGCCCGATCCGGTCCGCATGCAGGTCGTCGAGGCAGGCGCGCACGCTGGCGGGCCCGGCGAGTTCCCCGCCGTGCGGCACGGCAAGCAGGCCGGCCCGCGCCGCGATGCGGAACGCCGGGGCGAAGTCGGCCGCCGGCCCGCGGCGCTCATCGTTGCTGAGGCCGAACCCGGTCACGCCGCGTCCCGCGTACCTGGCGGCCAGCCTCGCGAGGGTGCGCGCCTCGAGCGGGTGCTTGGTCCGGTTGGCCGCGATGATCACGCCGATTCCGATGCCCGATGCCGCCGCGGCCGCCGCGGCGGCATCGAGTACGAGCTCGGTCGTGGCGGTGAGCCCGCCGAACCGCCCCGCGTACCCGGACGGGTCCAGCTGGATCTCGAGCCAGCCGGATCCTTCTGCCCTGTCATCCTCCGCCGCCTCGCGGAGCAGCCGCCGGACATCTTCCGCTGTCCGCAGCACCGACCTCGCGATGTCGTACAGCCGCTGGAACCTGAACCAGCCGCGCTCGTCGGTGCCGCTCAGCCGCGGCGGCCATTCCTCCGCGAGCGCCGCGGGCAGGGGCATGCCGTGGGAGCGGGCCAGCCCGATAAGCGTCGGGTGACGCATCGCACCGGTCAGGTGCAGATGCAGATGTGCCTTGGGAAGCGAGTCAAGCGGTCGTGCCATCCGCCTAGTGTGGCCGCCCCTGGCCCGGCTAGCGTGACTGCCCCTGGCTCGGCTAGTGCAGCTGCCCTTGGCCCAGCAGCTTGCCGAGCCGGGTGATCCCTTCTTCGAGATCTGCGTCGCCGAGTGCGCATGACAACCGGAAATACCCCGGGGTGCCGAACGCCTCGCCCGGCACCACCGCCACCTCGGCCTCGTCAAGGATCAGCCCGGCAAGTTCCGCCGTGCTGCCCGGCCGGCGGCCGGCTATCTCCCTGCCGAGTACGCCCTTGACCGAGGGGTAGCAGTAGAAGGCGCCCTGCGGCTCCGGGCAGATCACCCCGGGGATGTCGTTCAGCATCCTGGTCATCGTGAGCCTGCGCCGGTCGAACGCCTCGCGCATCCGCGCGGCGGCCGACAGGTCGCCTTCGACGGCGGCGAGCGCCGCCGCCTGGGCCACGTTGCAGACGTTCGACGTCGCGTGCGACTGCAGGTTCGCGGCAGCCTTGATCACGTCGGCGGGGCCGGCCATCCAGCCGACCCGCCATCCGGTCATCGCGTACGTCTTGGCCACCCCGTTGAGCACCACGCATCGCTCAGCGACCTCGGGCGCGGCCACCGGCATGGACGTGAACCGCGCGTCGCCGTACACGAGGTGCTCGTAGATCTCATCGGTCACCACCCACAGCCCGTGACCCGCCGCCCACCGGCCGATCTCCGCGACCAGCCCCGGCGGGTAGACCGCACCGGTCGGGTTGGACGGGGACACGAACACGAGCACCTTGGTGCGCTCGGTCCGGGCAGCCTCGAGGTCGGCGACCGACGCCAGGTAGCCCGACCGCTCGTCGGTCACGACCGGCACCGGCGTGCCCCCCGCGAGCTGTATCACCTCCGGGTACGTGGTCCAGTACGGCGCGGGAAGCAGCACCTCGTCGCCCGGGTCGAGCAGCGTGGCGAATGCCTGGTAGACCGCGTGCTTGCCGCCGTTGGTGACGAGGACCTGGTCCGGGCTGACCTGGTACCCCGAGTCCCGCGCTGTCTTCGCGGCGATCGCCGCACGCAGCCCGGGCAATCCCGCGGCAGGGGTGTACTTGTGGAACCTGGGCTCAGCGCAGGCCCGCTGCGCCGCCTGGACGATGTAGTCAGGGGTGGGGAAGTCAGGCTCGCCGGCGCCGAACCCGATGACGGGCCTGCCAGCCTCCTTGAGTGCCTTCGCCTTGGCGTCCACGGCGAGCGTCGCCGACTCTGTGATCGCGGACACGCGGGCCGAGATGCGGGGGTGCGAGGTGGACATGACGTCTATGTTGGCATCCCGGCGGGGCACATTGCCTGCTGATATCGCTCCGTTCGACGGCGGGGGCGTCCGCACCGTACACTTCAAGGTCTGGCGGCGCAGAGGGCAGTAGCTCAATTGGCCAGAGTCCCGGTCTCCAAAACCGGTGGTTGGGGGTTCGAGTCCCTCCTGCCCTGCAAGTGCGGTCGGCGGAAGCACGACGGCATCAGTCAGTTAACCGGTCAGTGCAGTTCAGGTGAGGACATGGCGACTCAGACGCGTGGCCAGGCCGCGGAGAACCGGCCCAAGGGTGGACGCCCGGCGAAGGGTGGCCGCCGGACGACTCCTGCGCTGTTCTTCCGACAGGTCGTCGCCGAACTGCGCAAGGTGATCTGGCCCACCCGCAAGGAGCTGATCACTTACACGACCGTTGCCCTGACGTTCGTGCTCGTCATGGTCGCGATCGTGACGGGCCTGGACTACGGGTTCACCCGATTGGTACTCGCGATCTTCGGCTGAGCCGCGGTGCCGAGGCGGCTTCGGCTGCTCGGTGACCTTCGGTCACCTTCGGCGTAGCCCGCAGTGCTAGCCCGGGGGGGCGACCCCCCGGAACCCCCCGGGCGGGCGGGAGGACTCCCCGGGCAGTGGCAGCATGATCAGAGGAGCAGGTACGAGTCAGCCTGGGGATGCGGTCGGCGGTCGCCAGGAAGCAGCGTCAGGAAGAGCAGAGAGAAAGAGCTACCGTGTCAGAGTCCCAACTGCACCTGGGCGATCTCGTGGAACCCGAAGAGGCGACAGAGCCAGACGAGGCCGGCCAGGCCGACGAGGCCGACGCGGAATCCGATCCGGTCGCTGAGTTCAAACGACAGCTCAGGCTGCAGCCGGGTGACTGGTATGTCGTCCACTCCTATGCGGGCTACGAGAACCGTGTCAAGACCAACCTGGAGAGCCGCATCCAGTCGCTGAACATGGAGGATTACATCTTCCAGATCGAGGTCCCCGTGCACGAGGTGACCGAGATCAAGGGCGGCAAGCGGCAGCAGGTCTCAGAGAAGGTGCTGCCCGGCTACATTCTCGTTCGCATGGAGCTGGTCGACGAGTCGTGGGCCGTGGTCAGGAACACGCCAGGGGTAACCGGCTTCGTCGGCCTGTCGAACAAGCCGTCGCCGCTCAGCCTCGACGAGGTCGCGTCGCTGCTCGCGCCCGAGCCCGAGGAAAAGGCGAAGCAGGCCGAGATCAAGCGGGCGTCGGTGGAATTCGAGATCGGCGAGTCGGTTACCGTTATGGACGGCCCGTTCGCGACGCTCCCCGCCACCGTGAACGAGGTCAACCCCGACACCCAGAAGCTCAAGGTGCTCGTGTCGATATTCGGCCGCGAGACGCCCGTCGAGCTCTCGTTCGATCAGGTGACCAAGCTCTGAACTAGATGAGGAAAGTGGCATGCCGCCAAGGAAGAAAAGGATCGCCGCAGTTGTCAAGGTGCAGCTGCCGGCCGGCCAGGCCACCCCGGCCCCGCCCGTCGGCACCGCGCTCGGGCCGCACGGCGTCAACATCATGGAGTTCTGCAAGCAGTACAACGCGGCCACCGAAGGGCAGCGCGGCAACATCGTGCCGGTGGAGATCACGATCTTCGAGGACCGGTCGTTCACGTTCGTCACGAAGACCCCGCCCGCGCCTGAGCTGATCAAGAAGGCCGCCGGCGTGGAGAAGGGCAGCGGCGAGCCGCACAAGACGAAGGTCGGCTCTGTCAGCGCCGCGCAGGTCCGCCAGATCGCGCAGACCAAGATGCCTGACCTGAACGCCACCACGATCGAGGCGGCGGCAAAGATCATCGCCGGGACCGCGCGCTCGATGGGCATCAAAGTCGAGGGCTGACGTGTTTTCTTATCTATACCTAACGGAAGCGTCGTGACACCGTCCCGGCGCATGGCACTCGTGGCAGGGCCCGGCGCGGCCCGCTGACCACGGCCTCCTGAGCATCTAAGGAGATTCGCGATGCAGCGCAGTAAGGCATACCGCAAGGCCGAGGAGCAGATTGACCGAGACCGGCTCTACAGCCCGGTCGAAGCCGTCTCGCTGGCCAAGAAGGCACCGGTGACGAAGTTCGACCCGACCGTCGAGGTGGCGCTCCGGCTGGGCGTTGACCCGCGCAAGGCGGACCAGATGGTCCGCGGCACGGTCAACTTGCCGAACGGTACGGGCAAGACCGCCAGGGTCCTCGTCTTCGCCACCGGGGACCGGGCGGAGGAGGCCCGCGCGGCGGGGGCGGACTACGTCGGCTCCGACGACCTGATCGAGCGGATCCAGGGCGGCTTCCTCGACTTCGACGCCGTGGTCGCCACGCCCGACCTGATGGGCAAGGTGGGGCGCCTCGGCCGGGTACTCGGCCCGCGCGGCCTGATGCCGAACCCCAAGACGGGCACGGTGACGGCCGATGTCGGCAAGGCAGTAACCGAGATCAAGGGCGGCAAGATCGAGTTCAGGGTGGACAGGCACGGCAACCTGCACTTCGTGATCGGCAAGACGTCCTTTGACGACCGGGCCCTGGTGGAGAACTACGCGGCGGCGATCGACGAGGTGATGCGGCTCAAGCCGTCGGCGGCTAAGGGGCGCTACCTCAGGAAGATCACGTTCACCACGTCCATGGGCCCAGGCATCCCCGTAGACCCGAACAAGACCCGCGGCCTGATCGACGACCTCGACGAGGCCTCCGCAACCTGACCGCCTCCCTCAGCCCGTCCCTCCGCGCCCGCCTCCCCCTGCCGCTCTTTAACATGTGAAGGGCACCTTCATGCGGCCAGAGCCGCACAAGGGCACAGTCACATGTCTGAGCCGGGATGGGCGGCCGGGGGCGGAGGCAGGTGGCGAGGTAATTTGGTACATGCCTCGTTGAGCGCGTATTCTCTATATGAAGCAAATTGCCGAAGACCGCCGGTTGTCGCCAGGGTTCTGGTGACCGAAGGTCCCGCGTTAGCGGGCGGCCCGCGCAGGTGACCGAGTAGGTCCGCCGTATCCGGGGAAGTCGCCCGGGTGGTGGTCACGCCCCGTGCGCCTGCGCCGGGGCGTTCGTGTTGCCTGGAGCTTTCCTCGCCGGCGGGTGATTTCCCGGGGCTGATCCCCCGGCATGAGAAAGGAGGCCCATGGCGAGGGCGGACAAGGTGGCCGCGGTCACCGAGCTCACCGACAATTTCCAGAATTCAGCGGGCGCCGTGCTGACCGAGTATCGCGGCCTCACCGTGGCTCAGCTCACCGACCTGCGCAGGTCGCTTGGTGAGCATGCCACATTCGCCGTGGTCAAGAACACGCTGACCAAGATCGCGGTGACCGAGGCGGGGTTCGCCGATGAGCTGGCGCCGCTGCTGAGTGGCCCGTCCGCGATCGCCTTCGTCAAGGGCGACGTGGTCGAGACCGCGAAGGGCCTGCGTGACTTCTCCAGGGCGCATCCCTTCCTGGTGATCAAGGGTGGTGTTCTCGACGGCAAGGCACTGACGCCCGAGGAGATCACCAAGCTGGCCGATCTCGAGTCGCGCGAGGTGCTTCTCGCCAGGCTGGCCGGCGCGATGAAGGCGTCGCTCGCAGGCGCCGCGGCCACGTTCAGCGCGCTTCCCGTGCAGCTCGCCCGGCTCGTCGAGGCCCTGCGGGCCAAGCGCGAGGCCGAGGCGGGCGAGAAGCCCCAGGAGGGGGAGCATCCCCCAGGGCCAGCGGAGCAGCCAGCTGAGTCTTGACATTGGAATCAGGAACGAGGGAAGAGGAATCAACCACCATGGCGAAGCTCAGCACTGACGACCTGCTCGACGCGTTCAAGGACATGACCCTCCTCGAGCTCTCGGAGTTCGTGAAGGAGTTCGAGGTCGCGTTCGACGTCAAGGCCGCGGCCCCGGTCGCGGTCGCCGCCGCGCCCGCGGCGGGTGCCCCTGGCGCGGGCGAGGCCGCGGCAGAGGAGCAGGACGAGTTCGACGTCATCCTCGAGGCCGCGGGTGAGAAGAAGATCCAGGTCATCAAGGAGGTCCGCAGCCTGACCAGCCTCGGGCTCAAGGAAGCCAAGGACCTGGTCGACGGCGCGCCAAAGCCGCTGCTCGAGAAGGTCACCAAGGAGGCCGCGGAGAAGGCCAGGGCCCAGCTCGCGGGCGCCGGGGCCACCGTCACAGTCAAGTAACAACTCTGACGCTCTCTCGGTGGATGGGGGCCGGCCCTGGGTGACCGGGCTGGCCCCTCCGGGCCTCCGGGCTTCGGCCTTCGCGCTTGCCGGACGAAGGGCCGTCGCGGGCGTCCGAGGGGTGAAAGACCTAGATACCCGCGTCGTGCGGATCTACACCGCCAGGCTGATGTGGCATCTGTCACCAGCGCCGACGCGACGGATTATGCGATGCAGGCTTGACGTTTGCTCGTTCAGGAGCGATGCTGCGGAGCAACCGTGAACCTCATAGTGGCGTACACTTGACCAGCGGTGTGGCATTCGGCTACACTGCTCATTTGCGCTGCATTCTAACGTCCTCGGCATCCTCGAACCCCTCGCGGTGAGTCCGCAGGGCGTTTGGCGTGCGTGCGGTGATAGATCGGCCACAAGCTCGGAAGGACCCCTGTTGGCAGCATCGCGCAGCGTCCCCGCTAACACTCCTGGTCCCCGTCGCGTCTCTTTCGCGCGCATCAAGGAACCTCTTGAAGTACCCGGCCTCCTGGCCCTGCAGACCGAGTCGTTCGACTGGCTGCTAGGCAACGACAGGTGGAAGGCCCGGGTGGAGGCCGCGAAGGAGTCCGGGCGTAAGGACGTGCCTGAGCAGTCCGGCCTCGAGGAGATCTTCGAGGAGATCAGCCCCATCGAGGACTTCTCCGGGACCATGTCCCTCTCGTTCCGGGATCACCGGTTCGAACCGCCCAAGTACTCCGTCGAGGAGTGCAAGGACAAGGACATGACCTACTCCGCCCCGATGTTCGTCACGGCGGAGTTCATCAACAACAGCACCGGTGAGATCAAGAGCCAGACGGTGTTCATGGGCGACTTCCCGCTCATGTCCGCCAAGGGAACCTTCATCATCAACGGCACAGAGCGTGTCGTCGTCTCGCAGCTCGTGCGCTCACCGGGCGTCTATTTCGACCGGCAGGTGGACAAGACCTCCGACAAGGACATCTACAGCTGCAAGGTCATCCCTTCCCGTGGCGCGTGGCTCGAGTTCGAGATCGACAAGCGGGACAGCGTCGGTGTCCGTATCGACCGCAAGCGCAAGCAGAGCGTCACCGTGCTGCTCAAGGCGCTCGGCTGGGACGAGGCCCGGATCCTGGAGCGGTTCGGCGGCTTCGAGTCGATGCGCGCGACCCTTGAAAAGGATCACACCACCGGCCAGGACGACGCGCTGCTTGATATCTACCGCAAGCTCCGTCCCGGCGAGCCGCCGACGCGTGAATCCGCACAGGCACTGCTCGAGAACCTCTACTTCAACCCCAAGCGGTACGACCTGGCCAAGGTCGGCCGTTACAAGGTCAACAGGAAGCTCGGGCTCGACCATCCGATCCGTCAGGGCACGCTGACCGAGGAAGACATCGTCTCCACCATCGAGTACCTGGTCCGGCTGCACGCCGGCGAGGAAGAGATGAGGGTGAGCGACGCCGCCCTTCCGCTGGAGACCGATGACATCGATCACTTCGGCAACAGGCGGCTGCGCACGGTCGGTGAGCTGATCCAGAACCAGGTCAGGCTCGGCCTCGCCCGGATGGAGCGGGTCGTCAGGGAACGGATGACCACTCAGGACGTCGAGGCGATCACGCCGCAGACGCTGATCAACATCCGGCCGGTCGTAGCCTCCATCAAGGAGTTCTTCGGCACCAGCCAGCTCTCCCAGTTCATGGACCAGACGAACCCGCTGGCTGGCCTGACGCACAAGCGCAGGCTCTCCGCGCTCGGGCCGGGCGGCCTGTCCCGCGAGCGGGCAGGCTTCGAGGTCCGGGACGTGCACCCGTCGCACTACGGCCGGATGTGCCCGATCGAGACGCCGGAAGGCCCGAACATCGGCCTCATCGGCTCGCTGTCCTCCTACGGGCGGGTCAACGCGTTCGGCTTCGTCGAGACGCCGTACCGGAAGGTGCGGGCCGGCAAGGTTACCGACCAGATCGACTACCTCACCGCGGACGAGGAGGACAGGCACGTCATCGCGCAGGCGAACACGCCGCTCGACTCCGACGACACCTTCGCGGAGGATCGCGTGCTCGTCCGCCGCAAGGGCGGCGAGGTGGAATCCATCAGGCCGGACGACGTGGACTATATGGACGTGTCGCCACGCCAGATGGTGTCCGTCGCCACCGCGATGATCCCGTTCCTCGAGCACGACGACGCGAACAGGGCCCTCATGGGCTCCAACATGCAGCGCCAGTCGGTGCCGCTGCTGCGCAGCGAGGCGCCGCTCGTCGGCACGGGCATGGAATACCGCGCCGCGACCGACGCGGGCGACGTGATCGTGGCGGAGAAGCCTGGCGTGGTCGAGGAGGCCTGCGCCGACTATGTCACCGTGCTCAACGACGATGCCACCCGCAATACCTACCTGGTGGCCAAGTTCCGCCGGTCCAACCAGGGCACCTGCTACAACCAGAAGCCCATCGTGTACGAAGGGCAGCGGGTCGAGGCGGGCCAGGTGGTCGCTGATGGGCCGTGCACCGATCAGGGTGAGATGGCACTCGGCAAGAATCTCCTCGTCGCCTTCATGCCATGGGAAGGCCATAACTACGAGGATGCGATCATCCTCTCCCAGCGGCTGGTCCAGGACGACGTGCTCTCCTCGATCCACATCGAGGAGCACGAAGTGGACGCACGGGACACCAAGCTGGGTCCCGAGGAGATCACCAGGGATATCCCCAACGTGTCCGAGGAGGTCCTCGCCGACCTCGACGAGCGCGGCATCATCAGGATCGGTGCCGAGGTGATCAACGGCGACATCCTGGTCGGCAAGGTCACGCCCAAGGGCGAGACCGAGCTGACCCCGGAAGAGCGGTTGCTGCGCGCGATCTTCGGAGAGAAGGCGCGCGAGGTCCGCGACACCTCGCTCAAGGTGCCGCACGGTGAATCCGGCAAGATCATCGGGGTCCGCGTGTTCACCAGGGAGGACGGCGACGAGCTGCCCCCGGGGGTCAACGAGCTGGTCCGGGTCTACGTCGCGCAGAAGCGCAAGATCACCGATGGGGACAAGCTGGCCGGGCGGCACGGCAACAAGGGCGTCATCGCCAAGATCCTCCCGGTCGAGGACATGCCGTTCCTCGAGGACGGCACGCCGGTGGACATCGTGCTCAACCCGCTCGGTGTGCCCGGCCGTATGAACGTCGGCCAGGTACTCGAGACGCACCTTGGCTGGGTCGCTCAGACCGGCTGGAAGGTTGACGGCGACGACGCGCAGTGGAAGAAGCGGCTGCGCCAGGCTGGCGCGGACGCCGCCGTCCCCGGTACTCCGGTGGCGACGCCGGTCTTCGACGGAGCGCGCGAGGAGGAGATCACCGGCCTGCTCGGCAGCACGCTGCCGAACAGGGATGGCGAGCAGCTGGTTGGTTCCAGCGGTAAGGCCAGGCTGTTCGACGGCCGTACCGGCGAGCCGTTCAAGGATCCGATAGCGGTCGGCTACATCTACATCCTCAAGCTGCTGCACCTTGTCGATGACAAGATCCATGCTCGCTCCACCGGGCCTTACTCCATGATCACCCAGCAGCCACTCGGCGGAAAGGCGCAGTTCGGCGGCCAGCGATTCGGCGAGATGGAGGTATGGGCGCTGGAGGCGTATGGCGCCGCCTACGCCCTGCAGGAGCTGCTGACGATCAAGTCCGACGACGTGCTCGGCAGGGTCAAGGTCTATGAGGCGATCGTCAAGGGCGAGAACGTCCCGGAGCCAGGCATCCCGGAGTCGTTCAAGGTGCTGATCAAGGAGATGCAGTCGCTCTGCCTGAACGTGGAGGTGCTCTCGAGCGACGGCGCCGCGATCGAGATGCGCGACACCGACGAGGACGTCTTCCGCGCTGCCGAGGAACTCGGCATCGACCTGTCCCGGCGCGAGCCGAGCAGCGTTGAAGAAGTCTGAGCGTGAAGGGTAGCCCCAGCTCGCCGCGGGCAGCGCCCGGTGCGCAGTGCCAGGGAACTGGCGGCACTGGGTCGGCGTGCGGCACAGCATGGGGCTACCCGAGCCGCTCTTAATCCGGATCTATCCAGGGGATATACAAAGTGCTCGACGTCAACTTTTTCGACGATCTGCGCATTGGTCTGGCGACTGCGGAAGACATCAGGCAGTGGTCGCACGGCGAGGTCAAGAAGCCGGAAACCATCAACTACCGCACCCTCAAGCCGGAGAAGGACGGACTCTTCTGCGAGAAGATCTTCGGCCCCACCCGCGACTGGGAGTGCTACTGCGGCAAATACAAGCGGGTCAGGTTCAAGGGCATCATCTGCGAGCGCTGTGGCGTGGAGGTCACCCGGGCCAAGGTGCGCCGGGAGCGGATGGGGCACATCGAGCTGGCCGCGCCGGTTACCCACATCTGGTACTTCAAGGGCGTGCCGAGCAGGCTCGGCTACCTGCTCGACCTGGCTCCGAAGGATCTCGAGAAGGTCATCTACTTCGCCGCGTACATGATCACGTATGTGGATGACGAAGGACGCGCCCGCGACCTGCCCTCACTCGAGGCCAAGATCTCGGTCGAGCGTGGTCAGCTCGAGCAGCGCCGCGACTCCGACGTGGAGGCGCGGCAGGCCAAGCTCGAGGCGGACCTGGCCGAGCTCGAGGCGGCGGGCGCCAAGGGCGACGCCCGCCGCAAGGTGCGCGAGAGCGCCGAGCGCGAGTGCAAGCAGATCCGCGACCGTGCCGCCAAGGAGATCGACCGCCTCGAGGAGGTCTGGAACAGGTTCAAGAGCCTCAAGGTCCAGGACCTCGAGGGGGACGAGCTCCTCTACCGGGAGATGCGGGACCGCTATGGCCGCTACTTCCGCGGCGGCATGGGCGCCCAGGCTATCCAGGACAGGCTGGCCAGCTTCGACCTCGACGCCGAGGCCCAGTCCCTGCGGGACACGATCCGCACAGGGAAGGGCCAGAAGAAGGCTCGTGCCCTGAAGCGGCTCAAGGTCGTGTCCGCGTTCCTCAACACCCGCAACAGCCCGATGGGCATGGTGCTCGACTGCATCCCCGTGATCCCGCCTGACCTGCGGCCGATGGTCCAGCTCGACGGCGGCAGGTTCGCCACGTCGGACCTGAACGACCTTTACCGCAGGGTCATCAACAGGAACAACAGGCTCAAGAGGCTGCTCGACCTCGGCGCGCCCGAGATCATCGTCAACAACGAGAAGCGGATGCTGCAGGAGGCCGTGGACTCGCTGTTCGACAACGGCCGCCGCGGCAGGCCGGTCACCGGGCCGGGCAACCGCCCGCTGAAGTCGCTGTCGGACATGCTCAAGGGCAAGCAGGGCAGGTTCAGGCAGAACCTGCTCGGCAAGCGCGTCGACTACTCCGGCCGGTCGGTCATCGTGGTCGGCCCGCAGCTCAAGCTGCACCAGTGTGGCCTGCCCAAGCAGATGGCGCTCGAGCTTTTCAAGCCGTTCGTCATGAAGCGGCTCGTGGACCTGAACCACGCGCAGAACATCAAGTCCGCGAAGCGGATGGTGGAGCGGGCGCGCCCGGTCGTGTGGGACGTGCTCGAGGAGGTCATCACCGAGCACCCGGTGCTGCTCAACCGCGCGCCGACGCTGCACAGGCTCGGCATCCAGGCGTTCGAGCCGCAGCTGGTCGAGGGCAAGGCCATCCAGATCCATCCGCTTGTGTGCACCGCGTTCAACGCGGACTTCGACGGCGACCAGATGGCGGTCCACCTGCCGCTGTCGTCGGAGGCTCAGGCCGAGGCGCGCATCCTGATGCTGTCCACGAACAACATCCTCAAGCCCGCCGACGGCAAGCCTGTCACCATGCCCACGCAGGACATGGTGATCGGGCTCTACTGCCTGACGAGGGAGGCGCCTGACGCGCCGGGCGCGGGACGCGCGTTCTCGTCGGTTCCCGAGGCGCTCATGGCCTACGACACCGGCGAGCTCGACCTCCAGGCGAGGATCGAGATCCGGGTGCGGGACGTCATGCTGCCCCGCGGATTCGACGCGCCAGAGGGGTGGACGGAAGGTGCGCCGTTCAGGCTCAGCACCACGCTGGGCCGCTGCATCTTCAACGAGACGCTCCCCGCCGACTTCCCGTTCGTCAACTACGAGGTCGGCAAGAAGCAGCTCTCGGGTATCGTCAACGAGCTCGCGGAGACGTACCCGAAGGTCCAGGTGGCCGCCGCCCTCGACGCGCTCAAGGACGCCGGGTTCCACTGGGCCACCAGGGCCGGTGTCACGATCGCGATCGAGGACGTGATCGCGCCGCCGAACAAGCGGGAGATCCTGGACGCCTATGAGAAGCGTGCCGACAAGGTGCAGCGGGAGTACGAGCGCGGACTGATCACCGACGATGAGCGCCGCCAGGAGCTCATCGAGATCTGGACGCACGCGACCGCGGACGTGGCACAGGACATGGAGGCAGCCTTCCCCGAGACGAACTCGGTCTGGATGATGGTCAACTCGGGAGCGCGCGGTAACCCGATGCAGGTCCGCCAGATCGCGGGCATGCGCGGCCTGGTCTCCAACCCGAAGGGCGAGACCATCCCGCGGCCGATCAAGTCCAGCTTCCGCGAGGGGCTGTCCGTCGTCGAGTACTTCATCTCGACGCACGGTGCCCGCAAGGGCCTCGCCGACACCGCGCTGCGCACGGCAGACTCCGGGTACCTCACCCGCCGCCTGGTGGACGTGGCGCAGGACGTCATCGTGCGCGAGGAAGACTGCGGCACGGACCGGTCGATCGCCATGAAGATTGTGGACAAGGATGCCGAGGGTAACCTCCGCAAGCTGCCCAACATCGAGAACACCGGGACCGGCCGGACCGTCGGCGTGGACATCGAGGTGGGCGGCAAGGCACTGGCGGCGACCGGTGATGACACGACCGAGCTGATGCTTGACGCGCTGATCGAGGCGGGCGTCGAGTCGGTCAAGACGCACAGCGTGCTGACCTGCGAGGCGAAGATCGGTGTCTGCGCCAAGTGCTACGGGCGGTCGCTGGCCACGGGCAAGCGGGTGGACGTGGGCGAGGCCGTCGGCATCGTCGCGGCCCAGTCGATCGGTGAGCCAGGTACGCAGCTGACCATGCGGACGTTCCACACCGGCGGCGTCGCCGGCCAGGACATCACGCATGGCCTGCCGCGAATCCAGGAGCTCTTCGAGGCACGCATACCCAAGGGCATGGCCCCGATCAGCGAGGTCGATAGCCGGGTCAAGATCGAGGAGACGGAGAAGACCCGCAAGATCATCCTGGTGCCCGACGACGGCTCCGAGGAGATCGCCTACCAGGTGCCGATGCGCTCGCGCCTCCTGGTCGGCGAGGGCGAGCATGTCCACGTAGGGCAGCAGCTGATCCAGGGCGCGGTCAACCCGCACGAGGTGCTCAGGATCCTCGGCTCACGTGAGGTCCAGCTGCATCTCGTCCACGAGGTGCAGGAGGTCTACCGGTCGCAGGGTGTTTCCATCCACGACAAGCACATCGAGATCATCATCCGCCAGATGCTCAAGCGGGTGAACGTCCTCGAGTCCGGCGACACCGACCTGCTGCCGGGCGAGCTCGTGGAGCGGCCCAAGTTCGAGGCAGTGAACCGAAGCGTGGTGGACGAGGGCAGCACGCCCGCGTCCGGGCGCCCCGTGCTGATGGGGATCACGAAGGCGTCGCTGGCCACGGAGTCGTGGCTGTCCGCGGCGTCCTTCCAGGAGACGACCCGGGTGCTCACCGACGCGGCTATCCACGCGAAGTCGGATCACCTGCTCGGCCTGAAGGAGAACGTCATCATCGGCAAGCTCATCCCGGCCGGCACCGGAATGCAGGTGTACAGGAACATCCGGGTCGAGCCGACGGAGGACGCCCGGTCGTCGGTGTACCCGGCGGCCGCGTACTCGGACACCGAGGCGTACGCGTTCGGCCAGGGCTCCGGTGAGGCGGTCCCGCTCGAAGAGTACGACTTCGGCACCTACAACAGGTAAGAGTGGCGCTGCGGCGGGGCTGGCCAAGGGGCCGGCTCCGCCGCAGTGGCATCCTGGCCCGGCCAATCGCACGCCCCCGTGGTTCCTTGCAGAAGCATTGGATGCCGAACGGGAGCGGGGTGACACTGCCACCGCCCAGGCGCCGAGCCCTACCGGGGTGGCACCAGGAGCCGGGAGCGTGGTGACTGTGAACCGTAAGGCCGCCGGGCCCTGCCGGGGTGACGCCAAGGGCGGGGAGCGTGGGGACTGCGAACCGTAACGGCACGGAGCCCTGCCGGGGTGACACTAAAGGCGGCCCTGCGGGCGGCCCGGGCGGCGCATGTGCGGTGCCCGGCAAAACCCCGAACGCCGGTCACCGCACACACGCTCACCCGAGCCTGAGACTCGGCCGGCCGCGCGA
>Ga0137391_10000348_pt1 | contig 32107 bp, 23 predicted proteins | sample 15con2h24BmetaG_FD_101399 | JGI IMG/M metagenome (GOLD analysis project Ga0137391, IMG submission 101399) | Vadose zone soil microbial communities from Angelo Coast Range Reserve, California, USA - 15con2h2.4B metaG | ecosystem: Environmental > Terrestrial > Soil > Vadose zone > Saprolite...
AGCACTCCTACCAGGAGCTTTGTTGCATTTCAGGACGCCACGCCGGCACTGCCCGAACTATGATCACCTATGCCGCAGGCCCGCAACGCCTTAAGTACGCGGCATTGTGTTCTAGCTACACCACCGAGGCATCCACACTATTGATTACCTGGCTCGCGCGTGCCGAACGGCGTCACCGCGCTTCCGTTCGGCATAGATGATCATTTGTCCTGCGATCGGCGCTGCCTGGCGGCCTCGTAGAGCATGACTGTTCCCGCGGCGGCGGCGTTCAGCGAGCTTGCCGACCCGCCTATGGGGATGCGGACGATGTCATCGCAGGCACTGCGCCAGGCCGCGCTCAGGCCGGCCGCCTCGCTGCCGACAATGATCAGCGACGGGCCGGTCAGGTCGTAGCGGCCCAGCTCGGCGGGCCCGGTCTCGTCGGTCCCGACCAGCCGCAGCGGCACCCCGCCAGCCCGCAGCGCCGCCACCCAGTCGGCCACCTCGCGGTGAGAAGGGACGCGCACCACCGGCAGCGCGAATATCGATCCGGTGCTCGCTCGTACCGCCTTGGGATCGAAGACATCCGCGGCGTGCCCCGCCACGATCACCCCGGCGGCGGCGAACGCGTCCGCCGATCGCACCAGGGTGCCGATGTTGCCAGGGCTGGACATCCGGTCGAGCACCAGGCCGAGGAAGCCGGGGCCCACGTGGATGCGGTCAAGCCGGTCTTCCGGCACGCCGGCCACCGCTATGAGCTCCGGAGCGCCGTCATCCTTCTCCGCCAGCTCCGCGACCAGCCCGGGAGCCATCGCCACGCGGACGGCGTCCACGCTGCCGAGCATCCGCGCTGCCCACGCGGACAGCGGCCGGCCGGCAGCGTAGATCATGGCGCGGATCGGCCAGCCGCGTGAGATCGCCAGCGTGATCGGACGGACACCGTGCACGAGGAACTCGCCTGCCCGGTGCCGTTTGGCGCGACTGGACAGCAGCGCCTGCCACTGCTGGAACCTCGCGTTGCGCGTGCTCACCCGCAATTCGGCGGGTCTGGAGGCAGGGCGGTTCACAGGTCCGGCGGCCGGTTCTCGTACGGCGTGCTCAGCACGATCGTCGTCCGGGTGGAGACGCCCGCATCCGCCCTGATCGCCTGGAGCAGCTCCTCGAGCGCGACCGGGGACGCGACCCGCACCTTGAGTATGTAGTTCTCCTCCCCCGCGACGCTGTGGCACGCCTCGATCGCGCTGAGGTGCGCGAGGCGCTGCGGCGCGTCATCCGGAGCGGCCGGATCGAACGGCTTGATCGAGATGAACGCGGTCAGCGGAAGACCGGCGTCCTGCGATTCGATCAGCGCCACGTACCCCTTGATCACGCCGCGCCGCTCGAGCCTGCGCACCCGCTGGTGCGCGGCGGACACCGACAGCCCGGTCTGGCTGGCAAGCTCGGTGAAGCTCATCCGGCCGTCACGGGAGAGCAGCGATACGATCTTGCGGTCGATCTCTTCCACGTCGTCACGTTAACGCCCCCGCCGGGTATTACGGAAAGGTCACGAGATGATCTCGGGCTTCACGCTCCGGTAACAGCCGCCGCTGGGGGATTTAATCATGCCCCCGTCCGTGGATACGCTGCCCGACCAGGGGTCGTGTCGCCCGGCATGGCCCCGCCGAGGAACATGGAGCGCAACGATGGCCCAGATCGTCCTAGCGGAAGTGGACAAGGTCTATCCCGGTGGCGTCAAGGCCGTTGACGGGCTGAGCCTGGACATCAAGGACGGCGAGTTCATGGTCCTCGTCGGACCGTCCGGGTGCGGCAAGTCGACCGCGCTGCGGACGATCGCCGGCCTCGAGGAGATCAGCGGCGGCAGCATCCAGATCGGTGATCGCGTGGTCAATGACCTGCCGCCCAAGGACCGCGACATCGCGATGGTGTTCCAGAACTACGCTCTCTACCCGCACATGACGGTGGAGCAGAACCTGGCGTTCGGCCTCCAGCTGCGCAAGACGCCCAAGGACGAGATCAGGCGCAGGGTGACGGAGGCCGCCAAGATGCTCGGGCTCGAGCAGTACCTCAAGCGCAAGCCCGCCGCGCTCTCCGGCGGCCAGCGTCAGCGGGTCGCGATGGGCCGCGCCATCGTCCGCGAGCCACAGGCGTTCCTGATGGACGAGCCGCTGTCCAACCTGGACGCCAAGCTGCGGGTATCCATGCGCGCCTCGCTCAATCAGCTGCACGACAGGCTCGGCGTGACAACGGTCTACGTGACCCACGATCAGGTCGAGGCGATGACCCTCGGGCACCGTGTCTGCGTGATGCGCGATGGCCGCCTGCAGCAGGTGGACACGCCGCAGGCGCTCTTCGACGCGCCGGTGAACCTGTTCGTGGCGGGCTTCATCGGCTCGCCCGCGATGAACTTCGTCACGGCCGAGCTTGCCCGTGACGCGGGCGCGTCGGTCACCTTCGCCGGATACCGGCTGCCTGTGCCTGCCGCGGTCTTCGATGCCAAGCCCGGCCTTGACGCCTACTTCGGCCGTGAGGTGATCATGGGTATCCGGCCGTCGGACTTCGAGGACGCCAGCCTCGCCGACGGCGAATGGGCCCGGTTGCCGGTCACCGCCGGGGTCATCGAGGAGCTCGGCAGCGAGATTCATGTCATCTTCACGATTGACGCGCCGCCGGTGCAGCACGCCAGCATCACCGAGGCTGTCGCCGGGGAGGAAGGCGATGACGAGGCAGCGGTCGCGCTGGCCGGCGGCAAGTCGCTGTGGACCGCGCGGGTGACCGCGCGGTCCAAGGTCAGGCCGGGCCAGCCGATCGAGCTCGGCGTGGACACCACCAACCTGCAGTTCTTCGATCCCGTCAGCGGCCTGTCGATCGGTCACCCCGCGGCGTCGCCCGCCGCCGCCGCGAGCCTGGACGGCCAGCACTCAGTGACGGACAGCTGAGTCTCCGGAGGGCTTCAGCCGGCCTGCCAACCGGGTGAATCCGCGGGTGGCACCGGCTGAGCATGGGCCGGGACCGCCCACTTACTACACGTTACGACCATGATCACGCCTGTTATGCCCGAAATGTAGTCGCGGAATATGTAGAGAGTCGCTGTGTCGACGCGTTGCCCCGCGGGAAGCGGCTGACCGGAAAGCGCGCCCCTCCCGCATAGCGACAGTCCTATCTATACCTAACGGAAACGGGGTGGCGGCCCTTCAATCGACGCTTGCCTTGCCCAGCTCGCCGGCCGACGGGCGGGTCCCGCGGGTCAGATTTCTCTGCGGATGGTTTGCAGTGTCTTCGCGGTGGATGCCTGGGAGCCGGTTTCCACGAGAAGCGTGTCGATGACAGCCTGGTACCGATCAACATCGCTGCGTCTATCGAGGTAGATGGCGCTGGTGAGGTGCTCGAGGTAGACCACGTCGGGCAGTTCGGGTTCGGCGAACCGCAAGATCGTAAACGGGCCGCCCTCGCCGGTAATGCCATCTGAGCGTGCCGGCAGGACGCGCAGCGTCACGTTTGGCAGCTTGGTCACCTCTATGAGGTGCTCGATCTGGCCCTGGATCACCCGCTGGCCGCCTATCGGCCGCCGCAGTGCCTCCTCGTCCACGACCGCCCAGACCTGTGGCGCCGCTGGCCGTGTGAGGATCTCCTGACGGGTCATCCGGACTGCCACCCGCCGGTCGATCTCCTCGGGGGCTGCCTCCGGCCTGCCCCGTGTGGTGAGGGCACGCGCGTAGCTTTCTGTCTGAAGCAGGCCTGGCACGAACTGGATCTCGTAGGTGCGGATGCGTGAGGCAGCTTCCTCAAGGCCGACGTAAACCTCGAACCAGCTTGGCAGGATGTCGCCGTACTGGTGCCACCATCCGGGTGTGTTCGCCTCACGAAGGAGTTGAAGGAATGCCGACCGTCTCTGCCCGTCATGCACTCCATACAGCGTGAGCAGGTCGGCGACGTCACGCTCCTTGGACGCCACGCGCCCGAGCTCGAGCCGGCTGATCTTGGAGGCGGATGCGCGTATGGCGTGGCCGGCGGCTTCCCTGGTGACCTCCCGGGCCTCGCGGAGCTTGCGCAGTTGTGAGCCGAGAGCGATGCGCCTGACGGTCGGGCCCGCGGCCTGTGGCGCAAACGTCTCGCTGACAGGCAGCTCATCGTCGCGTTGCGCGCTCATATCTTCTCCTGCTCCCGCGAAGGCGGATAGACGCCCAAGTGTCCCATCCCACCACACGGGCCGTCGCTCGACGCAGTGGAGCAGAGCGTGATCGGCGCGTGCTGGGCAGGGTGCATAGACGGCACGCCTCCGCGGCTGGTCCCGCTAGCATGGCACGGGGGGACGCGCCTGTCCCCGGGCCTGATTCAGGAGAGCCGTGTGGCCGATCAGCACACCGCCCCGACTAGCATCAATGTGACCACCCCGAATGTCGCCCGCATGTATGACTACTACCTCGGCGGGAAGGATAATTACGCGGCCGACCGGGCGGCCGCCGAACGGGTCATCGCCGCCTTTCCTGACGTGCGTTCGGCGGTACGCGAGAACCGGGCATTCCTCGGCAGAGCGGTGCGGTTCCTGGCTGCAGACGTCGGCATCCGCCAGTTCATAGACATCGGCACTGGCCTGCCCACGCAGAGCAACGTGCACGAGATCGCCCGCAACATCGCTCCGGACGCCCGGGTTGTCTACGCCGACTATGACCCGGTCGTCGTGGCCCACGGCCAGATGATCCTTTCCGGCGCTGAGCCGGTAGCGTTCATCGAGGGGGACGTCCGCTGCCCGGACGAAATTCTGGGAAACGCCGAGCTGCGGTCACTTGTGGATCTGAATGAGCCGGTTGCGATCCTGCTGGTGGCCGTCCTGAACTTCGTTACCGACCAAGAGCGGCCGGACGAGATCGTCGCACGGCTCAGGGAAGCCATGGCGCCGGGCAGCTATCTCGTCATATCGCACGGAGCGAACGAGGAACGGCCAGCGACCGTGCACGGGGTCCAAGAGGTGTACCAGAACGCGACCGCGCGCGCTGTCCTGCGGACGCGCGCTGAAATCGCGCCCTTCTTCGCCGGTTTCGAGCTCATCGATCCCGGGCTGGTGCATGCGCCGCAATGGCGCCCGGACCTACCTCATCGCGCTGGGGCGCTTGCCGACCCTGGAACGGGCATGACTCTTGCGGGAGTGGGGCGCGTGAGCCGACCGGTGACCTCGCACACCTGAGGATCATCCTAGGCTCCGGCGGTGCATAACACGAATGCACCGTGAGCCGGAAAGCGCAGCCCTCCCGCATAGCGACAGTCCTATCTATACCTAACGAGAGCGGGGCGGCGGCGCTCACAGTAATCGTGCGGACGCGTTGCGCTGCGGTCGGTGCGGCTCCTCATGCGACCGCCATCGCGCTCCCGTTCGGGAAAATGGGACGTTATATTTCACCCCCGCCCGAGACGACGACAATGCCGTCCTGATGCTCGATCCTCAGACGGTAGGTCTGTAACGGCTGTCCGGCCGGGTGAGCCGTCAGGTGGTCGGCGGAGACCAGGTGCCGGGGCAAAGTGGTGAGGCCATGGTCACCGTCTTCCTTCCGCCGAAGGCTTGTTCCCGGTCGGCGGGTTAGCGCCGCCCCAGGCTGCGCGGGGCGAGCCCGCCAGCGGAGTGGTGTCGAGGTACCTGACCTCGTAGACGCGCTCGGTGAACTTCCAGCCGTCCTCGGTGCGCTGGTAGCGGTCGTGGTAGATGGCGTAGTTCAGCACCGAGCGGCCGTCGCGCAAGCGCCCGAGCTCTTGGATGTAGGCACGGCCGGACGCGGTGTCGCCGTCAGCCTGGGTCGCGCCCGGGTGCGTGGTTTGCACGAAGTACTCCCACTGACCCTGCATCCGCTCGATCCCGGCGCGGATCTCCTCCCGGCCTGCGAGCCCGACGCCGGCGTCGGGCATCCGCACCACGGCGTCCGGTGTGAACAGCGAAGCGAAGCGGTCGTAGTCGCGCATCATCACGGCGTCGGTGAACTCGCCGCGCAGCGCCTCGATCTCGACGCGGTCAGCGATGGCCTGAAGGTCGCTCATCGGTTTCCCTGCCTTTCATCTGAGTTGCGGTGTGTGCACGGCTGGCGGTCCCCCCGAGGCACTTTCCCGAGCCCTGCGGACTCGCACGGTCAACGGCCAGCCCGGTCTGGTGGCTCAGCAAGACGGCGTTACCGTGACGGTGTTCGCGTTCGACCTCACAGGCGACCGGATCAAGCACATCTGGGCAGTACGCAACCCCGACAAGCTCCGGCCCTGGACGACGGGCTGACGCCGTCCGGCTGCTGTCGCCGGTCGTCATACGTGCGCCTGTGCATCGTGGCGTGTTCGTCCTCGCTGATGTCGTGCCGACCGTCCTCCTGGGCACCGCCGTCTGATTCTGCGGCGGCGAGGCAGGGAACCTGCGGGTTATTTATCGACAAGCCTCATGTAGCATTGACTCAAGGGCTGGCGTTGACGGTCGTCATCCGTACGATCCTTTTCCCTTTGGCCCTGACGTGATGATGCGGTGAGTACCTGGGCTCGGGGGCACTGGGTCGAACCAGAGCCCGTGCCAGGTAAATGACGTCACCCACACCGCGAAGCCGACCAGCACGCCAAGCGAAATAGCAAACATGCCAGGTGTCGTGAAACGGCCAAGTGCAATGAAAAGCAACACTCCCGCGCACAGAGCCCCGGCAGCGATTAAGCGCATGATCCGCCGTATGCGGCGTGCTGCGGCGAGGCTGCTTACCTTCATCCCCAAGCCGTTACCGCAAACGCCGCAGGTAACCTGCTGTATTTTCCCGCCCTGATCCGGCCGATGAACCGTCATCGCCGCAGAATCATTGTATTGTGTAGTCGTCGCGCGCATTCCAGGGCGATATTTTGTCCTCTCGCTGTGTACATGCCGTATGATAACGACCTGCTGCCGCTCCAGGCTCATGAGCGACTGCGCGCGTAATAGTACGCCGTAACCAATTTCCGCTTCATTACCGACTTTTTCCTTCCCGAAATCATAATGGATATCCCATCGCGGACACATTATGGCACGTGACTAGTATGGTGTGGTAGCCAGTGAGCCTTTTTTCATCCTGATCTTGGAGTGGTCCGGCATATGCGCTGATCACGGACGGCATGTCGGCTTGGGACGCAGCGAAACCCTGGTCGATGGAGCGATCGACCAAGATCCGCATCTGCCACCGAGGGGCCCCGATGCTTTTCTACGCCTTCGCCTGGCTCGAAACCTCAGGCCAGTAGCGAAGCGGCCAGGTCGTCAGCACATGACCGACGCTGGCCGAGTTCACGGGCAGCACCTTCCCAACCAGGCCGAAACCGATTTCGATCGCTTGCGTCGTCACCCAGAATGACAGCTCAGTCGGCGGGTTGCGTCATAGCCAGCCGCGGCGGGTGGCTTCCATGCCGACTTGGAATCGTGTTCGTGCGCCTACCTGCTGCATGAGCTCGTGGATGTGTCGCTGTACGGTGCGGATGTTCCATCCGAATGTGCGAGCGATGACTCCGTCGGTGGCGCCGCTGGCGAGCAGGCCGAGCAGCTGGCGGTCGCGGTGGTGCATCGTTGCCTGGCTGCCTTTGGACTCCGACCGGTTGAGGGGGACGGCGCGGTCCCAGACCGCCTCGAAGAGCCCGGAGGCCATGTCCAGCAGGGAGGACGGGTGGATGAGGTAGGCGATCCCGTTGTGGTAGTCGGCTGCTGAGCTCACGATGGCCAGGGTGTTGTCCCGCATCACGAGCTTCGCCGGCAGTGACGTGCCGACCCTGGCCAGCTCGCCTCGGCGTATTCCTTCCCAGATGTTCTCCATTCGACCGGGGATCGCCACCGATTCCTGGTCGTAAACGACGCGGTAGCCAACGGTGCGTTCCTTGAGGAACTGCCGTTCCTCGAGGTTGGGTCCCTCATCGCCATGCTCTCCGGGGCTGACGAAGTACGGCGGCTTGTCGAACGCCCTGATTTCTTGCCGGGCGGAGCGTTGTACTCGGACGAACGTGCGCCAGACCTTTGGCGCCCCTTCGATCACCTCGATGTGCTCGGCTGGCCGGTTCGCCGATGTCTCGGTGCGGAACGCCTCGTCCAGCCTGTTCAGGTGCTGCTGCAGCAGTCTGAGCTCGTGCTCCCGCCTGGCGATCAGGACAGAGCCGGCGAGTGACGGCTCAACGGCGGAGTAGCTGGCCGGCCTGCCGGGTAGCCGGGTGACCAGGCCCCGCCGGGTCAGGCTGGCGAGTGCCCGTGTGGTCCTGGCTGTGGTGAAGTTGATGCGGCCGGAGAGCATGTCCACTGTGGAGTGCGCCTGAGGGACGAGTGCCTCGTAGACGCGCGCCTCCGTCTCCGGTATCCCGATGGTTTCCCACATGGTCACTCCCTTGGCGTACTTACGACATATGCCGTAAAGCCGCACGCTACGAGTACTTGTCTCCCGTGACGTAACTATGCCAGCATCGCTGCCACATAGCCCGCGGGTGCCCAACGCCGATCGCCCGGTCGCGACCGTAGGAGGAGACACCCTGATGAAATCGATAGAGACGTCGCGGCTACGGCGGCTCATCGCCTTCGTGGTCGCGGCTGTTGCCATGACGGGCATGTCTCTTGCTGCCGCGGGGACTGCCCGGGCTGCGGGTACTGTCGCAGGGACTGCCCGGGCTGCGGCGACGCGGTACAAGCCGGCGGCCTGCAACTCGCTGACCGCCGCTGAGCGGCGCAGCGCGGTGCCGGTGGCGCGGTGCTTCGCGCTGGGGTACACGACCAGCTCAGGAAACCTGGATGTGCGCCCCGCCGCCGCCGGCCCGCCGTCGACGGCGCTGGGGCCGCAGCAGATCCAGGACGCCTACAAGCTGCCCGACGCCGGGGCCGGGATGACCGTCGCGATCGTCGACGCGTTCGGGTACACCAGCGCCGAATCCGACCTTGCGGTGTACCGGTCGTACTACGGTCTGCCGGCGTGCACCACCGCCAACGGGTGTTTCACCAAGGTCGGCCAGACCGGCGGCAGCACCCCGCCGGACAACCCGGGCTCGGGCTGGACGATCGAGACCGCCCTTGACCTGGACGCCGTCTCGGCGGCGTGCCCGAAGTGCAAGATCCTGCTGGTCGAGGGCAACACCGATAACGTTGGCGACCTGGGTCAGGCGGCCGACACGGCCGCGAGCATGGGTGTGGTCGCGATCTCCAACTCCTACGGCGTGGCCGGGGAGGACCCGTCCGAGCAGAGCTATGACCACTTCTACGACCACCCCGGTATCGCGGTCACGGCGTCCACCGGAGATACCGGCAACGTGCAGAGCTGGCCCGCAACGAGCCCCGGCGTGGCGGGCGTGGGCGGAACCACCCTCTCCGCCGACAGCGGCTCCGCCCGGGGCTGGACCGAGAGCGCATGGGCCGATGGCGGGTCCGGCTGTTCGCTGTACGAGCCGCGACCGGCCTACCAGGACTCGGTCAACACCGACTGCCCGGGCAACAGGGCCTCCGCTGACATCTCCGCCGACGCCGACCCGGCGTCCGGGCTGGGCATGTACAACACCGCCGAGCTATCCGGGTGGGGGCAGTACGGCGGCACGTCGCTATCATCGCCACTGGTCGCGGCGATGTACGCGCTCGCGGGTACGCCGACCCCGGGCACCTACCCGGTGACCTACCCCTACCAGGCCACCGCCAGCATTAATGACATCACGTCGGGAACCAATGGCTCCTGCGGGAACGTGCTGTGCCAGGCCGGTCCGGGCTGGGACGGCCCCACCGGGGTCGGCACCCCCAACGGCGTCGCCGCGCTGACGCAGGGCCCGGCCGGCGAGGTGTCCGGCACGGTCACCAACATCAGCACCGGCGCTCCGCTGTCCGGTGTGACCGTTACGGCCACCGACGCCAAGGGCAATCAATTCACCGCCACCACCGGCGCCGCCGGGACCTACGACCTGCACGCACCGGTGGGCAGCTACGGCGTGACCGCGACCAAGTTCGGCTACGTCGGCAAGACCTTCACCGGCGTCAGCGTCACCGCCAGTACGTCGGTGACTGAAAACTTCGCGCTCACCGCGAAGCCTAGCGAGACCGTCTCCGGCTACGTCACCGACGGGTCCGGCCATGACTGGCCGATGCGGGCGAAGATCACCATCAGCGGCTACCCCAGCGGCGCGATCTACTCCAGCCCCTACACCGGGCACTACTCGGTGAACCTGCCCGCCGGGTCTCGCTACACGCTGCATGTCGTACCGGCGGACCTGCCCGGCTATACGAGCCAGGACATCACCGTCGACGTGACCGGCACGGCCGTCCGGCAAGACGTCGCGCTAAAGGTCGATGCCAGCACCTGCACGGCACCCGGGTATGCCTACCGCGAGAACGGCGCGACAGAGGCGTTCACCGGTTGGAAGGGCAAAACACCGCAGGACGGGTGGACGATCACCGACAACGTCGGCAACGGCGAGACCTGGGCCTTCGACAACCCCGGTGGCTGGGCGCCACCGCCGGGCGGTGACGCCGACTTCGCGGACATCGACTCCGACTACTACGGTCAGGGCGGCCGCCAGGACTCATCGCTTGTCTCGCCGGTGGTCAATCTGTCTGGAGAGGCCAGCCCGGAGATCGGCTTCGACACGACCTACATCGACTTCCCTGGCCAGACGGGTGCCGTTGACCTCAGCATGGACGGCGGCACGACATGGTCTACGGTCTGGCAGCCGTCAGGGGGCGTCAGCAGCCGCGTGGACATCCCCATCCCGCAGGCGGCAGGGAAGTCCGACGTGCAGGTGAGGTTCCACCTCACCGGCCAGTGGAGCCGCCGCTGGGAGGCCGACAACGTGCTCATCGGCGAGCGCACCTGCTCGCCGCTGCGGGGCGGCCTGGTCGCCGGCATCGTGACGGACGCCAACACCAAGGGCGTTCTCAACGGTGCGACGGTGACCAGCGACGCGGACAAGACGGCGTCCGCGGTGACATCTGCCCCAGGTGACCCGAACCTGCCAGGCGGGTACTACTGGCTGTTCAGCTCGCACACCGGCAAGACCGGCTTCACCGTCACCGACGGGAAGTACACGCCCGCTACCACCGAGGTCAGCGTGCTGGCAAACTCCGTACGGCAAGCGAATGTCAAGCTCGACGCGGGGCGCCTGACGGTCGGCGAGCAGAGCATCTCGATGAGCGGGGTTCTCGGTGCGACGGTTTCCAAGATCGTGACGTTCGGCAACACCGGCACAGCGCCCGTGAGTGTGATCCTCGGCGCGGCCGACGCCGGATACACGCCGATGGCCGGTGCGCTGCGGGCTATGCCGTCGGGGGCGCCGACCACGGTCATCAAAGCTAAGACCAGCGTCGCCGCGACGGCCGGGAGCGCGACGGCCTCGACGGCCGGCGGTGATCTGGCGCTGCGGCAGGCCAGCCCGGCGTCAGCGCCGTGGACCGATGTCGCCGACTACCCGACGCCGGTGATGGACGACGCGGTTGCTGATCACGACGGGAAGATCTACGTGCTCGGCGGCAGCGACGGCACCAACACGCTCGGCACCGCCAATGTCTACAACCCGGCCACCAGCTCCTGGAGCCCGATCGCGAACCTGCCGGAGCGGCTGAATGCCGCATCCGCGGCGTTCCTCGGCAACACGCTGTACGTCACCGGCGGCTGGGACATCTACAATAACGCGAGCACCCACACCTACGCGTACGACCCGGGCACCAGCAAGTGGACCCAGGTGGCCGACCTGCCGGCCGGCGTCGCGGCCGCGGGCAGCGCGGTGGTGGGAGGCAGGCTCTATGTCATCGGCGGCTGCACCACGAGCGCGTGCGGGCCCGATTCCAGTGCCGTCTACAGCTACGATCCGGGCAACAACTCATGGGACACCGAGCCGGCCTACCCGGTTCCGGTCGCGTTCGTCGCCTGCGGCGGTGTCCTCGCGAAGGTGATCTGCGCCGGCGGCAGCTCCAGCACCTCGCTGACGAGCACCTATGCCTACGCACCGGGAGCAGCCAGCTGGACGAAGGAAGCCAGCCTTCCTGTGGACGACTGGGGCGCGGCATCGGCGGCGGCGAACGGGAAGCTGGTGATCATGGGCGGCGCCGTCGACAACGGCTCCGCCGTGACCAACCAGGGCTTCGCCTATGACCCGGCCGCCAACGCGTGGACGGCGATGCCGGACTCCAACAGCGCCACCTACCGTGGTGGCGCGGCGTGCGGCATCTATAAGGTCGGCGGCGCCGGCGGCGGGTTCAACCCCGTCCAGTTCGCCGAGACCCTGCCCGGCTACGGCCAGTGCGGCGGTGCCCCGGCCTGGATGTCGGAATCCGCGACCGCGTTCCACGTCGCGCCCGGCCGGACCGTCAAGGTGCGCGTCACCGTGAATTCCGCTGTCGTGTCCCAGCCCGGCACCTACAAGGGGCAGCTGGCCATCGACACCGATTCGCCGTACCGGAGCCCCCAGCCGGTCGACGTGACGATGCAGGTCAAGCCACCCAAGACATGGGGGAAGGTCGCGGGGAAGGTGACCGGCAGCACCGGCGCCCCGGTCGCCGGCGCCACGGTGGCGATCTGCACCATGTACGACCCTCAGACCGGAACGTGCGGTCCGACGACGTACACACTGAAGACCAACGCCGCCGGTGCCTACCAGCTGTGGCTGAACAAGGGGTTCAACCCGCTGCAGGTCATCGCCGCCAAGGACGGCTACACGCCGATGATGAAAGTAGCCCGCATCTACCAGGGCGAGACCACCACGGTCGACTTCGCCTTGGACCAGGCCAGCGGCTTCACTCAGGTGAAGGTGCAGGAGTACCTGAACGCCCACGTGCACAGACAGGGCTAACGGGACATAGCACCCACCGTCGGCTTCCCGGTAACCCAGTCCACATATCCCTTGTGAACCCTGAATCTCGGCCACGCGCGGAATCTAGCCCGTACCGCCCCCGCCGCGGTCAGCCGAATTTGCTGGCTCGACGCCGCGTCGCGGCCCCCCAAGCGCTCACCCAGCCGGCCGCGAACACCGGTTCGGCGACGCGGTGCGCGGGCAGGGTTAACTCGTGGCAACCGCGCTCCCCGATGCCCTGCTCTCTGATGCGCTGCTCCGCGGCCTCGCCGCCGTGGTGGGCGAGTCGCACGTCCTGACCGGCGACGCGACGGCCGGCTTCGCCGTCGACTGGACTGGTCGTTTCCAGGGTCACTCCCCCGCTGTCGTGCGTCCCCGGGATACGGCGCAGGTCGCCGCCGTCCTTGCCCTGTGCACCCAGGCCGGGGTGGCTGTGGTGCCACAGGGCGGCAACACCGGCCTGGTCGGCGGCGGTGTCCCGCTCCATGGCGAGGTCGTGCTCAGCCTGGGCCGCCTCAGCCAGCTGGGCCCGGTCGACCCCGATTCCTCGCAGGTCACCGCCGGGGCGGGCGTCACCCTCCGGCAGGCTGCGGACGCCCATCTCGCCCTGGACCTCGGCATCCTCATCGCCAGCCGGGACAGCGCGACCGTCGGCGGCGCGGTGGCCACCAACGCGGGGGGCCTGCGGGTGCTGCGCCATGGGCCGATGCGGGCCCAGCTGCGCGGCGTCGAGGCGGTCCTCGCGGACGGCACGATCGTGTCGCACCTGTCGGGACTGGTCAAGGACAACACCGGCTACGACTACCCGTCCCTGCTGGCCGGGTCGGAAGGCACTCTGGCCGTCATCACCCAGGCCCGGATCCAGCTGGTCCCGCGGGCGAAGGACCCGGTCACCACGATCGTCGGGCTCGCCAGCCTTGACGAACTGCACAGCCTGGCCCGCCAGGCGGTCAGGGACGTGCCGGGCCTGCTCTCCGCGGAGTTCTTCACGCAGGCGGGCCTCGGCATCCTCACGGAGCACGCAGACCTCGCGCCGCCGCTGCCGATGCGCGCCGAGGCGTACCTCCTGCTCGAGGCGTGCGGCCCGGGCGCCCTCGACGACCTGGCGGGCATCGTCGCCGAGCACCCAGCCGCCGTAGGGGTGTCCGCCGCCGAACGTGCCCGCCTGTGGGCCTACCGGGAACGCCACCCGGAGGCGGCCGGGTTCCTCGGCGTCCCGATCAAGCTCGACGTCTCCGTGCCCGCGGCGCACTGGGTGCGCCTCGCCTCGGCAGCGGCGGGCGTCGTCGCCGATGTGGACCCCGGGGCAAGGGTCATCACATACGGCCACGTCGCCGACGGCAACGTGCACGTCAACATCGTCCCCGCGGCACCCGCCGACGGCCGTCACGAGGACGCCGTATTCTCCTTTGTCGCGTCCCTCGGCGGCTCCATCTCCGCTGAGCACGGCATCGGCGCGCTCAAAGCCCGCTGGCTCCCGCTCGCCCGCTCCGGCCCGGAGCGCGCGCTGTTCGCCAGGATCCGCTCGGCTCTCGACCCATCCGGCACGCTGAACCCGCACGTCCTCCCCCGCTGATCCCGTCCTACGTCGGCATCCGGGGGGTCGGCATGGGCGGCGGCACGTGCGCTGTCCGGGCGCTCACCGGCTTGCGCCGCGGGCTTGCCTGCGGCGCTTCCACAGTTGCCTGCCCTTCTTGCGCAGGATGAACAGGCCGGCGATGACGATCCCGGCCGCGATGCCCAGCCAGCCGGGCGATGTCGTGGGCGATGAACATGACTGCTCCTCTCGGTGATGACGTGCGGTCCACCAGGTGAGCCTGGCGATATCGAGTGCCATCTACCAGGCGCTCACCCTGCACAAGCCGGTAAGCGCTACGATCTCCGCCCTGTCCGGCCAGCTGAACGAGGCCCTAAGGAACGGCTGAGCCGGGCGCGCACTCGTTTCCTCATCTCACCGCCGGTTTCCGTGCTCACGGCCGGCGCCCGGGGTAGAAGTTACTCATAGACTTGTGGCATGGCGCGAGATCCGGAAGAGCTTTACGAGCTGGACGCGGACGCGCAGGCGTTGGACGGGGTGGTGCTGCTGCATCATCTCGACGGTTTCATGGACGCCGGCTCGGCCGGCGGCCTTGTCACCGAGCACCTGCTCGAGGCGCTCGAGCACCAGGCCGTCGCGAGGTTCGACGTGGACCGGCTGATCGATTACCGGTCCCGGCGGCCTCCGCTGACGTACGCAAGGGATCGCTGGGAAAGCTATGAGGCTCCCGAGCTGACCGTGTCCGTGCTCCGTGACACCGCCGACACGCCCTTCCTCTTGCTGACCGGTCCGGAGCCTGATCACGAATGGGAGCTGTTCATCGCCGCCGTCCGTTCCCTGTCCGGCCGCCTCGGCGCCAGGCTCACGGTCGGCTTTCACGGTATCCCGATGGGCGCGCCGCACACCCGGCCCCTCGGCATCACCGCCCACGCGACCAGCCCTGACCTGATCAGCGGCTACCAGCCGCTGCCCAGCAGGCTGCAGGTGCCGGGCAGCGTCGCCGCCCTGCTCGAGTTTCGTCTCGGCGAGGCAGGCGACGCGGCGGCCGGGCTCGCCGTGCACGTCCCGCACTACCTCGCCCAGGCCGCCTATCCCGCCGCCGCCCTGACGCTGCTCGAGTCGGTCACCCGGACCACCGGCCTGACCCTGCCCGATGACGCGCTGCGCGAGGCGTCGCGCCGCACGGATGCCGAGATCGCCCGGCAGGTGCAGGAGTCCGACGAGGTCGCGGAGCTGGTAAGGGCGCTGGAACGGCAGTACGACGCGTTCGCCGACACGGCGGGGCGAGACAACCTGCTCGCCGACGCGCCCATGCCCACGGCGGACGAGCTCGGCGCGCAGTTCGAGCGCTTCCTTGCCGAGCAGCAGGGACATACCGACCCGTAGGATCGCTGGCACCCCTGCGGCCACAGCCCCGGCGACCAGCGGCGCAAACCTCGGCGAAGCCTGACATTCACGTCCAATTCGGCCGGGCTTTGCGACCGTGTCACCGCCGCCCCCGAGACTGTGCTGGCCCCGGGGGAACGATCCCCCGACGACCCCGGGACGGCCGGCGCGCGTCCTGTCGTTCCCTTGGAGGATCAGTTGTTCCGTACTCCCGTCCAGCGGATAGCGACGGTCGGCGCGGCTGTGCTGGTGGCCGGCGCCGTCGCGGTGCCCGCATTCGCCTCAGCCGCCCAGCCCGCCGGGCATCGCGGCGATGCCCGGACCAGGCACGTGCTGCTGCTGTCGGTCGACGGCCTGCACGAGACAGACCTCGCCTGGTACGCGGCGCACTACCCGGGTTCGGCCCTCGCCGCCCTCGTGCACGGCGGCACCGATTACACCAACGCGGAGACTACGCTCCCCTCGGACTCCTTCCCCGGCATGGTCGCCCAGGTGACCGGCGGGAACCCGGGAACCACCGGCATCTACTACGACGACACCTACAACCACGCCCTGCTGCCCGCCGGGACGACCAGCTGCGCCGGGGTGGCCCCTGGCGCGGAGGTGGCCATGACCGAGGCCGCGGACATCAACCTGAATTCCATCGACGCCGGCCAGGGCCTGGCTGGCCTGCCCGGCAGCATCCTGCAGATGTCAGGCACCCCGCAGGACCTGATCAACCCCGCCAGCCTGCCGGTTGACCCGGCGACCTGCAAGCCCGTCTACCCGGACCAGTACCTGAAGGTGAACACCATCTTCGAGGTGGCGCACTCCCACGGTCTGGTGACCGCGTGGTCGGACAAGCACCCCGCCTACTCGATACTCGACGGGCCGTCGGGCACCGGCCTCGACGACCTGTTCGCCCCGGAGATCAACAGCAACGCCCTCGGCTACCCAGCGGGCAACGACTGGACCACCGACAACGCGGCGACCATGCAGTACGACAACTACAAGGTCGAGGCCGTACTCAACTGGATCGACGGCTACAATCACAGCCGCACGGCCAGGATCGGCACTCCCGCGATCTTCGGCATGAACTTCCAGACGGTGTCGACCGGCGAGAAGCTGCCGGTCTCTGACGGCCTCACCGGCGGATACCTGCCCGGCGGGGTGACCCCCGGCCCGCTACTCACCCGCTCGCTTGACTTCATCAACACCGAAGTCGGCAGGATGGTCAGCCAGATCCGCAAGGACGGCCTGGCGGACAGCACGACGATCATCCTGTCCGCCAAGCACGGGCAGTCGCCGACGGACTCCGCCGCGCTGACCCGCATACCGGACGGCCCGGTCATCAGCGCCCTCGACGCGGCCTGGGCGGCCGCCCACCCGAGCGCTCCCCCGCTCGTCGCGTTCTCCACCGATGACGACGTCATGCAGCTCTGGCTCAGCGACCGGTCACAGGCGGCCGCCGGCTTCGCGAAGCACTTCCTGCTGACCCACCCCGCGACCGGCAACACCGTCAGCGGCTCCGCGCGGACACTGCCGGCTTCCGGCCTGGCTAAGGTCTACGCGGGCGCGGAGTCCGCAAGGCTCTTCGGCGTCCCGGCGGGCGACCCCCGCCATGCGGACATCTTCGGCCTCGTGCAGCACGGGGTCGTCTACACCGGGGGCAAGGGCAAGATCGCTGAGCATGGCGGCGGCGACACGCAGGACCGCCACGTCGCGCTGATCGTCACCGAGCTGCGCGATCTCGGCCACGGCGGCGAGGTAGACAGCCATCCCGTCGAGACCACCCAGATCGCGCCGACCATCCTGCACCTGCTCGGCCTCGACCCGGACGCCCTCAGGGCCGTCCGCATCGAGCACACCAAGACCCTCAACGTCAGGTAATCCCCAAACTCCAAGACCCTCAACGTCAGATAGTCCCCACACTCAACGCAAGTCTACCCATAAAGTACAAAATACGGATATTTAACGATTTGGAGGGTTATTCACAAGCCTGCATGCCGTGATCTTGCCAGGCCCGGCCCGGTCGCCGCATCGCCGCAACTACAGCAGTGGTCCATCGACACACACCAGACTGCGTGAATGGACCACTGCTGTAGTTCGCTGTCGGCCGTGGCGAGGATCGCCAGGCTGCCGAACCTCATCAGAAACCACTTGTGAATAACTCCCTTGACCCGGGAGGGCGTGAGAAAGTTCAGAAATATACTGAACGGGCTACGCGGCAATGACAGCCCGCCCCGATGACACCCCTGCCGTCGCGGACTCCCATTCTCAGCACCCCACAGCATCAGGACCTGTCGAGACGGGCGCTCAACCCGGCAGCCTCCGCGGAAGCGCGGTGCAACTAGTCCGTGGCTTGTCTGGTGGTCGGCGGCAACTGCCGTTGGAGGCGCCGCGGGATTCGGTCATCATGACGTGCCGAGGGGTCATGTGCCGTTAAGGGCGTTGTCCATCGCCCATCTGAGCGCGTAGTCGGCAAGGTGTTCCCAGCCCGGCTCGCAGGTGGTGAGGTGAGACCGGCCGGGAAACTCCTTGTAGCTGGTGACGGCTGTTGAGGTGCGGTACTTCCTGGAAGCGGATCTGGTGTAGGGGGCCGGGAACATGCGGTCGTTCCCGTCAGCGATCAGCAGCAGCGGCGCGCGGTTCCCGCTGGTGAAGTCGACGCGGGTGGCCGGGCGCCGGGTGATGCTCGCGAAGCTCACCTGGTAGATGACCCGGCGAGGGGCGGGGACGTAGTACCGCTCATACGCTGCTGCGGCCTGCTGGTCATCGAAGGTGCTGGTGAGCGCGTTGTGGAAGCGCCTTGCCGTGAGCGTGACCGCCTGGTGGCGGCTGGCGGGGTTCCGCGGTACCGGGGAGGCGGCCTTCAGCGTGGCGAACGGCAGGCTCACGACTCCCCTGGCGGGCGCCGGGTCGATCGACACCCCGGCGGCGCCCAGCCCGCGGTCGAGCAGGATCTGGGCGACCAGGCCGCCGAGGCAGTGGCCGATGACAACCGGCGGCCGGCCTAGGTCGCGGATAATACGGTCGTAGTGGTCGGCGATCTCGGTCACGCCGATCCCGGTGATCTGCGAGGGGTCGCCGCGGAGCTGTCCGACGCCGGCGTCCACGCCTGGCCAGTGCGGGGCGAGCACGCGGTAGCCGCGCGCCTGGTAGCGGCTGACCCAGCGTTCCCAGCTGAGGGCGGTCACCCAGAGGCCGTGGATCAGGACGATGGTGTCGGTCCCGTCCGGGCCGGTGCTGTCCGCGCGCATCTGGAGGCTCTCCTTGCCTGCTGGCGTGCGGTGACCTTATCCCTGCTGGCGGCGGCCCGGCGTCTGTCAGTCGACCAGCCCTGGCTCTGAGTTGCTATGCCGGTGTGCTGGTCAGGGCGAGCATGGCCGCGTGCAGCTGGCTGCGGGAGGTGATTCCGAGCTTGGGGAAGACGCGGTGCAGGTGGTAGCCGACCGTCCGGTGCGAGATGTAGAGCTGCTGGCCGATCTCGCGGTTGGAGAGCCCTTCGGCCGCCATCCGGGCGATCTGGAGTTCCTGGGGGGTCAGCTGGTCCCATGCCTCAGGTGCCCGGCGGCGGCTGGTCTCGCCGGATGCCCGCAATTCCCGGCGCGCGTTTTCAGCCAGGTCGGCGAATGACAGGGCGTCGAAGCCGTCCCGGGCCGCCCGCAGCGGCGCGCGCGATTCCGCGACTCGCCGCTGGCGGCGGAGCCATTTGCCGTACCACAGCAGCATCCGGCCGCGGAAGCACGGCCAGCTGGCGAGGTCGCGTTCGAGTGCCGTCTGGTACAGCTCTTCGGCCTGGTCATCGGTCGCGACCAGCGGCCGTGCGTACCCGGCCTGCGCCCGCAGGTACGGGCTCGACGTCGCCGCCGCGAGCGATTCCAGCTGCGCCAGGTAGGCGCTGGCGGCGTCCCGCCTCCCGGTGCAGGCCGCAGCCTCGATCAGGTCTGACAGCCCCCAGGCGCCGACGAATGGGTGGTAGGCCGGGTCGGCCGGGTCGAGGGTCCGCCGCAGGTGCTCGAACCCTTCCGGGTAGCGCTGGTGTGCCACCGCGCCGCGGCCCCGGACGAACTGCACGAGGGCGAGCATCGGGTTGGCCCCCATGGGCAGCAGCGCCGCCTCGGCATCGAGGGCCAGTGCTTCGGCGGTATCGCGGTCTCCCCGTTCGGCGGCGACCGTCGCCTGTACGAGCTGCGCGGCGACTGCCCAGCGCAGCTGGCCGGTCTCCCTCGCCAGGCGGGAGGCTTCGCCGGCGGCGGAGATGGCCAGGTGCTCGCGTGCGAGGTGGACCGCTGCCCACGCCTGGGTAACCAGCGCCTCGGCGAGCAGGCTCAGCTGGCCCTGGGCGCGCAGGCCGCTGATGGCCGGGTCGAGGAACCTCAGGGTCAGCTCGTAGTCCCACAGAGCGCCGGCGGCCGAGCCGGCGAAGTACATCCCGACGGGGTCCGCGGTGCGGGGGCTCATGCGTGACATCCGGCCGAGCACCAGCGCTCCGCGCTGGACCGGGTCGGCGTAGGCCAGGACGGCCAGCAGGGCCGGGTCGTCCTCCGGCAAGGGCAGGCGCTCGGCGGCCGCGACAACCGCCGCCCGGGTCTCCTGGCCGGGATTCCCCCACCAGCACCGCAGTGCGACGGTGAGCAGCGGTTCCATGGCCAGCCCGGCGTGCCCGGCGGCCATCATCCGCTCGGCCATCTCCACGAACGAACCGACTTTCGCCGCGCCGGACCAGCCGGACTCGGTGTAGACCTCGCGTAGCCAGGACAGCCATGCCCGCTCATCCGCTGGCAGGTCCAGCGGCTCGGCCGCCCGCAGCAGCTGGGGACCGAGCCCCGGACGGCCGGAACCGAAGGCCATCGCCGCGGCGCGGATGAGCCGGTTTCCGCGGGTCGCAGGGGACTCGCTGAGTTCTGCCGCGCGCTGCAGGGCACTGATCGCCGCCGCGATCGCGCCGCGGCGTTCAGCGCGCGCCGCGGCGTCCTCCAGCTCAGCCGCCACCTGCTCGTCGGGCTCCAGGGCGCCCGCTGCCCGGTGCCATACCTGGCGGTCGGGCTGGCCCGCGAGTACTTCAGACAAGGCGGCGTGCGCCGCCTGCCGCTGGGACCACGTCGCTGCCTGGTAGATCGCCGAACGCACCAGGGGGTGCCGGAACCGCAGTTCCGCCGCGTCGATCTCGACCAGCCGGGCTGCGATAGCCGGCCCGAACGCATCGGCCGTGACCTGCCTGCTCTCGATGATCGCGGCGGCTTTCAGCACCTCCCCGGGTATCCCGCCATCGTCAGCCGCGGCGGCCAGCAGTAATGCCCGGGTAGCAGCGGGCAGCCCGGGCAGCTGCGCGACGAATGCCCGTTCCAGCCGGGCGGTCAGCGGCAGCCGCGACGGCAGCGTGCCCGCGTCCAGCCGCGGTGACCGCAGCGCGGCCGGCAGCTCAACCAGCGCCAGCGGGTTGCCCGCCGCTTCGGCGAGAATCCGCTCGCGCGGGACGGGCTCGAGGCCGGGCGCGTGTGCATCCAGGAGCGCCCCTGCCGCATCATCGTCCAGCCCTGCCAGCCGCAGTTCGGCCAGTCCGGCGTCGTCGAACGGGCTCTGCTGCCCGTCACGCACCGCGACGAGCATCACGGCCGGGTCGGCTGCGAGCCGGCGCGCGACAAAGGCCAGCACGGCGCAGCTCGGGCCATCAAGCCACTGGGCGTCCTCGACGACCAGCAGAACAGGCGAGGTTCCGGCGGTGTCGCCGATCACCTCCAGCGCGGCGAGCCCGATCAGGAACAGCTCCGGAGCGGTCTCCTCCGCCATCCCGAACGCCGCAAGCAGCGCGGCCCGCTGGCGAGGGGGCAGCGCTTCGGCCAGGTGAAGGACCGGCCTCAGCAGCTGATGCAGGCCCGCGAACGGGATCTGCGCCTCGGACTGGACGCCGGCCGCGGACAGTACCCGCATCCCCTGGCCAGCCGCTCCGGCCGTGACCGCCGCCAGCAGGGCCGATTTCCCGATTCCGGCCTCGCCGCGGACGACAAGAGCACCGCCGGCACCGCCGCCAGGGCGGCCGGTCAGCTCAGCCAGGACGGCAAGCTCGCGCTCACGCCCGAACAGCCGGGGTGATGTCGTCTCGCGGGCCGCGAGATAGCCAGGACGCCGGTCCCGCCCTGCCTCACCGGCCCCTATGGTGGCCACCTCCGCCCACGCGCCGCATCCTACGCGAGGCGCCGCCGGCCCGGCCGGCCGGCAGGCTGGTCATTCGGCAGATGCGGCGCCGCACCGCCGCGCCGTACGTTCCGGTTTATCCCGCACAGCAGCCCCGGTGCGACGCCGGCCCGCAATCGCCGGCTCACCACAGCGACAGGAGAAAGACGTGCCCTACATCAAGGCTGGCGAGGAGAACTCGGGATCCATCGACCTGTATTACGAAGACCACGGCCACGGCCGGCCGGTGGTCCTGATTCACGGCTACCCGCTCAGCGGCCGCGCGTGGGACAAGCAGGTCCCTGCCCTGCTGGCGGCCGGGCGCCGGGTGATCACCTACGACCGGCGCGGGTTCGGCAAGTCCAGCCAGCCGGTCTCCGGCTACGACTACGACACCTTCGCCGCCGACCTCAGCACCCTGATGGACACCCTGGACCTGCGCGAGGCCACCCTGGTCGGGCACTCGATGGGCACCGGCGAGGTGACCCGTTACCTGGGCTCCTACGGCTCGGCGCGGGTCACAGGGGGCGTGCTGGTGTCCCCGATCCCGCCGTTCCTGCTGCAGGCCGACGGTAACCCTGAGGGCCTGCCAGCCAGCGTGTTCGACGGGTTCATCCAGGCCGCCCAAGCCGATACGCCGGCGTGGATGAAGGGCTTCCTCGACAACTTCTATAACATCGACATCCTCGGCGGCACCCTGGTCAGCGACCAGGCATTCCAGGCCAGCTGGAACATCGCTTCCGCGGCCTCGGCCACCGCCGCGGCGGCCTGCATCCCGTCCTGGGAGACCGACTTCCGGGACGACCTGCCCAGGATCGACGTGCCCATGCTGGTCGTGCAGGGGGACGCCGACCGGATCCTGCCCTTCGATCGCACTGGCAAGCGGCTGCCCGGCCTGATCAAGGATATGAAGCTGGTGGTCATCGACGGCGGCCCGCACGCCATCGCCTGGACGCACACCGACCAGGTCAACCGCGCGCTTCTCGACTTCCTCGCCTGATCAGGCGCCCAGCTCAGGCCGCCCAGCTCAGGCCGCCCAGCTCAGGCCGCTCAGGGCACCAGCCGCGAGCCGAAGGAGAACCATGTCCCCGCCTGACCCCGCCCACGCCCGCGCTGCCCTGCCGCCCCTTCCGCAGACCGCGCTGGCCGGCGAGGTCATCGATCTGGTGACCCGCGCGGAAAGCCCCCCGCTCGCCAACCACAGCATCCGCAGCTACCTGTTCGCGCGGCTAGCCGCCGACGACCGCCACCTCGCACCCGGCACCGATTACGACCCCGAGCTTCTCCTGGCCGCCTGCCTCCTGCACGACATCGGCCTGACCGCCGAGGGCGATCGCGGGCAGCGATTCGAGGTTAACGGCGCCGACATGGCCGCCGAGATCCTCGGCCGCCACCGGCGCACCCGTCAGGACATCGACGCAGTATGGCAAGCCATCGCCCTCAACACCTCCATCGGAATCGCCCAGCGCCGCGGGCCGATCGCCGCGCTCACCCTCGCCGGCGTCAGCATCGACTTCGGTCAGGGCAGCGACTTGCTCCCCGACCGCACCGCGGCAGCCGTCCACCATGCCTACCCCCGCCTGTCCATCGCCCGCGTACTCACCGACGCCATCGTCGAGCACGCCAGGCGCGCACCCGAAGGAGCGCCCCCGTTCTCCATGGCCGCGGAACTGTCCCGCCAGCGGGCAGCACCCGGGCACCTCAGCACCCTCGAGGACATGGCCAGATCATCCCGCTGGGGTTGACACCAGAACCCACCGGGCCACTGAGACACATCCCGCACCACACGGAAGGTAACCACCATGAAGCTCGCCCGGAATCCGCGGCTGACCGCGCCGCGTCTGACCCTCCTGGCCGCAGTCGCGGCCATCGCCGCGCTGCTGTCCGTCACCAGCCAGGGCAACCCCGCCCACGCGGCGACAGCACGCACCAGGCACCCCGCCGTGCCAGCCGGCGCCAGCGAACCCAGGCCCACGATCGTGCTGGTCCACGGCGCCTGGGCTGATTCCGGCAGCTGGAACGGCGTCGTCCGGCGGCTGCAGCAGGCCGGCTACACCGTCGATGCCCCGCCTAACCCGCTGCAGGGCCTGCCTTACGACACCGCCACCCTGACCGACTTCCTGCACACCATAACCGGCCCCATCGTCCTGGTCGGGCACTCCTACGGCGGAATGGTCATCACCAACGCCGCCGCCGGCGACAGCCAGGTCAAGGCCCTGGTCTACGACGACGCCTACGTGCCGGCCCGGGGCGAGACGCTGGAAAGCCTGACCACGGCAGGCTCCTGCTTCGCGGTGCCGGACCTGTCCACCGTGTTCAGCTTCACGCCCTTCCCCGGGGCGCCATCGGGTGTCTACGACGCCTACGTCAAGCAGAGCGTGTTCCCTGGATGCTTCGCCAACGGCCTGCCCGCCAGCGAAGCCGCCGTGCTGGCCGCCACCCAGCGGCCGCTGGCGACCAGCACCTTCACCGACCCCTCCGGGGTGCCGGCCTGGCAGACAATCCCGTCCTGGGACGTGATCGGCACGGCCGACCACATCGTCACCCCAGCCGAGCAGCTATTCATGGCCCAGCGGGCGCACGCCCGCATTACCGAGATCAACGCGCCGCACCTGTCCATGATCTCCGACCCCGGCGTGGTAGCCGGGGTCATCATCCAGGCGGCCCGGTCAGCCGGATAACCCCGGACCACCGCTAGCCTCCGGTGTCCCGCGTGCTGCCTGCCGCGGGACACCGGCGTTGGCGCCCCGGTCCACCTCCTCGAACAGCGCCGCCGCCCGCCCGGCGGTCTCTGAGGCCCAGCGCCCGGTGCTGAGCAGCCCCAGGACCAGGATGCCTCTGCCCCCTCCTGAACCAATATGGATATTTAACGATATTTCATGATTTGGTTCGAGAGGGGTATGAGGAAGATCAGAAATATACCGAACGGGCTACGCAGCAATGACTGGCGCCCCCATGACGCTCCACCGTCGCGGAGCCCCACGATCGTGGTGAACTAAACCTCCGCAGGTCTGGATGGTCCTCCACTGGAAGCCGCCGCTGTGGCCTCGATGGCTTCCCTGCCGGCCCGGAAGGCATCAATCACAGCCTGCAGACGCTGGCTGGCCACGTCGGCCGGATACCCCTGACCGGATCGTCAGGCCGCGGTCGGCCGCTGGTACAACGCAGCGATCCGAATGAAGAAGATCCCTTTCAATGCGTGGCTCAATCGACACGTCGAAGATTCTCAGACCCCGAACCGGCGCACGTCGGATGCGGCTAGGCTGCGACACTTCGAAGAATCCTGATTCAGGATGGGGCGCATGCAGGTGAACGACGGTCCGGGCAGGGAAAGGCTCCCGAGAATCCGCATTCTTGGCATGGTCGCGGCAGTGGCCCTCGTGGGAAGTGTGGGGGGGTTCGGCGCCGGGCCTGCGGCTGCGGACTCGGCTCCGCTCATGCTGCGATACACATGCTCGTTCCCTCTGATCGGCAGCCAGCCGATGACGGCGTCGATCGTCTGGAACGCCTCGGACACGCACGTGGTCGGGCAGGCCACCCCGCGCCTGCCCGTCAACGCCTCGGCGACGATCGGCCTCACCGTCAGGCAGGGCCTCAACCTGGTCGGTGCGACGAGCGTCGAGGGCACGGCGGACGCGACCGCCGTCGTGGTCGCCCCGCAGGGCGACATCAGCGTCACCGCGCCGCTCAACGTGCCCGTGACCGGTGTCCCGACGTCCGGCTCGCTGACCGTCAGGGCGAGCGGGACCATGCCCTCGCTCGTCTTCAGTCGGCCGGGCAACGCGAAGATCACCGTCGGCGGGCTCACGCTGCACTTCACCCCGAGAGACGGCAGCGGCGGCACGACGGTGGTGGGCGAGGTCAACGCGCCGTGTACGTTGAATCCCGGGCAGAACGACGTTCTGGCGTCATTTCAGATCCTGCCGGCCGTGGGGGGCCCGACCGCCTCGGGGATGCCGGGAACGCCCAAGGCCGGGACGGTCGGCCCGAGCGCATCGGCTTCCGCCCGGGCGACGGTACGGGCCGACTTAGTCAGCCCGGACCCGGGAGCCTCGGACACCGCAAGCGGTACGGCGACGGCCACAGATGCCGGCGACCCGAGCATCGCCTCCTCCGCGACCGGAGCGACCAGCGGCTCGGACTTCGCGAGCTTTCTCGTGGCCGTCGGCGCCCTGGCCATAGGTGCCGCCTTCGGTTGCGTCTGGTGGCTCAGGCGCCGCCGCGCCGACGGACTGAGATGACTGATATCTCGCCTGCCCGGAGCGAGCGTTCGATTCACAACGAGGTGAGCGGATCCGTTGCCGGTCCGGTGGTCCTGGCCGGAGCGATTTACGGTGATGTGAACTTCAACGGCTCACCGGCCCAGGCACCGCAGGACAGCCTGGCTGAGGCCGCCGACAAGCTCGCGGCGACGGTTAAGAGACGCTGGGAGGACGAGGAGAAACGACGGAAGATCCATGATCCGAGGCCGCTGGTCGTGCGGTGGGAAACGGCGGACGAGACTCAGATGGACCACTGGGCCAACATCTGTCTGGCCCAGGCCGGGGCGACGGCCGATCCCCTGGACTTGAACGGACGCCTGGACCAGATCGCCGACGTCTACCGGCGGATCCCTTCCCGTCGTCTTGTCGTGCTGGGCAGGGCCGGTTCGGGGAAGACCATCCTCGGCGTGCGATTCGTGCTGGATCTGCTGAAGACCCGCACCCCCGGCAGACCCGTTCCGGAGATCTTCAGCATCGGGTCGTGGAACCCCGCCACCGACTCGCTGAAGAACTGGCTGAGCAGCCAGCTGAGCCGTGACCAACCCTGGCTAGCCACGGCTGGCGTCAACGAGGAGACGCTGGCCGACTCGCTGGTCAGGGAGAGGCTGATCCTGCCCGTCCTGGACGGATTCGACGAGATCGCCGACGACCTTCGCTCTGCCGCGCGGCAGGAACTCTCCGATCCCGACCTGCCGCTGGTACTGACCAGCCGTTCCGATGAATATGCCGCCGCAATGCACGGAACCAGGGGCCTGACGTGTGCCGCCGCAGTCAAACTGAACGATCTCACCCTTGATGAGGTGGCGGACTATCTGCGACGCAGCAGCCCCACAGTCGCCAAGAAGGAATGGGATGACGTACTGGCCGAGCTGCGTCGCAATCCTGATCGCCCGGCCCATGCCAACCTCTCCAGAGCGCTGGCTACCCCCCTGATTGTCTCCCTTGCCCGCACCGTCTACGGCGAGAGCGACATCAGCAAGCGCGACGATCCGAAAGAGCTGCTGGAGTTCAGCACCCAGCCAAGCCTTGAGGAACACCTCCTGGGCAGCTTCATCCCGTCGGTCTACCGGCTGCGGCCCGGCGGCCCGCGCACCACACCTCCCCGGAGCTGGAGCCCGGAGCGCGCTCAACGCTGGCTCGGCTACCTCGCCGGGCACCTGGATCGGCTCGGCACACGCAATCTCGCCTGGTGGGAACTCGGCACGTCGATGCGCCGCTCGGCGCGCACTCTCGTGATCGCGTTCCTGGCGGGACTGTCCTTCGCGGTCGTCACCGGGATCGGGAACCTGCCTGTGGACCTGGTCGGCACGTCACGCGGATTCAGGTTCGCGCTCCAGCGCGGGCTTGTGGTCGGACTCCTGCACGGGCTCGTGGCCGGGCTGGCGTTCGGGCTTGTCTACTGGCGCGCGACCGGAAGTGACGCGCTGAAGCCATCGCCCGTGCGAGTACGTCTTTTCGGCGGTCCGAGGCAGCTGGGTGTACGGTTCACCGCCAGAATCACGTCAGGGGTCCTGGCCGGGTTCGTGGTTGCGCTCGCGCTCCTGCTCGTCGACAGGGTCATCGTGACGTGGCTCGGGCTCGATGACGGCCTCGGGGGCGGGATGCCGCTCGCGATGGAGTTCCCGCCCGAGATCGGGCTCGCGGCAGGGCTCGTATTCGGGCTCATGGCCTGGCTGGAAGCCCCCATCGACGTGGGGGCCGCCTGCAGCCCCGCCGACCTGTTGAAGTCCAACCGCGCGAACGTGGTCTCCCATCTCCTCGTATGGGCGCTCGTGCTCGGATCCGTGACCGGGGTGATGGACAGCTTCACCTCCGATCCCCTCCACAGCCTCGAAGTCGGCGTCGTGTTCGGTCTCGAAGGCGCGTTCGGGGGCGGGCTCGGCTACGGGCTCTGCCTGACCGCCTGGGGACAATGGGTGGCCCTCGCGCGCATCTGGCTCCCCTTGACGGGGCGACTGCCCTGGAGGCTGATCACCTTCCTGGACGACGCCTGCCAGCGAGGTGCGCTACGCCGGGCCGGCGCCGCGTACCAGTTCCGCCACGCCCGACTCCAAGACCACCTGACCGGGCTGCCCAAGGCGACACCCAGGACCGGGCCTTAGCTTGTCTCCCTGATCATGCGGCGCAGGCTTGTCCGGGCGGCGGAGGCCAACGAGGTGGGCACTCCGGCCATCGAGCGGGGCATTCCGGAGAGTGTGGGCGTAGAGCCTTGCACCTGATGGCGCCCGGTTCGGATTACCAGGGAAGGGTGCCTTCGGCGTCGAAGTAGCCTCCGGTGGGGCCATCAGGGCCCGCCTGCGCCATGCGCACGATGATCTCGGCGCCCTGCTCGACGGTCTGGAGGCCGGTGTTCCCGTTCAGGTCGGTCTTGGTGAAGCCAGGCTCCACCGCGTTGATCCGCATGTCCGGGAACGCCTTCGCGTACTGCACGGTGATCATGTTGACCGCGGTCTTCGACGCCGGGTAGGCGACGCCCGGGTAGGCGTACGGCGGAGTGCCCGGGGTGGTGACCCGGGTGAGCGAGGCCAGGCCGCTGCTGACGTTGACCACGACCGGGGCGGCGGAACGCCGCAGCAGCGGGAGGAACGCGTGGAGGACGCGCACCGTGCCGAAGACGTTCGTCTCGAATGTCTGCCGCATCAGGTCGGCCGTCACGTCCGCGGCGCCGGTCACGACGCTGTTGTCACCTATCTCTACCTGGATGCCGGCGTTGTTGACCAGCACGTCCAGGCCTCCGCCGACCTCGATGGCCTTCACCGCGGCCACCACGGACGCGTCGTCGGTGACGTCGAGCTGGACTGCCCGTGCGCCGAGCTGCCCGGCGGCCCGGCGCCCGCGTCCGGCGTCCCGGCTTCCGATGTAGACGGTGTGGCCCGCGGCAATGAGCCGACGGGCGGTCTCGAAGCCGAGACCCTTGTTTGCTCCGGTGATCAGTGTTGCTGTCATGCCTCAACGTTAGAATTTAGAGCATGCTCGAAGTCAAGCCGCGGCCGGTACCCGGGCCCGCTCGCTCCGGCCCCCCAGGCGGGCCTGAGCATCGCCGAGGCCGCCCGCCGCACCGGGGTCAGCATCAAGGCGAAGCTGCCCCAAGGGCGATCACTCTTCAGGATCCACCCATGGCGGGTTTCGTCCTTACCCTCGCTGCACCCCTGGAAGCACCAGGTCAGTGCCGGGGATCGGTGCCTGCCTCGGCCTGCCGGCACAACGAGATCAGCGCATCCCGATAGGCGTGATCGGCGCCCGGCAGCTCGTCGCGCACCTGAGCGCCATTCTCCCACCACTGCAGCAACCCGCGACCCATCTCCTGACCAGCGCGCGTGTGCACACACAATGCGTAATCTGGGACAACGACCACCAGCTTCCCGGCTTCGACCATCGTGCGCGCGTAGTCAGCGTGCTCAGAGCTGGTGCGGTCCTTCGGAGCGGTGGCCAGGTAGCGCACCGCATGCACGACCTGCATCCAGTCAGTCCCGCCACTGGTGTCGTAGTCCGCCTGGAGCTCCCGCAGCAGCACCGGCGCGAGGGGCGCACCCATGCCAACATCCTCCACGGCGATCAGCCGCAGCCGCCGCCACAGGTGCGCGGCGACCTCCGCGGAGGTGCTGTGCATCTCGTACGCCGCCAGGACCGCGTTGTCCACGTGGCTGCGACGTATCTCCTTCTGCAGCACCGAGACCAGCTGATCCACCGGGATCCCGCGCGGACTCTTCACCCGCGTGTACGGGTCCTGGGTGTGCGGGGGCGGACCCATCGGGAGCGACCGGGGCTGGACATCAGGCGAGGACATGGACGTGCTCCTTCTTACCAGGTGGCCGGGCGCGTCCGAATCCGGAAGGGGCCTCGCTGACAACAGCATGACATGGCTCCTGGCTGCGGGCCACCCGCGAGGATGACTTTCTCCAGGCGCCGATACCTGGTGCTGGCACGTACCTGAGCACCGCCGGACACCTACTGACGTGCCCTTCGCCTCGTGGGTGCCGTTCAAGATCGATTCGTGGCACCTTTGCTGGCCTGCGGCGCTCTTGGCATGCCTCCCCAGTCAGATCTCGGTCACCCTTCTGACCGGCTGGCCGGTAACTGAAGCCACGACCTCATAATCGTGGTCGTCACACAAGACTGTGAGCCGCGCACGTTCCCCCGTCGCGGCGATGAGCAGGTCGACCGGCCCGGCGGAGCGGTGCAAGCCCGCCTCGGTCAGCAGTTGCTGGACCTCTTCCGCGCGCTCGCAGGCCCGTTCGTCCATCGGCACCCAGCCGAACAGGTCACGCAGCAGCCGTTGCTTCTCCAGCCGGTCAGCCAGCGACCGCGCGGAATACAAGAACTCCAGCTCGACGACCGGACACGTCGCGATGACACCGGCGGCGAGCTGATCCGACCACGCCTGCCGCAACTTGACTTGCAAGATCCGGAATAGGCCCGAGGTGTCGATCAGGTAGATGGCGGGGCTCACCTGCGGAAAGCTGCCTTATTGCCGAGGAACTCATCGAAGTCGCCTCGATCGGCCATCTCGCCAAGCCCGGCCAGAGCGCGTAGCCGCACCAGCCGCTGGCCGACCTCCCGGAGGGCGGCGTTCACCGTATCCTTCTTAGTCTTGGTGCCAAGTACCTCAGCAGCTATGGTCAGTGCCTCTTCGTCGATCTCGATCGGCGTCTTCACCATGGTCATTCGTTCACCTTCTCCCGGCATACTCAGGATATCATGGATATCTAATACGGATACCTAAGATACAGGAAGGAGACATGCGCGGCATCGGGCCGGGGCATCATCGCAGGGGGTCGCGGGCGAGGGCGCGGCCGATGACCATCCGCTGGATCTGGTTGGTGCCCTCCACGATCTGCAGCACCTTCGCCTCCCGCAGGTACCGCTCCGCCGGGAAATCCTGCACGTACCCGTAGCCGCCGAGTACCTGGACGGCGTCGGTGGTCACCCGCATCGCCGCGTCGGTCGCGAACAGCTTGGCCATCGCGGCCTGCGTGCCGAACGTGCGTCCGTCATCCTTACGCCGCGCCGCCGAGAGGTACAGGGCCCTGGCTGCCTCCACCGCGGTGGCCATGTCGGCGAGCATGAAGGACAAGCCCTGGAACTCGATGACGGGGCGGCCGAACTGGCGTCGCTCCCGCGCATGACCCACCGCCGCGTCGAGCGCCGACTGGGCCAGGCCGGTCGCGCACGCGGCGATGCCGAGGCGGCCGACATCGAGCGCGGCCAGGGCGAGCGGGAACCCGTGGCCCTCATCGCCCACCAGGTGATCAGCGGGAACCCGGGCGGATTCGAAGATCATCTGTGCGGTCACCGACGCCCGCATGCCCATCTTGTGCTCCGGGGGCGCCGCACAGACGCCCGCGGTGGCGGCAGGCACGTGCAGGCAGCTGATCCCCTGCGCACGGTCACGGCCGTCAGGGTCGCCCGAGGTCCGGGCGAACAAGGTGTAGAAATCGGCCTGCCCGGCGTGGGTGATCCACGCCTTCACCCCGTCGATGATGTAGTCCCCGCCGTCCGCGACAGCGCGGGTCCGGAGCGCGGCCGCGTCTGACCCGGACTGCGGCTCGGAAAGGCAGTAGGCGCCGAGCAGGTCCCCTCCGAGCATCGCGGGCAGCCATCGGTCGCGCTGCGCGTCGCTTCCCGCGGTGGCGAGCGGGAAGCAGGCGAGGGTGTGCACGCTCAGCCCGAGTGCGACGGTAAGCCACGCGCTCGCAAGCTCCTCGAGGACGCGCAGGTACACCTCATAGGGCTGGCCGCCGCCGCCGTAGGACTCCGGGTACGGGAGCCCGAGCAGGCCCGCGCGGCCGAGCGTGCGCAGCACCTCCCGCGGGAACTTCCCCGCCAGCTCCGCCGCGTCAGCGGCCGGGCGCAGCTCCCGGTCCGCCAGCTCGCGAGCCAGCTCGAGCAGCGCGCGCGTCTCGTCGTCCTGCACCGAACTCCCCATCTCACGCGACGACGAGTTCACGAGGGGCGTTGTTGAGCCGTTCGCAGCCGTCCTCTGTGCAGACCACGATGTCCTCGATCCTGGCACCGTGCG
>Ga0137391_10000350_pt1 | contig 32063 bp, 27 predicted proteins | sample 15con2h24BmetaG_FD_101399 | JGI IMG/M metagenome (GOLD analysis project Ga0137391, IMG submission 101399) | Vadose zone soil microbial communities from Angelo Coast Range Reserve, California, USA - 15con2h2.4B metaG | ecosystem: Environmental > Terrestrial > Soil > Vadose zone > Saprolite...
CTCGGCGAGGTCACGCAATGGGAGTACCCGCTCAAAACCCTGCCTCGTCCCACCGGGCGTGCGACGCGCGTCATCGTCACCGAGTACGATTTGCCGCGCCCGACCACCGAGCCGCACGACGTCCTCGTCGACGCCCAGGGCGCGGTCTGGTATTCGGATTTCGGCGAGTTGTTCATCTCCAAGTTCGACCCGAAGACGCTCAAACTCACCGAGTATCCCGTTAAGGAGTTCAAACCGGGCGCTCCTGTCGGCAATCTCTCGCTCGAGTTCGACAAGCACGGCACGCTCTGGTTCGACACGATGTTCCAGGGCTCGCTTGGCAATTTCGACCCCAAGACCGAGCAGATGAAATACTATCCGCTGGCGCCGGAATATAACGACGTTCGCGTGCAACTGAACTTCGTCGGCTTGCGCCATGACGTCGATGGCAAGGTATGGACGAAGAGCGTCGGCACGCAGGAGGTCTTCCGGCTCGATCTCGCGACCCAGAAATGGGAGCGTTTCCAGCCGCTCAAGGCTCTGGGGAACCAACGGCACTCGATCTACCAAGTCATCTCGGACTCGCAGAACAATCTCTGGATGGCCGAGTTCACCAAAGGCCATATCGGCAAGATCGACGCCAAGACCGGCGACGTCAGCTGGCACGCTGTGCCGACGCCCAATGCGCGGGCGCGGCGGATGAACATCGACGACCAGGATCGCATCTGGTTCGCTGAATATCGCGGCAACAAGGTCGCGATGTTCGACACCAAGACCGAGAAGTTCACGGAATGGCCGTTGCCGGCGCAGACCTATCCTTATCGCGCCGCGGTCGACAAGAACGGCGACATCTGGACCGGCGGCATGCACAGCGATCGTGCCGTGCGAATCGATCCCAAGACCGGCGGGACCGTCGAATATCTGCTGCCGAGGGAGACCAATATGCGCACCGTCTTCGTCGACAGTTCGACGACACCGGTCACGTTCTGGACCGGTAGCAATCACGGGGCCGCACTGGTCAAAGTCGAACCGCTCGACTAACCGGCTTCGAACGTCCGTTCGCCCGCCGCACCCCCCGGGTGCGGCGGGCGCATTTTTCAAATTATCTCTTGAAGCACGCGACGACCTCCACGTGCGCGGAATAAAGGAATTGATCCACGGGCGTCACGCGCGCGAGACGATAACCGCCGTCGACCAGGATGCGGGCGTCGCGCGCGAAGGTCGTGGGATTGCAGGAGACCGCGACCACCACCGGCACGACCGACGCGGCCAGCTCGCGCGCCTGCGCCTCGGCGCCTTGCCGCGGCGGATCGAACACCACGGCGTCGAACTGTTTGAGCTCGGCCGGCACGAATGGGCTGCGGAAGAGGTCACGCACCTGCGCCGCGACCGGCTTGAGCCCGCGCGTTCCCGCCGCGGCACGCCGTAAGGCCATGATCGCATCCGCGTTGTTGTCCGCCGCGGTGACGCGGGCGCGTTCGGCAAGGTGCAGGCCGAAAGGCCCGACTCCGCAGAACAGGTCAGCCACTGTCGTGGCGCCGCCGCCGTGCGCCTCGACCAGCCGCGCCAAGATGGCTTCACCCGCCATGGTCGCTTGCAGAAACGCGCCCGGCGGCAGCACGAGTTGGGCGCGGCCGATCCTGATCACGGGCGATCTGCACTGCGCGACGATGTCGCCGTGTCGCGTCAGCCGCGCAAGATTTCGACGGTCGGCGACCTGGGCGAGCGCCGTCATGGCTGCCGCCGTCAGCGGGCCCGATCCGCGCACGTCGACATCGAGGCCGGCATCGGTCGCGGTCACTTGGATGTCGAGCGGCTTGTGCGTTGCCGCGAACGCCTCGGCGATCGCCCAGGCGGCTTCGATCGCTCCGGCGAGCGCCGGCGCGAGGATGGGGCAGCGGTCGATCGCCACCACGTGATGGGCTTTCTGCGCGGCGAACCCGACCTCGATCACGTCACGCGCGCTCACTCGCGCGTGAAATACCGCGCGGCGGCGTCCCTCGCCATGGGCGTCGATCAGGTCGTCGACCGGCGCGTCGAGCCCCGCTCGCGCCAGCGCCGCGACGACCAAAGCGCGCTTCCAATCGCGATAGCGCGCCGTGGTCAAGTGCTGGAGCGCACAGCCGCCGCAAATCCCGAAATGTGGGCAGATTGGTGCGATGCGGTCGGGGCTGGCGACATCGATCTTGATCAGATGGCGGCGGTCGGCGTGGCCGGGCCATGGTTCGACCTCGGCGGTTTCGCCCGGCAGCGCATAGGGCACGTAGACAGTGCCCGCGGCTGTGTCGGCGACGCCGTCGCCGCGCGAGCCCAGCCGGGCGATCATTAGCCGCTCCACCATATGCTTTCGATAGCCAGCGATCGGCGATGCGTCCAGATCGGACGACGGCGGACGGATGAACCGCTGCCTATCCGTCCTTCGTCCTTCCTCGTGCGTGCTTGGGCAACGTCAGCACGTGAAACCGGTAAATAAGTAGCGGGGCGAATGTCGCGATTGCGATGGAGAATCCGATCCAAATTCCGACCGCGCCTAGGCGGCCCGGGAAAGCCAGCCCGTAGACGCAGGTAAACCCGATCAGCCAAAAGCTCACCGCGGCAAACCACATCGGCACACGGGTGTCGTTCAGCCCGCGCAATGCACCCGCGGCAATCGTTTGCATCCCATCAAGCTCGCGCCGACGAGGAGTAGCGTAGCGGCAAGCCGCGCCGTCGCGGCGTTCCCGCCGCTATCATCGCCGAGGAAAAGCACAGGGATTGCGTCATGGAACGCGACCACGATAACGGTCATTGCCACCATGAGGGCAGCTCCCAACGCGATTGCACCGAAGCCGGCTCTGCGCGTTGCGACCGGGTCGCGACGCCCGACCGCGTGTCCGACGCGAACGGTCGCAGCAAGCGAGATGCCGAATGGAACCATGAAAAGAATCGTCGCGACCTGCAACGCGATCTGATGGGCGGCGAGCGCGGTCGTGCCGATCCAGCCCATCAGGAGCGCAGCCGATGCGAATAGCCCCCATTCGAGCATGAGCGCGCCCGAGATCGGCAATCCGATCGCAATCAATTGCCGCAGCAGGTCCCAGTCCGCGCGCCAGAACCTCCCGAGCACGCGATACTTCTTGAACGGGCGGCAGGTATAGCAAATCCAGATCGCGGCGGCGCACATCGCAACATTGACCAACGTGGTCGCGAGGCCGGCGCCGAGCAGATCGAGGCGCGGGGCGCCGAAGGCGCCGTTGATCAAGGCATACGCGAGCAGCCCGTTCACGGGAATGGCAGCGATGGTGACCCACAGCGCTGGTTCCGGACGATTAACTGCGCCCATGAAGTTGCGCAGCGCAATGAAGCACCAGGCCGGGATCATCGACCATGCCAATCCGGTCAGATAGCGGGCGGCGAGCGCAGCCGCGGCAGATGATTGCCCAGCCGTGATGAGAATGTCCTCGCCCCAAAGCTGTGCGACATTAATGGGAACGCCGAGCATCACCGCGGCCCAGAGTCCCACCCGCAGCGAGCGGCGGACCATGCGAGGGTCGCGTGCGCCGAAGGCCTGCGCCGCCAGTGGTGCGACGGCGGACACCGGTCCCATCCCAAGCACGAATCCGACGAACAGGATCAGGTGGGCGAGGCCGACCGCGGCGATGGCACCGTCGCCGAGCCGCCCAATGAGTGCGAGGTCGGTCGTCATCATGGCGATCTGGCCGAGTTGGGTCAGCGCGATCGGCCACGCGAGCTTGATCGTTTCGATGATCTCGGCGCGCCAAACCGCCCGCTCCGGCGGCGTTGCAGGCGTGGCCGCCGCGATGGTTCCCGGCAATGTCATCGCGCGGCACCATAGCGGATGCTATGGCAACACAAAGGCGCAACAGGCGGGGTTCAGCCGCGGTCGGCTGCGATGAAGAACTCGCGATTGCCGTCGCCGCCCGTGATGCATGAGGGCACGATCTCTGCGACGCGCCAGCCGTGCGAGCTCACGAAGGCGGCGATCTCGTCGCAGGCCGCCGCGTGCACGAGCGGATCACGCACGATGCCTTTTTTCCCATGACGTCGGCCGACTTCGAACTGCGGCTTGATCAGCGCCAAGAGATGCGCCGGCGTTCGCGCAAGTGCGAACACCGGCGGCAGGACGAGCTTGAGCGAGATGAAGCTCGTATCGACGACGATGAAGTCGGGCCGCTCGGCGAGCCGCGCCGGGTCGAGGACGCGAATATCGGTCGCTTCGATGGATACGATCTCTGCTCGCTCCCGCAGGCTTGGGTGCAGCTGGCGGCGTCCCACATCCACGGCATAGACCCGCCGCGCACCGCGTGCCAGCAGGACCTCGGTAAAGCCGCCAGTCGAGGCGCCGACATCGAGGCAGACGCGGCCGCAAGGATCAAAGCTGGGATCGAACCGGAAGTGATCAAGCGCAGCCGCGAGCTTCACTCCCCCTCGCGACACGTAAGGGTGCCCCGGCTCGGCGCGCAGGACCGCATCGGCGGAAATTTCCTGCGACGGCTTCGCGACCACCACTTCGTCCGCCGTGACGCGGCCCGCGGCAATGGCGCTCTGTGCCTGGGCGCGGCTCTCGAACAAGCCGCGTTCGACAAGCAGCCGGTCGATGCGGATACGGCAAGCCATGCAACGACGCCATCAGCGGACGAAACGAGCGGCACGGCGGCGCCATGGCGCCGCATTCGCCCAATGGAACAAATAACGACGCTCGGCTGTTGTTTCCAGCCGGCTGCTGTCACCCGAGCCGCGGAACGGGTGTTAATTCCAGCTCGGATCAATAGGGAGTTGAACCATGGCACGACGATATTCACGTGGTGCTTCGAAGGATGTCGAGCGCGCAATGCGCAAGCGCAAACGCGGAACTCTCAAGAGCGGCAGAAGCGGAAGAAAGGTGACAAGCCGCAAGCAGGCCATCGCCATCGGCCTCTCGGAAGCACGCAGGGAAGGAAAAAAGGTCCCGCGCAAATCCAAATAACGGGATACGCCGAGTCCGCTTATCCGCGTCCGAGCTTCACCGCTTCGCCCTGCAGGTTCTGGCCCAGCGCCTCGAATGCCGTGGCGACGATGCCTTTGGCGTCCAGGCCGGCCTTGGCATACATCGCCGCGGGCGAGTCCTGGTCTATGAAGACGTCGGGCAGAATCATGGGGCGCACTTTGAGGCCGCTGTCGAGCACGCCGTTAGCGGCGAGTGCGTGCAACACGTGGGCGGCGAAACCGCCGATGGCGCCCTCCTCGATGGTGATGAGCACCTCGTGCTCGCGCGCGAGCCGAAGGAGCAATTCGGTATCGAGCGGCTTGGCGAAGCGCGCGTCGGCAACCGTGGTTGAAAGCCCGAGCGCGGCCAACTCGTCGGCTGCTTTGAAGCATTCGGCAAGCCGCGCGCCGAACGAGAACAGCGCCACTTTGGTGCCTTCGCGCAATATGCGCCCCTTGCCGATCTCGAGCGGCTTGCCTTCCGTCGGCATCGGCACACCCATGCCTTCGCCGCGCGGGTAGCGCAGCGCGGACGGACGGTCGTCGATGGCGGCCGCGGTTGCCACCATGTGCACGAGGTCCGCCTCGTCGGCAGCGGCCATGACGACGAAGCCCGGAAGGCAGCCGAGATAGGCCACGTCGAACGCACCGGCATGGGTCGGCCCGTCGGCGCCGACGAGCCCCGCACGGTCCATGGCGAAACGCACCGGCAAGCGCTGGATTGCTACGTCGTGCACGACTTGGTCGTAGGCGCGTTGCAGGAACGTCGAATAAATGGTGGCGAAGGGCTTGAAGCCTTCGGTCGCCAGACCCGCGGCAAAAGTCACCCCGTGCTGTTCGGCGATGCCGACGTCGAAGCAACGATCGGGAAATTCCTTGGCGAAAAGATCAAGACCGGTTCCCGACGGCATCGCAGCGGTGATAGCGATGATCTTGTCGTCCTTCTTTGCTTCCTTGATGAGGGCTTCAGCATAGACCTTGGTGTAGGCCGGCGCGGCGGCTTTCGACTTCGCCTGCGCGCCCGTCGCCACGTCGAACTTGACGACGCCATGGTATTTGTCGGCCGATTTTTCGGCCGGCTCGTAGCCCTTGCCCTTTTTCGTGACCACATGGATGAGGAAGGGGCCGTTCTTGGCATCGCGCACGTTCTTGAGCACCGGCAAGAGGTGATCGATGTTGTGGCCGTCGATCGGCCCGACGTAGAAGAATCCGAGCTCATCGAACAGGGTGCCGCCGGTGACGAGACCGCGGGCGTATTCCTCCATCGCCACCGCGCGCTGCTCGAGGAACGGCGGCAACAGCTTTGCGAGCTTCTTGACCCCGTGGCGCACGGACCGGTAGGTCCGCCCCGAGACGAGGCGCGCGAGGTAGCCCGACAGCGCGCCGACCGGCGGCGCGATCGACATATCGTTGTCGTTGAGAATGACGATGAGGCGCGAGTTCATGGCGCCGGCATTGTTCATGGCCTCGTAGGCCATGCCGGCCGACATGGCGCCGTCGCCGATCACCGCGATCACGTTGTTGGATTTGCCGCCGAGATCGCGGGCGACCGCCATGCCCAGCGAAGCCGAGATCGAAGTGGAGGAGTGCGCCGCCCCGAAGGGGTCGTATTCGCTCTCGGCGCGCTTGGTGAAGCCGGAAAGTCCGTCGCCCTGGCGCAGGGTCCGGATGCGGTCGCGACGGCCGGTCAGGATTTTGTGCGGATAGGCCTGATGGCCGACGTCCCAGACCAGCCGGTCGTCCGGGGTATTGAACACATAGTGAAGGGCAACCGTCAGCTCGATCACCCCCAGCCCGGCGCCGAGATGGCCGCCGGTGACCGCCACTGCATCCACGGTTTCCTGGCGCAGTTCGTCGGCGAGCTGGCGGAGTTGGCTGCTCTCCAGGCGGCGCACGTCAGCCGGCGTCTGGACCAGATCAAGGAGAGGGGTCTTGGAGGGTTGGGACACGAGGGAAGACTCCGCCGACTGTTGGGGGGGGGCGACAACCTAACGGGTTGGCTTAAGTTTAACCAGACAGGACCGCAAGCCCAAACCGGAAATGCTGCGAAGTCCTTAATGCATCTCGCTTTTTCCACGGGGTCGGAGGAACTGGCGTTCTGCCGAGGCGTTTGGTCTATACCTTGGGGGAGCGAGTTGCATCATGGCACCAGGTGCGAAGCGGAACGGGAACCGCAAGCTGTCGACCGATGTCATCGGTGGTATGGCCGCCCTGCGCCGCGGCGTGCAAGCCAAGAGCGGCGATTCGCCGTCCGAATCGGCAGGGAGCCAGGCGCAGAAGCGGGCGGCTGCAAGGCCTGCGCCGCTCGAGCGTGCTTCGGCGCAACGCAGGCGTGCGAGCTGAGCGGTGGGCCTTCAGGTATACCGCAGGAAGCGCAAGTTCGACGTGACCCCGGAACCGCGGGGGCGCGCGCATCGAGCCAAGGGAAATCACTTCGTCATCCAAAAGCACGCCGCAAGGCGTCTGCATTATGACCTGCGGCTCGAGCTCGACGGGGTGATGAAGAGCTGGGCGGTCACCCGCGGCCCGAGTCTCGTTCCGGACGAGAAGCGCCTCGCCATCCACGTGGAAGATCATCCGATCGAATACAACGCCTTCGAGGGAACCATCCCGCAGGGGGAATATGGCGGCGGCACCGTCATGGTTTGGGATCGTGGCCGCTGGTACCCGGAGGGTGACCCGCACGCGGGCTACAAGAAAGGTCATCTCGCTTTCACCTTGGAGGGCGAGAAGCTGCATGGGCGATGGCATCTCGTGCGCATGCACGGCAGGGCCGGGGAAAAAAAGGAGCCATGGCTTCTGATCAAATCGAAGGACGAGGAAGCGCGCGGCGCGAATGATCCGGACATTCTCGAGGACGAGCCGCTGTCGGCGGTCAGCGGCCGCTCGATTTCCGAGATCGCTGAAGGCAAGGGCCGCAAGCGGGTTTGGCATTCGAACAAAAGCGTCAAAGACAACGTCAAGGCCGGCGCGACAAAAGGCAACGCCGCTCCACGGCGTACGAGCGCGGGCAAAAGTGCGCAACCGCGTGCACGCCGGCGTGGTGCGGCTGCATCGAAGAAAAGCAGCAAGGAAAGCGCCAAGGACAACGACCGGAGTGCCCCGGGCGCGAGACTGCCGGATTTCGTGCCGCCTTCGCTCGCCGTTTTGCGCGCGAAGGCGCCGAGCGGCACCGGCTGGGCGCATGAGATCAAGTTCGACGGTTACCGCATCCAGGCCCGGCTCGACCATGGCGAAGTCCGCCTGCTCACCCGCAAGGGCCTCGATTGGAGCGAAAAATTTCCGAACATCGCCGCCGCCGTCGCCAAGCTTCCTGCGCGCACGGCGCTGATTGACGGCGAGGTCGTCGTCGAGGAAGAAAACGGGGTCTCGAGTTTTTCCGCGCTACAGGCGGCGCTGAAGGCCGGCGAGCGCGAGCGCTTCACCTATTACGTCTTCGATCTTCTCCATATCGATGGGCGCGATTTGACCGCCTTGCCGCTGATCGAGCGCAAAGCCGAATTGGCGCGGCTGGTGGAAAAGGCGCAACGCGGTCCGATCAAATACAGCGAACATTTCGAGGACGAGGGCTCGGCGGTGCTGCGTCATGCCTGCGAGCTCAGACTCGAAGGAATTGTCTCCAAACGCATGGACGCGCCCTACCGCAGCGGTCGGTCGGACATCTTCATCAAGACGAAATGCTCGAACGCCCAGGAGTTGGTGGTCGGCGGCTATGCGCCGTCGACGGTGCGGCCGCGAGCGATCGGCGCGTTGGTTGTCGGGTATTATGATCATGGCCAGCTCATCTATGCGGGCCGCGTCGGTACCGGCTATACGCAGTCGCTGGCGCAGGATTTGTGGAAGCGGCTGCATCCCCTCGAGATCGACGCGCCGCCGTTCGATCAGATCCCCCCAGCCGAGGCCCGCCGCCGCGACGTCCGCTGGGTCGAACCCAAGACGGTGATCGAGGCGCACCTGCGCGGCTGGACCGCGGACGCAATCGTGCGCCAGGCGGCGTTCAAGGGGGTGCGCGAGGACAAACCGCCGCGGGAAGTGGTCCGGGAGATGCCGATAACGACCGAGATGGGCGCGGCGAGACGGACCGCACCGAAGATCGCAGCGGAGACGGCAAAGGCGATGACAAGGACCTCGAAAACGAAGGGGCGGCTGAGCGCTGGCAAGTCTTCAACGCGCCGACAGGAGGGCCGAAAGGAGGTGCGCTTCACCCATCCCGAGCGCGTCTACTGGGCCGATGCCGGCGTCACCAAGCAGGATTTGGCCGACTATTATCGTTCGATTTGGGACTGGATGGCGCCGCATCTCGTCAGCCGGCCGCTCGCGCTTCTGCGCTGTCCCGAGGGAACGAGCGGCCAGTGCTTCTTTCAAAAGCATGCCTCGGCCGGCCTCAGTGAGAAAAGTCTTCATACGGTGATCGACCGCAAGGGGCGGCAGATCATCGCGGTCGAGGACCTCGATGGTCTGCTTTCGCTGGTGCAGGCGGGCGTGCTCGAACTGCATGTGCGCGGCTCGACCATCGAGCATCTGGACCTTTGCGACCGTATCGTCTTCGATATCGATCCGGGCGACGGCGTCGACTGGGCCGACGTCGTTGCAGCCGCGCGCGACGTGCGCGAGCGGCTCGCCGCCATCGATCTGCAAAGCTTCGTCAAGCTTTCCGGCGGCAAGGGCCTGCATGTGGTCTTACCCATCGACGGCGCAGATTGGACCACCGCCAAAAACTTCGCACAGGCGGTGGCGCTGGCCATGACCGCCGACGATCCCAAGCGCTACGTTGCCAAGATCACGAAATCGCTGCGCAAGGGAAAAATCTTCGTCGACTATCTGCGCAACTCCCTGGAGCAGACCTCGGTCGCGGCGTATTCCACGCGCGCCCGCGAGGGTGCGCCGGTGTCGGCGCCGGTGACGTGGGAGGAACTCCCCCGCACCAAAGGCGGCAACCAATACACGCTGCTCAATCTGGGCAAGCGCCTTCGCGGCCTGAAGCAGGACCCATGGAAGGAGATCGGACGCGTGGAGCAGGAGCTGCCGGATCTGCGGACGTTGCGAAATCGGTAAATCGGCGGAAGGGATCAGGGGAACTGGTGTCTTCCCGATCGCTGGCGCGCCGTCACTCCGGCAGCGGGATGAACTCCTTGTCGTCACCGCGCACGGTGTCGAAGCGGGCGAGCTTCCAATCCGCCTTGGCCTGCTCGATGCGCTCCTTGCGCGACGAGACGAAGTTCCACCAGATGTGGCGCGGTCCGTCCATGCTCGCGCCGCCCAGCAGCACGAGCCGCGCATCGCTCACCGCTGTGAGCGAGATGCGGTCGCCGGGACGCAACACCAGCAGGCGGCCGGCCGCGAACCTGTCGCCGGCGATATCGACTTCGCCCGAAATCAGATAGACCGCGCGCTCCTCGGTCTCTGCGTCGATCGGCAGCACGGCGCCGGCGGCCAGCGTCACGTCGGCAAAAAGCGTATCCGAAAGGGTCTGTACCGGCGAGCGCTCGCCGTAGGCGCTGCCGGCGACGACGCGGACGGTCTTGCCCTCTTCGCTCACCAGCGGAAGGGCTGCGCTGTCGTGGTGGGAAAAGTCGGGGGCGCGTTCCTCCTCCGCTGCCGGCAGCGCCACCCAACATTGCAGCCCATGGATCGGTTCGCCGTCTTTGCGGTGGTCGGGCGCCGTGCGCTCGGAATGAACGATGCCGCGACCCGCGGTCATCCAATTGACTTCGCCTGGTCGGATCGCCACGGCGGTGCCCAGACTGTCGCGATGCATGATCTCGCCGTCGAACAGGAAAGTGACGGTGGCGAGCCCGATATGAGGATGCGGCCGCACGTCGATGCCCTGGCCGGCGCGAAATTCCGCCGGTCCGAAATGGTCGAAGAAGATGAAGGGGCCGACCATGCGCCGATTGACGTGGGGCAGGGCGCGACGCACCGCGAAATGACCTACGTCCACGCTGCGCGGCACGATCACGAGGTCGATCGCATCGGCGGCCTGCGCATCGCCGGGCGCAGGATCCTTGGCCGGAAAGAAGCTCATCGGGTTTCACTCCGTTGCAACCCTCAGCCCAAGTCTGCTGCAGGGCACAACGATAGCGGATTGGATCAGGTAACGTCGAGCGGTTCGGTTCCAGTCGGCTTGCCGGCGGCATCGAGCGTGATCTTCTCCACCCGGGCCTCTGCCTGCCGCAACAGCTCCTCGCAGCGACGCTTGAGCGCCTCGCCGCGCTCGTAGATGGCGACCGACTCCTCGAGCGGCACCTTGCCCTCCTCGAGCCGCTTGACGATCGATTCGAGCTCCTCGATCGCCCGCTCGAAGGGGAGGCGCTTGACGTCGGTATGGGTGTTGTCGGCCATGACCGGTTCCGCTGAGTCTCCCTTTATATAATGTATTCTGACAGAGCGGGCCACTCTCCCTGGGCGCCGTTATTCGCCAGCGGCAGCAGTCGCTGTGGAGCGTGACGTGGCGAGGGGCGTGGCTGCGGAGTTTCCGATGAGCCATGTTGGGCGCTCGCATGTCTCGCTCGGTACGTCGAGCAAGCGATCGCTCGATTGCGCAACGGTTTTGGCAAGCGCGTAGCCCGGATGGAGCGGAGCGACATCCGGGTCCTGCATTGTGAGAGCTTGCCGTTGCCCTCTGAGGGTATTCAGCTCGTCCTCATCATGGCGGCTTGGGAGATCCCCGGATCTCGCTTCGCTCGATCCGGGCTACGTCCACGTCGCTTGCGCCTCCACACGTCAGAGTAGGTATTTTCATTGTAAAGAACAGGCGCGAAACAATGGCCCCCTCGTTTCTGCAACCGGCAGTTTGTATCGCCATCGCCGCATGCAGGAGCGTTGCCCGATCGCGTGCCGCGCGCGCCCGCGCGGGGCGAGTTCTACTTTCGCCCTTGTGAAACGGCATGGCTTATCCCTTTCTGTTGTCGCACGAAAATACGCCGCGCGCGGCCGCGGCTCGCGTGCGCGCAACAAAAAACCCGGCGCGGTCTCCCGCCCGGGCGGCTGGCGTACTTTCGGTGAATACGCTTTTCTGGAAGATTCTCGTTACACGAGTCAAGAGGATTATGAGGGCAATTTAATGCGGCGGAGTTTCTCGCGTTTCCAACGGGGTAGGGCGGCCTGGCGAGGGGCGGGAGAGACTCTATCTCAACGCCTCACGCCTTAGCGCGCGAGGCTGCGCGCGCGGGACACGCTATCGTGCCTGCATCAGCGCAGCGACATGGGCGGAGGCCGAATTCGCCAGGCCTTCAAGGTCGTAGCCCCCTTCGAGCACGGACACGATGCGGCCTTCGGCGCACGCGTCCGCAACCTCCATGAGCTTGCGGGTCGCCCAATCGAAATCCGCTTCGAGCAGGTTGAGGTTGGCGAGGGGGTCGCGCATGTGAGCGTCAAAGCCGGCGGAGATCACGATCAGGTCCGGCCGGAAATCCCGCAGCCGCGGCAGGATGACGGTTTCGAAGGCGTCGCGAAACTCGTCGCCGCCGTCGCCGGGACGCAGCGGCGCGTTCACGACGGTGTTGTGCTCGCCACGCTCGCTCACCGCGCCGGTGCCGGGATAGAGCGGCATCTGATGGGTCGAGCCGTACATCACGGTGCGGTCGGACCAGAAGATGTCCTGCGAGCCATTGCCGTGGTGCACGTCGAAGTCGACGACGGCGGCGCGCTCGATGCCGTGTTTTTTCTGAGCGTGGCGGGCAGCAATGGCGGCGTTGTTGAAGAGGCAGAATCCCATCGGGCGCGCGGTCTCGGTGTGGTGCCCGGGTGGGCGCGTGGCGACGAAGGCGTTTGCGGCCTTGCCGGCCATGACTTCGTCGACCGCGTGCACGGCGCCGCCCGCCGCGCGCAATGCGGCCTCGAAGCTCCCGGGCGACATTGTCGTATCGGCATCGAGCCCAAGCAGGCCCTCTTTCGGGCTCGCGTCGCGGACGGCAGTCACATACTGCATGGGATGGCAAAGCGCGATGGTCTCGAGCAAGGCGCGCGGCGCCTCGACGCGCACGAGCGCCCGGAAGCGCTCGTGCCCGAGCGCCCGGTCGATGGCCCGCAGCCGGTCCGGCCGCTCGGGATGGCCAGCCGGCGTGAGGTGATCGAGACAGGCGGGGTGGGTGATGAGAAGCGTCGACATCGGGCTATCCGAAAATGGCGTTGGACATATCTATAGCAGAGGCGTTCGCCAGCGGCCCATCCCAGCTGCTCATTCCCATCTTTCTCCGGTGACGCTGACGCCCGCTGGCGGCACCGCATCGTCGGGCACGAAGAACGTGGGCGCGAGCGGCTCCCGCGCGTCCACGCGGTATTTCTCAAAGTCGGTGATGCCTTCGGCCGCGAGGAAGGTATCGTCGATCAGGAAGTTGCCGGTGAAGCTGCGTGACGGCTTCTGGAACACGAGATACGCCGCGTCCGCCATGATTTCCGGCGTGCGCGACATCCGCATGACCCGCTCGCCGCCGAGCAGGTTTTTGATGGCGGCGGTCGCAATGGTGGTGCGCGGCCAGAGCGCATTGACCGCGATGCCCTTTGCGCGCAGTTCGCCCGCGAGACCCAGCACGACGAGGCTCATGCCGTACTTGGCGATCGAATAGGCAGTGCTGCCGGCAAACCATTTTTCTCGCATGTCGAGCGGGGGCGAATTCATCAAGATGTGGGGATTGCGCGCTTTTTCGAGATGCGGGATGGCGTATTTCGACACCATGAGGGTGCCGCGCGTGTTGATCTGATGCATCAGGTCGAACCGGCGCATGTCGGTGTCCACGACCGGCGTTCGCTGGACCGCGCTCGCATTGTTGACCACGATGTCGATGCCGCCGAAGGTCGCGATAGTCCGCTCGATCGCGCTTTTGACTTGGGCCTCGTCGCGCACATCGACAACGAGCGGCAGCGCATGTCCGCCGGCCTTGGCGATTTCGTCCGCGGCGGTGAAGATCGTGCCGGGCAGTTTCGGATGCGGCTGGTCGGTCTTGGCTGCGATGGCGATGTTGGCGCCGTCGCGCGCGGCGCGTAGCGCAATTGCAAGTCCGATGCCGCGCGATGCCCCGGTGATGAACAATGTGCGGTCTTTGAGCATAATCCGTTACCCGTTGGTCCGGTCGCGGCTTTCGGCTCGGATGAATTTCACGCCAGCGCCGCGTCGGCGTCGTTGACGCTGTCTGCGGCTTCAACCACGGTGCGCTCGAGGCTCGCGGCCTGCACCGCGAGATTCTCGGCGAAGAAGCGCGCGATCGCAGTGCGTCCGGCGGCATCGGCGCCATTGCCGGCAAGCCGCATCGCTGCAAGCGCTTCCTCGGCGAGGAGCGCGCCGCCGGCCGCGAGTGCAAACAGCCGCAGATAAGGCGTCGCTCCGGCAAGCGCCGCATCAATGTCGTTGCGCTGGCTGCCAAGGAGCCAATGGGTCGCGCGTTCCAGCGCGTTGACGGCGTCCTGGAGTCGCACGCCGGTCCATCCGAAAGCCGCGTCATTGGTGGCGTTGACCGCTTCGACCGTGCGCTTGAGCTCGCCGATATAAGCCGTCACGGTCGCGCCGCTCGCAAGCGGTAGTTTGCGCATGACCAGGTCGATCGCCTGGATGCCGTTGGTGCCCTCGTAGATTGCGGCGATACGGGCGTCGCGGTAGTGCTGCGCGGCACCGGTTTCTTCGATGTAGCCCATGCCGCCATGCACCTGCACGCCAAGCGAGGCGACCTCGCTCCCGATGTCGGTCGAAAACGCCTTCGCGACCGGGGTGAGCAGCGAGGCGCGGTCGTGGGCGGCCTTACGCGCGGCTTCGTCGGGGCTGCGCTGCGCGCGATCGAGCGCTACGGCGGTGGCATAGCAGAGCGCGCGTGCGGCGCGAGTGAGCGCGCGCATAGTGAGCAGCATGCGCTTGACGTCGGGATGCGCGATGATCGGGCTCGAACCCGATTCCACGCCGGTCGCGCGGCCTTGCTTGCGCTCGCGCGCGAAGGCGAGCGCCTGCTGGGTCGCGCGCTCGGCGATCGCGACGCCTTGCAGCGCGACCGACAAGCGGGCCTGGTTCATCATGGTGAACATGCAGGCCATGCCACGGTTCTCCTCGCCGACAAGGAAGCCGGTGGCGCCGCCGTGGTCGCCGTAAACCATGGTGCAGGTCGGGGAGGCATGAATGCCGAGCTTGTGCTCGATCGAATGGGCGCGGGCGTCGTTGCGCGGGCCGAGCGAGCCGTCGGCGTTGAGCAGGAACTTGGGTATCAGAAAAAGTGAAATGCCCTTCGTTCCCGGCGGCGCGTCGGGAAGCCGCGCCAGCACCATATGAATGATGTTGTCGGTGAGATCGTGCTCACCATAGGTGATGAAGATCTTCTGTCCGGTGATCCGGTAACTGCCGTCCGCCGCGCGCTCGGCCTTGGTGCGCGAGGCGCCCACGTCCGAGCCGGCCTGCGGCTCGGTGAGCTGCATGGTGCCCATCCATTCGCCCGACACGAGCTTCGGCAGATAGGCGCGCTTGAGCTCCTCGCTCCCGTGCGCCGCCAGCGCATCGACCGCCGCCATGGTGAGAACCGGGCCGAGACCGAAGGCCATGGCGGCCGAATTCCACATTTCGATGCAGGCGGCGTTGAGTGCATGCGGCAGGTCCTGGCCGCCCCATTGCGTAGGCGCGGCGAGCGCGTTCCAGCCGGCCTGCGCCCAGGCGCGGTAGGCTTCCTTCCACCCCGGTGCGGTGGTGACCACGCCATCCTTGAACCGCGTGCCATTGCGGTCGCCGATCGCATTGAGGGGGCTGAGAATATCGTCGGCGAACTTGCCCGCTTCCGCGAGCACTGCCTCGACCACGTCATCGGCAAGGTCGCCATAAAGTCCTTCGGCCAAGGCCGGGCCGAAACCAGCCGCGTTCCTGAGCGCAAAGACGATATCGGCGACCGGCGCCCGGTAGGTCATCGTCGGCTCTCCGGGTGAGAACGCGTTTGCCCCAGCGCGGACGGCCTCCAACTGCTTCGGCGTCCGCGCACTGCGGTTGGGGCGCTCAACGCGCGACGGGGCCAGGTGAGCCGTCAAGGGTTAATCTATCCGCGGCGATCCTTCGGTCAACCGGACGAACTTGCCGCCGCCACTAGCCGTTGATTGGCGCAATTGCGGCCGCTATGGTCCGCGCGCCGCGGCGGCGAAAAACGCCGCCTGATGGGGCGTAGCCAAGTGGTAAGGCAGCGGATTTTGATTCCGCCATTCGGAGGTTCGAGTCCTCCCGCCCCAGCCAGCTAAACATTTGAGACTGTTACAGTTCGCTCGATCAAAATGTCTCGGCCTATTCTTGGGTAGACACTTTCTTGGATAGGTTAGACACTTTTGTTCGGCGCCTGTTCATTTCGTATCGCTACCATGTAGCGACGATATACCATAGGACTGAAACGGAAAAGCGAAATCTCAACGGAGTAGGGAATTGACTCCCGCACAGTGCAGGATGGCACGTGCCGCGGTACAAATGGGCGTTCGCGAGCTAGCAGACGCGGCGAAAGTCTCGACGAACACCATCACGCGCTTTGAACGCGGCGAAGAACTCTTGCCTCGCACTCTCGATGCCATCCGCCGGGCGCTCGAAGATGCGGGCGTAAAATTTCTAAACGCGGGCAAAAGTGGCGGCGCAGGGGTGCGACTACGGGAGTAGCAAAATGCCACCCACCCATCCAACTTCCAGTGTGATCACGGAGCAGATTACGCGCGCCTTAGGTGAGGCTGTTATTCGGATATGGAGCAACTTGCCTCAAGAGGTGCAAAATCATCTGTTTCAGGAGGCGGTCACGTCGCAAGGCGAGTCCATACGATCACAGCTTGCGGTCTTCCTGCACGACAAGCATTCACGCACCGCGGACCCGTTAGGCGACCCTCGCCAAGCGACCGAACCGGATAGCCATGGCGGTTAGGGCGTTTGTTCAAGGACGTATGATGGTAACTAGGCAGCAACGTTTGGACGACTTCGATTCAGTTGGCGAACCGCCAGCCAGGGAACTGATGGAATTGCTTTGTGAAGATCACAATGGCACTTACGTGCTTCCTTTTCCGTGCCGTTGGATTGACGGCGCATGGCACAGCACTAGGTCCGACCATCAGATTGAAGCCAACGTCATTGGATGGCGAAGGCAGTGAAATATGGAGTGGGGTATTAACGGTCCCCCCTTGCGCCCAGACGTCTTTGGACGAGGCAAAAAGTCGTTCCACCAAACCCGTTGATACTGCTGTTGGAAGAGAACCGTTTGCTCCTTGAGCAGCACCAAGAGTGGACGGGCCAACTCTCTCAGCTTCTCCCAGTTGGGAAAGCCGTGCGACTAGGGGTACAAGTGTCAGGTAATGGATTCTTTCGGACGATGTTGCGGCTGCCTCTACACAATAGCCCGGCGTGTCGGCACTCGCTGGATTTCGCGCATGTCGCCATGGTGTACGGTGGCCACCTGACCATTGTCCCAGGCAATCGTGACCGCGTCCCAACTTATTTCGGTGATACGGCCGCTATCATCGGCATCGCCTTGCCAGTAAACGCGGCTGCCCTTCTTGAGACTCTTAGATTCCGCGACCGTCATGCTGCGCCTCCCATTGCCTGTCACCGCGTACATATTACATATTACGACAAGCAGCTTGTCGCTGTCCCCCTTTGTCCTATCGAGACGTCCACCGGCGCCGGGCGAATCAGACGCCGGACTCTGACGCTGCGGCCGTTGCGGTGGGTCAGTGCCGCTGTCATCTGCTCACCGCGTCCTGAATGCATCGAAAGGGAGCGCGGCCTCTGCCGGCTGCTCCGCAAAGCCGCCAATAGAGGCGCAGGTAATTGCGTGCCATCACGTCCGCGGTGAACCGCTCCTGGAACACCTTGCGCACTATCTGGCGGTCAAGTTGATCAAGCTTAAGGACCGCTCGTACAGCTTCGTCTTCGGTATCCACAATGAACCCGGTTTTCCCGTTCTCGATGATCTCGGAGACGGACCCGCAGCGCCACGCGATCACAGGCGTTCCACAAGCCATGGCTTCGATCAGCACCAGACCAAACGGCTCGGGCCAATCGATCGGGAACAGGAGAGCGTTGGCATTTCCAAGGAAAGCGGACTTTTCGCTGTCACCGATCTCCCCGATGAATTCAATAAGAGGATCGGCCAATAGCGGCTTTATCTCGTCGCGAAAATAACCCACGTCCACCGCATCCACCTTTGCCGCAATCTTGAGGCGCATGCCCAGGCGCTTCGCGATGGAGATCGCCCGATCAGGACGCTTTTCGGGCGAGATGCGACCGAGGAAGGCGAGATAAGGTTCGCTGGGCATCTTGTTGAACGAGTAAACGCCTTCAGCGAGGCCATGGTGAATAGTAGCCAACCAGTTCGCGCTTCTGAGTGGTTTGCGTTGATCATCCGATATCGAGACCAGCGGATAGTCGTGCCAACGAGAATAGACCTCAGGCAGATCCTTCAGATCGAGCCGACCGTGCAGCGTGGTCACGGTTCGCGCGGCCAAATCTTCGAAGAACGGAAAATGGATCAGATCGACGTGGAAATGCAGAAGATCGAATTCGTGCCGGCGCAAATGAAGTTCATGCAGCATGGACAGGTGAGCGGCCAAATCTGATTTCAGCGGAAACGGATCGAGCCGAATGGCTTGATCGCGTACCGGAATCAGCGTCGCTCGTGTATGGGCCTCCGCACTCGCGAATAGCGTGACATCGTGTCCAAGCTCTACGAGAGCGTTGGTCAGGTGCGCCACGATGCGTTCGGTGCCGCCATATAAGCTGGGCGGCACCGCCTCATACAGCGGCGCGATCTGTGCGATCTTCATAAGATGCCATCAATCCAATCAGCAGGCCGCCTTACTCCCATTGGGGTATCCCCGTCAGCACGTGTTGATCAGCACGCGGCACCCTAGGCGGCCAATTCGGGCGGCCTTTCGTTAGGTCGCAGCGCAACGATTATGGATTTAATGGGACCGCATTTTTCGCATCTTAGCGTGTGAACCTCGAACCCCGCGTGTCTGGGGTGAGGCTCGACAAGAGCAAGGGTTATTACTTCGCCGCAATGAGGACACTCCCCTCCGAACGCGGCTTTGAACCTCCAATGTTGAACCGACATGTGTTTTCCTTCCGCCGACATGCTTTGGCGCGCGGACAAAGGAACGATGCAAAAATCGCCCTCAATGGCGGTTATCTCACTTGAGCGCGGCTGACTTCGGTGCAAGCAACAGCGTGTAACACGCGTCTACAAGGGCGGAACTCGGGTACGATTCACCCGGAACGGTCACGAACTCCTTGGGGAATTCGTCCCGGCGTTTCCACGAGTCTACCTTCGAAAGCGCGACTTTCTTCGCCGCGAAGTCAGGCAGCGCGCGGAATTTGTCGGCGCACACGGGTGCCAGCGCCGCTATGACCGCCAGCTCTGACCGCTGTGTTGCCATCTTGTCAGCGGTGCTGCCGAGCGACCAGCCACCCCAGTAAAAGCCAACAACGATCGTTGCGACGGCACCGGCAGCTGCGCCTTGCATTAGACGCTTCAGCGATTCTCCTTGGAGGATTGAAGGAACTTGCATGGCTTTTGCCTTTCGATAAGAGGGACGCGCGCCGGAAAGCAGCACGCGGAGGCACGAAAGCGGCGGATACTCACGGCACCCGCGCGGATCGCAGCTCTATTTGGGGTGTTATCGTGCCCGCCGACGGCACCAGCGCTGCCACTGAAGGAAACGGGGACTTCGGTACGTCGCCGATTTTTGGGCAGCTCTCGGACAAGCCAGCGCTTGCCCGTATGTAGGTAACTGGGGGCGCCGGACGTAAAGCGCAATAGCGGATCGAGGAATTAAGTGTGGAGCACCTTGTCACTTCTCAAAACTTCATCCACTCACTCGAGGAAGCTTGGTGATGCCAGCCGCTCATTGGGCAGCAACCACCACGGTTCCTGCCGTGGGTGTCCGCAGTCACATGTCGCAAAGTGCAAAGCAGTCATTCCGACCAACTCAAGCTCGTTCTCTTGCCACCGTTCTCATTTCTGCGGCCGCAGCTCGACTTGCGCAATTTCCGTGATCAGCTTTTTGATAAGGAGGTTGCCGAAAGAATTGAAGTTCTCCGCGACCATGGCCGCACTATGCGTCCAATCGGACCATTCGCCTAGATCGTCAAAATTCAAACTGATGCACCACCTCCACGCGCGGGTACTGGCCTGTTTCCGAGGCCGGTGGCCGGACTTGAAAATCGCAGTGGCCGGTTTTGAATTGGGCCTAGTCAGCGCATGAATGAGTAGGCGAGCAAGATTACAATGATGGCGCCCAGAGCGATCATCCAGTTGGAAACTTGAATGCCCGCTATCGATGTTTTCTGGTTAAACCATTCCATGACCTTCCTCCCAAATAGGCCGCCTCAGTTGACGGCTTCGTCGTCTCATAGATGATCTTGAAATATGCTCGACGCAGTATCAAGCCAGAGCTTTCGTTTGGCTTCCGGTCAGATGTCGCCAGCGGGCGGCAGCCTCGGCCTCCCTGATGAGCCTCGTTCATGTGGTGGATTTGCAACTGGCCCGTTTTGTGCAGAGGAAGTCATATTCCTGTATGAGTCAGATGCGACCGTAATCCCGATGTTGGAGATTGCAATCGCCCTGATCATCGGGTCTGCGCTTGGATATGGCGTTCGCGAAGTGCGGAAAGACGCCGCCGCCATCTCTGACTATCCTGTAGGGTCAAAAAATTAAAAGTGTAGAAAAGACGAGGACTTATCCATTCCCAGGGTAGCGCTCTGGATTTCGTCCGCTACCTTTGCGGCGATCCGTGATGCCCGAGGCGGCTCCGTGTTGAGTGGCTGCTCGCGACGCCGCGTCGTCATGTGTTGCCCGTCAATCGCAGTATGGCGCCAATGATGGCGTCAGTTGAGCTTGCGATCACTCGCGAGACGATGCTGAGATCGACTCCCAATTGCGCACCCAGCATTGGCAAAATGAAGAGGAGACCGACGAGGATTAGCATCCCGTAAGGCTCTAGCCGGGCAAGCGGGTTGGCGAAGACGTTCGGAAGCACGCCAACGGCGATGCGTCCGCCATCGAGTGGCGGAATCGGAAATAAGTTGAACACGGCCAACACGACATTGATGATCAGCGCGTTCTTCAAGTTCTCCGCGGCCCATTGCGCCGCAGTTACAGGAAGGTATCCGACGAGGTGGAATGCGAGCGCGGCCAAAATGGCGAGCGCGATGTTCATGGCAGGGCCGGCCACAGCTACCCAGACCATGCCGCTGCGCGGATTTCGGAGCGCTCGAAAATTGACCGGCACCGGCTTGGCATACCCGAACAGAAATGGCGAACCCAGTAGCAGCAGGAGGCCGGGCAGCAAGATCGTCCCAGTCGGATCGATGTGCTTCAAGGGATTAAGGCTCACCCGTCCCAGCCTCCATGCCGTCTCATCGCCGAGGAAACGCGCGACGAAGCCATGGGCCGCCTCATGAAAAGTAATGGCTATAACTAATGGGATCACCCAGATCGAAGCCAGGTAGATCACGTTTGGTAGCTGACCCATTCGACCCCAAAATTGAAACTGCAGGAAAAGGCGGTGAGTTGCCCATTCCTGGCGTAGCCTCGCCGGGTGCCGCTGGCTACGATACGAACACCCCGGCTTCGAGCGCTCCGCGCGTAAGGTCTCCTATGTCGTTCCTCGGTCCGCGGACATCGATCTGAAATAATGTTCAGCGTGCTGATAATAGTTCTCCGCCCCGATCACATTGCCGGACAGGGCTTCAGCTCGGGCCAGCGCGAGATACCGCTCATAGCTTCTTTGCGCGTTTTGAGGGCCCTTCGGGTCTGGGCGGGTGGCACTCGAGGTCCACCGCATTGAGCGGGCAGCAAATGACGCCGCCGATTTGTGTTGGCGCCTACTCATGACAGTCTTTGGGCCATTCTGCATGGCTCACTCCTTCGTAATGGCAGGTGAAATATGCTCCATGCGGCACACGAAGGGAGCAGCAGCGCTGGTGGCATGTACACCACCCTTTGCGGCGAGCCGCCCAACAAACGAATTCTTCGTATTCACAGTGGAGAAAGGTCCCCCCGAGGAATGCTCACGATTTTCTGGAGCTGATCGGTTCAGTCCCTGGTGACTACACGCTGCTATTTATGAACCAATCGTGAATTATTTGGGGATAGCCGGAGGAATCGTCAAGCGCGCTAAGTCTGGATAATTCGGGACCGGCACCGCCTGTGCCGATCGTTGACCTATGACCGGAATGAGTCCAGGAGCTGATGTGATTTAAGCGCCTTTGGCACGTTGCCAATGGGGCGCAAGCCACTGCTGCTGCAGCGTCGGGATGGGCCGCATCGTCTTTCGCTTCGGCACGCGGGTCAGCAGCATGCCGGCCGCTTCGAAAAGATAACTGCGTTTTGCCGTGAGTTTGCGCGATGCTTATGGCCTTGCTACGGACGGCAGGGCCCAGACTTTGGGACCGCGATCACCATGGGCGTCCGCGTCGTCACCGTTTTCGGCGGAACCGGCTTTCTCGGCCGCCGCGTCGTTCGACAGAGGGCGTCAACCTAGGACTGCTTCCTTCTGGAAAGGCCCCCTGCAAAGTCGGCCAACCAGTGGAAATGAACTGATCACCTAAGCCGCAGTGTGATTATGCCTACAGACCCGGCCCCGCAAGCAAGGGTTTCCAAAATGAAATCTCAGCCTTGATGAGCCGTTTTAGCCAGTCCGACGAGCGCTTATCCTGCGGAGCAGGGTCTATGCCCAACTCCGCCATGCGTTGTTGCACGTTGGGATCATCGAGTGCGATCTCAAGCGCCTGGTGAACCTTGGCCACGATAACGGACGGTGTTCCTTTGGGCATTTGCAGCGCGAACCATGCGTTCACCTTGAAGTCGGGCAAGCCAGCCTCCGCGGTGGTCGGCACATCGGGAATTTGCGGCAATCGATGCTCAGCAGTCACCGCAAAGGCTTTCACCTGCCCGCTGCGGACCTGTTCGCCAATGTTGCTGTACTGGTTGCAGAGATAGTCGATGTTGTTGCCGAGCAGCGCGACCGTGATATCGGACGTCGCACGGAACGGCACGCGGGTGGGGTTGATCTTGATCAGCGAGTGAAAGTAGGTGCAAGCGACGTGCGAGATCGATCCAACGCCGCCGTGGCCTTCCGTGACCGTCTTCTCGTTTGCCTCCAGATAGGCAATGAACGCCTTCAAGTCGTTCGCCGGTAGTTGCCGCCGGCCGATCAGAAGGACATAGGTCATCGCGACGAGACCAACCTGCTCAAAGCTCTCAGTCGGATCGAATCCAAGATTTGAGTACAGCGCGGGCGCGCCGGCATGAGTCCCCGAGGAGGCCATCAGCATCGTATAACCGTCGGGTGCGGTGGCCGCGGCTCGGCGGGCAGCGGTAATGCCGCCCGATCCGGGGACGTTTTCGACCACGACCTGCTGGCCGAGAGCTCGCGACATCGGATCGGCGATTATCCGCAGAATGGTGTCGGGCGGTGCACCGGCTCCGGCGGGCGCGATCACGGTAATGTGGCGCGTCGGATAATCCAGGGCCTGAGCGATCGCTGTCAGAGACATCATCAGGAGGCCAGCGCAAAACATCCGCATGATCGTCTCCGATGGAAATTGACCCGCCATATAGCATAGGAAGCAGTACGATCGACAAAGAATTTTCGCCGAGATCAGCAGTTCATCGCGGCAGAAACTCGTTGGTAAAAACCAGGCTTGGCGCAACGGTGCCTTTCGGCAGGTTGACGTATTCAACCAGTAGATCAATCGTATCCTGCCAATCTTTTTCGTCCATCGCGCCGATCGGTTTGTCCTTTGTTCGCGGCGTGTGCAATAGCTTCATGGCCTCGTTCCACTGCTCGGTCACAACGCTCCGGCTCAAACCGGAGTCCTGTGCATATTGCATGAATGCATCGAGGCCGTGTTGCGGGTTGGTGACGGCGGCGCCGAGGGCTTCGACTGTGGCGGCGGCAAAGCGTCGAACGAGGTCTGGATTCTCGGCGATGATCTTGTCACTGGCCACGATTCCGTTACTCATCAAGCTCAGGCCGTAATCCGAGAAGCGGATCACGTTCAGCTTGCAGCCGCACTTTTCCTGTAAGATGGGCAACTGGGCCGCTGCCAGCGCAATGTTGAAATCGATTTTTTTGAGCAGGAACAGATTGTCCCGCGTCGGCGGATCGACCGACACTCCCTTGATGCTGGCGAAATCGATGCCTGCTTTCTTGGCAAAGGCAGGGAAAATCTGGTCGGTAGCGCTGCCCGGTGCAAATCCCGTGGTCTTACCGTTCAGGTCCTGAGGCTTGGTAATTCCGCTATCGGGCAGCGTCATCACCGAATTCGAGCCAACCTGGAGGATGCCGACAATCTGTTTGGCGCGCAAACCTTGAGCGGCTAGCCTCACAAGCGTCGCTCCGTCGGCAAAGCCGAATTGATCCGACATGTTCGCCACGGTCTGGATCGTGGTGCCAGACCCGCGGCCCGTCGCGAACGTCGCATCGATCCCGTGCTTCTTGTAGATGCCATCGACGATGCCAAGCATGATCGGGACGTGGGCGCCGTAGTAGAAAACATCCGCACGGACGGAGACGCGATCAAGAGGGCGACCCTGCGACCTTGCGACACTGGGCGCAATGATAAGCAATGCTGCCATGGTCGTGAGACAGCAGCATAAGATTTTCCGATAGAACGGCATCGGGCCTTCACTCCTCGCATGGGTGTTCTACGATCATTCACTTTAGCACCGTGAACGACTTCAACGCATGTCAGAAGCTATTAGCGACGCTTAAAGATATGGCCGCTCCTGTCAATTCCCCGAGCAGGGCGCAGTGACGGCCATTTTGACGTGTGCGACGATGTGTCCGAAGATCGGGTCGCGCATCGAGGTATCCGGCGGCAAATTGCAAATCCAGATTCATCGCCGTATCGTAAAAAGTACACTTCTGCGCTGAATGGAGACGTCCGTGGCCATCACGCTGTACGATCTCGTTGACAAGGACGGCAAGCGATACAGCCCATATGGCTGGCGCATCCGCATGGCGCTGGCCCACAAGGGACTCGATGTCGCGGTCGAGCTGTGTTGGCACAGCGACAAGAAGAAATTGAGTTTCAGCGGACAGTCGCTGGTTCCTGTTCTTGTCGATGACCAGCAGGTGGTGAGCGATTCCTGGAACATCGCCTGCTATCTCGATGAAGCCTATCCCAACCGCCCCATGCTGATGGGCGGCGGCGAGGAAGGGCGCTCCTTCGCGAGGTTTATGAATCTGTGGACGGACTCCATTATCGGACGGCCGCTAGTGCGGTCGCTCTATCTCGACATTTGTAAATCGCTGCACCCGGACGCCGATCGGAACGAATTTCGAAAGCGGCGTGAGGAGCGCAACGGTGCAACGCTAGAAGCTCTGCATGCAAACCGGGACAAGGATTTCGCCGAGCTGAACCGTGCGATCGCACCGCTCAACGAGCTTATGCGTCAGCAGCCGTTCGTCGCCGGCGCTGCGCCAGCGTATGTTGATTACATCCTGTTCGGCACCCTGCAAATGCCGCGGTGCCTCAATGGCGTCGATCCGTTGTCGCCCCAGCAGGACGCCATCCTCCGATGGCGTGGCACGATGCGAAAGCTGTTCAACGGTTTGGCCGACCCCTCATCAGGCGTTGACCAGCCCGTGCCAGCCTCGGCTTGAGCGTCGCGATGCCGATGAGTTTGGGCGGACGTCATGACGTACGGAAGGCAACGGCCTGATGCTCGATGCCGCCTCGACCGGTGCGTTGATCAATGCCGAGTCGATCTCGAAGGCGTTTCAGGCCGGGGACGAAATAGTCTACGCCTTGAGGGACGTCTCGTTCGGCATCGGCAAGGGTGAATTCGTTGCGTTGCTGGGGCCGAGTGGGTGCGGCAAGACCACTCTGATGATGATTCTGGTTGGTCTCATCAACGCCGATGCAGGTGAAGTCCGCATAGAAGGGCACCATGTTCGCGCGCCGTTCACCGACGTTGGGATTGTCTTTCAAAGCCCGGAGCTTCTGGAATGGCGTACAGCGCTCGAAAACATTCTGCTTCAGATCGAGATTCGCCGCTTGCCGGTTCGCAACTTCATAATCCGCGCCAAAGAGCTGCTGGCTCAGGTCGGACTCGGCGGTTTCGAGGACAAGTTTCCGTTCGAGCTGTCCGGCGGCATGAAGCAGCGTGTCGCGCTCTGCCGCGCTCTGATTCACGATCCCGGGATATTGCTCATGGACGAGCCGTTCGGGGCGCTCGATGCTCTGACGCGTGACCAGATGAACCTCGATTTACAGCGCATCTGGCTGGAAAAACGGAAAACTGCTGTGTTCGTGACTCACAGCATCGACGAAGCCGTCTTCTTGTCTGATCGCATCATCGTCATGACGCCGCGCCCGGGCACAATCGCGGAGATCATCAGCATTGATCTTCCCCGACCGCGAACGCTCGATGTCAAGGATACGGCGGAGTTCAATGCATTCACTGGGCACATTCGAAAGCGTTTTCTCGATCTTGGAGTGTTGAAGGATGGTTGAGGCCCCATCCCCACCCGTCTCTTCGAGGCGGCCTGGAGCCGTTTGGAACTGGAAATTCCATGGTGCCTGGATCACGCCGGCCTTGTCACTCGTTGCGTGCCTTGCGTTGTGGGAGGCTGTGGTTCGCTATGCCCAGGTGCCGGTCTATCTGGTGCCCGCGCCGAGTCTGATCGCGACCAAGCTTGTCGCAGCCTATCCGCTCTTTCTCCAGGAGACCCTGCATAGCGTCGTTTCGATCATTGTTGGTTTCGCCTTGGCCGTGCTCATCGGTATTCCCGCCGCAACCCTTATGATCTATTCCGAGTGGTTCCGCCGCGGCGTATATCCGATATTGCTCACCGCGCAGGTGCTGCCCAAGGTCGCCCTGGCACCGCTGTTCATCGTCTGGTTTGGCTTCGATCTGCTGCCAAAGGTCCTGATGACCTTTCTCATCTCGTTTTTTCCCATCGTGATCGACACCCTGACGGGTCTGAATTCAGTGCGGCCCGAGAGCCTAATGCTGATCCGCTCCATGGGGGGCACGCGCTGGCAGTCGTTCTGGAAAATTCGCCTGCCGAGCGCGCTGGCCAGCATCTTTGGCGGTTTCAAAGTCGCGATCACATTCGCGGTCGTTGGAACGATCGTCGCCGAATTCGTCGGCTCGGATCACGGGCTCGGTTATATCCTCGTTCTGGCCCGCGGCAATCTGGATACCGTCACCGTTTTCGCAGCCATCCTCTGGCTGATCGCGATTGGCTTTTTGTTTTATTTCGCGGTCGAAGTGGCGGAGCGGTTCTTTGTAAAGGGGCGCGCGGCAAACCGAAAGCACGAGCTTGGCGCCGGACTGTAGCGCCGATGCCTGCGGAGTATCAGCATGCCTATGACACCCGCCTCTCCAACTGATTTTCCGGACTCCCCTCTGGCACGGGTCATGAAACAACCCATGTTGTTGGGACTGTTCCTTCCGATCCAGAGCGGCGGCTGGTCGCCGTCCAGGCTGCCGCGCAGCACGTCATGGGAATTCGACTATAACGCTCGCCTAACGCAGCGCGCGGAGGAGCTGGGTTTCGATTTGGTGTTTGGTCTGGCCCAATGGATGGGAAAGGGGGGCACCGGCGGCTCGATCCACTTTCGCGAACAATCGCTCGATCCGTTTATTACCGCGACCTCGCTCGCGGTCATTACCCAGCGCATTATTCTCATTTCGACGATCCACATCCTCTACGGATCCTGGCATCCGCTTTATCTCGCCAAGTTCGGCGCTACGATCGACCACATCTCTCACGGCCGATGGGGCCTTAACGTGGTAACGGGCTTTGTCCCGAGCGAAGCGCGGATGTTTGGCAATGAGCAGATTGCCCATGACACGCGCTATGTGATGGCGAGCGAATTCACCGAAATGATGAAGGCGCTTTGGGCATCGAATGAAAACTTGTCTGTCGAAGGTCAGTACTGGCGACTGATCGACGCCTTTGTGACGCCAAAGCCGCGATTTGGACGACCTCTTCTGGTCAATGCAACTGGTTCCCCGGCCGGCATTGCTTACGCGACCAAGCATTCCGATCTCGTGTTCATCACCAGTCCTGGTGGTGGCCAGGTCGACGCGGCCTTGGCCGCCTTGCCGAAGCACAATGACGCGATCAAGAGCAAGGCGGCCGAGCTGGAACGTGAGGTAAAGACCATCATCAACCCGATGATTATCTGCCGTTCGACGGAGCAGGAAGCTCGCGCATATTACGATTCAATCGTGGCGGCCGCCGACGTCGAAGCGATCGAAGGGTTTATTGGGCGCCGGTTGAGCGGCGACGCGAAGGGCTGGAAGACCGATCTCGGCGCCTATCGGGCGGTCGGCGGGAATATGCAGATTGTCGGAAGCCCCACGCAAATCGTGGAGCGATTCCTGCAGCTCAAGAAAGCCGGTTGCGACGGCGTGCAGTTGACATTCTTCGATTTCGCAGCCGATTTGGAATTCTTTGGTAGTGAGGTCCTTCCGCTGATGAAGCAAGCTGGGCTTCGCGTTTAGCGTTGAGATGTCCTTTCCGAAAATTCCATCCAGTGCAGCGGCGCCGCCCCCCGGGCATTTCGCAGATATGGCTTAGTCTCCGTGTGCGGGGTTTTGGGTCACGGAAGTATGATTCCGGCTCTTGTCTCCGGGGCTATTTTTGGTGTCTCGTTTCTGATGGAGCGCTGAAAACGCTTGGTTGGTTCTCGTGCGAAACCAGGAGGTATTCATGCGTATCGCTATCATTGGCGCCGGATCGGTTGGCGCAACGCTGGGACGAGCTTGGATCAAGCTTGGCGAGGATGTGATCTGGGGAGTACGCAATCCCGCCGATCCGAAACATGCGACCCTACCCAAGGAGCGCGTCAAAGCGCCAGCCGAAGCCGTTAAAGAGGCCGAGATCGTGGTGATCGCAACGCCCTGGTCCGCGGCCGAGGCGGCGATCAAGAGCCTGGGCAGCCTCGCGGGTAAGATCGTGATCGACTGCATGAACCCGTTGGGTATGGGGCCCGACGGCTTGCAACTTGTCCTCGGCCTCAACACCTCTGCCGGCGAGCAAGTCGCAAGCTGGGCATCGGGCGCCTTTGTCTTCAAGACGCTCAACACGACGGGTGCGGGCAATATGGCCAAGGCGGCCGACTATCCGGTCAAGCCCGTCATGCTGGTTGCCGGCGACGATGCCGACAGGAAGCCGGCTGTGATGGAGCTCGTCGGTAAGCTTGGTTTCGAGCCAGTCGACGCCGGCCCGTTAAAGAACGCGCGCCTGCTGGAGCCGTTCGCCATGGTCTGGATCGACCAGGCGATGAAGCGCGGCCGCGGGCGGGACTTCGCCTTCGCGCTGGTGAATGCGAGGTGATGTCATGCGGTCGCGGCCTTGCGCCCGTTAGGGTCCCACCTCGCAAGCCTGACAAAGCTGTGGCTGCCACTTAAAAAATCATACGAGAGTAGGCGCCACGGGGCGCTCGATAACGGGAAGCGATCGCCGACGGGAGGACGGCAATCATGAGAACTTTCATTCTGCGACGGCGCCGGGGCGGCGCCACCATCGCCGCCGCATTCTTGTTCGCATGCGCCGCCCATGCGGCCGAGCCCGACTTCGTGCCGTCACCCGACCTGCTGGCCGCTGCCAAGAAGGAGGGCAAGATCGTCCTTTACACCGCCAACTTCCTCGAGACCGAGCAGGCTGTCGTCAAGCGCTTCGCCGAGCGCTTCCCAGGTATACAGATCGAGATTGTGCGCGCGCCGACCGGCCAGCTGATGACGCGCATCAAGACCGAGGCGGCGGCCAACCGGATGATTGCGGACGTCATCGACATTTCCGACCGGGTGCAGGCGCGGGCCATGATCGAGCTGTTCGCACCTTATGCGCCGCCGAACGCCGCCGACTATCCCGAAGAGGCGCGCACGGCCGACCGCCTATGGCCACGCTCTGGCAACGCCTGGACTATAACGTACAACTCCGCGCTCGTGACCGACCCGCCGAAGTCGTGGGCTGATCTGGTGAAACCCGAATTCGGCACGCTGCGTCTGGGCCAAACCGTGATCGCATCCGGGGGTGGACCCTTCAATCGCGCCATGTTCGAACGCAAGGTGCTGGGCGAGGACTACTGGACGAAGCAGGCGGCGCTCAAGCCGGCGCTGTTTCCGAGCCAGGCCCAGATGGTCGATGCCATGATCCGCGGCGAGATCGCGATTGCGCCACTGGTCACCAATCTAGCCATTCCACTGACCGCTCAAGGCGCACCACTCAAGTGGTTCTTTGCTCCGGAGGGTGTCCCCGTCACGGTCTTCTGCGCTGGGATTGCCAAGGGCGCGGGCCACCCGAATGCCGCCAAGCTGTTTCTCGACTGGGCCCTGTCGCGTGAGGGCCAAGCGCTGATGGTCGAGCTCGGCTCGTTTTCCGCCATGGCGCAGGCCCCGATGCCACCGGGCGTCGATCCTAAGGCCATTAAGAGTTGGTATCCCGACGACGCCGAGATCGAGAAGATATTCAAGTCTTGGACCGACGACTGGAACAAGACCTACAACTATCGCCAATAGGGAAGCCGCCGTGGCGGCCGATCTGGGCGATGCTCCGGCCATGTGGTGCGTCTGCAAGAGCTTCGATTGAACCGGCTGTGGTCAGTGCCCTGCTGCACTTCCTCACCTTTCTCGTCATGTAGCCCGTCGCAATTGCTGCCTTTCGGCGCAACAATACGGATCCGATGGTGGACGGGCAGACCACCACTTTATCATTCACCGGTAGCCCACGGAGGCCACTGTGCTCACCGTCACGCGCGATATGATTCTGCCCACCACCATCACTGGCTCCTACCCGCGACCACATTGGTTTGACCGCAGCCTCGCTGGCCGATCATTCAAATCCGCGCTCGGCGATTCCCTTTTCCGCGAACAGTATCTTGACGCGGTCGCTAGCATTATTGTCGAACAGGAGGCAGCAGGGCTCGATATCGTGACAGACGGTGACAGCCGCTTCGATCTGACGGTGGGTGGCAAGTCATGGTTCTTCTATCCAATCGAACGTCTCGGTGGCATCTGCGGGCACCGCGACACCTCGCGGGGCTGGATGGCGCGCCACGGTCTGCGCCCGGGGAAAATATTGTGGGAGGTGCAGGAGGCCTATCAGCCCGGAGTGGTGCGTGAAAAGCTCACGCGCGGTCCGTTCGAATACGCCGCGCTTTGGCAAGTCGCTCAGCGCATGACGGACCGGCCTGTGAAGTTCGGTACCATCTGTGCCCCTGCCATCGCATCGATGCTGTGGAACGAGTTCTATGACGACGACAAGGCGATGATCCTCGATCTCTGCGACATCATGAACGCGGAGCTCCGCGATGTGGCCGCGGCCGGCTGCCCTTTGATCCAGGTCGAGGAGCCGCCGCATCATATGCGCGCCCAGCAACCAGAGTGCACGGATGCCGATCTCGACTTTCTTACCGAGGCATTCAATCGCCAGCTCACCGGTGTCAACGCTGAGATCTGGGTGCACACCTGCTGGGGCAATCCGAATCAGCAGCGTGTACACTGGGAAGTGCCGAGCTACGAATCTTCGCTGTGGCATCTGTTGCGGCTCAACTGCGACGTATTGACGATCGAGTGCGCAAGCTCAGGCGGTAAGGATTTGCATCTCTTCAAGCACATCAAGACCGACAAGAAGATCGCCATCGGCGTGGTCAACCATTGCGACACGGTAGTTGAACCGGCGGAGCATGTTGCGGCCTTGATTCGGAAGGCGCTGGAATACATCCCCAAGGAACAGCTCGTTATCAGCACCGATTGCGGCTTCGGCCGCGAAGGCCTCTCGCGGCGGATCGCGTTTTACAAGTGCGTGGCGCTCGTGGAGGGCACCAATATGGTCCGCCGGGAGCTCGGCCTGCCGGAAGCGCGCGTGCGGGTTGCCGATCCGAAGCTGTGGTTCGCGGGGCGGGAACTCACCCGGTGAGCGGTGCGCGCCCCTAAAGCCGCTTCATCCAAGACACGGCCTGCGCGCGCATGGTTTGCACTCGTCGCCTATCCACCGAGAAAGATCCGTCGTACCTCCGGGCTGTTGATTAGGGTGGGCGCTTCTCCCTCAATCGCGAGACGCCCGCTTTCCAGAATGTAACCCCGGCCGGCCATGGAAAGCGCGAGTCGAACGTTTTGTTCGATGAACAAGATCGCGATGCCCTCCGCCTGAAGCGCCTGGAACAC
>Ga0137391_10000357_pt1 | contig 31757 bp, 32 predicted proteins | sample 15con2h24BmetaG_FD_101399 | JGI IMG/M metagenome (GOLD analysis project Ga0137391, IMG submission 101399) | Vadose zone soil microbial communities from Angelo Coast Range Reserve, California, USA - 15con2h2.4B metaG | ecosystem: Environmental > Terrestrial > Soil > Vadose zone > Saprolite...
GGGGAATTCGGCGGCCGGGCAGCTGCAGCTGGACATCTACGGCGGGCTGATGGACTCGGTGTACCTGTTCAACAAGCACGGACGTCCGATCGCCTACGACCTGTGGGAGGCGCTGGGCCGGAAACTCGACTGGCTGGAGAAGAACTGGCAACTGCCAGACGACGGGATCTGGGAAAGTCGCGGCGGCCAGCGCCGGCACACCTTTTCGGCCCTGATGACCTGGGTGACTTTCGAGCGGGCGATGCGGATCGCCCGCCACCGCGGGCTGCCCGCTCCCATCAGCCGCTGGCGCGACACAGCCGACTCGGCTTACGAGACTGTGCAGCGGGACGGCTGGAGCCCGGACCGCCGGGCCTACGTCCAGAACCTCGGCGGCACCACCCTGGACGCGTCGTTGCTGCTGATGCCCATGGTCAAGTTCGCCGGTCCCAGCGACCCGCGGTTCCTCGCGACCCTGGACCGGATCAGCGAGGAGCTGGTCAGCGACAGCCTGGTCCGGCGCTATGAGCCGGACGGCTCGGACGGACTGACCGGCAGTGAAGGCACGTTCAACCTGTGCTCGTTCTGGTATGTGGAGGCGCTGACCGGGGCCGGGCGCATCGCCGAGGGCCGGTACGTCTTCGAAAAGATGCTCACCCACGCCAACCACGTGGGCCTGTTCGCCGAGGAGATCGGCCCGGCCGGCGAGGCACTGGGCAACTTCCCGCAGGCATTCACCCACCTCGCCCTGATCAGCGCCGCCTTCAACCTCGACCGGGCGCTGTCGGGCGAGCTGCCACCACCATGAGCGAGACAGACCACGGGTCCGTCAGCCATGCCACCGTGATCTGACCCGGTAACCTCCGGTCCTTTCGACCACGAGGTAACCACTACGGCGGAAACCGGCCATCTACGGCTGCTCTGGGCGAATCCGGGCGAAGTTTTGTCGGACCTGTGCGGTGGGAGGAGTCCCGGTCGCCTCGGTGGAGGCGATGGAGATCCGGCGGCGGCTGCGCGGGTAACACGATCTACATGAACCGGCTTCGCCCTGTCGCTGAACAACTTGGGCACTGACCTGTCCGAGGCCGGCCCTGCGGAGGAGGCGCTGCCTGTCATCGAGGGAGGCGGTGCAGGTCCGGCGGCGGCTGGCGCGGGCTAACCGGCTGCGCATAAACCTGGCCTCGCCGCGTCGCTTAACAACCCGGGCAAAGCTTTTGTCGGGCTAGGTCATCGCTGGTGAGCCAGCTGTTCGCCATCAGCTTCGCTCCAGGTTCAATCGCTGAACTGGAGTAGGATACAGCGGCGATCCGGGGTACCGGGCCGGGGTGCGGCCGTAGCGGCAGGCGGAGCTGCCTGCAGATTGCGCAGGTCAGGCCGTTTCCGCGGACAGTGTCCGTGGCCGTCCGTGCGTGGGGCTGCACCGGTGCCCCGCGCGCACGGACATCTGGCGGACAACGTCAGCGCCGCGATTGCCATCGGGCGACGTTGTCGCAGGTCAAAGGGCATATGGTGAGATAAGAAGCGGAAGCCTGTAAAACCGTCGGCTCAGCCTACGTTGGTTCGAACCCAACACCTGCCACCACCTGCGAAAACGACCCGCTCGCTGCGGAAACGCGGCCGGCGGGCCGTTTCTTCTCTGTCACGCCATGTATCAGGGTGTGTCACCGTGGGTCGATGCGTCGCGGTGGTTACGGACATATAGCGGACAGGGTCCGGGCAGGAGGAGCGGTGCGTCAAACCGCTTGCTTCCGGCTGACGGTGATCATCTGGCCGCCCACCGCGACGCATTCTAGGGTCCGGAGGGTACCACTCGCCTTTGCCCACGCTTGGCCCACATGATTTGTCAAGGCTGGGCACCGGTCGGTGGACGCACTCTGTTCCTGAGGATTGCACGGCATGCTCAACCCCAGTCCTGTCGCGCCGCGTGGCCGGGCGCCTGCATCTGCGCACGATCACGGCTGAATGGTCCTTGGCCCGGATCGGTGCGTGCACGAGCCTGACTCTCACGGAAGCGGCCCGGGACGGATCCTCTTGATAGCAGGTCCGGACTGCGACCTGTGGCTTAGCCCACGTCGGTTCGGGCAGAGCAGAGCCGGGTCAGTCCCGATTCATGGCCTCCCCGTGTACCTCCGGTGGACTTCCGATAGAACTCCTCTATACCCCTGACTCCAAGTATTGCTTCTATCACAGAGAGTGAGGAAATTCTTCGGTCACACCGCTGGAGCGGGTCTAAGACTTGGCGCGGTGCTCCGGGTACCTGTACCGCGGGCGGTCGTCCAGCCAGATCCGGCCCGAGGTGGGGTCGGTCATCCGGTTGATCATCCGAAGCGTCGTCGTTTTCCCGCACCCGGACGGGCCGACCAGCACGGTGATCTCGCCCGAGGCCGCCTCCAGGCTGAGCCCGCTCACGGCCACCGTGCCGTCGGCGTACCGCTTGGTCACCGAATCAAAACGGATCATCACATCTCCTCAGGACTCGTACGCGGGCACTAGCCACCGGTGTCGCGCACCGGCAGATGACAGCCATCGCTAATACCGATCGCTATCTGGGGTGGCGAGGTGCCGCCATCGGACCAGGTCACTGCGGACCTGGGCGGTAGCCGATTTCCTGGAGCACCCAGGTGTTGCCGTCTGGGTCGGCGAAGTCGGCGAGGCTGGCGTAGTCGCGGCGCTGAGGGTCGGTACCCGGTTGCCAGTGACCCTTCCAGTCGTCGATCGGTGACTTGTGCCGGATGGCGCTGACTTTGACGCCCCGTGCGGTGAGTTCCTGCCGGGCTGCTTCGATGTCGGTGACGGCTAGATAGGTGGCGCGTGCCGATCCGGGCGCCGCGTCGGTGAGCCCGGCACCGATCTGGACCGAGCAGGCTGAGCCGGGCGGTGTCAGTTGCACGACGCGGAAGCCGCTGGCGGGGTGGTAGTCGACGTCGAGGGTGAAACCGGCCTGCTGGGTGTAGAACGCTGACGCCTGGTCGACGTCGGTTACTGGCACGGTGATCACCTGGAGTTGGTAGTTCATCAGGCACCTGCCAGGCTGCGGTAGGCGCCGGCGTCCATCAGGCTTGCGAGTTGCTGGCTGAGGGCGGATGGATCGGCCTCGGCCTCGAACAGCCAGCCCTGGCCGTACGGATCGGTGTTGACGAGTTCGGGGGTGCGGGTGAGGGCGTCGTTGCGGGTGCGGACCGTCCCGGTGACGGGCGCGATCAGGTCGCTGACGCTCTTGACCGACTCGATGTCACCGCAGGCCTCGTCGGCTCTGACTGTTTCGCCGAGCCTGGGCAGGGTCACCTCGACCACGTCGCCGAGGGCCTGTTGCGCGAAATCGGTCACCCCGACCCGGACCACCCCGGTGCCTGGACTAGGGCGTACCCAAAGGTGATCTTTGCTGTATCGCAGGTCAGCTGGGATGTCTGGCATTGGTCCTCCTATCGGGGCCGGAACGTAGATGGCCGGCAGCGGGCCGATGGCCGGGCTGACGGCGACCCCGTCCGGCCGGGGCCGCGCGGCATCGGCGGATCTCATCCGCTTTCCGTGGCTGGCCAGCGACGCTCGTGTGGTCATGGCGCTCCTCACATGTCCAGGACGATGTCGGTGCCGGGCTGGGCGCAGCAGATGAGCACCTCCCCGTCGGCTGGGGGTTCCAGCGGGGCTGGGGAGTAGGTGATGTCGCCGGACAGCAGGGGTGTGGTGCAGGTGTGGCAGACACCGGCGCGGCAACTCCATCGGGTGGGGATGTCGCAGGCGTCGGCGAGTTCGAACAGGCTGCGCCGGCTGGCCGCGAAGGGCGCGGAGATGCCGCTGCGCGCGAAGGTCACCAGCGGCCCGGTTGCGGGAGGGCCAGCCGGCGGGTGGGGTGGCCGGCGGGTTTGCCCGGTCAGGCCGGGGTTGATCGATGGCAGGGCCCCGAACAGCTCGGTGTGGATGCGGGCCGGGTCGACGCCGATCGCGGTGAGGGCGTCCTGCACGTCGGTCATGAACGAGGCCGGTCCGCAGACGTAGGCGCTCGCGCTGACCGGAACTTCCAGCCCGGCCAGCTTTCCTTTGGTCAGGCGCCCGGCTGCGGCGTGCACGCGGTGGCGTTCGGGGGGAGTGGCCGCGCTGTAGAACACGTGTTCACGTGCATGCGGCAGGAATGCCAGCAGGGCGTGTGCCTCGGCCGCGAAGGGATGTTCGTGCGGTCCGCGTGCCCCGTGCAGCCACCAGATGTCGCGCTCGCTGTGGCGCGCCGCGAGCTGGTGCAGCATGGACAGGACTGGCGTGACGCCGATGCCGGCGGAGATGAGCAGGACCGGGCCGGTGCTGTCGTGGAGGACGAAGTCGCCGCGCGGTGCGGCCACGTCCAGGACTGCTCCAGGTTGTAGGTTGCGGTTCAGGTAGCTGCTGGCGGTCCCGTGTGGCTCGTGCTTGACGCTGATCCGGTAGGTGCCCGCGTCAGGCGCGGAGGATAGCGAGTAGCTGCGCACCGGGGCCGGCTGCCCGGCGCCGGGGATCCGCAGCGTAACGTACTGGCCGGGCCGGGCGGCCGGGAGCGCGGCGCCGTCGGCGGCGGCGAGGTAGATCGAGGACACCTTCGCGCTTTCCGGGACGACGTTAGTAACGCGCAGCTCCCGGAAACCGGGCCATGCCGGCCCGGGTCGCGGGGCCGGCCCGGCGCCCAGGGGCGGCGCGGCGGCGGTACTTTCACCGTCGGCAGCGGCCAGTAGGTCGCGGAATGAGTCCTGCCAGCCCGGGCTGAGGGCGGGGATCTGCGTCGCGAGGCGCAGCTTGGCGGGAGCACGGCGGGGCAGGTAGAGCAGCGCGTCGGCGTCGGCCACGCTCAGCGCGCCCGGGCCGGTCCTGGTCTTGACAATCTGATCGTCGGCCCGGATGTGCCCCTCGGTGATGACGCGCATGTAAAAGCCGGGGCGGTGGTGGGACACCAGCAGCGCGGGCAACTCCGGCTCGCCCACGCGCAGGCCGACGCGGTAGCAGGTGACCCGCGGCTGGGTGACCTCGAACTCCGCCTCGCCGATGCGGTAGCGATCCCCGATGCAGACCTCGTCGTCGGGCAGGCCGTCGACGGTGAGGTTCTCCCCGAACTGGCCGTAGCTGAAGTCGTCACGTCCGAAGTGCCGCTGCCAGTGCTGGTAGGACTGGATCTGGTAGACCAGCACGGCACGCTGCTCGCCGCCGTGCCCTGCGGTGTCGCCCTGGCCATCGCCGTCGATGTTGAGCCGACGTACCATCGCCGGGCCGTCCACCGGGTCTTTCCACACCCCGGTGTAGACGGTCTTGCCCTGCCAGGGCACGTTTTTCGGCATGCCGACGTTGACCGACAGCAGCACTGGCGTCCGGCGCTTCCCTTCCGTGACGAGATCGGTGGCCGCGCCTATAGCGGTGCCTGTCATGGCTGCCTGCCCGGGGCGACCTCGTCGAGGGTCAGGTTGCGATCGGGGCCGTGCGGGATCACGGTCTGGCCGGGCTCCAGCCGCTGCCGCTTGCCGTCGAGGTCGACCTCGACCTTGTCCGGTTCGAACGACACCAGGCCGGAGATGCGCCTGACCTCGGGCCAGGCGTCCTCATACGACCAGGCCGCGCGGCGGGCGCCGGTGATGTCGTAGTAGCTGGCCAGGCCCTTGTACGGGCAGAACGTCTGGCCCTCGGCCGCGGTGAGCGCAGTGTCGTCGACATCGGCGCGCGGGACGTACCAGCGGGGCGCGAACCCGGACTCATACAGGACCAGGGGGCGGGTGCTGTCGGCGATGACCCGGTCTTGGTACCGAACGACCAGGTGGCGGCTGGTCTGACGGATGTCGATGCGGTGGTAGGGGTCGGCGGCGTGGCCGACGATCCGCTCGTCTTCCTCGTAGAAGGCGTCCATCGCCCGCCACGCGAACGCGACCCGCCCCTTCAGCTCGCTCGCGTAGCCGGGCAGCTCGGTGTGCTGCCACGCCGAGCGCGGCTTGCTGTGCTCGCCTGCCCGGACGGTGTACCAGGACGTCGGCCCGAGGTCCTGGTGCCGGGTGGCGTGCTCGCTGGGCTGGAGCACGCCGTCGGCGATGCCGGCGAGCGGGAAGTAGGCCACTGGGTAACGGCCGGGTTCGTGCAGCAGCACGACGTCTTCGCTGTCGGCGATCCAGGCGCCGCCGAACCGGACCCGCATGCGCCGCCGCAGCGGCTCGGCGAACAGCAGCCGGTCGGGGAGCGGATCGGGGACGAGGAACCGGCCGATCGCTCCGGGAGCGAGCGGTCCTTGCTGCCAGGACAGGCCCATAGTTGTTTCCTTTCAGGTGAACCCAGGCCCATGACGGCCTGGTGATGTCAGCTCAGCGGCTCGCCGCCGTCGATGCGTAGGGTCACGCCGGTGAGGGAGGTGCTGGTCATGACGAACAGGACACCGGCTGCGATGTCATCGGCGGTGCCGATACGGCGCGCGGGATTGCGGGCGCTGATGTCGGCGAAGTAGTCCGTCTTGCCCTGCTCGCCGCGGGCGTCCCAGGCGCCGGTGTCGATCACGCCCGGGGAGATGGCGTTGACCCGGATCGGGGCCAGTTCCAAGGCGAGGGAGCGGGCCAGCACGTCGGCGGCCCCGTTGGTGAAGGCCACGCCCAGGGTCCCGACCGTGATCTTGGCCGGGGCGACTCCAGAGAAGATGGTGAACGATCCGTCCCGGGTCGTGCGGGGGGCCAGGTGCTTGGCCAGCATGAGCGGGCCGATCACCTTGGTGTCGAAAGACCGCCGGATCGCGTCCCGATCCAGGTCGGCGAGGCGGCCGCGGGCGCGCGCAGAAGCGGTGGAGACCACGTGGTCGACCGCGCCGAGCCGCTTGTCGAGAGCGGCCATGGAGGCCTCATCGGCGAGGTCGACGGTCTCGGTCGCTACGCCGGGCTCTTCGGCGTAGACGTCAGCGAGGGTGCGCTGGTCGCGGCCGGCGGCGATGACGTGAGCGCCGCCGGCAAGGGTGACGGCGCGGGCGATCCCGCTGCCCCGGCCGATGACGAGTACGGTCTGGTCGTGCAGCGCCCCGGTCATGGCAGTGTCCGGCCGAGGAAGCCCCGGATCTAGCCCGCTGCGGTGTCGAGGTGGCTTTCGAGCAGGAAGTGGCCGCCGTCGAGCAGGTGGATCTCGCCGTCAGGCGCGTCCTCGGCGAAGGCGAGCGCGCCCTCGGGGCCGAAGATCTCGTCGTTGCGGCCCCAGACCGCGAGCACCGGGACGCGGCTTTCGCGCAGGTAGGCGTGCAGCCGCGGGTATAGCGGGAGGTTGGTTGCGTAATCGGCGAACAGTTGCAGCTGTACCAGGTCGTTGCCGGGCCGCGACACCAGGCTGTAGTCGTGATACCACGTGTCCGGGCTGACGACAGTCTCATCGGGCACGCCGTGCAGGTACTGCCACCGGATCGCCTCCAGGGTCGGCGCCTGGCGCACCGCTGCCTCGGTCTACGGGTTCTGGTCCCGCCAGTACTCCCGCACCGGCTTCCAGAAGTCCTCGGCGAAGCCGGCCTCATAGCCGTTGCCGTTCTGGGTGATGATCGCCGATACCGCGGCCGGGTTGCCGAGGGCCAGCCGCCACCCGACGGGCGCGCCGTAGTCCTGGACGTACATGGCATACCGGGTGACCCCGAGCTGGCCTAGCAGGGCCGCGGCCGTCATCAGCCCCCTGTGCGTCATCCTCGCTGTTCCCCTGGCCACCCCGCTGCAGCGGTCCCTGCAGCACGCGCGACTGGTCCACGATGCCCGGACGGACCTGAAGACCGGGCTGCTGAATGCCGCTACCTGGCAGGAGGAAGCCGCCGCCGAGATCACCCGCGCCCTTCGTGCCCGCCTTCCCCTCGCCATGGCCCTGCGACGTCTGGCAGGCGGTCGGGGACGGCAGCCTCTAATCGGCCGGCCCGGCCGACAGGGTCTTCGGCCGGCTCCTTCCGTCAGTCCGGAAAAGGTGATGCGAGCCATCCTCACGGCGCGGGAGCTGATGGTGGACGAGGCGGTCGTGGCAGCGGAGATCCAGCGACCGCTGAGCAGTCGGCTGCCGTCGCCGACGAAGAACGCCGTCACCCGGCTCGGCGGGTTAGTGGTGTGCGGCCGCGACGCGCAGGACGCGCAGGAACGCACCCACCAGGCGGTCCGGCCGTACCGGGGTCATCTGGCGGTGGAGCTCGCGCCCGCCAGCGCCGAGGGGCCCGCCCGGCAGCTGTGGAGCGAGGATCGGTGGTCGGCTTCAGTATGCGCGAGCCAGGAAGGCGGTGAGGCCGGGCTCGGTGTCGGACTCCGGTATCGAGCCGTCCGCACGCTGCAGGCACCGCACCGTGATGCCAGCGCCGGCCAGTTCCAGCTCGCCGGACGGCCCGAGCAGGTCCCAGTCCAGGGTCACCCAGCCCTCGCTGACCACCTCGGGCACCTCCGCCATCGAGCGCACCGGCGTGATCCGGGCGTCCCGCGCCTTGGTCGCCGCGGACAGCATCTCCCGCTGGGCGTCCTGGAGCAGGGCCGGCACAGTGCTCGTCAGGTCCGCCAGCGGCGCGGTATCCCGCACCCCGTCGGCCAGCCGCCGCACCAGGACCGCGGTCTGCGCCTCGATGTCGCGCGGCCCCAGCTCCACCCGCAGGGGGATGCCCTTTAGCTCCCAGTCCACCGCTCGCCGGCCGAACGGGACGTCCGTCCGGTCGTCCACGGCGACCCGCACCCCCTGGGCCACCAGTTCCCGCCCGATCCGGTGCGCCATGTCGCATGCTTCGGGCTTGATGGCCAGCACCACAACTTGGGTGGGCGCGAGCACCGGCGGGATGCGCAGGCCCTGGTCGTCGCCGTGCGCCATGATTAGGCCGCCGACCATCCGGGTGGAGGTGCCCCAGGACGTCGTCCAAGCCAACTCCCGGCTACCGGTCGGACTGGTGAAGTCGATGCCGAATGCGCGCGAGAAGTTCTGCCCCAACTCGTGTGACGTGCCCATCTGCAGGGCCTTGCCGTCCTTCATCATCGCCTCCAGGGTGATGGTGTTGACGGCACCGGCGAACCGCTCGCGCGCGGTCTTGCACCCCAGCACAACCGGGATCGCGAGCACGTTTACCATCAGGTCGGCGTACGCCTCGTGCGCGATCCGGCGGGCGTAGTCGCGGGCCTCCTCGTAGCTGGCATGGGCGGTGTGCCCCTCCTGCCATAGAAACTCGCTAGTGCGCAGGAACAGTCTCGGGCGTAGCTCCCAGCGCACCACGTTGGCCCACTGGTTCAGCAGCAGAGGCAAGTCCCGGAAGCTCTGCACCCACTTCGCCATGTACTCGCCGATGATGGTCTCGGAGGTCGGGCGCACCACTAGCGCCTCCTCCAGCTCTTTGCCCCCGGCGTGCGTCACCACGGCCAGTTCGGGCTGGAACCCTTCGACATGCTCGGCTTCCCGGCGCAGGTAGGACTCCGGGATGAACAGTGGGAAGTAGGCGTTCTGGGCTCCGAGCGCCTTGATCCGCGAGTCCATCTCGGCTTGGATGCGCTCCCACAGCGCGTAGCCGTACGGCCGGATGACCATGGTGCCGCGCACGGGTCCGTTGTCCGCCAGTTCGGCCTTCGCGATGATGTCTTGGTACCACCGAGGGAAGTTCTCCCTTTGCGGTGTGAGGACCGCCTTCTTGCTCGCCATGTCAGGGGATGCTAGCCCATGAGAACCGACTCCCCGGTCCGACGCGTCGCTACTCGCGCTAGCGTGCTACTAGAACACGGTCGCCGGAGTGGACGGCGCCGGGCCAGCCACGGGCTGATTGAGTACCTGGACGAGCTGGCGTCCCGACCTGGCCGGCAGCTGACCTACTCGGTCGGCTGGGACCTGTCCGCCCGCGAACGCACCGCGATCCGGCTGGTCCCCCGCCAGGGCCTGGCAGAACGCCATTGACGCCTGCGGCGCAGTGCGGGAACGCCGCGCCGAAGCGGCAACACGCCTATTCGAATCAATCTGCCAAACCTGCTGTGCGTCCGGTGCTGGTGCGCAAGTCGCGGCGGAGTGCCACTCGCGTTCAGCCACAAGGACAACGCGGCATGCCGCAGGTCGTACGGGCGTCGGGCGAGCGCAGTGGCGGCCAGTTCCGGGCCGAGCGCGGCCTGGTGGGCGGTGTGCCAGGAGCGCCCGGTAGGCCGATTCGCTGAGCATGTCGCCGCGGGCGCCGCGGAACAGCCGCCCGTCTGGCGTGGTGCCGTGATCGCGCAGGTGACGGCGCAGCATGCGGACCAGGACGGGCGGTACGGGGATAACCCTGATCGTGCCGTCGGGGCGGTGCTTGAGGCCGCGGGCTCATGAGGCCTGCCGGTGCTGGTCCAGGCGGTGCCCGTGCGCGGGCAGGCGGTTGTGAGGATCAGCGTCCCGCGGCCGTGTGCCGGGAGGGTAAGGTCGTCGCGGCGTAGTGCGACGGCTTCCTCCGGGCGCAGCGCCGCGTAGTACAGGCAGCCGAAGAACGCGGCCAGTTCCGGCCGGATGCAGGCGACATGGGCCAGGATCGCCCGGACCTGCTCCGGGCTGGCGACAGTGGCCGGGTCGAACTCAGCAACTTTGCGGGCCGCGCGGACCAGCTCCGCGCGATAGCTGTCGGCCAACGCCTGGGTGATGAAGGACCTCGACTTGTCCTGACCAGCCACGCGCCAGCGCACCTCGAACACCCTCCGGCCGGCCCTGCGCCGTAGCGCGAAGATCCGGACATCGAACGAACTCATGAAAATCCCTCCCCTGAAGCGACGGGAACCTCGCGATTCCAGCCGATCACGGGAGAGATCTCAACGCCACATGCGCTTTCTGCTGCATGATCCCGAAGGTGGTCGCCGCGCAAGTTGACGCCGGACTTGGCAGACCCGATAGCGGCGCAAAATATCGAATTAAGCGGACGGTCCTGGACCCGAAGGCGCGGGCGCTCAGGCGGTAAGCGCGTCGGTGTAGTCGATGAACGTGGTGGTGGCCTGGCCGAAGTCGGCGGCCAGGCGCAGGTGCCCGCCGATGGCGGCGACGTAGGCGGCGACCGATTCGACCTGCATCTGCTCGATGTCGCCGTGTTCCATCCGGGATACGCGAGCCTGGCTGACGCCCATCACCCGGGCGACCTCCGCCTGGGTCATGCAGCGCTGCTTGCGCAACTGAGCCAGGTGGTAGCCGATGTCGCGGGCGTTGCGGAGGCCGCGAGCCGCCGCCTGGCGGCCCGGGCCGTCGATGCCCGGGTCGGTGCGGCGGCGCTGATCCAGTGTGGTCTCCCACCGGTAATGCTCGGTCATCGGATCTCCTCGGGCGGGGTGGCCAGAAAGCGGGCGTAGCGGTCCTCGGCCAGCTTGATGGCGTCGCGATACCAGCGGGTCCAGTTGTCGGCCTTGTCGCCTGCCACTAGCAAGATGGCGCGGCGCTGCGGGTCGAAGATGAACAGGATCCGGATCTCGGTCTTCCCCGCGGACCCGGGTAGTAGTTCCTTGAGGTTATGCAGCCTGGAGCCGGTGATCCGGTCAACGGCGGGGCGGCCGAGCGCGGGGCCGCGCTCGGCGAGCAGTTCGACCGAGTCCCGTACCAGGCTGGCGCTGATGTCATCCAGAGCTATGAAGTACTCGCGGTTCAAACAATCCCGGCGAACCGTCACCCCCACGCCGACGTCAGCCACGCCAGGTCGGTCACGGCCTTGTGCCGCGCCTCCTTCTCGCGAGTGAACAGCTCGTCGGTCTTCGTCAGCACGAGCGTGTATGGCCGCCCCTGCCGCCGGGTCTGGTGTCGCACCGGTAGCTCGGCCGAGTCGATCCGGGTGTGCACGTGCCGCCGCCCGTCCGTCGCCAGCGGCCACTCGAAGACCCGCCGCGGCCGGGAACCGAGAAACGTCCCCAACGTGTCACAAAGGTCGCACCCGCACCCGGTCCATTCGATCGACCAGTCGTCTTCATCACGCAGCGGCCGCGCGATGATCGCGCCGAGCCGCTCCCCGCAGTCCCGCGCGACCACATCGAGCCCCGCCGCCCGCCGCGCGGCCGCTGGCAGCGCCGCCGCGGAACGCAGCGCCGGCATCAGGCACTGCAGCACGTTGTCCCCGTACCCGCGCAGCGCCGCCACGATCTCGTCCCGCAGCTCGTCGTCGGCCGCCTCCAGGAGCCGCACCAGCGGTGAGCTCAGCATCTCCAGCCGCGGCTCCCGGATCTCGGTCCGCGCGGTGGTTGTCCAGAGCCGCAGCTGATCGCCCATCCAGCCCCAGGCGCCCGCGGCCAGCAGCCGCGCCACCTCCGGCCCCCCGGCGGCACGCAGCGCCCCGCATAGCCCCGGCAGCCTCTCGACCCACTCGTGCCGGTCCGCCTCGAAGTAGTGCTTCGACCCGAACCACCCGTCGATGACCCCGCGCGTCCACTCCTCGCCGTACTGCCCGGCCGCCGCCAGCCCGCCCGCGTGCTCCGGCACGACCGTCTCCACCCGGAACGGCTCCAGCAGCATCGCCGCCGTCCCGGCCGCGGCCAGGCCTGCTGCCACATGCAGCGCCGTACCCAGCAGTCCCGCCTGCGATCCGATCTTTTTCCAGAACGGCGCGAGCGACTCCGCAGCAGCACGTGCCCCTTCCAGGTCTCCGGCCTCGAGGCGGGTGTGCAGTTCCGACAGCGCCCACTGCGACCCGGCTTCGGCGCGCGCCGCGAACGCCCGGTCCCGCACCCACACCACGACCCCGGCCCGGTGGTACCACCGGTCCAGCGTGTTGCCGTAGTTGCCCATGTAGCCCTCGTATTCGGACTGGTAGGGCGTGAGGTTCGCGCTCGGGGTGGTGGCACACACCTCGGAGTCGGGGACGTGCAGCGATATCGGCTCGCCGCCCGTGCCGTCCGGGCTGGTCCACCAGCCGAGGGTGATCTCGTCGTCGATCAGCTCATTGAGCTGGTAGTCATCGTGGTCGCTGCCCCGGTCCCGGGTGGCGTCGTCGTAGTCGCTGTCCTCCTCCTCGTAATAGTCGTGGTCGTCCCACGGGTCGCTGTCGGACGGCCAGGAGTCCCATGTCTCCTTCACCTCGGCGAGCGCCAGCACCGCCTCGCACCCGGCGCGCTCCGCGGCGGCGCGCAGCAGCGCGGCGCGTTCTGCGTCAACGCCTTTGAGCCGGTTCCAGTTCAGGCCCCGCTGGGTGTACTCGTGGTCCAGCAGGTAGACGAGCCGGTTCGGCGGGTCGAGGTCGGTGCGGCCATAGCGTCGCATGGCGAGTGTGGTGAAGTGCTCGGTGAGGCAGTGCGCCAAGTCGGCGACCGGCCCGGCTCCCTGCACGTCGGTCTCGCTGTCCGCGAGCAGGTTGAGCGTCAGCGTCACCCGGTACCCGGACTTCACGGGTTTGACCTCGTGACGACAGTCGGCGTAGAACGCGACGAAAGACAGGTCCTCCTTCGACGTCCGGTACGTGACGCTCTCGCCGCCGTGCTTGACGACCAGTTCCCCGCCCGTGTGCGCCGAAGGCAACGACACGACCAGCGTGCCCACCATTGCGTCGTCCTTCTCCGAGTCCTGATGCGGCAGGAAAAACTGTCCTTTGCCGTATACCAGCATCGCGTGCAGCTCGGCCCGCAGCTTTGTCGTGGGCGGCAGCCCCAGCTCGTCCCGGACGTCGTCCAGCACGGCGCCGAGCGTTGCCTCCCAGGTGGGGCCGTCCAGCGTGACGAGGTCCGGCGTGATCTCCCATGTGTCACGCACGCTGGTGTCGGTCAGCGTCTGCTCCCCGCGCCCGAACTTCGCCGGCTGCGCCACCGCGATCAGCTTCTTCGCGAGCGGCGCGCGCACGGGAGCCTGCACGGCCCCGACGCCATCTACCTCGACCCGTAGCGCGTCCGCCGGTGCCAGGATCTGCGCGCTGAACGCTCCGGGCGCCTCCGGGTCGTCGAGCAGCTTGGCCAGCCGTTCCCGTGCCGTGCGACCCATGAACCCCTCCCAGCCCGGTCCCTCTACGGCAGCGACTGTACCGCCGGACACCGCGCGCCGCTGCCGATGCCCAGCCATGGTACAGGGCCATGCCTATCGAGCGATGGCAGGCCGTCCTCAAGGCCGAGGTTCTCGCGATCTTCGCGAACGTCCCGTCCTCGACCTCGATGAACTGCGGGCGGACCCGGACGAGCAGCCGGACATCCGCGACCCGCATGAGGGAACCGGCCAGTGACTCAGGTACTGCGTAGTGCCATCGGATGGGCTCACCGGGCACCAAGACCGGCCCGCGCGACTAGGTCACGACTGACGAGCAAGCGTGCCCCAGAAACGGCCGCAACAAGGCCAGCCAAGATATACAAAAGCCCAGGTCAGAGTGGGTACGCCGCTAGGACTCGGCCCCCGAACCCGCGGATTAAGAGACCAGCTAGCCAGTGTCGGCTGGTGCCGGAACATGCCATGACCTGCCGGAGTGTGCGGCGCCCTCAACATCCGGTGCCGTCTAATACCGGCTGCTACCGGGCCGTCCCGCGACATCCGAGCAAACAAGGAGCAAACATGGCATCGTCAGGCCTGGATCGGCGGCGACCGTCCGTAACTGCCGCTGCTGGTGCAGGCGCGAGACAGAAACTAATGGACATTCTGGGTCGGTGCTAGCGGCTCAGGACAGATCGCACGATGGTGACGCGCGCCGGGTGAGGCCGCGGCCGGCTCCCGAGCAGCTCGCTGCCAGGTATGGCATCGACCTCCAGTAGACCGGTGGCGCGACAAGCTCGATGACCTGATGGCCCTGCAGGTCGGCCAGGTGCGGCATACTATCGTCCATTCCCGTGAGCCTGCCGGTGACGTCCCGATGCTGCCCGGCAGCGCGAACGGCGGCCAACCCCTGTACTGCATATCCACCCGACCACCTACCGCTGTACCGGGGACGCTGACCCGTCCGTACCCGGCGGGATAACCGCGATCTACCGCGACCTGACCGCCGACGACCGGCGCACCCGGCAGGTCACGGCCGATGTCGCCGCCGCTCTGGATCAGGGCAAGAACTGCCTGGTCCTCACCAACTGGACCGGTCACCTGGAGAAATTAGCCGACGCGCTGCGGAACATGGGCCACGACCCGGTCGTTCTGCGGGGCGGGATGGGCGCCAAGAGCCGCGCCGCAGCGCTCGCGCGGCTGCAGCCCCGCCCCGGTGGGCTGCCTCTGCTCGTAGTCGCCACCGGCCCCTACGCGGGGGAAGGCTTCGACTGCCCCGCATTGGACACGCTCTTCCTCGCCGCTCCGATCTCCTACAAGGGCCGCCTGGTCCAGTACGTCGGCCGCATCCTCCGCCCATATGACGGCAAGACCACTGCCGAGGTCCACGACTACCACGACGAGCTGACCGGTGTGCTCGCCGCAGCGCTGGCCAAACGCGCCCCCGGCTACACCAGCCTCGGCTTCCCCGACCCGCGGCGGATGGCACGCACCTCGAGCGCCAGCACGGCGACCCTGGCGCAGGGCTCTCACCAGCGGATACAAAATGGGCATTATATTAACTGAAACTCATACTTAGAGACGTGATCGTCGACTGGACGGAGGCGTTCGACCGCTGGCTCGATCACGCCGAAAGCAGGGCGGCCGGCTCCTGACCATCGCGGTCGCGCTGCTGCAAGCCCTGACCGACCTCCCGGCGAAGCCGCCGAGGAGTCCGCGACCTTCAAGCGAGTCCGGCAAGCCCGCCGGCGCGAGCTGTGGCGGGTCGCCCATCCATTTGATCCCGAAGTCGCTGTCCGCATCATCTGCTGGTTCCCCGCCGACGACCAAGTCGTAATCGCCCTGATCGGCTTCGACAAGAAGACGATCGGGGATGTGTTCTACGCAAGCGCCGCAGCGCGCGGGGAGGCGCTCGTCGATGCATGGCTGCGCCAGAAGGGAAACTCTGATGACAGAGAACGTTAGATTCATCCGCGGCAACGACCGCATCACCCAGCTGGCCCAGCGGGCAGACCTGGCCGAAGGTGTCGCACAGGTCCGCCGTGACATGGAAGATGCCGACCGCACGTACGCGATGGGCCTGGCCGCGCTGCGGCAGGCCGCCGAACTGACCCAGGTCGAGCTCGCCAGGAGGATGGGAGTGACCCAGGCAGCCGTCAGCCGCATGGAACAGCCACACGACCTGCTCCTGTCCACTCTCAACGCCTACCTTGAAGCCGTGGGCGGGCACGCCAGCGTGATCGTCCGGTTCGCAGACGGGCACGAAGCCGAACTAGACCTCTCCCACCTCACCGCGTAGCCGCGACGACCGCGGAGATCCATTATCAGCAACGAAGGCCCAGGACATGCATGGCGCGTCGGCGTCTGCGGCGTGCCGGACAGACTGGTGCCGGGCTGGCGGCGGCTACGATTGGTTTCATGGCCAGTGTGTCCTGACGGGGCACACCGTCCGGTGCTTTCGCTGGAGGGAGGTAGGACCGTGAGCGTCCCGGCGGTGCACCCGTATGGTCCCTACACTCTCTACGACCTTGACGCGCTGCCTGAAGACGGCAAGCGCTACGAGCTTGCCGATGGGTGGTTGACCGAGTTGTCCCCCAGCCCCTGGCACAACCATGCGGCCGACCGGCTCAAGGACATCCTCAGGGATGCGGCAAGGCTGGCTGGAGCAGAGGTCTACGTTGCTGGCGGGCCGAATGACATCAGCACCCCAGCAGGAGTCCGCAAGCCTGACGTGTTCGTCGTACCTCGCGACGTTGCCCGCGCCGCGATCAGCGGGAAGGTCCGGACGTACTACGTAGCCGACCTTCTCCTCGTCGTCGAGGTGATTTCCCCGCGCAACGGCAGCGAGCAAGTCGACCGCGTGCGGAAGGTGGGGGAATACGCCAGGGCGGGGATCCCGGTCTACTGGATCGTGGATCTTGAGCCCGAAGTGAAGGTCACTATCCTTACGCTTCACGGTGGGGAGTACGTCCTAGACGCCGACATACGGGCGGGGCATACGCTTACGACCAGGCAGCCGTTCGCCATCAGCTTCGATCCAGGTTCAATCGCTGAACTGGAGTAGGACGGAATGGCGATCCGGCGTACCGGGCCGGGTGTGGCCGTAGCGTCAGAGCGGAGTTGCCCACTGGTTGCGCAGGTCAGGCCGTTTTCGCTTGCGGGCGGGTTAACCCGCTGGTGTCCAGCCCCCGTGTAGTGAGGTCACCGGGTCCGGGGCGGGCGTCATCTCACCTCGCCTGGTTGGGGCTGGCAGCTTCTCCGGGCGCAGCGCGGCAGAAGACCTGGCCCGGCGCGGCGTAGTACCGGGAGGAGAGCGCGGACGATTGACCTGCAATCGGTGAGCTTGATGCCCACGGGCGTGGCTGATCCGCCGGGCAAGCGTGATCACGTGACTCGTTCGCTGCGAGCCAGCTTGGCGCAGCGCCGATTCGACCACGATGAACGCTGCGCCTGCGCCCTGTGCCGTTCCGCCGGTTGCCGGGCGGGGCTGCGCCATGAGCGCGTGGCAGCAGCCTCGCCGGGTGCAGGGCGATGGCATGACCCCTTATTTACGGCGATGGTGCCGTTGTCCCTGGCAGCTGCGGCTGCGCGGGTGCCGTCGTGCCCGGCGGATGCCAGGCACGCACCGTGCAGTCGGCGTCGCGGCGCGCGCGGCGCAGCGCTGCCTGCGGGCCATCGAGTCCGCAGAGCCGGTCGAGCGCGGCCCTGCGGACGCGGGCTATGCCGCTCCGCAGCGCGCGGTGCACGAGCTGGCGGCGGTCATCCGCGTTCAGCCGGTCGGCGGCGTCGAGCAGGCCGTGCAGCAGCGCGCCATGGTGGCGTGGCGGCAGGCCGTCCGCTCTCTTGAGCAGGTCGGCAAGCCGGGCGGGATCGCCGCGGAGCGCCCGGGCCGCGGCCCACCGGCGCAGCGGGGGTTCCAGGCGGCGCTGGTCATGTGTCATCGTCTCGCCGGCGAGGGTCACGTCCCGGGTCGTGCCGTCGGCGGGGTCGATCTCCACCCACCGCTCGGACACCCACGCGAGCGGGAACTCGACGACAACCTCCTCGCTGAGCAGCGACTCGGCGAGTTCGTCGAGTTCCGCGCCGGTTAGCATGCCGCTGTCCTCGATGGCAGCGATCAGCTTGGCGGTGACCCGGTCCCACCGGTGACAGGTGCACAGCAGCAGGGCGACGAACGAGCCGGGAAGCGTGCCACGTCCGCGGGTTCTCCTGAGCAGGTCGACCGCCTCGCGATGGCGGGTGCTCGACCCCCAGCCCCACGCCGAGCGCAGCAGCAGCCGGCACAGCTCGTCGGCATCCTTGGCTCCGGTCAGCTCCTCAAGGGCAATGTCATTCTCCACCTCGATCCACATCGCTCCAACGTACGCCGAACACGCCCGCCGAGGCCGGGGATCGGCCGTCATCAGCCTTCGCCGCGCTGGCGTGCGCGCGGAGCACGGGTTCTCGCACTCCTTCCTGCGGTCGTGGGAGGCGGGCGTGACCGAACGGCCTGTGGTGCGCCTCCCCGGGCCGGCTTGCTCGCGCAGGTGGCGGACTGCCGGTCATGGGCGCGGGTGTGCCTCCGGTGACGTGCACCAGCCGCGCTCGGTGATCAGCGGCGCGTTCGGCCTGCTGGCTTCCCTGCGGCGGCTCGGCTCCAGCGGAGCGCCCCAGCGCAGGCCGAGCTCGCCTCCGGCCTGGTGAACACCACCCGGCAGCCGGGCCTGCGGCAAGCCCGGCGGGCTTAGCAGAGGCCGAACGCGTTGCCCTCGGGATCGGCCATCACCACGTGGTGAAACTGGTCCTCCCGCAGCACCGTCGCACCGGCGGCAGTCAGCCGGTAAGGCGCCTCGATGATCCTGGCCCACCGCTGGTTGGCTTTGCCCTTCCGGGCCACCTGGACGTCCGTGTGCAGCCGGTTCTTCACCACCTTCGGTTCCCGCACCTGCATGAGGGAGGTCATGCCGAGCCTGGCGGCATGAGCCGTGCAGCCCGGGACTCGAGGTAGCGCCGCTCGGGAACGCTCAGCGTCCGGCGTGCGGCCAGGCGGTACTGGACCAGTGCCGCCTCCTCGTCACCGGCAATGTCGAGCAAATGTGCGCGGACGGCGTCGACTCGGTGATGGCCGGCGAGGGCCGGGTCGGCTTCCGCCTCGGCGAGTTGCTGCAGGCCGGCGTGGGGGCCGTGGACCATGGCGATTGCGACGATGCGGTTGAGAGTGACCATCGGCCCGGGCGCGATGGTGTCGAGCAACTCGTACAGTACGAGGATCTGCGGCCAGTCGGTGTCCTGGTAGCGGGGCGCCTCGTCGTGCAAGGCGGCGATCGCGGCCTGCAGCTGATAGGGCCCGATCGGCGCGCTGGCCAGCGCCTGGGTGATCAGGGCGACGCCCTCGGCGATGGCCGGGGCATTCCACTGGCTCCGGTCCTGCTCGGCGAGCGGGACAAGGGCACCGTCCGGTCGGGTCCGGGCCGGCCGGCGGGCGTCGGTGAGCAGCATGAGGGCCAAGATCCCGGCGACCTCGCCGTCCTCGTGCAGCCGGTCGCGGAGCTGACGGGTCAGGCGGATCGCCTCGGCGGTGAGGTCGGAGCGGTACAGCGCAGACCCGGAGCTGGCGGTGTATCCCTCGTTGAAGATCAGGTACAGCACGCGCAGCACCGCGGTCATGCGCTCTGGCTGTTCGGCCTGCGGGGGCATCGCGAACTGGGCGCCGCTGGCCTGGATCCGCTGCTTGGCGCGGCTGATCCGCTGGCCGATGGTCGCCTCCGGGACCAGGAACGCGCGGGCGATCTCGGCGGTACTCAGCCCGCCGACGGCCCTCAGCGTCAGGGCCACCTGGGAGACCGGGGTGAGCGAGGGGTGGCAGCACAGCAGCAGCAGGGTGAGTGCGTCGTCGGTGGCCGAAACGGGTCCGGGACCCGGGGGTTCCAGCGCTGCGGCGGTCTGCTCCCGGCGGCGGCGGGCCGCCACGTTGCGCCACAGCTCGGTCCGGCGGCGGGACGCGACCGTGATCAGCCAGCCCTTCGGGTTACCCGGTATACCCTCGGCTGGCCACTGCAGCGCGGCCGCCAGCAGGGCCTCCTGCACCGCGTCCTCACAAGTCTCAAAATCCCCGTGGCGCCGGACAAGGATGCCGAGAACCTGCGGCGCCAGCTCCCGCAGCAGGCCCTCGACCCCGGTCGCGGTGCTCACATCTCCAGGCCGCTCCGGTCCAGGACCGGCCGCACCTCGACCAGGCCGTAGGCGGCCTCCGGTATCCGCGCGGCATACTCGACCGCACGCTGTACGCTCTCGCACTCGACCAGGAAAAAGCCGGCCAGGTGCTCCTTCACCTCGGCGAACGGCCCGTCGCTCGTCATCGTCCGGCCCTCGCCCACCGATACGCGCTTGGCCAGCGACGCATCGGCCAGGGCCTCCGACACGACCAGCTCCCCAGATGCGGCCAGGTCCTCGTGGAGGGCGGCATAGCAACTCAAGCCGTCAGCGCGCCGCGCATCGGACAGCCGCTCCCAGACCTCCCGCGACGCCGGGTTGCTGTAGATCAGGATCAGGTACTTCACCAGTGCCTCCACGGGATCTCGGAAATTCTCTCACCCAGCATGTCGAAACCAGGTCCACGGCTTCTACATCCCCTATGAAGGCACCCGCAAGGGGTACCGGAGTTATTGCTCGTACCCAGGAGGTAACGATGCGCAAGATCGTAACGGGGCTGTTCATCTCGCTGGACGGCGTGGTGGAGTCGCCCTCAGACTGGCTGCTCTCCAACCACGAAATGTGGGAGGTGATCAGCGCCGGGATAGCGCAGTCCGACGCCATCCTGCTGGGTCGGCGCACGTACCTGCAGTTCGCCGAGATCTGGCCGAACCAGGGCAGCGACGTGCCGATGGCCGACTTCCTGAACAACACGCCTAAGCATGTCGTGTCCAGCACTCTCGACACCCTCGACTGGGCCAACTCGAGCCTGGTCACCGGCGACCTCGCCGGGGAGGTCGCCAAGCTCAGGGAGCAGCCCGGCAAGAACATCCAGATCCCCGGCAGCCCCACCCTGGTGCGGTCGCTGCTGCGCGACGGGCTGCTCGATGAGCTCACCCTGATGGTCCATCCGATCGTCGTAGGCTCCGGTATGCGCCTGTTCGACGCGATTACCGATCAAGTGCATCTCAAGCTCGTGGAGTCGACGACCCTCAGCACCGGCGTGCTGTCCGTGACGTACCAGCCGACGAGCGGGTAGCACGCCACAGGGCCGGGTCCTCACAGACATCCGACCCGTACCCCGTCCCCGGTTAGGTGTCGTGTTCAGCCTGATCGCTCGACGCCTCATGCCGCAAGCCGGGGCGCTGCGGGGCAACACCGAACGCTGACCCGGGCACGCCGGGCCCGGCAGTCAGGCTTGCCCGCGCCCTGCAGGGGCTTCGGAGAGGGCGGGAGGCACTGTCCATCTCGGGGATTCCCGTTCGTCTAGGTAGTGTGAGCGGCTTGCCCGCCACGGCGTGCCGGCTCGGCGGCAGGGGGAGCTGACCGGTGAGAAGTTCGCCTCGTGGCGGTCTTGGCTGAAGAACCCGAAAGTTAAGAAAGGATTGCCGGTGAGCACAGTTAACTCGGAGACGAGTTCTTCGGCGCGTCAGATCGCCCAGCCGGACCCCCGGCGGTGGCGGGCGCTGGCCGTGCTGGGGCTTATCCAGTTCATGCTGATCCTCGACGTGACCGTGGTGAACGTCGCCCTGCCGCGGATCCAGCACGACCTCGGTTTCTCCCGTCCCGGCCTGGCCTGGGTCGTCGACGGCTACGTTCTGATGGCCGGCGGCCTGCTGCTGCTCGGCGGGCGGCTGGCCGATGTCTTCGGCCGCCGGCGGCTGTTCCTGGCCGGGGTGAGTGTCTTCGCGCTGGCCTCGGTCGCGTGCGGGGCCGCGGTCGCCCCGGCGATGCTGGTCTCGGCCCGGTTCGTGCAGGGGGCCGGGGAGGCGCTGGCCGCGCCGGCGTCGCTCGGCCTGATTGCCCTGCTGTTTCCCGATCCGCGGGAGCGGATGAAGGCGCTGGGGATCTGGGGCGGCATCGCCGGGCTGGGCGGGACGTCGGGCACGGTCATCTCCGGGGCGCTGACGGATCTGGCGTCCTGGCGCTGGATCTTCTTCATCAACTTGCCGGTCGCCCTGTTCGCGCTGCTGATGGTGCCGCGACTGGTGTCAGAGAGCCGGATGGTGCGCGAGTACCACCGGGTCGACTTCACCGGCGCGATCACCGGGACCGGCGCCCTGGTGGCGATCGTCTACGGCCTGCTGCAGGCCGCCTCGCACCCGTGGGGGTCCTGGCAGGTGCTGCTGCCCCTGCTCGGCGGCGTCGCCCTGGTGGCGGCCGCGGTCGCGGTCGAGTCCCGTTCGGCGGCGCCGCTGATCCCGTTGCGGTTCTTCACCAACCGCACCCGCGTGGTCGCCAACGTCGCTGCCCTGTTGTTCTCCTCCGCGTTCTTCACCTACTTCTTCCTGCTGACCTTGTTCGAACAGCAGGTGCTGGGCTACTCCCCGCTCCAGGGCGGGCTGTCCTACCTGCCGTTCGGCGTCGGGATCGGCGCCGGCATCGGCCTTAGCACCGCGCTGATGCCGCGCCTCGGCGTCAAGCCACTGCTGTCCGCCGGCTTCCTGGGCGCCGCCGCGGGGCTGCTGATGACCAGCTGGATCCACGTCGGCACCTCCTACGCCGGCGGGGTGCTGCCCGGCATGATCGTGCTGGGCGTGTTCTCCGGCCTGACCTTCCCGGCCGGCATCAACGCCGCGCTGCACCAGGTCACCGGCCAGGACGCGAGCCTGGCCTCCGGGGTGCAGAACGCCATGCAGGCGGTCGGCGGCGCACTCGGCCTGGCCTGCCTGGTTACGCTCGCGCTCCGGCATGCGGCAGGCCAGATCCGCCACGGCGTGCTGCCCGGCGTCGCCGCCACGCACGGCTACGTGCTGTCATTCCGCATCGGAGCCGCGCTGCTCGCCGCGGGCGGCGTGGGAGTCCTGGTGCTGCTCGAGCACGTCACCGCGCAGCCGCGCAGCCCGCTCGCCGAGCTCAGCCCGGACCGCCGCTGACCCCGCCGTTCAGGCCGCTATTAGCCCGAAGTTCCCCCCGGTGATCCTTGCAGGAGGAGACGACTTCCGGGCTGTCCAGGTCGCCGGGCTCAATGGCCAGCCCGGACCCATGAGCACCGGCAACACCCTGTCAAGTACAAAGGCCAGCAGCGGTCGGCTCCGGCGCAAGACCTCGATCGCTTGCTCGTCGCCGTGAGCTTCGTCGAGCTCGCTCAGCATCCGATCGGCCAGCGCGTAGGCGAAGCCGGGCTTGGAGATCGTGACGGGACCACCGTACTTGGGTCCTCGGCGAGCTTGAGAAGGGTTCCTGCCAGCCCAGGGCCCTCGCGGGCCCTTTCGCGCCGTTTCTCGTGCGCGGCGAGCACATCGCTGAGCGGCAATACGAGCGTGACCGGGAGTCGCTCAGCTTCATGAGAGGCCGCCCCTGGCGGCACCGAGCTGCCAGGCGCCGAACGAGCAGCACAACAGATTATCGCGCGTGCCCCGCTATCTGAGACCGGGTACCGACTTCTGATGCTCGCCCAAGCCGCCCGAAGCGGCATCAGCTCCGCCCTGCGTACCTACGAACAGCTCCGCACAATCCTCGCCGCAGAACTCGGCGCCGACCCCTGCGCCCAGATCCGCGACCTGCACCAACAGCTACTCGTCACCGGGCGCTAGAAGGCAAAGGATCCAGGCACGGGATATACGCGGGATAGGACCTTGCCGACGCACAAGCTGACTAGCATCTGTGCACGTCACAACGTCGACCGACGATCAGGCGCGGTCGTCTGTAAAACCGTCGGCTCAGCCTACGCTGGTTCGAACCCAACACCTGCCACCACCTGCGAAAACGGCCCGCTCGCTGCGGAAACGCGGTCGTGCGGGCCGTTTCCTTCTTGTCCCGCTGTGTGTCAGCGTGCACCGTAAGCCGGTGGATAGCGGTGGTTACGGACATCTGGCGGACAGTGGCCGGCCAGGAGGAGCGGCGCAGCGGGAGGTAGGGACGGCGACTGCGCGCGCCCGTGGCCGGGCCAGCCTGCGGTCAGACCTGTGCCCGCCCAGGCTGGGCGGAGTAGTGCCGTCGACAGTTGCATCATGCCTCTGGCAGTAGCGCGGCTGCTATCGACTCAGCCAGGAAACGTCCGTATCGGGTCAGATTCCATCCGCAGCGGATCACGAGGAGCTCGTAGAGTTCGGGAGAGCTGTATGTCCACATCACATCGGTGGCATCCTCCAGCGTGATGCCGGGTTTGAGGTGACCGCGGTCGGCTAGCGTTCGCGCGTTGTGGCGCATGCGTTCCCGGCGCTGGCGGTCGCTGTCGCGCACTAGGGCCGCCATTTCGGGGTCAGTGGCTGCGGCGTCCCGGATCAACAGGTGGACCGGTGCCACCAGCGGCGCGACCTCGGTGCTGAGGGTTCCCCAGTGGCGCACGATGGTGCGCGGGTCGTGTTCGGCGACTTGCATGTTGTCAGAGCGCCGCGGTGCCGCGACCGGGCCTTCGCCGGAGAGGCTTCTCTCGTAGATCGCTCGTACCAGGCCGGCCTTGCCGCCGAACGCCTTGTGCACGGTATCCACCGACAGCCCGACCTCGCCCGCGATCGACGCCATCGTGGTAGCGGCGTAGCCGCGGGCCAGGAAGGCGGCGCGAGCGACGTCGAGGATCGCGTCGCGATTCCGGCGGGCCTGTGCCTGACGTCCGCGGGAGTCGTAGACCCGGCTCCTCTTGCCCGTATCCACGGATTTAATTCTATGCTATCGTATTGAATCTAGCCAACTAGAATAGATTTGAGGTCCGGTATGGACGGATCAACCGACCCTACGTCGCTTGTGCGGCGGCTCGCCGCTGCGACGAACGCCCACGACCTCGACGCGCTCGTCGCCTGTTTTGCCGACGACTACCTGAACGAAACGCCGGCCCATCCCGCGCGTGGATTCTGCGGCGCCGAGCAGGTCCGGCGCAACTGGGCTCATCTGTTCGCCGGCATACCCGACCTTTCCGCACGCATCCTCGCCACCGCGGGCGCCGGCGACACATTGTGGACCGAATGGGAAATGTCAGGCACTCGCGGCGACGGCACCGCTCATCTGATGCGCGGCGTCATCATCTTCGGCGTGGCAGCGGGCCAGGTCACATCGGCACGGTTCTACCTGGAACCAGTCGAAGACAGCAGCGGCGGCGTCGACGCCCAGATCTCCCGCGTCGCCCCGGCCGCACCACAACACCACGCCAGGCCGTGATACTCGTCGCCGGCGGCTCGCTGACCGCGGCAAGGCGCTCGTGTTCGGCCGAGGCGACAACCCAGTCAACTTCGTATCCGCCCGGGACGTGGCGAACGCGATCGAACAGGCGGTCCACGACGACACGCTGCGCGGCCGCATCCTCGATATCACCGGTCCAGAGAACCTCACCTTCAACCAGATCGCCCGCCGGCTCACCGCAGCAACCGGCATTCCGGCCAAGACCAGCCACATCCCACTGGCCGCCCTCCGCACGATGTCATTGCTGGCCAGGCCAGTAGCACCCGCGTTCGCACGCCAGGCACAGGCGGCTGTGATCATGAACACGACCGACATGACCGTCCAGGACGGCAGCACCCTCCATCAGCGCACCACCATCGGCCAACTTCTCCGCGAACGCGATAGCAGACAGACCGCGTGATCCCGGCGGGCGGTCCTTCGCCTGCCCGCCGTACCGACGCTCGACAGGGCCGGCTTCGATCTCGACCAGCAAGCAGGACGCTTGCCGACCACTGGTTTGGCGTGCCAGCAGTCGGCACAAGATCTTCGGTCTTATTGGTGCGGACAGTGCGGTGAGGTGTCGCGGCCAATCTCGGTTGGCCGGGCATCTCGAGGGACTCGGGAGCCGGGCTTGGCTGAAGACATCCGGGAGTGCTCTGCGCGGCATTACACCGTCATGGTGTGCTCGGTGGTCCAGGCGTCGACGAGGTCGAGCACGGTTCGCGGGGGCTCGGGGGGCACGAAGCCAAGCATGTCCTGGAGCAGCGGGTGGACGACGGGGTGTACCCAGTCGTGCTCGAATACCTCCCAGTCATCCTTGGCCTCCCATATCTCGACATACCGCAGTCCAGTCTCTGTGCGGTAAGCGAGGTGCGCGATCAGGCCGGGCGGGTGCTCCGGCCCGATGCCTTTCCTGATGCGAGCGTAGATCTCGGTGGTGATCGGCACCTCGTAGGTGAATGCGTATGGCATCTGTCAGGCCTCCAATATTGATCCGAAGATATTTCGGATCAATATTGCTATCATGTCCCCTGTGCAGCCTCCCGTCAAGCGGCCATACGATCGGAGCAAGCGCCGCGAGGCGGCTGCACGCACCAGGGAGGCGATCCTGAACGCCGCGCTGGAGCTGTTCTGTGACCGCGGCTACGCCGCGACGCCGATGACGGCGATCGCCGAGCAGGCGGGCGTGGCGCTCGACACCGTGTACGCTTCAGTCGGCCGCAAGCCCGAGCTGGCCCGGCTCCTCATCGAAACCGCGATCTCCGGCAGCAGCCAGGGCGTCCCAGCCGAGGAACGCGACTATGTCCGGGCGATCCGCGCGGCGCCCGATGCCGAAACCAAGATCGCCATCTACGCCTCAGCCGTGGGGATGATCGCCAGCCGCCTCGCCCCTGTCCTAGGCATCTTCCAGCAGGCCGCACCGGCAGAGCCGGAACTAGCCGCGCTGTGGCGGGAAATCGCCGAGCGCCGGGCGGCGAACATGCACCTCTTCGTGACCGACCTCGCCGCGGTCGCTATGCTGCGAGTGGACCCCGGCGAAGCCGCCGACATCGTATGGGCCACTAACGCCCCCGAGCTCTACCAGTTGCTCGTCTACCAGCGCGGCTGGACCCCGCAGCGCTACGAGCATTTTCTCGCCGACACGTGGCGACGCCTGCTCCTGGCCGGGTAAGCCAGACTCGCCTCCCCGAAACCGCCCGCACGGCCGGCGGCCGCCGGGCATCCTGTCTTCGTGGATGATCAGCGGTTGGGTGTGTCCCTTAGCGTCTGGACAGAGTGTGTTCCTGCTGGTCAAGGCATATCTCATGAAAGCCGCGGGTGCTCCGGTCTTGCATGTTTGCGAGCGACCTGGCGGCAGTACCTGCATACGCAGGCCGTGACAATGCTCGTCGACTTCTTTGTTTCAGCGGTGGTGCGTCGTCAGGTGCGCGCCGAGGGCGTCATAGCCGAAGTCGGCCGCCGGATCACGCCACACCGAGTGGGCGTGGTTCGCCTGGCGCTGGGTGTTGTCGTACTCGATCACCAGTCGCGGGCCCTGCAGCCGGTAGTAGTGCGGCTGGCCGGGGCCGGTGGGCCCAGCCCAGGCCAGGTGGACGGCGTCCAGCGCGGCGTCGTCGGCGTAGTCCGCCTGCGGCGACAGGCCGTCCGGGACGCGCTCGAGGTAGGTGGCCAGCAGCGCGCGCAGCAGGTCCCGCTGCCCGGCGTCCAGGTCCCGGGCCGGCAGGCCCTTCGGGACGCTGGTCAGCGCGGTCCGCTGATAGTCGCCGGCATCGTAGCCCGAGGCCTGCTCGGCCGCGGCGTCCATCCGGGCTATCCGGTCGGCGAGCCTCGGCTCAGTGAACGGGCGGCGCCACAGGTCGCGCAGGGGCATCATCTGGTCGCCGTCCGCCAGCCGCGTCCGGTTGCCGCCGACGATGTCCGTCGGCGCCCGGTCGAGCAGGATGGCGCGGGCGGCCCGCACGGGGTCGAGCGAGCGGACGAGCTCACGGGCCAGGTCCTCGGTTCCGCCCAGCAGGCGCAGAGGCGTGGGTCCGAGCAGCGGGGAGACCGCCGGGTCGGCGCCGAGGAAGCACGGGGTGGTGGAGACGACCATGCCGGCGACGATGAGGTTGTTCAGCGATACGTGGTGGCCGCCGAAGCGCCAGCCCCACGGCTCCGCGCCGCCGGGCTCGCCGAACACCCGCAGGTAGTACAACCCTGGGTCGCGGCCCCGTTCCCGGGCCCAGTCGACGGTCCAGCCCTCGACGTGATCGAGCACGTTGTCCAGCCCGATGATGGTGGCGACCGTGACGTACCCGGCGGCGGAGAGCCCGGTGGCGACCAGTTGGTGAGCGAGGCTCTGCTGGGCCGGCCGCTGGGCGCCCAGGGGCAGCCCGCCATGGTCGGTGGGGGTGTAGAACCAGCGCCTGCGCTCGGCGTCGGACTCGGCGTCCGGGCTGGGCGCGCAACCGGTGGCCACCGTACGCTGCGCAGGGTCGAGCGCGTCGAGCCAGGTCGCCGCGGCGGCGGCCATCCGGGCGGCGATTTCCCGGGCCGCGTCCCGGTCGGCTGCCACCCTGGTCGCGTCCATGCCGCCTCCTCCCGACGGGTTCCCGCCCTCGTGACGCCGGCTGGCCCGACGTGCCATGTCCAGTCTGCCCGCCCCGGCGCTAGCTGACGAGGGCCACGGCGCGGGTCGGGCCGCCGTGCGCGCCCCGGAGCTTGAGCGGGAACCCGGCGAAGGTGAACCGGGTGTTCACCACCTGGTCCAGGCTCGCGAGGTTCTCGTAGTGGGTGATGTGCTCCCGGCGGCACATCATGTGGACCGGATAACTGGTGCTGGCCGGGTTGTCCGGGGTCGGGCTGTCCACGCCGAACGTCTTCACCCGCCGGCGGACGATCCATTCGCTGGCCGACTCGCCGAGACCGGCGAACTCGGTGAGATACCGCTTGTCCCCGGCGAAGCGATTCCAGGTGGCGGTATAAAACAGGACGATATCCCCTGGCTCCACGCTCACCGGCGAGTCGGCCTCGATGCGATCCAGGTCCTCGGCCGTGATGTCGGTGCGCGGCGGGAAGCCGGTGACGTCCAGGCACACCGCGGGGCCGAAGAACAGCTCCAGCGGCATCTTCTCGATGGTCTCCGCGGACGGGTCGGGATCGAGATGGGAGAAGGAGTCGACGTGCGTGGGCCCGTTGTCGTTGAGCATGAACCCGGTGGTCTGGAACGAGAAGCCGCTATCGAACCGCGGCGCCGTCTCCTCGTGCGTCGCGTGCTCGAACTGCACAGTCTTCAGGTGACCGGGATACACCTTCATTCCTTCGTAGATGTCCTGCGAGAGGTCGATGATCCGCATGGGTCCTCCTTCAGTACATGACGACGCCGGCGGTGACGTTGAGGTCCTCCCCGGTGACCGCGGCCGAGCCGTCGGACGCGAGGAACACGCAGGCTGCGGCCACCTCCTGCGGCCGCACCATGCGGCCAAGCGGTGACAGGCCGGTCACCTCGCCCCGCACCGTCTCCTCGGCGATCCCGCGGACGGCGGCCTGCCAGCGGACCACCTGGTCCATCCGCGGCCCGGCGACGAAGCCGGGGCAGACCGCGTTGACCCGTATGTTGTGCGACCCGAGTTCGGTGGCGAGCGTTCGGACCAGCCCGATGACGCCTATCTTCGCCGCGGCGTAGGGCGTGCGGCCATGCAGCGGGCGCTTGCCGGTCATGGACGAGATCGCGATCAGGCTGCCGGCCCGGCGCTGGATCATGGCCGGGATGAACGCCCGGAAGGTGAGGAACACGCCATCGAGGTCGATGGCGAGCGTTTCCCGCCAGTCCTCCAGCGTGATCTCGTGCAGCGGCGCCGTGGGGCCGGCCACCCCGGCGTTGGCGACGACCGCGCCCACCGGGCCGATCTGCTCCGCCCGGGCGGCCAGGGCCGCGACCGAGGCCTCGTCGCGTACGTCGCAGGCGACCGGGACGGCCGTCCCGCCGGCCTTCTCGGCCTCCGCCACCGTGTCCGCCAGGCTCGCCGGGTCGCGGGCTCCGGCGGCGACCGCGAAGCCGGCGCCGGCGAAGGCCACCGTGATCGCACGGCCGATCCCCCGGTTGGCGCCGGTGACCACGGCGACCGGGGCCGCCGGCGGGCTCATCCGGCCTGGCCCGCCGCCCGCAGCGCCGACAGGATCCGCTCGGGGGTCATGGGCAGCTCGGTGAGGCGGACGCCGAGCGGGTACAGCGCGTCGTTGACCGCGGCGTTGATGGCGGCCGGCGCCATCATCCGGCCGCCCTCGCCGCCGCCCTTGACGCCGTACGGCGTGTACGGCGACGGCGTCTCGACGTGGCCGATCACCAGCTCCGGGACCTCCATCGCCGACGGGATCAGGTAGTCGAGGAAGCTCGAGGACAGCAGCTGGCCGTCGTCGTCGTAGACGAACTCCTCGTACAGGGCCGTCCCGATGCCCTGGGCCGTTCCGCCGACGATGTGCCCGGCGAGCGAGCGCGGGTTCACCAGCGTCCCGCAGTCGTGCACCGCCGCATAGTGCAAGAACGTGACCGCGCCGGTCTCGATGTCCACCTCCACCACGGGTACGTGGCAGGCATGACCCATGAAGGGGTAGAAGACGCCGAGATCCTTCCGGTCCGCGGACGGCATCGTCGTGTACGGGTGGTCGAACACCTTCGACTCGTCCAGCCCGCTTTCCATGTCCGCCGGGAAGCTGTGCTTGAACAGGTGCAGCGCGATCGCGATCTCGGCGAGCGACTTCTTCCGCTCCGGGTCACCCTTGACCTGGAAGCCGCCTTCGGACCATTCCATGTCGTCCGGGTCGATCTCAAGGAGGTGGGCCGCGGCCCGGCGGGCCTTCTCCTTGATCTTGCCGGCCGCCCCCTCGACCGCGCCGGCCAGCATTACCGTAGTGCGGGAGCCGCCGGGCCCGGTCGCCGGGAGCCCGTCGCGGCTGCCGTGGTAGACGATCGAGACGTCGTAGGGGCTGCAGTCGAACTCCTCCGCGACGAACTGCGCGACCATCGTCTCCGGGCTGTTGCCCCAGAACGCGCAGGAGTACAGGATCGCGGTGATCCCGCCGGTGGCGTCCACCTTGAGCGACACCGACTCCGGCGTCGAGGTCACCGGCGCGCCTGGATCGTCGAACCAGAACCAGAACTCCGTCGCGGAGAACACGCTGCGCTCCTGCGCGGAGATCAGCCCGATGCCGATGTAGCGGCCCTCCTCCTCGCGCAGTCGCTTCTGTTCGGCCCGCCAGTGGCTGTAGTCCGCCAGTTCCAGGGCCTTGTCCAGCACCCGGTCGTAGTCGCCCGAGTCGTAGACGTTGCCGGTCGGGATGAAGTGCGGGAACTCGCGGATGAAGTTCTTGCGGCGGACCGCGACCGGGTCCAGGTCCAGTTCCCGCGCGGCCTTGTCAACCATCTGCTCGAGCATCCAGTTGTTCACCTCGGAGCCGAAGCCCCGGTAGGCGCCCTGCTGGTTCTTGTTGGTCAGCGCGGCCCGCACCCGGTAGCGCACGCTGCCGATCGTGTACGGGCCGACGACCTGAGCCAGGGCGTTGCCGTGGTGGCCCACGCCGAACTGGATGTAGGCGCCGTAGTCGTCGATGACGTCGATCTTGATGCTGCGCATCGTGCCGTCCCGCATCATGGCGAGCTCGACCTCGTAGATGCGGTCGGAGCCGTGGTGGTCGCAGTTCGAGATGTTGTCGACCCGGTCCTCCAGGTAGGCCACCTTCCGCCCGGTGGCCCGCGAGCACATGGCGGCGATCACCGCCGGCTTGTTGGCGAACAGCTTGGAGCCGAAGCTGCCGCCGGCCGGCACGGGCCTGATGTCCAGCTTGTTGGCGGGCACCTTGAGCGTGTTCGCGGCCATGAACAGGTAGCTGGTGAAGCTCAGCGTGTTGGTGTCGATGGTGAAGCTGCCGGTGCCCAGGTCATACTCGGCGATCGCGCCGACCGTCTCCAGCGGCTGCCCGCCCGAGCGGTGCCAGCGGAGCCGGTCCCGGACGACGAGGTCGGCCTCGGCGAAGTCGCGCTCGACATCGCCGAAGTCGAAGCTGCGCTCGTAGGCGCAGTTCGACTCCAGCGCCTCGTGTACTAGCGGGGCGCCGTCGGCGAGGGCGCGCTCCGGGTCGACCACCGCGGGCAGCGGCTCGTACTCGACCTCGATGAGCTCCAGCGCGTCCTCGGCCAGGTA
>Ga0137391_10000370_pt1 | contig 31047 bp, 31 predicted proteins | sample 15con2h24BmetaG_FD_101399 | JGI IMG/M metagenome (GOLD analysis project Ga0137391, IMG submission 101399) | Vadose zone soil microbial communities from Angelo Coast Range Reserve, California, USA - 15con2h2.4B metaG | ecosystem: Environmental > Terrestrial > Soil > Vadose zone > Saprolite...
CCCACGAGGACGGCGGCGTTCTCGGTGACGTAGTCGTCACGCGCGGCGAGCGTCTGCCCGATCATCTCCTGCAGCATGGGGAGATCCAGCCGGCGCACGTGCATCCCGCTGTTCTCCAGCGAGGCCTGCAGGGTGTCCCAGAGGGCGAGGGCATCGACCTGCTTCTGCTGGAGGGCGAGCCGGCCTGGGGCGCCTACGCCCACGGCCAGGAACTTCACGTCCTTCTCGGGGTCGATGGCCACGGAAGCCACGAGGGCCTTGGCGACGGGCACCGAGCCCGAGGCGAGGGCGGGGACGCCGATGGTCTTGCCCCGCAGGTCCGCCACCTTCTGGAGCGGGCTGTCCACCGGCACCACGAGACGGTAGATGGTCTCGCGCGCCTGCACGTAGAAGCCCTTGATCTTGACCCCCTTCTCGCGCCCGATGAGGATCTCCTCGGGCCCCAGGGAGACGACCTGGATGTTGCCGCTGCCGAGCTGCTGGAGGCCGGCCGCCGAGCCCTCGACGCTCGCCACGGTGATGTCGAGCCCCTCCTCCTTCCAGTAGCCGAGCGCCTGGGGCAGCGACGAGTGCGCGGAATGGCCCACCGAGATGTCCTTCGTGGTCACCGCGAAGATCACCTTCCTGAGCGGCTTGTCCTGGGCGAGACCCGCGGCGCCCCACACCATCAGCACGCATCCCACGAGTGCAGCCGCGACACGTTTCATGAACGATCCTCCGTGATTAGCAGGTTGCTCAAAAAGGTCCAGATGCGAGGCGGCGTCCCGCCGTTCGAGTTGAGCGGCGGCCTCTGGCCGACGCGAGACGAGGGCTGAGTTGATCCGCACGCGAGGCGTAGTTGTCATTCAGCCCTCGCCTCGTGGCGACGCCCCTCAGCTCGAAAGGCCACGTACGTTGAGCGTGCGACCGAGGGCGCCAACGAGGCAGATGGGCCTTTTTCAGCAACCTGCTACGCATTGATGATCTCGTCCGGCTCCGCCCAGAAGATGATCCGCTTCTGCACGGCCTGCATGATGAGGTGCAGCGCGACCCCGAGCGCGGAGAGGATGATGAGCACGGCGAACACCCCGGCGATGTCCAGGGAGAAGTTGAACTGGAGAATGAGGTTGCCGAGCCCGCGCTGGGCGCCCACGAACTCGCCCACGATGGCCCCCAGCACGCTGAACACGATGGCGATGTCGAGCCCCGCGAACACGAATGGCAGCGCGTTGGGAAACGTCACGAGCCGAAACGTCTGCCAGCGGCTCGCCCGCAAAGAGCGCATGAGATCGAGCTTGGCCGCGTCGATGGTCTTGAGCCCCACGATCACGTTGACGAGCACGGGAAAGAAGGCCACGGTCGCCGCGATGATGACCTTGGACGAGATGCCGAAGCCGAACCACACGATGATGAGCGGCGCGATGGCGATCTTGGGCAGCGTCTGGAGGGCGACCAGGTAGGGATAGAACGTCTGCTCCACCACCCGGAACTGCGCGATGAGGGCGCCCAGGATGATCCCCGTCGCCGCCGCGATGCAGAAGCCCAGGAGGGCCTCGTACAGCGTCACCCAGAAGTGCGTCAGGTAGAGCCCGCTCTGCACGCCGCGCACGAGGGCGCCTCCCACCGTGCTGGGGGCGGGAACGAGGAAGGCCGGAATGCTCCAGAACCGGACCACCCCTTCCCAGGCGGCCAGGAACACCACGAAGACGAGGGGAATGAGGAGGAGGTGGGGACGGCTCCGCACGAAGGGCCCGGGCGCCTCGCGCAGCTCCGTCCACGTCGAGCGCGGAGGCGGCGCCGTCCGGCTCACGGCATTCCGCGGGAGCGCGCTCAATCGAGCCATCCCTTTGCGTCGAAGAGGTGCCGGATCCGCCGCGTGTACACGCCGAACTCGTCGGAGGCCATCATGTCCAGATCCCGCGGGCGCGGCAGCCGGACGTCCACGATCTCCTGGATCCGCCCCGGGCGGGCCGACATCACGACCACGCGATCGGCCAGGAAGGCCGCCTCCGGGATCGAGTGGGTGATGAACACGATGGTCTTGCCCGACTCCTCCCAGATCCGCAAGAGCTCGAGGTTCATGAACTCGCGCGTCATGGCGTCGAGGGCGCCGAAGGGCTCGTCCATGAGGAGGAGCGAGGGATCGTGCACGAGGGCGCGGGCGATGGCCACGCGCTGCCGCATCCCCCCCGAGAGCTCGTGAGGATACTTGTCCTCGAATCCCTCGAGGCCGACGAGGCCGAGGAGGTCCATGGCCCGGCTCCCCGAGCTCTTGCGATCGAGCCCCAGCACCTCGACGGGCAGCATCACGTTGTCGAAGACGGTGCGCCAGGGCAGGAGCACGGGGTCCTGGAACACGATCCCGATGTCGCGACTGGGCCCATCGACGAGCCGGCCGCGCAGGGTGACGCTTCCCGCCGAGCGCGGGAGTAGGCCTGCCAGGATCTTGAGCAGGGTGGTCTTCCCGCATCCCGACTGCCCCACGATGGTGATGAATTCGCCGGCACCCACTGCGACGGAGATCCCCGCCAGGGCATGCACCTGCGCGCGCCCGCGGGTGGCGTACGTCTTCTCGAGATTGGACACCACGATCAGCGGGGCCGTCACGGCATTCAGGACACTAGCCGGGAGGGGCCCGAGCGCGCAACCACAAACTACAGTCTGATGATCCGCAAAACATGCGCGCGATTTCTGTTCGCCCCTCACCCTGCCCTCTCCCCTCCGGGGAGAGGGATTCAAAAGAGCACTCCCACATCCCTCTCCCCCAACTGGGGGAGAGGGCCGCAGTTCGAGCTGAAGGGCGAAGCCCTGAGGCGAGGGCTGAATAAGTGAGGGGGACCCCGCCCACCGTCACTCGGCCATTGGCATTCGCAGATGGTGTTCGCTTGCGGTGGCCTTGGCGATCTCGTAGCCGGCATCGGCGTGGCGCACGACGCCGAGCCCCGGATCGGCGATGAGCACCCGCGCCAGCTTCTCGGCGGCGAGGGCGGTGCCGTCGGCCACGCTCACCTGCCCGGCATGGATGGAGTAGCCGATCCCGACCCCGCCGCCGTGGTGCACCGAGACCCACGTCGCCCCTGAGGCGGTGTTCAGCAGGGCGTTGAGGATGGGCCAGTCGGCGATGGCATCCGACCCGTCCATCATGCCCTCGGTCTCGCGATGGGGTGAGGCCACGGAGCCGGAGTCCATGTGGTCCCGGCCGATCGCGATGGGCGCCGCCAGCTCGCCCCGCGCGACCATCTCGTTGAACGCGAGGCCGGCCAGATGCCGCTCGCCGTAGCCGAGCCAGCAGATCCGCGCGGGAAGGCCCTGGAAGGGGACGTGCTTCTGCGCGAGACGGATCCAGCGGGCCAGCCCGGCATTGTCCGGAAACAGCTCGAGCACGCGCGCGTCCGTCTTGAGGATATCTCGAGGATCGCCCGAGAGGGCCGCCCAGCGGAATGGCCCCTTGCCCGCCGCGAAGAGCGGCCGGATGTAGGCGGGCACGAATCCCGGATAGGCGAAGGCATCCGCGAGGCCGCCCTCCTTGGCCTCCGCGCGCAGGTTGTTGCCGTAGTCGAAGACCACGGCGCCGCGACGCTGGAGCTCGACCATGGCCGCGCAGTGCTGCGCCATGGACGCGCGGGATCGCTCCACGTAGGCGGCGGGGTCCCGGGCGCGCAGCGTCGGCGCTTCCTCCGCCGTCACGCCGACGGGCAGATAGCCGTTGAGAGCGTCGTGGGCGGAGGTCTGGTCGGTGACCACGTCGATCGGGAGGCCGCGGCGGACGAACTCGGGGAAGACCTCGGCCGCGTTGCCGAGCACGCCGACGGACAGGGCCTCGCCTCGGCTCACGGCTTCCCGCGCGCGGCGCACGGCATCGTCCACGCCGTGCGCCACGATGTCGAGCCAGCCCGAGGAGTGCCGCCGCTCCAGGCGGAGGGGATCCGCCTCGACCACGAGGACGACGCCCTCGTTCATGGTGACGGCGAGGGGCTGCGCGCCCCCCATTCCGCCCAGGCCCGCCGTGAGCACGAGCTTGCCCTTCAGGCTGCCTGCGAAATGCCGGCGCGCGACCTCCGCGAACGTCTCGTACGTTCCCTGCACGATGCCCTGGGTGCCGATGTAGATCCAGGAGCCCGCGGTCATCTGGCCGAACATCGTGAGGCCCATGGCCTCGAGGCGCCAGAACTCCTCCCACGTGCTCCACTTCGGCACGAGCATGGCGTTGGAAATCAGCACGCGCGGCGCCCACTCGTGCGTGCGGAAGACGCCGACCGGTTTGCCGGACTGGATGAGGAGGGTCTCGTCGGATTCGAGCGCGCGAAGGCTCCGGACGATGGCCTCGAAGGCCTCCCACGATCGCGCGGCCTTGCCCTTGCCGCCGTAGACGATCAGCTCCTCGGGCTTCTCGGCCACCTCGGCGTCGAGATTGTTCATCAGCATGCGGAGCGCGGCTTCCTGAGGCCATGCCTTGCAGGAGATGACCGCGCCGCGAGGCGCCCGGACCACGGGAGCCGCCATGCGGAAGGTGGCCGTCAGTTCCCCATCACGAGGCCGCCGTCCACGTTGAGGGCCTGCCCCGTCATGTAGTCGGAATCGGGACCGGCCAGGAAGGCGACCACGCCGGCGACATCCTCGGCCCGCTCGGGGCGCCCGAGGGGAATGTGCCGGATCCTGCGCTTCCACGCCTCGCCCTGGCCGAGACCTTCGAGGGCGCCCCACTCCTTGTCGATCTGCTCCCACATGGGCGTCTCGACGGCGCCCGGGCACACGCAGTTCGACGTGATCCGATGCGGGGCGAGGGCCTGAGCGGCGGAGCGCGTGAGGCTGACCACGCCGGCCTTGGAGGCGGAATAGGGCGTCATCAGGTGATTGCCGCCGCGGTAGGAAGCGATGGACGCGGTCTGGATGAGCTTGCCACGAAGCTCCGAATCCGGCATCAGTCCCTGATCGAGCATCCGGCGCGCCACGGCCTGGAGCACGAAGAAGACGGCGCGCAGGTTGACGCTCAGTACGCGGTCCCACTCGTCATGCGTCACCTCGAGCATGGGCTGCAGGCGGATGACCCCCGCGTTGTTGAAGAGCACGTCGAGCCGGCCCCAGCGCTTGTAGGCCTCGCCGACCATGCGGTCGATGTCCTCCCCGCGGGTGACATCCGCCCGGATCGCCGCCTGTCCCAGCTCGGCGGCCAGCTTCTCGACCCCGGGGCCGTCGAGATCGGCGAGAAGGAGCTGGGCCCCGTCGGCGGCGAGGCGTCGGGACGAGGCCGCGCCGATCCCGCTCGCCGCACCCGTGACGAGTATCGTCCGACCAGTCAGCTTTCCCATCGGTCGCTCTCCTCTACGCTGGTGGCCCTCCCCCTCACCCTGCCCTCTCCCCCAGTGGGGGAGAGGGATTCACGGAATATCACTCTTCGACATCTCTCTCCCCTCAGGGGAGAGGGCGGGTGAGGGGTGGTCTCAAGCCGTGGGTCGAGATACTAGAGCCCGCCGGTGACGTCGATGGTGACGCCGGTGACGAAGTCCGCGTCCTGGGAGGCGAGGAAGCAGATCACGCGCGCCTGGTCCTTCGCCACCGCCACTCGGCGGAGCGGCATGCGGGCGGTCTCCTGGGCCCGCTCCTCCGCCGTCCACTTCTCCCAGCGGGGCAGGAGACGCTCGGTCAGGGTCAGGCTGGGAGCTATGGCGTTGACGTTGATGCCGAAAGGCCCGAGCTCGAGCGCGATCTTCTTCGTGAAGGCGATGATGCCGCCCTTGGCCGCCGCGTAGGCGCTGCTGCTGCTCTCGCTGAGGCCGCTGCCCGCGATGGAGGAGATGTTCACGATCTTGCCACTCTGCTGCCGCTTCATGACCGGGGTGACAGCGTGGCAGAAGAGAAACGTTCCCTCCAGGTTGAAGGCGATGAGGCGCTGCCACTCCGCGAAGCTCAGCTCGTCGACCTTGGCGGCGGCGCGGGGAATGATGGTGCTTCCCCCCACCGCGTTGACGAGGATATCGATGCGTCCGAGCTCGCGGACCACGCTTTCCACCACGCCGCCGACCTGGTCGGGGTCGAGGGCATCGGCCTGGCGGCCGTGCGCGCGGCCGCCCGATGACTTGATCGCCTCCACCGCCGCGTCGAGCCTGGTCTTGTCCGTGTCCACCGCGACGACGATCCCGCCCTCGGCGCCGATGATGTCGGCGCTGGCGCGGCCGATACCGCTGGCCGCCGCGGTGATGAGCGCTACTCGATCCGTGAATCGCATGGTCCCTCCCCTGGGTTGTCCTCTGGAGTCGGTGACAGCGGGTGCTGGTCGCGGGTCCGCTCAGGCCATGGCCGGGGCCGGCGGCGTCGAGTGCGCGATGCTGACCGGCGCGTTGGCCTCGAACGGGCTCAGGAGGCCGAGCTCCTTGCCGATCTCGCGCACGGCGGGCAGCACTTCGAGCCCGAGCATCCGGATGCACTTCTTCGAATCCTCGTTGCTCACGAAGCCGTCGCTCGCCCAGAAGCCGACGATGGACGGGCGCGTCTCCTCGAGGAGTCGGCGAAGCTTCGGGATGACCGTCTTGGGCGTCCCCGCGATGATCTGCTGGTTGCGGATCTGGTCCTCGAAGGTCGCGGCCCGGGGATTGGCGCCGCGGCCCACCGCGAACTCCACGAAGGCCTTGCGGTACGACGGCGAGAAATAGCCCGACGGCGTCGACCACACGGGATGGGCGAGGCCCGTGAACTCGCCCTGCATCCACATGAACTGTCGCGCGTTGGCCATGGCCTTCTCTTCGGTGTCGGCGACGTGGCAGCGCTGCAGATAGCCGCGGTTCTCGGGTCCCGCCGTGTAGCCAGCCTCGGCGGCCACGGAGTCGTAGAGTTCCCAGATCTTCTTGGTCGCGTCGATGGCCGTGCTCAGCGCGATGTACGGGTAACGCTGGCGCGCCGCCCAGATGATGGTCTCCTTGCTGAGGACACCGGGAATCCAGATTCGCGGGTGCGGCTTCTGGAGCGGAACGGCCCAGGGGTTGACCACGCGGTGCTGGTAGTGCGTCCCCTCGAACCGGAAGGGCCCCGTCTGCGTCCACGCGCGAACGATCAGCTCGTGCGCCTCCTCGAAGCGCTCACGATTGTAAGCGGGGTTGACGCCCGCCGCGAGCTGCTCCTGGCCACCGCCGCGGACGAAGCCCGAGACGAGGCGGCCCTTGGAGATCATGTCGATCATGGAAAGCTCTTCGGCCAGGCGCACGGGATTGTCGGCGAGGGGCAGCGGATTGCCGAGCAGGACCAGCTTCACGCGCTTGGTCATGGCGGCCAGGATCGAGGCGAAGACGTTGCACTTGGCCTGCATGCAGAACGGCGCGTTGTGATGCTCGTTGAGCATGATCCCGTCGAAGCCGACTTCCTCGGCCAGCCGGTAGTGCTCGAGATACTCGTTGTAGAGCCGGCTGCCCTCGACAGGATTGAAGAACTTGTTCGAGAACATCAGGGCGGTGGCGCCGAACTCCTTGCCCTCGTCCGCGGGATAGGCCGACATCGGCTGCTCGCTGAAGTACATGAGATGCATGGTCTTGGTCTCCCGGTCAGGAGCGGGCCACGCCGGGCCCGGTCCGGGTCACGGCTGGGCGGCGAACTCGATCACGAGCTTGGCGAGCGCCTCGGGCTGCTCCATGTCGATGAAATGTCCCGCGCCTTCGATCACGGCGAGTCGGCTCTGGGGCAGCGCCCGCGCGTAGGCCTCGCCGCATTCGAGCGGCACGATGCGGTCGCGCCGTCCCCAGACGACGAGGGAAGGCGACTTCACGCCGCCCAGCAGATGGGGCAGCGTCGGGTTGTACATGTACGGCTTCCAGGCGATCCGGAAGGTCATCTCCCGGTTGAGGTCCCACTGCTCGAGGAGCGGGGTGGGCGGCTCGGCACCGAACACCTGGTCGAAGATCTCCTGCTTCTCGAAGCCGGCGCGCACGTAGTCGATGTAGCTGACGAGGGCCTCGTCGAGGATGTCGCCCTGGGCGGGCTTGATGCCCATGGCGCCCACCAGGACGACGCGATGCAGTCCGCGCGGCGCCATGGTCGCCATCTCGGCGGCGATCCATCCCCCGAAGCCGAGGCCAATTACGGAAACCTTGGAAAGATTCAGGGCGGCGATCAGCGCCTGATAGGTGACCGCGACATCGCGCACGTTCCGCATCCAGCCGGGCCGCTCCGATCCGTCGTACCCGGGATGCGAGGGGACGTACACGGTGAACCGGCGCGCGAGGGCATCATAGAAAGGCAGTCGCTCGGGGCTCCCGATCTCGTGATGCAGCACGAGGACGGGATCGCCCGCCCCGCCCTTGCGAACGCGCAGCAGCGATCCCGCCACGCGCATCTCTTCGGTCGTCCACGCCACGTCGGTTGCGGAGGTCGCCAGGGCACTCACGATGCGTTCTCTCCCTCTCTCGGTATGGGGCGAAGCTATCAGATTCCGGGTACTGGGGCAATTTGCTTCGCCAGTTCTATTCAGCTCTCGCCTCGCTGCGCTCAGCTCGAACGGCCACGTTCTCGGTCGCCAGCAACGCAGCAACTTGCCCCAGTACCTCAGTAGGGCAGACTCTCCCGCCCCATGAGCTCCCGGGCCACCACCATCTTCATCACTTCCGCGGCCCCGTCACCGATCTCGAGCCCGATGACGTCCCGCATGCGCTGCTCGAAGGGCAGCTCGTCGGTGTATCCGTAGTGGCCGTGGAAGAGCAGGCACTGGTGAATGGTATCGACGGCCAGCCGCGGCGCCCACCACTTGGTCATGGCCGACTCCTTCGTGTGGCGCTCGCCGCGATCGGCGAGCCAGAGGGCGCGATAGCAGAGCCAGCGGCAGGCGTCGACCTGGGTCGCGGCCTCCGCGATCGGGAAGGACACGCCTTCGAAGGTCGCCAGCGATCGGCCGAAGGCCTTGCGCTCCTTCACGTAGGCCATGGTCTCCTCGAGCGAGACCTGGGCGACCCCGAGGCACGCCAGGGCGATGCCGACGCGGTTGTAGTCGAAGCCCTGCATCACCTGATGGAAGCCGGTGCCTTCCTCCCCGAGCCGGTGCGAATCCCGGACGCGGACGTGGTCGAAAGCGAGCACGGCGCGCCCGATGGCCCGCGTGCCCATGTCGCGGAGCGGGCTCCGCGAGACGCCGGCCAGATCGAGGGGGACCAGGAAGGCCGTGACGCCTCGGGCGCGCCCGGCGGGGTCGGTGCGCGCGAAGACGATGGCGGCCTGGGCGACCATCCCGAGGCTGATGCCGGACTTTTCCCCGGTGATGACATAGCCGTCGCCCTCGCGCTCGGCCCGACACGCGAGATTGGCCGCGTCGGAGCCCACGCCCGGCTCGGTCAGGGCGAGGGCCACGACCGTCTCGCCTCGCGCCGTGGACGGCAGCCAGCGCGCCTTGACCTCCTCGCTTCCGCTCCGGCCCAGGATCTCGCCCGCGAGCCCCGCGAGCTGAAGCCCGTACGTGCAGGCGAAGTCTCCGCGCGCGATCTCCTCCATGGCGATCCCGAAGGTGAGATAGTCGCTGTCCTGCCCGCCGTGGGCCGCGGGTATGCGGAGACCGAGAAGCCCCAGCTCGCCCATCTGGCGGAATGCCTCCCACGGGAACTCGCCGCTCCTGTCCCAGTGCGCGGAGCGCGGCTGGAGCTCCTTGCGCGCGAAGCCGCGCAGCGTGCGGATGAGCTCGTCCTGCTCGGGGCTGAAGGCGAAGTCCATGAGCCCGTCCCAGCTAGGTAGCTCGGAGGGGGGCTCCGCCCCCCTTCCGAAGCCTCCCCCCGGATAGATTGCGCCGGCGAAGCCGGCGCTCGAAACGGAACATTCTGGCTCGCGAGGGCATGGTCTGGGACAGCCTCTTAGGCCGCGTGAAAGACCGGCTTGCGCTTCTCGGCGAAGGCGCGCAGGCCCTCGACGGCATCGGCGGAGCGCATGTGCTCGCCGACGAGGTGCCGCTCCATCTCGAGCCCGCGCTCGAGCTCGTCGTTGCAGGCTCGGTTGACGAGCATCTTCACGGTGCGCCCGGCGGCGGCGCTCTGGGCGGCGAGCAACACCGCCATCTCCTGAACGGCCACCTCCAGGGTGCCCGAAGGGGCGACGCGATTGACGAGCCCCCAGCTCATCGCCTCGGCGGCGCTCAGCCAGCCGCCCAGCAGCATCAGCTCCTTGGCCCGCCGGGCGCCGATGAGCCGCGGCAGCCGCTGGCTTCCTCCCCCACCCGCCACCAGACCGAAATTCGCGTGCTGGTCGCCGATGCGGGCCGCCTCGTCGGCGACCACGAGGTCGGCCACGAGCAGGAGCTCGAGGCCTCCTGCCAAGGCGAGGCCGTGCACGCCGGCGATCACCGGGACCGGCAAGGCCTCGATCCGGTTGAACACTCCGTGCCACCGGCGCATGAAGCCGTTCCACTTCACCCGATCCGGCGAGAGCTCCTTCACCGCCTTGAGATCGGCGCCCGCGCAGAACGCGCGGCCGGAGGCGGTCACGGTGAGAACGCGAACGGTCGCGTCGCCCTCGACCGCCGTGCAGACTCCATCGAGGTCCTCGAGCAGATCGGGGCTGATGGCGTTCATCTGCTCGGGGCGATTCAGGACGGCGCGCGCGATGCCGTCCTTTGCCGCATAGGTCACGGTGCCGAGGTTCATGGGCGTCTCCTCACATCATCGTGTATCCGCCGCTCACCGACAGCGTCTGGCCCGTGATGAAGCTGGCGGCGTCGGAAGCGAGGAAGACCGCAGCCTGGGCGACATCCTCGGGCTTGCCGATACGGCGGAGCGGGTAGGCCTTGGCGATGCGCGCCTGCATCTCGGGGGTGCTGAAGACGCGATTGCCCTCGGAGGCCCACATGCTGAGCCCTCCGATGTCCTCGTCGGAGTCCGGGATGGTCATGCCCGGGCACACCACGTTGAGCCGTATGCCGTGGCGCCCGACCTCGCGCGCCACGCTCTTGCTGAGCGCGATGACGCCGGCCTTGCAGGCGGCGTAGACGCCCTCGCGAAACTCTCCCATGCGTCCGGCGTCGGATCCCAGGCTCACGATGGCCCCGGACTTCCGGGCGATCATGCCGTCGAGGACGGCGCGGGTGCAGTTGATCATGCCCCAGAGGTTGAGCTGGATCTCCTTCTCCCACTCCGCGCGCTCCTTCTCCACGAAGAGGCGGTCATGGGTCCAGCCCACGTTGTTCACGAGCACGTCCACCTGGCCCCGCCGGCTCTCGACGCTCTTGACCATGGCCACCACTGACTCCCACTTGCTCACGTCGGTGGCCACGGAGGTGGCGGAGGCGGCACCCTGGCCTTCGGCCTCGGCCACCACTTTCTTGGCCTGTCCTTCGTCGATCTCCGCGATGGTGAGATGCACCTTCTCGCGCGCGAAGGCCAGGCTGATGGCCCGGCCGATATTCGAGCCGCCGCCCGTGACGATGACGCTCTTGCCCGCCAGGTTCAGCTCCATCCCCTTCCCTCCTCTCTCCGTCAGGCGCGGAACTTGCGAAAGTCCACGGGGCGCTTCTCGACGAATGCGTTGCGGCCTTCCATGGCTTCGTCCGTCTGATAGTAGAGGCCGAGGGCGGTGTGGGCGAGCTGGGCGACACCCGCGCGCTGCTCGGAGTCGACATTGAAGGACTGCTTGGCGAGGGCGAGGGCCGTCGGACTCTTCTCGAGGAGGGCGGCGCACCACTTCTCCGTCTCGGCGCGGAGGTCCTTGAGCGGTACCACCTTGTTCACGAGCCCCATGTCGAGCGCCTCCTGCGCGGAGTACTGCAGGCAGAGGTACCAGATCTCGCGCGCCTTCTTCTCGCCCACGATGCGGGCCAGATAGCCCGTGCCGTGCCCGGCGTCCACGCTCCCCACGCGCGGACCCGTCTGCCCGAAGATGGCCGTGTCCGCCGCGATCGAGAGATCGCAGAGGACGTGCAGGACGTGGCCGCCGCCGATGGCGAAGCCGTTGACCATGGCGATGACGGGCTTGGGAATGTGGCGGATCGCGCTGTGAAGGGCTTCCACGTCCATGGGTCTCTCGTGCTGCGCGTAGCCCCCCTGCCCGCGCTCCTTCTGATCACCGCCCGAGCAGAACGCCTTGTCGCCGGCGCCCGTGAGCACGGCGACACCGATGGCCCGATCCCAGCGCGCATCCAGAAAGGCCTCGGTCAGCTCGGCCACCGTGCGCGTCCGGAACGCGTTCCTGACCTCGGGCCGGTTGATGGTGATCCAGGCCACGCCGTCCTTCTTCTCGTAGAGGATATCCGAGTAGCTCATGGTGCCTCCGTGAATGGTCGCGCTTGGCGCCGAGCTAGCCGAGCTCGGCCAGGATCTCGGCGCGATGCTCGTCGAGAGACGGGGCCTTGGCCCGGGCGGAGCCGCTCGGGGGCGAAGGCAACCCCGGCACGCTGGGGACGGGCACCTGGCCGACACCCGGCTGGTCGAGCCAGGCGATGAGGCCGGTCGCCTCGAGCTGGGGCTGGCGAAGGAAGTCGAGGTAGTCGTTGACGGGCGAGTGCATGATGCCGGCCTCTCGCAGGCGCTTGGCGAGCTGCTCGGTGGTGCCGCGAGCGAAGGCGGGGTTGAGCGCGTCCGTCAGGACGGTCAAGTGCTGGGACCTGAGGGCATTGGTCGTGAATCGTGGATCGTCCTTCACCCCTGGGATCTCGAGGGCCTCGCAGAGCTTGCCGAAGTCAGCATCCCGGTGGGTGACGATGTACATCCACCCGTCCGCCGTCGCGTAGCTGCCGCTCGGCGTCAGGGCGGGGCGCATCCGGCCGTTCTCGAGGTGGTGCGCGATGAGGTGGATGACCTGCAGCCCCGCCGCCGCCTGCATGAGGCTCGTGTCCAGATAGCGGCCGGCCGTCTCGTCGCGCCGCGCGTAGAGCGCGACGGCGATACTCTGAAAGGCGTAGAACGCGGTCGTCATGTCGACGACGATGGGCACGACCCGGTGCGGAATGCCGTCGAGGCCCTTGTTCATGGCCATGAGCCCCGTGAAGGCCTGGAGGATGGGATCCATGGCGGGCCGGCTGCTCTCCGGCCCCGACTGGCCGAACCCGGACACGGAGAGATAGAGGAGACGCGGGTTCACGGCGGAGAGCTCCATATAGCCCACGCCGAGCCGGGTCGCCACGCCGGGGCGAAAGCTCTCCATGACCACGTCCGCCCGGGCGCCCAGCCGGTGGGCGATGGCACGATCCCGATGATGCTTGAGATCGAGCGCGATGCTGCGCTTGCCCAGGTTGGCGGCGATCGAGAACGCGGTGTGATCCCCGTAGCGCTTGCCCAGCGTCCGTGACCAGTCGCCGGCCGGCGGCTCGACCTTGATCACCTCGGCGCCGTGCTGGGCGAGGAGCATCCCCGCGTAAGGGCCCGCGATGCCCTGGCTAAGGTCCAGGACCCGCAGGCCTTCGAAGGGCGCCGCGTAGCTCATCGCCCCGCCCGCGAAGCCCTGACCCTGCGTGAACGCAGCGCCACCCTCACCCTGCCCTCTCCCTCTCCGAGGGAGAGGGATTCTCCTTGGAAAGAGGACTCTTCTTCATCCCTCTCCCCCGATGGGGGAGAGGGCAGGGTGAGGGGGCAGACGCGCTCGCGCATGATCGCGCCTAGGCCGCGTACGACCCGGGAACCTTGAAGCGGAAGAGCTTCGCCGCGTTGAGGCCGAGGACCTTCGCGCGCGCCGGCTCGCTCAGATGGCTCATCGTCCGCTCGATGGCCTCGGCGGAATGCGGCCAGCTGCCTTCGTGGTGAGGATAGTCGTTGGCCCACATGACGTTGTCGACGAGGCCGTGGCTCTCGATGAGGTCGAGGCCCGGCCGGTCTTCCCCGAACGAGGCGAAGCCGTGGAGACGGAAGTACTCGCTGGGGAGCTTCGCGAGCTTCGGCCGCACCCAGAAGTGATGCTTGAGATACGCCTCGTCCATGGCGGTGAGGAGCCAGGGCAGCCAGCCGATGCCCGCCTCGATCGTGGCGAAGCGCAGGCGGGGGAAGCGCTCGAACACGCCGGAGGCGCACAGGTTGGCCGCGGGCTCGATAGTCGGGGAGAGAGAGTGGGAGACGTAGTTGATGACGGCGCCACCGTTGCCACGGGCCGCGCGGGGGTCGCGCCCCGTCGAGACGTGAAAGGTGATGGCGAGGTCGGCGTCCTGGATGGCCGCCCAGAGCGGGTTGAAGTGCGGGAGGTTGTAGTTCGGGTGCTCGACGTCATGGCCGCCCCAGATCGGCTTGCAGGGCAGCGTCAGGATGCGGAAGCCCAGCCTGGCTACGCGCTGCACCTCGGCGATGGAGCCCTCGAGGTCGCCCGTGGCCAGCGCCGCCGCCGGCGACATTCTCTCCACGTAGGCCCCGAAGGTCTCCCAGGCCCACTCGTTCCACACGCGGCACTGGGCCTGGGCGAAGATCGGATCGGGGGTGGCCCACATCGAGAGGCCCTTGTTGGGAAAGACCACCTCGGCGTCGACGCCGTCGCGATCCTGATCGCGCAGGCGCTCGCGCGGATCCGCGCCCGCCTTCTGCCGCGCCATGTCCTCGCCCTCGAGCTCGCTCACCCGGAGCCGGTCGGGACGATGCCCCTCGGAGATGCGCCACTGCACGCCCTTGTCGTCGGTGATCACGCGCGGGACGCGCTCCTTGTACTTCTGGTCGATGCGATCCGCCCAGAGGCTCGAGGGCTCGTTGGCGTGGCAGTCGGCGGAGACGATGAAGTACTTGTTCGGCGCCCCCGGCCGCGCCGTGCGCGTCCACCCCTGATGACCCGGGCTTTGCAGACGCCAGCGATTCTCGTCATTGACGACGATGTCGTTCGCAACGGGGGTGCTCATGGGGTCCTCCACTGGACCAGCGTGTATGGTGGCGTCGCATCCTGGTGATGCTCGAAGACCGCTTCGACGGGAGCGCCGATCCGCACCTCTTGCCGCGGATCGCCGAGGAGATTGCCGATCATGCGGACGTTGCCGGCCTCGGGCAGCTCGACGAGAACCGCCACGTAGGGCGGAGCGCCCTTGAGGGCCGGGTGCACGGGGTGCCACACGCGCTCCCAGCTGTAGATCCGCCCCCTGCCCCCGACGCGCTCCCAGCCGACGTCGAAGGAGAGACACTCGTGACAGATCCACTCCGGTCCCCACTGCCACGCCCGGCAGCTCCGGCAGCGCTGGATCCACAGCTCGCCGCGATTCGCCCCTTCCCAGTACGGGCCGCTGAGCCCGTCCGGCTCGGGCACGGGCCGCGGCAGCCCTTCGGGAAGCGCGAAGCAGCGCTCGGCTGTCATATGGTTGCCGCCGAGCCGAAGATGAGGCTCGACACGGGGGTGACCATGGGGCCGGAGCAGACCATGGAGACGTCGGCCCCCGGCACCTGGCTCGAGGACTCGCCCCGCACCTGACGCACGGCCTCCAGCTGGAGCTCGAGCCCGTGCATGTAGCACTCCGCGAGATTGCCCCCGCTCGTGTTCAGGGGCAGGGGTCCGGTGGGCGCCATGAGATTCTCCGGCACGAGGAAGTCATTGGCCTCCTCCGCCTTGAAGAAGCCGTGCTCGACCAGGCTCATGAGCACGCCGCCCGTGAAGTTCTCGTAGCTCTGCACGACGCGGACGTCCTTCGGCTCCACGCCCGCCATGGCGTAGAGGTTCGGCGCCACCGTGGTGAAGCTGGACGTTCCGTAGAGCGGCGCATTGTGCACGGGCGCGGCATTCCTGTGCTCGGAGCCCTGGGCGGCGCCCAGGAGGTACACGGGCGGTCGCCGGAGATCGCGGGCCCGCTCGGCGGGCACGAGGATGAGCGCGGCGGCGCCGTCGTTCTCGAGACAGCAGTCGAAGAGGCGGAACGGCTCCACGATCCACCGGGAGGTGTCGTACATCTCCGCGGTGAGAGGGCGGCCGTGCATGACGGCGCGCGGATTGGCCTGGGCATGGTGATAGGAGGCGAGCGCGATGGCGCGGAGGGCCTCCTGCTTGACGCCGTGCTCGTGCATGAAGCGCATGGCGCGCATGGCGTAGCGCTGGCCCGGCGACATCACCCCGTAAGGAAAGGTGAAGGCGGGCTCGCCCGAGGCGGTGGCCGCCTGGGCGCCCAGACCGAAGCGCGCGAACTGGCCCTGGGCGAGGGCGCGGAAGACCACGGCGCAATTCGAGATGCCCGTGGCCACGGCCGCCGCGGCATTGGCGACCGCCGCCGCGCCCCCTCCCCCGCCCCCGCCCCACTGCATGTTCGAGAAGCGCAGCTCGGGCAGGCCGAGAGCGGCGGCGAGGCGCGAGGGATCGTTCCGGTCATTCGAGTACGAGGCGAAGCCGTCGATCTCGCGAGGATCGACGCCCGCGTCCTCGCAGGCCCGAAGAATCGCCATCAACGCGAGCTTGAACTCGGGATCGGGCGACCTGCCGTGCTTGTAGTAGGTCGTCTCGCCGATGCCGGCGACGACGACCTTGCCGCGAAGCGTACGGGCGGTCGAGGTCACGGATGCTCTACCGGCTCGAGGCTCGCGTGAGTCGGGCCACTCGCGCCGGGGCGCGCTTCGCGCTGCTCGCCGTGATGAGCTTCTCCGCCTCGACGATGTGCCGCTTCAGCTCCCGCTTGGCCCTCGTGGCATCGCCGGCCATCAAGTGATTCACGATCTTCCTGTGGAAGGCGACGGTGTGCCGCGCCAGCGTCTCCGGTGAGCCCGTCTTCTTCCAGACGGGCTCCATGATGTCGACGACGGCCCGGATCAGCAACGGGTAGACGGGATTCCCCGTCGCCTCGGCCAGGAGCACGTGGAAGTTGAAGTGCTCCTCGACCCTCTGCTCGGTCTTGTTTTCCTCGTGGAGGCGCTGGGCGCGCTCGACGGAGGCGGCGAGGCGGGCCAGCTCGGGACGGCCCGCATTCTGCACCACGGTGTCCACGATCAGGTTCTCGAGGGCGAGCCGGACCTGGGTGATGTGCCGGAGCTCGAAGTTGCCGAAGCGCAGGAGATCGCTGAGCGACCGGGTGACGGCTTCCGCGGGCTGCCCCCCCACGAACGCGCCTCCGCCGTTGCCCGCCCGGATGCGAATGAGGCCTGATTGCTCGAGGATCCGGTATGCCTCCCGGATGGCGCCCCGTCCCACCTGGAACTGGCGAACCAACTCGCGCTCCGGCGGCAGTCGATCGCCGGGTCGAAGACGGCCGGCGAGGATGGCGTCCCGGATGTGCTCGACGATCTTCTCGAAGATCCGGGGACCGCGAAGCGTGCTGAACGTGATCGTCGACACTGGCTCTCCCGCCCTGGCTCTAAGGTCTGAGGTCTGACCTTAGAGAATTTACGGGCTGCCGGAGCGCCTGTCAAGAGGGGCCTAGAAGCCCAGAAACTCCTTCAGGGCGGCGACGACCGCGTCGGGATTGTCCTCGTGGAGCGTGTGGATGGCCTGCGGGATCTCGACGAACTTCCCCCGCGGGAGCTGCTGGGCCATCCGCTCGGCGACCTCGCGGTCCAGGATCATGCTCTCCTCGCCGCGGAGCACGAGGGTGGGAGCGGGAATCGTCTGCAGCACGCCCCACCAGTCGATGTCGAGCTGGGTCCGCTTCTCCTTGATGCTGGGATGCCAGCCCCACACGAGCTGGCCGTCGGGGCGCTGCTTGAGGCTGTGCGAGGCGACCCAGCGGAAATAGTGGATGCCGGGATGCGGGTTGCCCCGGTGCAGGTGCTGGGCCGCCTGCTCGATGCTCTCCCAGGTCTCCGGCTCGGGCGGCCCGGGCGGGGCCTGGGCCATGCGCTTGCTGATCTCCGGCCCGATGTCGACGATGACGAGCTTCTGCACGGCGTCAGGGCGCTTGGAGGTGAAGTACATCGCGTTGCGCCCGCCCATCGAGAGGCCGATCATCACGAAGGAGCTGAGGCCGAGCTCCTCCACGACACCGCTCAGGTCGTCGTAGGCCGCGATGGGATGGTAGATGTCCGCGGGGTCGCTCTCGCCGTGACCGCGCTGGTCCATGGCATAGACGTGGAAGTGGGGCTGGAGCGCGATGCTGAGGGTGTCCCAGGCGTGGGCATGGCCGGTGAAGCCGTGCAGGAGCAGGAGCGGCGTGCGGCCCTCCCCGCCCCAGTCGAGCACGTGGAAACGCAGGCCGTTGACCGTGACGTAGCGGTCGATGGGGCGAAGGAGATTCATCAAAGCCTCCAGGGAGCTAGGCGTGCCATTCGCGTGGACCGTCGTCGGTGAAGCCGCACTGCTCACACGGGCTGAAGTAGTGCATGGCCGGGGGCATGGCCACGGCGAGCCGGAGGGAAAGATCGTGACCCAGGTTCCGGATGTGGTGCACGGTCCCGCGGGGCACCCACACGATGTCGTCCTTCTTACCCTGCACGACGATGCCGCCCGTCAGCTCCCACTCGAGTGTGCCCGCGAGCACCACCCACCACTCGTCGAACTCGCGGTGCCAGTGGGGGCGATTGCCCCCGTCGGGCGCGCTCGCGATGAGGGTGACGAGGTTACGCTCGTCGGCGATGATGCGCTTCGACCAGGGCGCGGGCCCCATCTTCGTGACCAGGTCCCCCACGCGCGTGTGGAGAACGTTGGGCCAGGTCGAGTTGGCGGCGGTAGGCGGGCACGGCCCATCCGCCAGCCGGCCGATGGGAATCGTGAAGGGCGACGCTGGACTGGACATTGATCGATGACCTCCTCTGGAATGGACTGCCCCTCACCCTGCCCTCTCTCCAGAGGGGAGAGGGATATCTCAGGACGGAACCCTCTCCCCCAGTGGGGAAAGGGCAGGGTGAGGGGGACCTGCCCTTGGTGCCCGGAGTATAGCTGGGCGCTACGACTTCTTTCTCGAGCGCTTTGCGGGCCGTCCCTTGGCCACCGCGGCGCCCTTGCCGCTCGCGTGCCAGCGCGCCACCTCCTCGCACGTGGTGAACCACACGCCGCGGAAGCGGCGCATGAAGGCCACGAGGTCCGCCAGGAGCGCGATCCGCGACGCGCGCCCGCTCACGAAGGGATGGCAGGTCAGGACGAAGCAGCCGTTCTCCGCGTGCATCGCGGCGAACTCCTTGCTCCACATCTGCAGCACCCGGCCCGGGTCGGCGATGGCGTTGGTGGAGCCGTACACGTGGCGGAAGAGCGGGGCGTCGTCCATCAGCCACTGCACGGGGACTTCGACGAGCGGCCCGTTCTCGCTGTCGATCTCGTAGGGGATGTCGTTCCCCATGAGCGAGGTGTCGTAGAGAAAGCCGCGACGCTTGAGAATGCCCGGGGTCCAGACATTCACGTCCCACGACGGCGAGCGATAGCCGGCGGGCTTCACGCCGAGCTGGTCGCGCAGGATGGCGAGCTGCTCCTGCATGATCCGCTCTTCCTGCGTGGCATCGAGGAAGCCCACGGCCTCGTGGACGTTGCCGTGGGCGCCGATCTCGTGTCCCGCGTCGCGGATCCGCTTGGAGGGGGCGAGATGGTTCTCGACCGTCCAGCCGGGAATGAAGAAGCTGGCGCGGAGCTTCAGCCTGTCGAGGAGGGCCAGGATACGATCGACGCCTACTCGAGGCCCGAAGCGGCGCTCCTCGAGGTCGCCCAGGCTGCGCTTGGCCTTCTCAGGCTCGCGGAAGAGAAACCCGGACTCCGCGTCGAAGTCGAAGGACAGTACCACCGCGGATTGCTTGCCGTCCGGCCACCGATATCGCATGCAGGCCTCCTTGACGAGGGTGAGCGCCGGATCCTACCGGGAGGCTGGCCACCTCATCCCGACACCCAGCCGCCGCTCGGGTGGAGGATCTGACCCGTGAGATAGCCCGCCTCGTCGGCGGCCAGGACCACCGCGCAGTAGGCGACGTCCTCCACGCTGCCGAAGCGCCGCAGCGGCAGCTCGGCCAGCCGCCGCGTCCGGTACTCCGGCGTCATGACGTCCTTGCTCATGTCGGTCTCGATCCCGCCGGGGGCGATCGCGTTCACGGTGATGCCGTGGGCTCCCACCTCCGAAGCCAGAGCGCGGGTGAGCGACTCGATGGCGCCCTTGGTGGCCGCGTAGGCGGCGAAGCCTCCGCCCCCGACCGCGCGCTGGGCCAGCTGCGTCGACAGGTTGATGATGCGCCCGTGGCGGTTCTCGATCATCGACGGCAGGGCATGGCGCGTGCACTGCATGGTGCCGGTGACGTTGATGTCGAACATGCGCTGGCACTTGTCCGCGGGCACCTGGAGCAGGGCGCCCCGGACCATGATGCCGGCGTTGTTGACGAGGATGTCCAGCCGGCCGAATCGATCGATGGTCGAGGCGACGAGGGAGCGCGCATCGTCCTCGCGCGCCACGTCGCCCTGGAGGGCGATCGCCTCGGCGCCGAGCCGGCCCGCTTCCGCCACGACCTCCTCGGCCTCTCGCCGGCTCGCCAGGTAGTTCGCGACCACCCGAGCCCCTTCGCGGGCGAAGGCCAGCGCGATGGCGCGCCCGAAGCCCCGACTGGCGCCCGTGATGAGCGCCACGCGGCCGGCGAGCCGTCCTCCGGCCATCAACCTGTGACGCCGCTCGGGCCTCGCTCGAGCCAGAACCGCGCGAGGTCGACGGGGCGGGGCCACCACACGTCCTTCTTGCCCACGATTCGCTGGATGAGGCGCTCGACCATGCGCATGCGCGAGGGTCGGCCCACGACCTGGGGATGGCCGAGCCAGTTGAAGAAACCGCCTTCCGCGTACATGCCCTCGAACTCCTCGGACCATATCTCCCAGACGTCTTCCTGGCTCCAGATGCCGTTGCCGACGGGCGGCACCGAGCTGAACAGGAAGAAGGGCGCGTCGTTGTTGCACCAGGCGGTGGGAAACTCCACGAGCGGGCCGTGCGGCGTCTCATGGCAGTACGGCAGGTCCGTGTCGAGGGCGTTGCTGTGATAGACGAACCCGTGCTTCTTGAGCAGGTCCATGGTGTGCCGGCTCGGATCGGCGGAGGGCGCCCGCGCCCCGAGGGGCTTGGCGCCCAGGATCTTCTCGAAGATGTCGAGGCTCTTGACGAGCAGCTCTTCCTCCTCCTCGCGGTCCTTCATGAAGAAGGGCTTCTCGTGCAGGTAGCCGTGGTGCCCTACCTCGTGCCCTCGACGCACGATGTCCTCGCAGAGCGTGGGATAGCGCTCGACGATCCACCCGGGAATGAAGAAGCAGGTCTTGATCCCGTAGCGGTCCAGCAGCTCGAGGATGCGCGGCATGCCCGTCTTGGGCCCATAGGCGCCCATGGACATGTGCAGCGGCCGCTCCGCGAGGGCGGGATCGCGATGGATCCAGGGACTCTCTCCATCGAGATCGAAGGTCATCATGATGGCGCAGCGGGCGCCGTCGGGCCACTTCACGGGCTGGGTCATGGAGCAGAAGAATAGACCACGGGCGCGTGGACCGCAAACGTGGAGGGCGGCGGGCGCTACTCGGCCAGTCTCACGGTCACACGAACGGGATCCGGCAATCGGGAGCGCCCGGCCTCGATCTGCCATGAGCCGATGCGGGTCAGGCCTTCGGCGAACTTGCCATAGCTGGGATTGGGCACCATCGCCTCGATCACGGTGATCTTCTCGCCGCGCTGGCGGCTCACCGTGGTTCCTCCCGCTTTCGCGAGCAAGGCGGCCAGATCGCGCTCGGCTCCGCTCCGGCTCTTGACCCGGAGCTTCCCGACCACATCGAGTGACGGGCGCGCATCACCGGGAGCGGGAGGCATGGGCGCGGACACCGTCCCGACCGGATTGTCCCTTCGTGGAGCGGGGGCGGCGGCCACGTCCTGCTTGGCGTTCCCATTCTTCGCCTTCGGCGACGGCGTCTCGATCCGCTCGGGCTTGCCCGGATCCGGCTTCTCGACACGGCTCACCCGGGTATCACGAGCCGGCGGGGCGGGAGCGGGAGCGCGACGGGGCGTGACAGGCTCCGGGGGCGGAGCTGAGCTCTTCGTGCGCGCGGGGGGAGCAGTGACCCTCGCTGGCATCTTCGGCGTTGGCCGCTCCGGTGCCCGGGGCGCGGGAGGCGGGTGCAGCGCGGGAGGCGGCGGCACTACCGTGACGGGCGCGGTGACTGGAGGAATCTCAGGTCGTGTCGCCGGCTCGGTGGAAGCCATGCGTGTCGGGGGCGTGGCGTCGCCACTGGAAGGAGCGGAAGGCACCCAGCGACGGACCGCGAGATCCAGATCGGCTCGGTACCTGAGGAGTCCGACGGCACCGAGCGAGACCAGTAGCACGGTGGCGGCCAGGCGAAGATGTCTGGTCTGGACGGGAAGGAAGATGCGTCGGTGGTCCCAGACGAGAATGACGAGTGCACAGGTCATCAAGAGCGTGAGGCGGGCGCGCTCGAGCACTCTCCGGACAATACCGACCGCCTTCCCGCCAATGCCGGGCGCCTTCTTCACGACCTGGAGCGCCTTCCCCCCGCCATCGAGCGCGGCCCTCCCGACGACCTCGAGTGATTCCCCGACGATACTGAGCGCCGACGCGACATGCCGGAGGATCAGATGGAGTGACGACCCTGCGCGGCGAAGCGGGTTGGAGATGTCGATGCCGCGAACGGACGCGAGGGCTTTGGCCGCGCGAGCCACACCGGGACGGGACCGCCATGGGATTCTTGCCCGAGCGTGCACGCTGCGGCGCGGAGGCTCGTCGGGTGCACGGAGCATCTCGAGCGTCTTGCCGATGAGAACCGGTCGGGGTCTCGCGCGCCGGATGATTCGGTTGCGAGGGAAAAGCCGCTGGCGGAGCCGGTCCAGCAGATCAGTCGGACGCAAGCGGTCGAACGCCTTGCTGAAGAAGTCGAGCTTGAGATTCGGGCGCCACGCAGCGGGGTGAGGCCGCTCACTGAGACGAAGGCCCTCGAGCTCTTGCTGACAGGCCTCGCACTCGCGCAGATGCGCTTCCAGCGGGACCCGCTCCGTGAGCCCGATGTGCGCGTCGAGGAGCGCCGAGAAATGCTCGCGAGCATCCTGGCAGTTCATGGGATAGGCACCCCCAACCCGAGTACCTACTGGATGATACTTGAGAAAGCCCCCAGGGGAAGCAATCTGAGAAGCCGTGGTAAACTCTCGAATCCATCTCCGCCCTGGCTGGGATCGCCCACGAGAGGAGCGCCCGCCGTGCCGAACAACGTCATCCGGGTAGGCAATGTCGAGATCATGTCCCTGTCGGACGGCATGCTCGAGTTCGACCTCTGTAATTTCTTCCCGACCATTCCCGAGGACAACTGGCAGGGCCATGAGTCCGACCTGACCGAGGAGCACAAGGTCCGCTTCAACCTCGGCTCCTTCCTCATCCGCTCGCAAGGACGGACGATCCTCGTCGACACGGGCCTCGGCCCCAAGCCCGCCGACGCCCCCGACGTCCCCTGGGGCCAGCTCATGCGTGACTTCCAGGACAATGGCGTGCGCCCGGACGAGGTGGACATGGTCGTGATGACTCACCTGCACCGCGATCATGTCGGCTGGAACTTGATGCCGGAGGGCGAGCGTTACGTGCCCACCTTCCCCAACGCGCGCTACTGGATGAGCACGAAGGACTGGGAAGCATGCCGTCAGCCCGAGATCCAGCCTCAGCGCTTTCCCAATGCCCCCTCCTGCGTCTGGCCGCTGGCCGACCTTGGCCTGATCGAGCTGATGGATGGGGAGCACACCATCACGCCCGAGCTGACCGCGCTGCCCACCCCCGGGCACACCCCAGGACACGTGAGCATCCTCATCACGTCGCAAGGCGAGCGCGCGCTCGTCCTGGGAGACGCCGCCCACAACCCGGTGCAGCTCCACGAGACGGACTGGGTCTCGCGCGCGGACATGGATCCGGAGGTGACGCGTCACACTCGACGCATCCTCATGGAGCGTCTGGAGCGCGAGGAGATCATCGTGGCGGCCGGACACTTCAAGGCGCCCGGCTTCGGCAAGGTCGTGCGCCTCCAGGGCCGTCGGTACTGGCAGGTCCTCTAGCCGCTGCTGTCGCCGGCGAGGCTTCAGTGACGCATACGCGGCGAGCCGCGCTCCAGCGCATCATCGCCTTCTGCCTGGCCGCCGTCGGCTGTGGCGGGCCAGCCACGAGCGGCTCGCGCGCCCCCGAGGGGCGCGACGTGCTCGCCATCCTCGGAGCTCGGATCTATCCCTCTCCCGCCGAGCCGCCCATCGCCAACGGGACCGTCATCGCCATCGATGGCCTCATCACATCGGTGGGCCCGCGCGATGGCGTTCGCGTCCCCGCGGGGGCGACCGTGCTCGATGGCGCCGGCCTCTCCGTCACCGCCGGCTTCTGGAACACACACGTGCACTTCACGGAGGCGAAGTGGCGGCCGGCCGAATCCGTACCCGCTTCACAGCTGACGGCCGCTCTGCGCGCGATGCTGACCCGCTGGGGAGTCGTCCGCGTGGTCGACACCGGCTCATCGCCCGTCAACACGCTGGCCCTGCGGCGAAGGATCGAGAGCGGGGAGGTCGCGGGTCCACAGATCATCCTCGCCAGCGGCAGCTTCGTCCCCGTGAACGGCAGCCCCTTCTATGTGCTGCCCTCGCGCCTGCCCGAGCTCACGAGCCCTGAGCAGGCCGAGCGAGCGGTGAACCTGCTCCTCGACCTTGACGGCATAGACGCGGTCAAGCTCTTTACCGGCTCCTTCGCATCTCGACAATCGATCGTGGTCATGCCTGTCGAGATCGTCCGCGCTGCCGTGGGGGCAGCGCATCGGCGAGGCAAGCTCGTCTTCTCGCACCCGTCCAACAACGCGGGCGCCCTCGCGGCGCTCGAGGGCGGCGTCGACGTGCTCGCCCACACCTTCCCCTCCGGAGAATGGGACCGTGAGCTGCCCCGCCGGATGCGCGAGGCCAACATGGCGCTGATCCCCACCCTCAAGCTCTGGCCGTGGGAGCTGGGGCGGCTCGGTGTTCCCGCCGCCGCCCTCGAGTGGGTCCAGGCTAACGCCCAGGCCCAGGTCCGCGCGTTCACGGAGGCAGGCGGCCAGCTTCTCTTCGGCACCGACGTGGGCTACATGACCGACTACGATCCCACCGACGAATACCTCTTGCTAGAGCGAGCCGGCCTTTCATTTCCCGGTGTCCTGTCCGCGCTGACCACGGCCCCGGCTCGACGCCTCGCCGCCGAAGCCGGCGCGGGACGGGTCGCCGTCGGAAGTCCCGCCGATCTCGTCGTGCTCGAGCGCGATCCGGCCGCAGATATCCGAGCCCTCGCCGACGTGCGGTACACGATCCGGCGGGGACGCGTCATCTACGAGCGCGCACGATAGAACCGGAGGCGGCTCGCTCCCGCGCTTCGTCAAGCCCCTGGCTCTCACCCTCCTCCACTGATAGACTCCGGGCCGGCCAAAAAGGCGTCTGCCCAAGAGGGCGGGAGGGATCGATGAAGCGACATCTCGTCACGCTGGTGATCGGCATCCTCATAGGAGTGCTTGGCACGCTGGGATGGAGCTATCGATCCCGCGAAGACGTCGGGGCCCAGGCCTACCGGACCTGCTTCAGCATCCTCAACGCGGCGAACCAAGCGTATCGCAACGTGGGCGAGGTCGACCCCCGCCGGGAGTGGGAGCTGCTCGCCGCCTGCCTCTACGCCAAAGCCGGAGTGAGATGATGATACGCCACGCGTCAGGGTCGCCACAGAGGACAACGATGAGAAAGACGATGATCTGGGTCGGCACCGTGCTCCTCGCTTCCACCTCCTCCGCCACCGCGAACGAGGCCGAACACCTCGCCATGGCGCGGGTGCGTCTCACCACGGAGCCTTCCGTGGCCAGGGGCTGCACACGCATAGGTCAGGTCAGCGATGACTCCGTCAAGGACCTGAGAAAGAAGATCGTGCACGCGGGGGGCGACACGGGTGTGCTGACGTTCAGCATCGACGACATGTCGACCATTCTCGCCCAGGTCTATCGGTGCCCTCCGCCCGGCAGCTCGTCGCCGAGGCCGACCCCGCCGACCGCCGCGCCTCCCGCCCCGCCGCCGCCCCCGGGGAAGCGCTGAAGAGACGCGCCCTAGCCCTTGAGGCCGCTCACGCGGGCGCCCTCGATGATCCGGCGGTTGGCGAGGAGGAAGACGACGAGCAGGGGCAGCGCGCTGAGGGTGGCCCCCGCCATGATGGGACCATACGACTCGGAGCTGTAGGCGCCCCGCAGGAGCGCGAGGGCCACGGGCAGCGGGAACATCTCCGGCTTGTTCACCGCGATGAGCGGCCAGAGGAAATCGTTCCACGCCGATCGAAACGCGAAGATGGCGAGCGCGCCGAGGGCGGGCTGAGACAGGGGCAGGAGGATGCGCGTGAAGATGCGCCAGGGGCCGGCGCCGTCGATCCGCGCCGCGTCTTCGAGCTCGGCGGGCATGGTCAGGAAGAACTGCCGGAGCAGGAAAACCCCGAAGGCGAAGGTCATGGCGGCTTCCGGCACGATCAGCCCCTGGTAGGTGCTCAGCCAGCCGAGGCGGTGGGTCAGGATGTACTGAGGCACCAGCACGACCGCGTTGGGGATCATGAGGCTTCCCACGAGCAGCGCGAAAATCACGTTCCGGCCCCGGAAGCGCATGCGCGCCAGGGGGTACGCGGCCATGGCGCTCGTCAGGACGACCAGCGCCACCGTCCCCACCGAGACGATCGCGCTGTTGACGAAGGCGCGGCCGATCCGCGCCGTTCGTGAGCTGCTGAAGAGAACCTCGCCGTAGTGCACGAGCGTGGCCGGCCACGGGATCCATTCCGGCGGCACCCGGATGATGTTCTCGGTCAGCTTGAGCGAGGTCACGAGGACCCAGACGGCGGGCAGGAGCCACAGGATGGCGAAGCCAACCATCAGCACGCTCAACCCCGCCCGACGAGACAGCCAGACCCGAGCCCGCATCGGATCAGTACTGCGTGTGCCCGCGCAGCAGCCGGAACTGAAGCAGGGAGAACACGAGAATCAGCGCGAAGAGCACCCAGGCCATCGCGGAGGCGGAGCCGAAGTGGAAGAAGTTCTGAAAGGCCGTCTCGTAGAGGTGCTGGACCACCGTGCGCGTGGCATCGCCCGGCCCCCCCTGGGTCAGGATGAACACCTGCCCGAAGATCTGAAACGAGCCAATCACGTGAGTGACGAAGACGAAGAGGAAGACCGGGCGCAGCAGGGGCAGCGTGATCGCCCAGAAGGCCCGGGCGCCGCCCGCTCCGTCGAGGGCGGCCGCTTCGTAGAGCTCGCGCGGTATGTCTTGAAGGCCGGCCAGGTAGATCACGAGATAGTAGCCCGTTACCCACCACACCGAGGTGACGATGATCGCCCACATGGCGGTGGTGGGATCGGCGAGCCAGGAGCGGACGGGAATCCCGAGGGCCTTCAGGTAATAGTTGAAGGGCCCGACCACCGGATCGAGGAGCCAGAGCCAGGTCAGGCCGACCGTGACCACGGAGAGCGTGAAGGGGAAGAAGAACGCGCTCCTGAGGAACGTGCGCAGGGCGATGCCCCGATTGAGAGCGACGGCCAGCAGCAGCGGAATGGCCAGGATGGGCAACGTGCTCGCGACGGCATAGAAGGCCGTATTGACGAGGCTCGCGTGGAAGCGCGTGTCCTCGAGGAGCCGTTCGTAGTTCGCGAGCCCGACGAAGGCGTACTGGGCGCGTCCCAGCCGCGCGTTCGTGAAGGATAGGCGCAGCCCGTCCAGAAGCGGGTACACGCGAAAGGCCACGAACAGCGCGAGCCCCGGCGCCAAGAACACGTACGGCGTCAGTGCGGCCCTGCGCACCCACAGGCGCCGTTGCCGACTCACGGGTCTTTCCTCACCTCGCGTCCGGCCGAAGAGATTGCCACCCTCACCCTGCCCTCTCCCTCTCCGAGGGAGAGGGATTCATTTCGGTCCCTTCATCCACGGAAGGAGGGTTGCGATGGGGAGATCGCTCTCATCCCTCTCCCCTGCCTCGGGGGAAAGGGCAGGGTGAGGGGGCGGCCAGCACGCGCGGAAGGTTCTCGTGAAGATCGCCCTGGCTAGTCGGGTAGCGCGTTGATCTGGCGGGCGAGGTCCTGCATCGCGGCTGCTGCCGGCTTCTGGCCGATGTAGACGCTCTCGATCACGGGACGCGTCAGGTTCTCCGCGGCCACCCACTTCGGAGTCGGCTGCCCGCCCTGCCAGTTCGGCGCCTGGGCGAGCAGGGTGCGAAGGACCGGATCCCCCGTGATGCGCGGATCCGAGTGTGGCTTGCGGAGAGCCGAGACCTGCCCGGCCTTCAGCGTCCACTCCGCCACGTGGTCGCTGATCCAGCGCATGTACGCCCACGCCGCGTCGCGCTTGGCGTTGTCGGCGGCCTTGGGCTTGGGGAAGGTGAACTGGTGCGGCATCGACCACACGACGGGTTGCTTGAACAGCCGGGGGACGGGGCTGACGGCAAAGTCCACCTTCGCCTCGCGAAGCCCCGTGAAATTCCACGAGCCGGCGATCCAGATGCCGAGCTTGCCCGCGATGAAGGCGTCCCGGCAGTTGGCATTGGCGGGGAGCGCGACCTTGTGCTGGGCGTGGATGGCGCCCCAGAACTCCGCGACCTCGATGGCCGCGGGCTCCGCAAGCGCAGCACGCTTGAGGTCGGCCGCGTAGACGTTCGCGCCGTTCTGCCAGAGGAGGTTCTGGAAGCCCCACGTGTACTTCCCCGGGTTCACGGTGCCGATGGAGAACCCGAAGGTGTCACCCTTGGTGATCTGCTTGGCCATGGCGAGGAGCTCGTCCCGGCTCGCGGGAATCTTCGGCTTGCCGTCGGATCCGACGAGACCGGCCTCGCGCATCACCTTGACGTTGAGATAGAGGAGATGCTGCGGGACGTCCAGAGGCAGCGCATACCGCTTCCCCTGGTACACGCCCCCCTGCCACGTGGAGGGAAGATAGTCGTCGGCCCGAAATCCCTTGGCCGTCGCCCGGCCCTCGTCGATTGCCTCCAGCACGCCGTCGTTGGCGAAATGCGGCACCTCGATGGTGTGGATCAAGGCGAGGTCGGGACCCTGGCCGGCCGGGACCGAGACCTGGAGCTTGGCGTAGAGGTCCGCCCACGGGATGCGTTGCTGCTCGATGCGAATGCCCGTGTCCTTGGTGAACTGATCGATCAGCTCGTCCATGATCTTGCCGTCCGCGCCCGTGAGCCCGTTCCAGTAGCTGATGGTCGGCTTGGGCTGGGCGGAGGCGCGGCGCGTGAGCACGGGAAGCGAGGCGGTGGCGCCCGCGGCGGCCCGAAGGAATGCGCGACGGTCGACCTTGGTCAGGGCCCGGTCCATGGCTCCTCCTCTCTGAGGAGCGATGCGCGCCTGGGATGATCGCGCACCGCGGAACACGACGGCGCGGCCTCCGATCGAGGCCGGTGCGACTATAGCCAGCGCCTCGATGGCAGTCAACTTGGTCGAGACACACGGCCACTCTGAGCTAGACTGCGGCGGCGGAAGACTTCGAGCCCCGAGAGGAGCGCCATGGCCCGGATCGGCATCGACCTGCATCGCCGCATCGGCAGCGTGGACCGGCGCATCTTCGGAAACTTCATCGAGCATCTCGGCCGCTGCATCTACGGCGGGATCTTCGACGAGGGCTCGTCGCTGAGCGACCCCCACGGCTACCGGCTCGATGTCCTGGAGGCCGTCCGCCCCCTCCGCGTGCCCGTGCTCCGCTGGCCCGGCGGCAACTTCGTCAGCGGCTATCACTGGCTCGACGGCGTCGGCCCCGTCGACGGTCGCCCCCGCCGGTCCGAGCTCGCCTGGTACGCCGAGGAGTCCAACCGCTTCGGCACCAACGAGTTCATCGAGTACTGCCGGCGCATCGGCGCCGAGCCCTACATCTGCGTCAACATGGGCACCGGCACCATGGACGAGGCCCAGGCCTGGGTCGAGTACTGCAACGGCACCGGCAATACCTCCTGGGCGAACCTGCGGCGTCAGCACGGGCATCCGGAGCCCCACCGGGTCCGCTACTGGGGGCTCGGCAACGAGATGTACGGCGGCTGGCAGATCGGCAGCCTCAGCGCCGAGGACTACGTAAAGAAGGCCCGCACCTTCGCCCTGGTCATGAAGCGGACGGATCCCACCATCGAGCTCATCGGCTGCGGGCACAACGGCTGGAGCGACTGGGACGCGATCGTTCTCGAGGGCCTGGCCCCGATCGTGGACTACCACAGCATTCATCTCTACACGGGCCAACCCGATCACTACGCGAACGTCTTCCAGTCGCACCAGGCGGAGCGGGCGGTCCGCATCTGCTCGGCCCTCATCGAGCAGGTCCGGCTGACCCAGCGGATCGCCCATCCGATCCACATCGCCTTCGACGAGTGGAACGTCTGGTATCGCACCCGCAGCCACGAGGATCGCGTGGGCGGCGTCGAGGAGCGCTACAGCCTCTCCGACGCCCTCGCCGTGGCCACGTACCTGAACGGCTTCATCCGGAGCTGCCGGACCGTCCGGCTCGCCAACTTCGCCCAGCTCGTCAATGCCATCGCCCCGATCTTCACGAGCGCGACGGGACTGTTCCGGCAGACGATCTATCACCCGCTGCGTCTCTACGCGGAGCACACGCTCGGGACAGCCCTCGACGTCCAGGTCGACGGTCCGACCTACGATCTACCCGCCGATCGGGAGCAAGAAGTAATCGGGCGAGTGCACCACGTGGCCGACCTCGGCCCATTCCCGCTGCTGGACGCCTCCGCGACCTGGGATCCCGCCACCGGCCAGCTCACCCTCGCCGTGGTGAATCGCGATGGCGAGCGCAGCCACGCCGCGACCATCGATCTCGGCGGCGCGACGGTGACGGGCGGGCTCCTCGTCTCCGACGTCACCGGCCCCAACGTGGGCGCCATCAACTCCTTCGAGCGCCCGGACGTGGTCGGCGTTCGGGAGCGTCGGCGCGAGGTCGGCGGGGCCACGCTCGACTACGACTTCCCCGCGCATTCCCTGAGCGTCCTGAGGATGCAGATCCGCTGACCCCTCGTTGACAGTCCCCTCTCCCCTGTGGTGTAGTTCGCGCGTCCTCCGGACGTGAGAGGCGTGATCTGGCCCGTGCGGCGACAGAGCCGAGGGAGGCGCGATGAAGCGACTCATGGTCCTCGTCGGTTTCATGCTGATGGTGGCGACCGTCCTCGGGAGCGCGCCGGCGCCCGCGGCCGCCCAGGAGCCCATCAAGATCGGCGTCATCTACGGGCTCGGCGGCGCCGCCGCCCCCTACACCAAGCCCGCCGTCACCGGCCACGAGATGGCCGTCGAGGAGATCAACGGCAAGGGAGG